>OGEZ01000364.1_pt1 | contig 43465 bp, 32 predicted proteins | sample 1570831 | NCBI WGS metagenome assembly OGEZ01 (sample SAMEA2582059, study PRJEB24529) | metagenome | biome: Human gut stool | place: China | collected 2011
GCAAAGCTACAACCAAACCTCAAAGTGTAAAAGGTGCATTTCTTCGAATGCTTACGAAGAAATTGCATTTATAGAGAAAATGATAAAACCAATGTAATTGTATATTGTAATGCCATTTTTGGAATGAGATTTTTGCTTACTTGCAGGACGGGGATTTACCTATAGACAACAACCTTGCCGAACGGACCATCCGCAAACTGACCACCCAGCGGAACAACTCGTATCATTACGGTAGTGATGCCGGGACGGAATGGCAACCACTTATCACAGTGTAATAAGTACGGTGAAACTTCACGGCGGTTCCGCTTGGGATTTTATCGGAACCTTTTTTTAAAAAATCTTTAACGAATGCAGGGATTATGCAAATATGGTTCTGGCAAGAATCGCTTTGGCTGCAAACTAATGTTAATATGCAAGACTAATTTTTAACATAACTCGGTTTAGGGCACTGAAAAGTGCCTTTTAAAGGGGGATGCCCATTTTTTATGCTTAAATCTAAGTAAATCAGTTATATACTCTTGTTATGTGTTATAAAAATAAATTTAGAAAATCAAACTCTTTTATGCTCCCTCGATTATGACCTTTTTAATTTCCCAACTAGATACTCCTACACATTGTGCATCAGAAGGATTGAACAGAACCACATTCACACCACCTTGATGTAAGGAACTATTAAACTGTATGCCATCTGCGCCATTCTGCTTGCAATATTCACAAATTAATTGTGTTGGAACATATTCTATTTCAGTGTCGAAACGTCGTAATGGTTTTGACAAATCATGGCTGATTTTATCTAAAATAATTTTTCTTTTTACTGTATCTGATAAATTTTCATTAGTATCAGAATCGGTATATGTATAAAATAAATTTATTTTCGAACTAAAATCCACAATATTTAAATCATGTATAATTTCAAATTCGCCAATGCTTACTTTATCTAAGTATACTGCTCTGACTTCATAAAATGTTGTTTCAAAATTTCTACAAAGGTACAAATATGGTATTCCAAGAGGATTGGCTCTTCCTGCAGTTGCCAATTCCTTTGGAGGACACCCCATTTCGTTTTTATCTAATATTGTCCTACCATTCGGAGTGATTCTAGCCCGATAAAATATATTTCCCTTTGATATTTTTGCATTACTCTTAATATATACTTCCCAGTTGAAGGTGCTTATATCAGAAAAATATCTCTTTTTTTCTTGAACTTCAAGTTTTAAATTGTCCCATACAGAAAAACATTCTTGAATCTCAGAATTATACGCAACCTTATCGTCTATCGAAAAATCAAAATTTTCATGACTCATAATATATGATAAAATACTATATGCATATGATTCTTTTTGAAAAATCCTCCAATCATTTTGTATAATGGGAATAAGGTCGTTTCCTGTATTATCTTTCACAAATAGATGTAGTAATTCTATGAAAAAATCAGAAAGTTCATTTAAGTCAACAACTTTAACATTTTCAAGACTACAACAATCGCATGTAGCAGTGATGCTAGATGAAGCACTAATAAATTTTCTAATTTCCTCATCTTCAAAACATTGCGCGCAAATTTTCATATTCTATTCTGACATTATACGGTTCATCAATTCTAAATGATTTCGAATAGACAATTTTTTTATAACTCCTAATCCTGGATATTTTTCATTATCTAGCAATTGTATTAGCTCTTTTATTGCTTGAGTCTTTTCTTTACTTGAAAAGAATTCTTTAAGTTTACTTGCTGCTTCAAAAAATTTTCGTTGAATATTCGATTGGTCGTCATTCGTATCTGATACGAAATGTCTTACGTATATTTCATCAGAATTTTTTTCATAGGTCATATGTATAGCAACAGCATAGGGTAACATTCCTCCATCAATAAAATCTTTAGGCAATGCTGTATAGTCTGAAAGACCATAAAAATGGTCTTCATGATAAAATTTATGTTCTTCTGTAAATTTTTCCTCTGGAATGCTCAAATAATCAACATTTCTAGGCCGTTCTATGAAGCAGTTGTCCAAACGAATAATGTTTTTGCATAGTTTCCCCAATTTTCTCGTTGTAATTCTCGAATTTGCATCTCCATTTACAATAAAACCTATACGAGAATCTGAAAGAAATTCCATTTTAGTATCATCCAATTCTATCCCATTTTTGTATATTAACATGACATTTTGTAAATCCATGCTTTCTATGTATGATAGAATCTTATTTGTTTTTTCACTGGAAGAACATACCAATGCAGGAATCCATTTAGTTCTATTTTTACCAAGAATTGAGATTTCAGATAGAATATCTTTGCTAATCCGTTTAAAATCTCCATCCAAAGGATTAAGTACCAAAGAAAAGGTCAATTCGTTTTCAAACATAACCTTAATGGCTGTTGCAAGGCTGTTGAATGTGGATTTAACGGGCTCAATAATAGGTATAACATACTTATTATTAGGATATTCTATCGAGAATTCCCGCACTGCAATCAACTCAAATTGTTTTCCTCGTAAATAAGGTAAATACATAAGCTACATTATTATTGCGTTATTCAATTTATCTAATAGAATATCAGACTGTTTTTTATTCAAATTCATTGACAAACAAATTTGGCGTATTTCAATTGGCAGAGATTTTAAAATTAATGTATTATTTTTTCTCCTTTTAATTTCTGTCAAGAATAGCTTATGTAATTCAGACTGTGGAATCTTGCTAATTAAAGACTTACATTCTTCAAACATTTCAAAGCAGGAAACTTCTGGTATTTTGCCAAAGTAATTTTTGACAATATTTTTGTATTCTATTGTCCTAATACTACGCATAAGGACATCTATATCAATATACTCATTAGGCAAAGCCTTCCTCATTTCCTTCAATTGTATTCTTCCATAATTTGTTGTCAATATAATAATTCCTACATTCTTTGGGATGTTATTTTCATAATCGTAAAAGGATTTATCTGGTATTACGACATAACATTTTTGGAACAACTTTGAATATTCTTCAATTTGATGTTCTAAACGTTTTTGAGTATCATATTCTGTTTTAATTTCAAAAGCCTTGCTTTCTCCATTGAATAGAGCAAAATCAACAATTGAATTTCTTACACGAAATTCATTTAGTGCGATAGTGTTTTTTGTCCCATATTTTCTTATCAACAATTTACTAATAATCTCATTTTTATATACATATTCGCACCTATATTTTCTAGCTATTGTATGATACGCATATTTTATATAATCAAGATATGTTTGAAAGTGCTTCTGGGAATTATTATACCTTTCCAATAATATATTCAGTCGCGTATAATCATCATATTCAATAATATCAGAAAAGACACTACGAGAAAAGATTGAAGAATAACTCCTCAATCGTTCCATTTCCGTATAATCTTTTCCAGCCATAACAACTTCTTAACATTATATACTATAGGGCAAAGATAGTAATTTTGCCACAATTAGAAGTGAGGTGTATCCCACTTTATTCATGGCAATATTCAATTTTAACATTAGCAAACAATCTTTCTTGCTCAAAATTATAGATTTTGCAAATAATTTCCGTAACTTTGTCCTCAGCTAATCACCCCACTTCAAAGCGATGAAGAATATAGAAGTTAGCACGTTACAAATCCATTACCTATAACCTAAACAACGCATCGCAATTAATTGAAAGATAATGGATTACGCCCAGAACGAATAGTTGTTACTAAATCGTTACTAAAAAATAGCCTATAAAAATAGTAACGATTTTCGATGTAAGTCCTTGATTTGTCGCTCATTGGCGTTCAAATGTCTGCTTGTAACCCAATTATTAATTATTCCTTTGCAGAGGGAAGTCATTACACCCACTGTAACGGAGCTAAATTAAAAAAGTGTAGCATTCATTCCTTTCTTTTGTGTCTTGATTGTTTCTTCTTGGTTTCCCACTTCATTACTAGGAAACATCCCGTTATATAAAGCAATACCCATAAAATAACTGTTGCCATAGTTTTGATAATTTAAGGATGTGATACTGAATATTCCGTCTGTCTGCGGACAAAAGCGGAAAATATTTTCTTTACCTGATAAGTTTCGGTATCCGGTTCCGTTGTAAATAGAGGTTTCGAGAAACCATTTATTCAAGTTTAGTTTATAATCTATTCCAACCGAAGCTACCGGATAATTGGCTATTGGATAGTTAGCCGAAATAGTAGGAAAAATACCACAGGAACTGTTTGTAAACAAGGCCGTACACGGCGAAGTAAAATAGTCTTCGTTGACATTACGTATGCCGATGAAGAGAGAAGAGTTTTTCATCTGCCAATTGATGCCCAGAATAGCCAGTGTCCATGGAATGTTTTCTGTGTCAATGTTAGAAAAAGTCTGTAAGTCATTTGCGATGTATGTATCACTGGTCTTTGATACACTGAAGGATGCTAATTCAAATTCTATCTGATTGTTGACTGGAAAACTCAGATCTGTCCGAAGCAAATTGATCCATTTAAATCCTTTGTGGAAGTTTGTCTCTAATTCTGTTATATAATTCAGATCCAAGTTCTGGGCAACGAGGCGGTGGCTGCCAATCGCAGCTACCGTCATCGTTAAACATGCAATTATTTTTCTCATCATGGTTCATTATAGCCATTTTACAAATCGTTTGATATACCAGTTCTTGATAATTTGAGTCAGTATGCAGTAGGATAACAGGATTCCTATTAACCAAGGGAAATAACTGAGAGGTAACGGCTCTAATCCAATAGAATGTCCGATTGGAGAGAACGGTATCAGGATGCCGATTGCCATGACCAGAAAAGTCATTCCCGTTACTTGCCAGGAAGCACAGCTTTGGAAGAAAGGAATCTTTCGGGTACGGATCATATGTACAATTAATGTTTGCGAAAGAAGCCCTTCGATGAACCAGCCGGATTGGAATAAAGTCTGCTGTCCGATGCTGTTACAACTGAATACATACCACATGACGAGGTAAGTCAAGATGTCAAAGATGGAACTGATCGGACCGATAAATATCATGAATCTGCTCAAATCAGAAGCTTCCCATTTGCGAGGACTCTTTAGGTAATCCGCATCCATCCGGTCAAAAGGGATGGTTGTTTGTGAAATATCATATAGTAAATTCTGTATGAGCAAGTGTATCGGGAGCATGGGCAAGAACGGAAGGAAAGCACTGGCTGCCATCACACTGAACATGTTTCCGAAATTGGAACTAGCCGTCATCTTAATGTATTTGGTGATATTCCCAAATGTCTTTCTGCCTTCCAAGACTCCATCTTCCAATACCATCAGATCTTTTTCCAGCAAAATGATGTCGGCACTTTCTTTAGCTATATCAACTGCCGAATCGACCGAAATACCAATATCCGACTGACGGAGAGCCGCAGCGTCATTAATGCCATCGCCTAAGAAGCCAACTGTATTTTGTTGGTCTTGAAGCAACGTGATGATTTGCGTCTTCTGCATAGGTGTGAGCTTGGAAAAGACAGTTGTCTCACGGACCGCTTTATGCTGTTCTTCTTCGTTCATGGCTTCCAGCTCAATACCTGTAAGCGCATTGCTGGTGTCGATTCCTACTTGCCGGGCAATGGTTTGTACGACTGCATCGTTGTCTCCGGATAATATTTTAACATCTATTCCATATTCATGTAGTTGTTTGATGGCTCTTGCCGCTGATTGTTTAGGTGGATCCAAGAATGCCAGGAAACCTATTAATACCATGTCTTGTTCGTCCTCAATACAGAAATCGGAAGCCTTACTCAAATAACTTTTGTGGGCAATGGCAAGAACGCGCATACCTTGTTTATTCATTTGCAAACTGATTTCCTGCGCCTTCTTTTTCAAGGCGGAAGTAAAAGGATGAACCGAACCGTCGAATTCGGCATGTGAACAGATTTCCAGCATTTCTTCTACGGCTCCTTTGGTAATAATTTGTCTTTTCCCTTGTTTGTCTTCAACGACGACCGACATTCTTCGACGGGTGAAGTCGAATGGTATTTCATCCACTTTCTTATAATCTTCTTTCAGATACTCCAAACCAAGTTCTTTGATGTGTGAAAAAATGGCTTTATCCATCAGGTTCTTTAATCCTGTCTGGAAGAAACTATTGAAATAAGCATGTCGTAATATACGTTTGTCGTGATCACTGCAGCCATCGGCGTTGATATATTTCTCCAATACAATCTGGTCGCAAGTAAGTGTGCCGGTCTTATCCGTACAAAGGATATTCATGGCTCCGAAGTTTTGAATGGCATTCAAATCTTTTACGATGGTCTTCTTCTTCGACATCGCCACGGCTCCTTTGGCAAGATTCGCTGTAACAATCATGGGTAACATTTCAGGCGTTAATCCAACTGCTACCGAAATCGCAAAGATGAAGGCTTCCAGCCAGTCTCCTTTGGTTAATCCATTCACGAGGAAAACAAAAGGAATCATAACCAGCATGAAACGGATCAACAGAAAACTAACCTTGCTGATTCCTTTATCGAAGGCGGTAGCTGCACGATGGCCGGCAATACTTTTAGCAATGGTTCCCAAGTATGTATTGTTTCCAGTCTCGAACACAATACCCGTTGCGGATCCGCTGACTACATTTGAACCCATGAAACAGATGTTGTCTAACTCAGTGACACTTCCTTTATGATATTTCCCTTCTTTTACCTCGGCATGTTTCTCGATAGGATCTGATTCTCCAGTAAGAGAAGATTGGCTGACAAACAAGTCTTTGGCTTCGATGATACGGATATCTGCCGGAATCATATCGCCTGCTGCTATGTGAACGATATCGCCCGGAACCAGGTTGGCTATGTTTATTTCTTCATCACTTGTACCACTTCGTTTGACATAGCAAGTGTTTGTTACCATCTTCAACAGAGCTTCGCTTGACATGTTGGCTTTCCATTCCTGATAAAATCGGAGAATGGCACTGGAGATCACCATGGTTGAAATGATAATAATGGCAGTCCAGTCTTGTTCTCCCGGATCGGCTAATAGAATGTCAAGGAAAAAGGAAATAACAACCAGACCGGTCAGTACACCAATAAACGGATTAATGAAAGCTTTGATGAAGGTTGAGAACGGATTCTTTTTCTGTTCGTGTTCTATTTCGTTCTTTCCGTAGTGGGATAACCTTTTTTCTACCTCTTCCGGCGTTAATCCGATCCGGCTTGTCTGGAAATAACTGAAAACAGAACCTAGTGGTTGAGTAGCAGCTAAAAATACCTTTTCCGTATTAAAAGAGAATTGCTCTTTTTGTTTCTTTTTCTTCCACATTGTACCTTTAATTTATTAAGCGTTACTACTATGTTTCGTTTTGACGACACAAAAGTAGGCAAGGCTCTTTCCGGTACCTGTTAGAAAACTATTAGAGTACTATTAGAAAACTATTAGAAACATGGTTCGTGCCTGAAACAAGGCTTGTTAGATGTGCGGTAGTTCGATGATAAAGGTTGTTCCTTCGCCTTGTTGGGAATGTACGGCAATGCTTCCCTGGTGAAGATGGATGATCTTTTGGGATAAAGCCATCCCAATGCCGTGTCCTTCTACTTGTTTTTCCTGTTCTCCGCGGTAGAATAAGGTGAAGAGTTTTTCTTTTTCGGTATCCGTCATGCCAATACCATCGTCGGAAAGACGGATAATGCTCCATTTATCCCAATAAGAGATTTGAACGAACGACGATTTATCGGCCGAGTATTTGCAATTGTTTTCTATTAAATTGGAAAAGGCAATGTTGAGCAGATATAAATTTCCCTTGACTGTAATCAGGCGGTCGTCGTCTGCATCTTCTTCTACGAACAAGAGATGGATATTGTATTCCGGATGTGCTTTCAGAATATATTCCCAAACGTCGAGCAGAAGTTCATCCAAACGGATTTCCTGCATCTTGATCTGTTCTTTCTGATAGTCTGCTTTGGCCAGATTAAGAAGACCGTCAATGAGTTTTGTCATTCTTCGGGCATCTTGTAATGCATGCTGAATAGCTTCTTTGTATTGTTGTTCGCTTCTTTCCTTTTGTAAGGATAAATCCAGTTCGGCAATCAGGGCTGCTAATGGTGTTCGCATTTCATGGGAAACGTTACTGACGAACATCTTTTGGGAGTTGAAAGAAGCTTCCAGCCGATTCAGTAAAGCATTGAATGTAATGCTCAGTTCGCCCAGTTCGTCTTTTTCGTTCTTGACCGGTAAACGTCGGTCCATTTGTGAACTGGTAATCGTTTCTGCTTCCTGCACGATATCTCTGATAGGTTTCAGGGAAAAGCGGGCCAGTAAGTAGCCAACGATAAAGAGTAAGGTCAGTCCTACAATGAAAAGGACAGACAATGTCTTTTGCAGTTCATACAAGTTGTTGTAACCGTAACCGTCGTAAGCGGCGGCTGTAACGATATAGTCTTTTCCCTGAAACGAGTAAAGCATACCGAATCCTTGGTATTTGCCGATGTAGAATTCTATTTCCTTTTCTTGCAAGATACGGTTTATCATCGCCCTATCTTCTTTTATGATGTCATTCTGTATGGCATCATGATAAAGCATCCGAAAATCGGTTGTATAGACAGCTACTTCTACTTCGTTGATGAATTGCTTGTTGTTGAGGTAAATGGATTGCATGGTTTGTGCATCCACCTGGCTCTGAAGAAACAAGTGGGCTTTGGTAATGGCTTCACCTCTCAGGTCATGGAAGAATGTAGTACTGCGGGTATGTTCACTGACGAAGTAAATCATCAGCATACAGAGTAGAAAGACCGTTGCTGTTGCTCCGGTATTCTTGAGTGTGAGAGCCGTGCGTATTTTCATAGCTTATCGGATAAAATGAATCCTACTCCGGGTTTTGTATGAATCAGCTTTTTGCCGAAGTCTTTATCTATCTTTTTACGGAGATAGTTGATATATACATCGATGAAATTAGTCCCTGTATCGAAGTGGGTATTCCAAACCTTTTCGGCTATCTCGACGCGGGTAATAACTTTCTCTGCATTCTCCAACATATATAAAAGCAGATTGTATTCTTTCGGAGATAGTTTGATAGCGATATTGTTTCGTGTTACTTCGCGCAGATTCAAGTTGACAGATAAATCAGCATAGGTTATCTGTTCAGGAGGTCTGACCACTGTTTCTGCATTTCTTTTCAATAATACTTTGACACGCGCATTCAATTCACGGAAATCAAAGGGCTTGACCATATAATCGTCGACTCCGGCATCGAATCCTTCCAGCTTATCGTCGGCCGAACCCAAGGCTGTCAACATCAGGATAGGAATTCGTTCGTTTACTTTCCGAATCTCTTTGCATAGTTCGAAACCATCCAGTTTCGGAAGAATAATATCTGAGATGACCAGTTGGAACGAGTTGGATTGGAAAAGGCGTAATCCCATGGCTCCGTCGTAGGCAACCATGGTTTGATATCCGTTCTCTTCCAAGCCGATTTTCAGTAAGTCGGCTACTCTTTTCTCATCTTCAACAATCAAAATGGTTTGCATACAATGTTTGTATTAAGGTGATTAAAAACGGAACCGATTTCTGGCCTTGATATTTGGCTAGAATAAACGGTTATCTTTTCCTTCTCTCTTTATCGGCAAAGATAGGATTTTTGCCCTTTGAGAACAAGTATTTCTCTTTACCTCCTTGTCTATATACCTTATATAATAGGTACATTGATCGAAGATTGTTTGCAACATTAACTACATTTATGGAATGGCAGTTGGCGATATTTCCTCTTTCCTGACACAAAATACATAATGAGGCATGTAGATTCCCCGGTAATATTTTACGATTGTGTCAATTGGTTGCATCCCGTTCCGGAGGGCAACGCGTTGGGAGGCTTGGTTGGTATCTCGGATGATGGAATACAATGCCGGGAATTGTAATGTATTAAATCCGTATTCCCGGTAGACGATGGCTGCTTCGGTGGCATATCCTTGGTGCCAGTACCGGCGTTGTAGCAGGTAACCTATTTCGGGAACTTCCTGATCCTTGTATGCTTGCATGGTGATACCGCATTGCCCGATCCATTCCTGTGTATCTTTTCGGATCATCGCCCATAATCCGAAGTGATAAGTTTGGTAACGGTTTAGCTGTTTGTCCAACCAGGCTTGTGCTTCCTGGTCGCTGAAAGCGCCTTCATAGGCATACATTGTTTCGTCGTCTTGCAGTAACCGGCAGAGGTCGTTATAGTCTTCTTGTACAAGTTCGCGCAAGATGAGCCGTTCGGTTTCAAGAATCGTTTTCATATGAATATGTATAGGTGTTTTTGCAATAGGTTTCGGATCGAATTGCCTTCGTATCCATTCCATGATCACGGCGACGGCATACTGTTGTTCTTCACCGGTCAGTTCTCTGCCGGCAGGTATGTGGTGCCATTTGGAAAAACAACCGCGACAGCAACAACCCGTGGCATGTTGAGCAATGAATACAGGATGCCCTCGCATGGGTGTTTGTTGCCCGTCGTTGGGAATGAGGGCAGGAGCGAGGCGTTTTCGGATGAAGTCTGCGGCATGTTGGCGGATTGTTTCCCATCCTTTTTCCTGAATATAAGCCTTGTCTTTCGCCTTCAGGGCAAAGCGGCTTCGGAAGTCGGACTGGGAAAGCCGGGCGAACAATTCATCCAAAGAATAATCCTCACCGGCAGGAACCGCTGTTGCATCGTTTGTCCGCTTGTCTGGTTTGCCGGAAGAAAAAAGATCGCCTTGTATGTACTTCTCCATATAGATTCTGTTTGATTCGTAGGGTAAAGATACATGAATTCTCGGGCAGAGTGATACTTGACGTACATAAAACTTGGAATTACTACCAGATAAAAATGAAAACATAGGCAGTAAAAATTGCTTTTCTGGTAGGCAATTCTTTAGTTCACGGCGTGAACTACTTAATCCACGGCGTGAACTACTTAATCCACGACGTGAACTAAGTAATCCGCGGCGTGAACTAAAGAATGATTCGGGAAGTAAATAAAAATAATAGACGGGATCTGTATTTTTACTTACTGAAATGATTACATTTGCCTACGTATGTATTAATGAAAGCCGGATAAAGAAAAACGTATGAAAAACAACCTCATGTATGTCCTTTGGGCTTGTATAAGTTTGTTGCCTTATTATGGTCAGGCCCAAGATGAAACATCTGTGTCGGATATGGGCAGATGGAAATTATGGTATAAGCAGCCAGCCGAACGCTGGTCGGAAGCATTGCCTTTGGGAAATTCCCGTTTGGGAGCCATGGTGTATGGTGGGATCGAACGGGAAGAGATTCAGTTGAATGAAGAAACCTTTTGGGCAGGTGGTCCGCATCGGAATGACAATCCGGCAGCTCTTGCCCACCTGGATTCGGTCAGACACCTGATTTTTGCCGGAAAGAATGCAGAAGCCCAAAAGCTGATCGACAAGACTTTTTACAGTACTTCGCACGGAATGCCTTATCTGACGTTGGGTAGCTTGGTGATTGAAGGGACTTCGCCTGAACAAGTGTCAGATTATTATCGGGATTTGAATCTGGAAACCGCCATAGCGACAACGCGATATCAGGCGGATGGCGTGCATTATAAGCGGGAAGTATTTGCTTCGCAGGTTGATCCTGTTGTGATCATCCGGTATATGGCTGATAAGTCGGGACAACTGGATCTGACAATCGGATATGATTCTCCGTTGAAAAGCAAGATCTTGCGAAAAGGGCAGAAACTGATTATGCAGAGTAGGGGAACGGATCATGAAGGAATCCGGGGCGTTATTGAAGTGGAAACGCAAACGCAAGCTGATGTGTCTGGAGGAAAAATGAAATTGGATAACCAGTACATTTATATAGAAGATGCAGATACGGTAACGTTGTATGTGACGGTTGCTACAAACTTTGTCGATTATAAGACCGTCAACGCGAATGAAGGGAAAAAGGCTTCCCAACAGTTGTCGTCGGCCATGCAGAAAAACTATACGGAAGCCCGTCGTGATCATATAAGCCAGTATCAGCAACAGTTCAATCGGGTGTCGTTGGATTTGGGAAAAAGTGAAGCCGAACAGTTGGAAACAACCGAACGTATAGCCCGGTTTCATGAAGGAAATGACTTACCTTTAGTGGCGTTGATGTTTCAATATGGCCGTTATCTGCTGATTTCTTCGTCGCAACCCGGCGGACAGCCCGCCAATTTACAGGGTATTTGGAATAATATGCTGTTGCCCCCGTGGGATTCGAAATATACGATCAATATCAATACGGAAATGAATTACTGGCCGGCCGAGGTAACCAACTTGTCGGAAACGCATGAACCGTTGTTTGCCATGTTAAAGGATTTATCGGTAACCGGACAGGAAACGGCTCGGGTTATGTATGGCGCTAACGGCTGGGTGGCTCATCATAATACCGATTTATGGCGGATAACTGGTCCGGTTGATAATGCCTTTTACGGGACATGGCCCAATGGTGGTGCCTGGCTTTCGACTCATTTGTGGCAACATTATTTATATACGGGAGATAAAGCCTTCCTAAAAGAAGCTTATCCGGTTTTAAAAGGTGCCGCCGATTTCTTCTTGTCCTTTTTGGTAAAACACCCGCAATATGGCTGGATGGTCAGTGCTCCGTCCATGTCTCCCGAACATGGTCCGGGCGGAGAAGATGTTAACAAGGCATCATCCATTACAGCCGGATGTACCATGGATAATCAGATCGTCTTTGATGTCTTGAATCAGGCGAAAGAAGCTTCCGAAGTCTTAGGTGAATCGGTCGCTTACCAAGATTCATTGCAGCGAATGTTGGAACAGTTGCCGCCTATGCAGATCGGAAGATACAATCAGTTGCAGGAATGGCTGGAAGATGCCGACGATCCCAAAGATCAGCATCGGCATATTTCGCATGTGTATGGCCTTTATCCCAGTAATCAGGTTTCGCCTTATTCCCATCCGCTTTTGTTTCAGGCGGCCAAGAATACATTAATCCAACGAGGTGACGAAGCAACGGGCTGGTCGATGGGTTGGAAAATTAATCTTTGGGCACGTCTGCTGGATGGGAATCATGCCTTTAAGATGATCAATCACCTATTGGAATTGTTGCCAAGTGATGAGGTAAAAGATAAATATCCGCAGGGCCGGATTTATCCGAATATGCTGGACGCACATCCGCCTTTCCAGATTGATGGAAACTTTGGTTATACGGCTGGTGTTGCCGAAATGTTATTGCAAAGTCATGATGGTGCCTTGCATGTCTTGCCTGCTTTGCCCGATGCCTGGCAGGAAGGCGAAGTAAAAGGTCTGGTAGCTCGTGGCGGATTTGTTGTTGATATGAAATGGAAGAATGGGCAGTTTATGTCCGGTAGGATTCATGCTCGTTTGGGCGGACTTTTACGGATTCGTTCGTATGTGCCGTTACAAGGAAAGGGACTTACTGAGGCAAAAGGAGAAAATCCGAATCCATTTTATAAAACCGCTCAGATAAAAGAACCGTTAGTATCTGATGAAATTCAACCGCAATACCCGTTGTTCCTGAAAGTTTATGAATATGATCTGATGACCGAAGCCGGGGAAGTCTACGATCTGGTACGAGGTACGGTCAATGAATAAGAACCTTTTTAGCAAGGAGATTGTATATGCAAGTCAAAATAGCAGACAGTTGGCAGAAAAGACTTCAGAAGGAATTTGACCAACCCTATTTTGCCCGGTTGGCAGCCTTTGTGAAAGAAGAATATGCGCATTATCAGGTACTTCCCAAAGGATCACAGATATTCCATATCTTTAATGCCTGTCCGTTTGAACAAGTCAAAGTCGTTATTTTAGGACAAGATCCATATCCGACTCCGGGACAATATTACGGCGTTTGTTTTTCCGTACCGGAACATACGCCGATTCCCGGTTCGCTGGCCAATATCTATCAGGAAATCCATACCGATCTGGGACTTCCTGTGCCTGTTTCCGGTTGTCTGGATAAGTGGGTAGAACAGGGAGTCTTCTCGATGAATACGGTTTTGACCGTCCGGGCCTATCAAACCGGTTCGCATAAAGGGAAAGGATGGGAAACTTTCACCGATGCCGTTATCCGCTTGTTGAGCGAAGAACGGGAACATTTGGTCTTTATGCTGTGGGGCGCTTATGCTAAAGAGAAGATACCATTGATCGATCAGCATAAACATTTGATATTAACCGCGACTCATCCTTCTCCGCGTTCGGCTGATCATGGTTTCTTCGGATGCCGTCATTTCAGTAAGGCGAATGCTTTTCTGGTGCAACACGGCATGACTCCAATAGATTGGTCTGTCTGAGAAAGCCAGAAAAGAATCAGGTGAATATGAATATAGATTCGTGATTTATATTATTTTTGTCCCCTAAAAAGATATAGATATTATAAAGGAAATGAAACATTATAATTTTGATGAGATAATAGACCGTAAGGGAACCAGTTGTGTAAAATACGATGGACTGAAGAATGCTTATCAGGGAAAAGAAAATCTGATACCTTTATGGGTAGCGGATATGGATTTCGCAACTCCGGATTTTATTGTAGAAGCCTTGAAGAAACGTTGTGAACATCCTGTTTTCGGATATACATTCGATGACGATGAATACTATGAAAGTATCCAGACTTGGCTGGACTATAAGTATCATTGGAAGACAGAACGGGAGTGGATTTCTTATATTCCCGGCATTGTGAAAGGCATCGGATTAGCCGTTCAGTGTTTTACCCAACCGGGAGATAAAGTAATCATACAACCTCCTGTATATCATCCGTTTCGTTTGGTCCCGACCCGTATGGGACGTGAAGTGGTTTATAATCCATTGAAGCTTGAAGATGGCGTATATAAGATGGATTTCGAACAGTTGGAAAGCCTGATTGATAAGGACTGCAAGATGCTTATCCTTTCTAACCCGCACAATCCGGGTGGTGTTGTATGGGAAAAAGAGGCATTGGTGAAGTTGGCTCAGATATGTTCGGCTCATGGAATTCTGGTTATTTCGGATGAAATTCATGCAGAGATGACCTATCCGCAGTTCAGACATCATCCGTTTGCTACGGTTTCGGAAGAAGCAGCTGCTTGCAGTGTGACGTTTATGGCACCAAGTAAGACCTTCAATATTGCCGGAATCGTTAGTTCGTATGCCCTTGTTCCGGATAGTCGGATAAGAGAGAAATTCTATTCTTTCTTGGAAGCAGGAGAATTGAATGCCGGTACCATCTTTGCTTTTACTGCCACAAAAGCAGCTTATACGTATGGAGCCGAATGGTTGCAGCAGATGCGTTCATACGTTATCGAGAATGTAAACTTTGTGGATGAATATCTGAAGAAAAACATTCCGCAGATCAAGGTGTATCGTCCGCAAGCTTCTTTCTTGGTTTGGCTTGACTGTCGGAAACTGAAGTTAGCTCAACCGGAACTGGTTCAATTGTTTGAAGACAAAGCCGGATTGGCCCTGAACGATGGAACCATGTTTGGAAAAGAAGGCGAAGGCTTTATGCGCTTGAATATCGGTTGCCCGCGTTCGATATTGAATCAGGCACTTGAGTCGTTGAAGAAAGCGATCGGTTAGTATTTTCAAGGAAAGCCGAAGGCGCACATGAAAAATAAGTTGTATATTTGTCCACTGTATATCAATCAAAATAAAATAGACAGATGAAAATTTCAGCAAACAAATTCGTTGCAGTAACCTACGACCTGTATGTTGGTGAAGGAGAAGAACGTGAATTGATGGAAAAAGCGACACGCGAAGTTCCATTGAAGTTTATTTATGGAACAGGATCCATGATCCAGGCATTTGAAGATGCTTTGATGGGATTGGAATCGGGAGCCGCTTTTGACTTTACGATTACTCCGGAAAACGCTTATGGCGAATACAACGAAGACTATGTATTGGATTTGCCGAAGAATATCTTTGAAGTAGATGGAAAGTTTGACTCAGAGATGATTCAGGAAGGAAATACAGTCCCGATGATGGATTCAAACGGTAACCGGATGAATGGGTCGGTATTGGAAGTCCGCGATGATGTAGTTGTCATGGATTTCAATCATCCGTTGGCAGGAGAAACTTTGCATTTCAAAGGTGAAGTAATCGACGTACATGAACCTACAGCTGAAGAAATAGCAGCAATGACAGCTCCGGCAGGAGGTTGTGGTTGCGGTTGCGACAGCTGCGGAGGCGGTTGTGGTGATCATGAACACGGCGATGGCTGTGGTTGCAGCGGTTGTCATTAAATAAATCGTATCATCCAGGTTCGGGTTTTATGAATACATTTGGGAATATATTCAGACTTACTTCTTTTGGTGAGTCGCATGGCCCTGGAATCGGTGGCGTGATTGATGGTTGTCCGTCGGGTTTCGAACTGGATATGGAAGCAATCCAGAAAGAACTGAACCGAAGAAAACCCGGACAGTCCCGGATTACAACTCCAAGAAAGGAGGATGACGAAGTTCAGTTCCTTTCGGGTATTTACGAGGGAAAGACAACCGGAACACCAATTGGATTTATTGTTTGGAACAAGAATCAGCATTCGGCTGATTACGATAATATGAAACAGGTGTATCGTCCGTCGCATGCCGATTATACATATCAAATGAAGTATGGCTTCCGTGATCCGAGAGGCGGAGGCCGTTCGTCGGCACGAGAGACAATTTCCCGTTGTGTAGCCGGTGCAATTGCCCGTCAAATCTTGGCAAAGCAAGGAATCGATATCAAGGCTTATACATCTCAGGTCGGGAATATTTGTCTGGATAAATCCTGGGAAGCATATGATTTGAGCCGGATTGAAGAAAATCCGGTGCGTTGTCCTGACCCGGAAAAGGCTGTTGAAATGGAAGAATTAATAGCCAAGGTTAAAGGACAAGGTGATACGATTGGTGGTATTATATCCGGTGTCATTACGGGAGTACCTGTGGGATTGGGCGAGCCGGTCTTTGGTAAACTGCACGCTGCACTGGGAAATGCGATGCTTTCAATCAATGCCGTCAAAGGTTTTGAATATGGAGATGGTTTTGCTGCGGCCGGATACCGCGGATCAGAGCGGAATGATTGTTTCTTTAATGATAATGGGAAGATCAATGTTCGTACCAATCATTCAGGTGGTATCCAAGGTGGTATTTCTAATGGTCAACCTATTTATTTCCGGGTGGCATTTAAATCGGTTGCTACCTTATTAAGAGAACAGGAGACTGTTGATATGGAAGGTAATGATACGATCCTGAAAGCTCGTGGAAGGCATGATCCGTGTGTATTGCCTCGTGCTGTTCCTATCGTGGAAGCGATGGCGGCTATGACCCTGTTGGATTATTGGTTGATGCAACAAACCAGAGTGATGGAAAGATAATCGTTTTATCAATCTTAATAAGAGGAGAGTCTGTATGTAATAATCCTAACAGACTCTCCTTTTTCTCTTATAAAGAGGCAATGAACTCATCGAAACTCATATTCTCTATTCCGATCTTTTCTTTCAGTCTCATTTTCTTGCGCGAGATGCTGCCTTTAGCTATATGGTAAATTTCTGCCAAAACAGACAAGGGCAGTTCCATCTTTACGAGGCAGCAGAAGTTTATTTCTTCTTCCGTAAGTTGCGGATAGAGCTTTTTCAATCTTTCTGTAAAATGATCAAAGCAAGCGTTGGTATTGTTGCGGATGATCGTCCAGTCGTTTTCCTGTAAATGCAAGGCTCCAGCTTTGTTCCTGTTCTGCATTAAAATAGGAATAGTAATCTCGTTCAGTTGCTTGAAATATTCCAACCGCTGATTCAATCGGGCAAGAGCTATGGTTTCCTTTTCTTCTTTCTCTTTCAAGTATTGAATTTCGGCTTCTATCCTTTTGAGATCACTTTGGTTTCTTTCTTGTTCGGTACGAAGTAATTGGATCTTCAGCTTGTTTTTGTTTTGTTTGGTACGATAATAAAACAAAAAGGATGCTAAGATGATGATGGCAAAAAAGGCAACAACCCGGTGTAAAAGAACTTCTTTATCCGATAAGTTCTTTTCAACTTGAAGAATCCGTTCTTGTTGCTTTTTGTATTCTCGCAGGTTTTGCATTCTTTCCAGTAGCTCTTCTTTTCTTCCGTAGTAAGTAGAATCGCGCAGTCGGATATGTTCTTCCAGAAATTTTCGGGATTCATTCATTTTCCCTTGTTTTTTCATTTCTTCAGCAGCATAGCGGTAAGCAAGAATTCTTTTATCCAAAGGAAGCATTTCGATCACTTTCCAAAAATAATCGATGGCATGCTCTTTTTGATGAATATAAGCATCCAGACCTACACTTTGAAGGCGGTATAAAGGATTCTGCTTATCTGTTTGTGCAGCCAGATTCAAGTAATGATAGGCCGAATCAGTCTGTAATAAAAGTAAGTGAACGATACCGGATTCGCTATATATTTGAGCTATCTGAGTAGTATCTGATGTTTCTGCATAGTTCTGGGCATCATGTAAGTAACTTAACGCTTCTTGGTAGAGCTTTTGTTCTTTCATCAGATTGCTTTTCAATAGGCATAATCTTGTAATTAGCTTGGAGTCTTTGTGTTGAATAGCTAATTGGCAGGCTTGTTCTAATAATTGTTCTTCTCTATCATAGATGCGATAAAAATGGTACAGATTACTCATGCTTATCTTTAAATCAATAAGTAATCGGTAATCTGTTTCGGGTGTTATATATTGAATAGCTGTTTCATAATCATCTTGTGCTTTGATTAAATAGTAATGCTGATGATTGATTTTTCCTTTCAGGTAATAAATCCGGCATAGTTTACTGGAGTCATTTTGGGCTTCAAAGTAAACTCGAGCCTTTTCTAGGGAAGTGTTACTTTCCGGCAGTTTGTTCTGAAGGGCTAGGCTGGTATAATAGAGATAGATGTATAATGCTTTATCTCCAACATTTAATTGAGTAGTATCAATTTGTTGTAAGGACGAAAGGACAGAATCCGGTTGATTCTGCATTTTTTCCAGATCGGATAACATAGAATGTGTTTTATCACGATGGCAAGCAGGTAATAGAAGTAGCAGGAATGCTAATATGACCTGACAAATATTAGGATATTGTTGTCCTTTTCGATAAGTTTTATGAAGTCCTTTTCTCATAATGCAAATATATAAAATCTGTGATAAACAAGGTAAAAGAGTTGTTTAAATACGAGATAAAAGTAGTGTTGTACATCATGTCTATCTGATGTTTTATTGTAATGTATTGAATTATATGTGTTTATTGATTTCGTCATGTACATTGGATTTTTGTGTTTTACTGAGTTAAGGCAGCTATCTTTGCATTCGAAAAACATCGAGATATCAAGTTTACTGTGAATGGTCTGATTCCGGTACTAGGCTGTGGGATGATATCTTACTGTATTTTCCCTCTTATTTTATGTGTTTGGTTCAGTTTTTATGGTGAATAAGATTGTTTAGTTTTGTTGTTCCGTTAATTGTTAGGTCAGGCGAACGCCGGCTGCCTTGCCTACAATAAATAAAATGAAAAGTATGTACTCGTGCCTGATGTTTCCTTGGAAATCTCTACGGGTAATTACTGGTAGCGGAACTTATATGGAATTTAATAAGTTGATTTATGAAACGTGTAAGTTGTTGGATGAAGAGAAGTGGATATATAATGAATTGTGTATTCGTATTGGTTATGTGCTGTTGTTTATTTTCTTGTACAGAAGAAATATCAGAAAATTTAAAAGCTACTGATGTTATCTTCCAGAAGTACAGAGTTGATTTTTCTGATACGCAAGACACATGGGTTTATGCTCGTTTTGTAAAAGATGAGGATAAGGCTTTTAATGAACTGAAGCTGACAGGGGAACAACAGATTACAGTGAATGATAAGTCTATGAACTATCATTATGTCAATGATCAGGCTCCGGTGGATTATAGTTATTCATTGAAGTTGGGCAAAGTGGATCAGGTAGATTTTACTTTCCAGCGGGCTAAGAATAAACAATATAAGAATACGGCGTTAAGATCGGCTGTTCTTCCGGTTTCTATACCTGCAGATTTGGCCTTTATTCAAAATGATGTTGCCTGGAAGTGGAATGGGGAAGATTTGAAAGCAGGTGAAAAGCTTGAGGTTACATTGGAAACAGATAAGGATGGTTATGCCATTTATTATGGTAGTATATCTGATGACGGAAGAGAAGTTACATTTTCGAATGTACCAAAAGGAGATTATGTTTTGACTCTTCGCCGAATGGTTGTTTCAGAGACACAGGATAACGACTTGCCGGCTAAAGGAGAAATGACAATATGCTATTATGACAAGAGGAAAATATCCGTAAAAGAGAGTGTGTGAATTGTAAGGGACAAGGCTTTGGCAGTTTTCTGCCAGGCCTTGTCATATTTTTTATCCTTTTCAAATAGCTACATTATTAATGATGTGTCCTTCTTGGAAAGAGCGTATGTTTTGAATAGCAATCTGCATCAGACGTACGCGTGCTTCATAAGTAGCCCAGGCAATATGGGGAGTGATATAACATTGGGTTGCTGTTAGAAGCGGATTGTCGGCTAGTGGCGGTTCAGATGACATTACATCAATACCGGCTGCAAATAAGGTCCGGTTGTTGAGCGCTTCTGCTACGGCTTGTTCGTCAATCAAAGGTCCTCTGCCTGTATTGATCAAGATAGCTGAAGGTTTCATGAGCGAAAGCATTTCTTTATTGACGAAATGATGAGTATCGGCTGTGAGCGGGCAATGGAGCGTTAGTATATCACTTTCGCGGAACAAGGTTTCTTTATCAACTGGAGTGATATAATCTTCCAACTGATCTTTAGACTTGGAAGTAAGTGCCAGTACTTGCATTCCAAACGCATGAGCTACGTGAGCTACCGACATACCGATATGTCCGAGTCCGACAATCCCCAACTTTTTACCGGCCAGTTCAAACAGTTTGGTATTCCAATAGCAGAAATCCGGATTCTGAGTCCATTTTCCCTTTCTGATTTCTTGCGTATAATGTTCTACTTGATTCGCAATATTGAGGATGTGGGCAAATACCATTTGAACGACCGAATCTGTACTGTATGCCGGAATGTTCGTAACAATGATTCCACGTTTTTTCGCTTCTTCAATATCAACTACATTGTAACCTGTTGCCAAAACGCCAATATATTTCAATGCAGGAAGCGCCTCCATTTCCTTTTTCAGGATATGAACTTTATTAGTCAGTACAATTTCTGCACCTTGACAACGTTCGGTTACTTCATCTTCTTGCGTGTTTTCGTAGATATGACACTCACCTAATGCCTGCAAGCCATCCCAGGATAAATCTCCTTTGTTGAGTGTTCTGCCATCTAAAACTACTATTTTCATATCTGATCTATTTATACAAAATTATTCATGATGATAAGGCTCATTATTTAATATAGTCATGGCCCGATAGATTTGTTCAACGAAGATAAGGCGAATCATCTGATGCGAGAAAGTCATCTTGCTGAGTGAGACTTTTTCAGATGCTGCCTGATAGACTGCTTCGCTGAATCCATACGGACCACCGATGACGAATACCAGCCTGCGGGAAACCGTGTGCATTTTCTTTTCTAGGTAGGAAGCAAACTGCATCGACGTAAATTCTTTTCCTTTTTCATCAAGCAATACCAGATAATCTCCGGCTTGCAGGGATTTCAGAATCAGTTCGCCTTCTTTTTCCTTTTGCTGGCTTTCCGACAAGTTCTTGGCATTCTTGATGTCAGGGATAACCTGCATTTCAAAAGGAATATAATGGACCAGCCTGTTTTGGTATTCCCGGATAGCTTCGGAAAAGTAATTAGCGTCCGTTTTCCCAATGACAACTAAACTAATTTTCATTTGATTTTATATTTCTATATTTGCAAAGACGAAGTTAGGGAAAATTCTTATCTTTGTCACCAGTATTCACAAAAAAGATCAGTGATGAAACGATTCTTACTATTGATTGCCTTGGTCGTAGCGGCAATTAGTGTACAAGCAGCAGACATTACAGTTATTACAACAGCGTTAAAAACGGGAAATGCTACGAATTTACAGACATGTATGGATAAATCTGTCGATATGGCTCTTGCCGACAAATCAAAGATTTGCAATGCGCAAGAAGCTGTTTCGATGTTGAATGGCTTTTTTAGTTCAAACAAGCCTTCTGCTTTTTCTTTGTTACACCATGCGGATAAAAAAGACAGTGGCTTTTTGGTGGCTAAACTGACGGCTGGTAATAAATCTTATCGAGTTAATGTGACGTATAAAGTAGAAGGAGATAAGGTAGTAATACAATCAATCAGAATAGAATAATTTCAGAAGATGAACGTAAAAGAAACAAAAGAACAGCTTATTGCCGAATTGATCCGTTTGGCATTTGCCGAAGATATCGGTGACGGCGATCATACAACCTTGTGTTGTATTCCGGCTACGGAAATGGGAAAAAGCCAGTTAATCGTGAAAGAAGATGGTGTTTTGGCAGGAGTGGAAATGGCCCGTCTGATTTTCCATACATTTGATCCGGAGCTGAAAATGACGACTTTCATTCAGGATGGTACGGAAGTGAAGAAAGGTGACATTGCCTTTGTCGTAGAAGGTAAGGTACAATCATTACTGCAAACCGAGCGTCTGATGCTAAATGTTATGCAACGTATGAGTGGTATTGCAACAACAACTCGCAAATATGTGAAAGCGTTGGAAGGTACCAAAACACGTGTGTTGGATACGCGTAAGACAACGCCGGGACTTCGTATGATTGAGAAAGAAGCCGTTCGTATCGGTGGTGGTGTAAACCATCGGATTGGTTTGTTTGATATGATCTTGTTGAAGGATAATCATGTTGACTTTGCCGGTGGTATTGAAGCTGCTATCACTCGTTGCCATGAGTATCTGAAAGAAAAACATAAGGATTTGAAGATTGAAATTGAAGTCCGCAATTTTGATGAAATTCAGCAAGTATTGAAAATTGGAGGTGTTGATCGTATCATGCTGGATAACTTTACACCTGAAAATACGAAGAAAGCCGTAGAAATGATCGGTGGACGTTTTGAAATCGAATCATCCGGAGGAATCACTTTTGATACTTTGCGTCAGTACGCTGAGTGTGGCGTTGATTTTATTTCGGTAGGAGCTTTGACTCATTCTGTAAAAGGTTTGGATATGAGCTTTAAAGCTTGTTGATAATCTTTACAAGATAGAAAAGAAGAGAGGGTATAATCTCTTCTCAAAATAAACGAGAATCGTTTTTGAATCTAATAAATTTTGAAAACGATTCTCGTTTATTTTGTTTTCTATATTAGTCCTTTTGGAACTATTGAAAAGCCATTTACGCCCGAATGAAAGGAAATATATGGAGTTGAAATAATATTTGGAATTGAATGATAAATAGAAAATTATGTATATCTTTACCAAATATTGAACATTTTCTAAAAAAATAACCGATTTAAAAATGAAAAATACAATTAAGTCCCAAAAGAACTTTGTTGCTTATTAAGGACTTTAAGTAATTAGAACTATGGAAGTTGATAAGAAAATATTGGAACGTTTGAAAAAAGGAGACGAGAGTGCTTTTGAATCCTTATTCTGGCAATACAACTCCCATATATACAATTTTGTCCTTTCTATCTTATACGATAAATCATTGGCTGAAGATATCACGCAGACTGTTTTCTTGAAAATATGGGAAACTCATGAGCGGATAGATCCTGAACAAGGCATCAATGCTTACCTTTTTACGATTGCCCGACATTTGGTTTATAAGGAAACAGAGAAAAAATTGATTTTTGAACAGGTATCGGATGTTATTTCTTCCTCTTCGGTTGATGATGATTCTGCATTGGAAAAACAGATGGAAGCCAATTCTTTGCGTGATTATATCTTACAATTGATTGAGGAGTTGCCTCCAGCCCGGAAAATGATTTTTAGTCTGAGTCGTTTTGAACATCTTTCAAATAAAGAAATAGCTACTCGGCTCTCTATATCAGAAAAAACGGTAGAGACTCAAATTTACCGTTCACTTCAGTTCTTACGTGAGAAATTATCTTCGGATGTGTTTTTGGCTTGTTTTCTGATTTTTCTGGCAAATCGACTTTAAAGACTAGGAAATAAGGAAGGAATACCGTATTTTTGGTCTTGGCTGAAGAATAAATCAGATTGGAGTAAGATCTTTATTGTAGAACTTTATTATAAAATGTCATGGAAAAACAAACGAAAAAGATGAACCGTCGTGAATTTTTAGGTTTATCAGCTTTAGGATTGGCTAGCTTTACGATTCTGCCCAGCTGGTCGGTTAATGGACAAAAATATGCACCGAGTGATCGGATCGTTTTGGGCTTTATTGGTTTGGGTCGTCAGGGAATGAGTGATTTCTATGCAGCTTCCAATTGTCCGGGAGTTCAAGTAGTGGCCGGATGTGATGTAGATGCCTTGAAAAGAGAGCGTTTTATGAAGCGAGTTACCGAGTGGCAAAAGAAAACCGGCTGGAATCCCCGTTGTGATACTTACGAATTTTATGAGGAAATGCTGGATCGGAAGGATATAGATGTTGTATCTATTGCTACTCCTGATCATTGGCATGCTTTGGCTGCCATCCATGCTTGCCAGGCATCTAAAGATGTCTATCTGCAGAAACCGCTGACATATACCATTTCTGAAAGTATAGCTTTGGTACGTGCTGTCCGGGCCAATGATCGGGTATTACAAGTGGGAAGTCAGCAACGCTCAGACCGTGAATTCCAACGGGCAATAGAATTGGTGCGTGCCGGTGCGATTGGTCATATAGAAAGTGTTCAGGTTCATATTGGTGAACCTCCTAAACCGTTTGATCTGCCGGAAGTACCGGTTCCTCCTTATTTGAATTTCAATGCTTGGATGGGACCGCTTACGAGTCCGAACGTGCATTATCATCCGGATATGTGTCCGCCAATTGATAATCCGGAAATGGAAGAAAAAGGTCCGTGGGCAGTTTGGCGTAATTATCGGGAGACAGGAAATGGTTATACAGGCGATTGGGGTGCTCATCATTATGATATCACACAAGCTGCATTAGGTATGGATGGATCTGGTCCTGTTGAATATATTCCGGCCGGATATAACGGAACGAAATATTGTACGATGAAATATGCAGATGGAATAGTCGTAACCGAACAGGTGATAGAAAACTTCCGGAAAGATAATCCCAACGAACTTGGTATTAAATTTATAGGAACAAAGGGGTGGCTGAAAGTAGCTCGCGGTTACATAGAATGTTCAGATCCTTCTCTGGTGAAAGATACGCCGATGGGAGCAGAAGTGTCGCACATGCAGAATTTTGTTAATTGTATCCGTTCGCGCCGGAATCCAATCGCTCCGGTAGAAGTAGGTTGCAGTACCAATATCATGTGTTGTCTGAATAATATCGCTCATGAGCTGGGTCGTCCGGTGAAGTGGGATCCGGCCACATTAAGCTTTGGCGATGATGAAGAAGCAGCCAATCATCGGCTTTATTACTATAAATATCGGAATCCTTATACCTTGCCTTATTGGGATAAATAACAACTGATTTATTTCCTGCCTAGGAATGATTTAAAATACGCCGGCTTTTCATCAAAATACGCCAGCTTTTGATGAAAAGCCGGCATATTTTTTGGATTACAAAAACAGGTCCGGAAAATCATAAATGCCAAATAACGGAATCAGTAACCTGATCTTTCTTTTTCCCTGCTTTTACTTCTATTTTGTTTTCTCCTTCAGTAAGTTGAATGGATTTCCATTGGAAAGTAGCATAAGCATCTGCCTGTTGTTTCCCTTGACTTATACCGTTGATAAACAGTTCTACTTCCGGTTGATTAGAAAAGACCATGATGTCAGTTTCTTTACAGATCCGTTCCCGATGTCGGCGATTGGCTATGTAAACAAAAGCATCTTTCTGGTTCCAATTAGCCTTATAGAAATAGAAAGCATCTTTGCGTGTTTTGCGATCACGAGTTACTAAACCTTTGTCATTAACGCCCGGACGATCTCCTTCTTCCCGATGAGCCGCTCCGAAATCAAACATATTCCAGACAAAAGATCCCCATACGAAAGGTCTTTCAGCCAAAGCTTTCCAGTTCTCCATGTGATAGAATGTCTGGTAGTTTTCAGGATGCCAGTATCCGGAAGCAATACCCGGCTTGATGGAGTCTTGCTGGTGATAAATACTTGCTCCGGCACCATATTCACTGATAGCTATTTTCAAGTTAGGAAATTCTTGATGAGTCTTGTCTAAAAAAGTTCCCATATCAGATGGATGACCTCCATACCAACCAAAATATTGGTTCCAGGCAATTAAATCGGATACCATACCAATCGGATCATTGGCAGAAATGTTACTGGCAGCTGTCGTTAATCGGGTTGGATCTTCCAGCTTAGCCAATTGATTTAATTCTTTTACATATTCGGTCGGATTATCTCCATAGGTTTTTAATTCGTTGAATAATCCCCAAAAGCAAATAGACGGGTGATTGTAATGCTGACGGATCAGTTCTTTCAACTGTTCTTTTCCATTTTCACGGAAAGCTGGCTGATCTACGAAACCTCGGTCTAAATAACCACCTGGACCGACGAATGGAATCTCTGCCCAAACAATAATACCATAATGATCCATTAAATCGTACATATAGGACGCCTGAGGATAATGCGCCAAACGAATGGCATTTGTTCCCATTTCAGCAATGATGGCAGCATCTTCTTCATGATGTTCTTTGCGTAATGCATTTCCAACTTCACTTCTTTCCTGATGGCGGCAGACACCTTTCAGCTTCAGATGTTCTCCGTTCAGAAAGAATCCTTTTTCAGCATCAACCCGGAAGAAGCGAAGTCCTAAAGGCTGATCAATGCAATCCGCTATTTGTCCGTTCTTTAGTAAAGTAATTTCAGTTCGATAACAGAACGGATCTTTCCGCCCATTCCAAAGATGAGGATTTTCGATAACCAAGTCGAAGGTCTGGCTGCTTTCTCCCGGTATGATCTCAATCTCTTGTGCTTTTTCCCATTTTACCTGATTCCCATCCCATACTTTCAGAGATAATGTTCTCTTTTGCTTTTCAGGTGTACTATTAGACAACATGATTTTAGCCTGTACATTAGCCTGTTCCTTGCTGACTTGCTTTTGCATCAGGTAAACACCCGGTGAAGCATAATCTGTAAGGGAGATATGTACTTCGTCAGTAATGATCAAATGTACATCCCGATAAATACCACCATAAAAGTTGAAATCGCCTACTAAAGGCATCACATCCAGTTGCAGGGCATTATTCACTCGAACCAAAAGCTGATTTTTACTTCCATAGTTAACATTGTCGGTAATTTCAAAGACAAATGCGCCATATCCGCCCCGGTGTTCACCTATATGTTTATCGTTCATAAAGACGTTTGTTACTGTATTTGCTCCTTCAAAACGCAAATACAAACGTTTACCTTTCCACTCCTGAGGAATAAATATCTCTTTAGTGTAATTTCCGATCCCCCGATGATAATCCGGTTTTGCATCCGCATCCAAAGCATTCCAAGTGTGCGGTAAGTTAACGAGTCGTCCACTATTACGTTGAACTTCGTAATTAAACCGGAAATGCCATTGATCGTTGATCAATATATCTTTCCGGTTTGCAAAAACCAGCATGTAAACTAGAGACAATAAATAAACTAGAATTATTCTTTTCATAAGTTCTGAATCAGTTTGTTTTTATTTTGAGCTCGAAGATACGTATAATCTTTTAATAAACAGGAAATAAAAGTAGAAATGAAATTGGTCTGAAATAATTGTTTAGTGTAAATAAAAGTTAAATATAAACTTTTTTCAAGTTTGTTGTAAGGGATCATTCTTTTTGTAGGATATACAATATAAAAATACTACACATAATTGTTATTTAAAAAACAGATGTATCATGGAAAAACAAATGAAGAAGATGAATCGAAGGAAATTTTTAGGTTTCTCAGCTTTGGGATTAGCCGGATTAACAATTTTGCCTAGTTGGTCTATTAATGGACAAAGGTTTGCTCCAAGTGATCGACTTGTTTTTGGATTCATAGGGTTAGGAAGACAGGGGCTAAGTGACTTTTATGCAGCATCTCAATGCCCAGGTATTCAAGTTGTGGCTGGATGTGATGTGGATGCTTTGAAAAGAGAACGTTTTGTTAAGAAAGTAACAGAATGGCAGAAGAAGTCAGGGTGGAATCCTCGTTGTGATGTTTATGAGTTTTATGAAGACTTATTAGATCGGAAAGATATTGATATTGTATCTATTGCAACTCCAGATCATTGGCATGCTTTAGTTGCTATTCATGCTTGTCAGGCCTCTAAAGATGTATATTTACAAAAACCTTTGACTTATACAATTTCAGAAAGTCTAGCGTTAGTTAGAGCTGTAAGAATTAATAATCGGGTTTTACAAGTTGGAAGTCAACAACGTTCAAGTAGTGAATTTCAAAAGGCTATAGCTTTGGTACGTACTGGGGGTATAGGACATATTTCCAGTGTGCAGGTGCATATAGGTGAACCACCGAAGCCATTTGATTTACCAGAAATGCCAGTGCCGTCTTATTTGAATTTTAATCGTTGGATGGGGCCGCTAACGAGTCCAAAGATTCATTATCATCCGGATATGTGTCCACCAATTGATAATCCGGAAATGGAGGAAAAAGGCCCTTGGGCTGTATGGCGTTATTATAGAGAAACAGGAAACGGTTTTACAGGAGATTGGGGAGCTCATCATTATGACATTACGCAAGCTGCATTAGGGCGGGATGGCTCTGGCCCTATTGAATATATTCCTGCTGGGTATAATGGTACAAAATATTGTACTATGAAATATGCAGATGGTATAGTTGTAACAGAACAAGTTATTGAAAATTTTCGTAAGGATAATCCAAATGAATTGGGTATAAAATTCAATGGAACAAAAGGCTGGCTGAAGGTCGCTCGTGGATATATAGAATGTTCGGATCCTTCTTTGTTAGAAAAAAATGATAAGAAAGTTGGTGTGGGGGAGTTTGAAACTAGTCCATCTCATATGCAGAATTTTATTGATGCTGTTCGTTCTCGTCAGAATCCAATTGCTCCGGTGGAAGTTGGTTGCAGTACTAATATTATGTGTTGTTTGAATAATATAGCACATGAATTAGGCCGCCCTGTAAAATGGGATCCAGCAACCTTAAGTTTTGGTGGTGATGAAGAAGCTGCTAATCATCGGCTTTATTATTATAAGTATCGTAATCCCTATACATTACCTTATTGGGATGATTAAAATCATATAGGTCTGATTATGATTTATTTTAGTTTATTTTGCCAAATAGAAATTTAAAATTACTCATCGAATGTTGTAGTAAATTATTGTTTGGCTTTTTTATTATAAATTGTAGATGAATTTAAAATACAGTTAGCAATGCTTTTAAAAAATAAAATTATAGTTCTATTTTTAATATTAATTTGTAGTGTTTCCACAATTCAAGCTCAGGATGATGTTGCTTTGCGAGGGAAAAAAGTTTTATTTGTATATGGGGGGTGGGATGGTCATCAGCCAAAGCAATGTAAGGAATTATTTGTTCCTTGGATGCAGTCGGAAGGAGCAGAAGTTATAATTAAAGATAATTTAGATTGTTATACAGATGAAGAATTAATGAAAAGCATAGATTTAATCATCCAGATTTGGACAATGGGGACAATTTCCAATGAACAAGAGCAAGGATTATTGAATGCAGTACGAAATGGAGTGGGGTTAGCAGGTTGGCATGGAGGTATTGGTGACTCTTTTCGTAATAATGTTGAATATCAGTTTATGGTAGGTGGGCAATGGGTTGCACATCCAGGAGGTGTTATTGATTATGATGTAAACATTACCAATCACAAAGATCCTGTAACGAAAGGGTTGAAGGATTTTCATATGAGATCAGAACAATATTATGTACATGTAGATCCAAATGTGAAAGTTTTGGTTACAACTACATTTAATGGAGATTATGCAGAATGGATTGACGGTGCGGTTATCCCGGTGGTATGGAAAAAAACATATGGAAAAGGGCGTGTATTTTATAATTCTTTAGGGCATGTGGTAACTGATTTTTCAGTACCTGAGGCTTTAGAAATTATGAAAAGAGGTATTCGTTGGGCTTCTATGAGCAAGTACGCGGAGAAAGAAAAATGGATCTCCCCTGTTTATTAGTTGATAAATTATAGAAATACCAAAGCTATTGTTTAATATATAGGACGGTGGAATGTATGGAACAAAGGATAAAAATTGGGATTATAGGTTGTGGAAGAATGGGCAGTTTTTATTTAAGAGAAATGCTTAAGAATCCCAAATGGGAAGTGGTGTATGTTTGTGATATTGATCCAAAAGCTAGAGCTTATGCGTTAGCTTTGTCTCCTCATATTAAAGTTATAGAAGATGAGAACTTGATATTTACAGATACAGAGATAAAAGCTGTAGGATTATTTACGTTAGCAAATAAACGTCTTGAACAAATAAAGAAATCAGTTGAAAATGGAAAACATATAATTTCTGAAAAACCTATAGCTGAGTCTATAAATAATGAATGGGAAGCAGTTCATCTTATAGAAAATTCAAATTTATTATCTACTGTAAATCTTTATTTAAGGAATTCATGGTATCATGCAATAATAAAAGATTTTGTTAAAAGTGGAGAAATTGGTGATTTAGCAATAATAAGAGTTTGCCATATGACTCCTGGACTTGCTCCAGGGGAAGGACATGAGTTTGAAGGACCTGCTTTTCATGATTGTGGTATGCACTATGTGGACATAACACGTTGGTATGCAGAGTGTGATTTTAAAACTTGGCATGCACAAGGTATTCGAATGTGGAATTATAAAGATCCATGGTGGATACAATGTCATGGAACATTTGAAAATGGGGTTGTTTTTGATATTACACAAGGTTTTGTTTATGGACAGTTGTCTAAAGATCAAACACATAATTCCTACATAGATATAATTGGTACTAAGGGAATTGCGCGAATGACGCATGATTTCAAAACTGCTGTAGTTGAACTGCATGGAATAAATCATACAGAGCGTATAGAAAAGCCTTTTGGTGGGAAAAATATTGATGTTTTGTGCGATTTGTTTGCGGATTCTATTTTAGATAACAAATTGCATAAGCAATTACCTTTAGTTCGTGATTCTGCTATATCATCAGAGTTCGCTTGGAGATTTTTCGAAGATGCTCTGTCGCATGATATGCCTGTTGTTGGTGATTTAAATATTCTAGAAGAAATTATTAAAAGAAGGAGAAATATGACAAATGGATATGGGCTTTTACAGCAACGGAATTAGATGATTTGTTAATTATGTATAATTTGTATATCCTTTGTAAGGTTAATTGCCTCGTAAAAGATATATAATACATATGGATAATAATTTTGTTTATATTGATTTAATTGATCGTTTCTTGAAGGGAGGAGCTTCTCCTGAAGAAGAGAAAGATTTGTTGGACTGGTTTAGAAAGACAGCTCCAGAAGAAGTTTTGTATGCTTATTATCGTTCATACTGGGATAATGCTCATGGAAAATCTATTCCGGCAGATGTCCAGGGGCGGATGTTTCATCAGATCAAATTGCGGATGAAAGAGATGGAACAGAAACGAAAGAACATACGAAAACTTCGTTTATGGTGGGCTAGTACTGCTGCCGCTGTTGTTGCTTTATGTGTTAGTATAGGTATTTCGGTTCATTATTTCCGTCAAGTGAATCAAATGTCACAACAGACGTTTGTTGTTTCTGCAGAAAAAGGTCAACGTTCTAATGTCGTTTTGCCCGATGGTACAAAAGTTTGGTTGAATTCAGATACAGAAATAAAGTACTCCGGAGAATATGGTAAAAAAGATCGACAGATATCCTTATCTGGAGAAGCTTATTTTGAAGTGGCTAAAGATCCGAAACACCGTTTTATTGTTCAAGCTGGTGAAATGCTGGTAGAAGCCTTGGGAACTGCATTTAATGTGAAGGCATACGAGGAAGATGATGAATTAACAGCGTCGTTGTTTGAAGGAAAGGTAAAAACTTCTGTTGCAGGACGGACTTTGTTACTGGATCCGGATCAAAGTGTGAGTTATAATCGGATTAAGCATTCTTTTGTGAAATTGAATGGAAATACCAATTATGATCGGATGTGGCGGAATCAGGAACTGGTATTCCGTGGAGAATCGTTAGAAGAAGTAGCGATCATGTTGGATCGTTTATATAATGTAAAAGTAGAATTTCAGACAGATGATATCAAACATTATCGTTTCTCTGGTGTCATTAAGAATAATAGTTTGGAGAATGTATTTGAACTGATCAGTTTGACAGCTCCAATACGCTATGAAAAACGCGACAGTATTATCTGGTTGAGTCGAAATAGTATGAACTAAAATAGAAAGCCTATGGGAAAGGATGAATAGAAAAAGAAAAAGATTCTTGCTCGGATAAACAAGATCTTTATATACAAACGGAAATCAATCTTAAATCTGTGTTATGTGATATGAGAATTAAGAACATAGTAATAGTTTGAAATCTAGTTTTAAATTATCCATTAAGTTTATTACCAAATAAAAAAACACTAAAATGAGTAACCTTAAAAAGTCAATTCGAAAAAGTCTAGTGTTGGGCGGTTTTTGTATGATATCAAGTTTGGCTATGTCTGCCCAAATATCATTGACTTTAGAAAACAAATCAACTCGCGATGTTATTCGTGAAATAGAGAGAGTCAGCGAATATCGTTTCTTTTATAATGAAGATTTACAAGGACTTGATCAGATAATAAGTATTAAGATCAATGGTGCAAATATTCAAACGATTTTAAACGAAATTCAGCGTCAGACCTCTATCCAATATGTAATAAAAGAGAATAATCAAGTTGTTCTTTCAGAGACAGAAACATCTAGTAAAGTTCAACAAATAGGTAATAGTTTAGTTATCAAAGGTATAGTTGTAGATGCCTTTGGACAACCGATAATTGGAGCTAACGTTATGGTAAAAGGAACAACCAATGGTACAATCACAGATATGGATGGTCACTTTGCGTTAGAGGTATCTAGTGGGGCTATACTACAAATTTCATATGTTGGTTATTCTAATTTCGAAATCAAGGTTGGAAATCAAAAGAATTTATCAATAACTTTAAAAGAGGATTCCGAAGCTTTGGATGAATTAGTAGTTGTTGGTTATGGAACACAAAAAAAAGCGACTTTAACAGGAGCAGTTTCTGCGATTTCTAGTGATGCAATTCTAACAACTAAAAATGAAAATGTTGAAAATATGTTGACTGGTAAAATACCAGGAGTTCGTATTGTTCAAAAATCTAGTGAACCAGGAGAATTTAATAATAGTTTTGAAATACGTGGAATGGGTAGTCCGTTAGTTATTGTTGATGGAGTTCCTCGTGATAATATGAATCGTATTAATCCGAATGAAATAGAATCAATTTCAGTGTTGAAGGATGCTTCTGCTGCTGTTTATGGTGTTCGAGCAGCAAATGGAGTAGTGTTAATAACTACGAAAAAAGGTAAAGGAGGAAAGATAGAGTTAGATTACAATGGAAGTATTGGATGGCAACAAGCCTCTGGATTGCCTGAAACAGGAACTGCAACTGATTATATGACTCTTATGAATGAAAATGCCATAAATAATGGTCGTGAAATCATGTTTAGAGAACAGGATTTTGAACCTTATTTAAATGGAACTAAACAATCGACTGATTGGGCTGAGTGTGCAATTAATGAGTTTGCTCCTCAGACCCAACATAATTTTAGTGCAACGGGGAGTACAGAAAAAGTGAATTATTTTTTAAACTTTGGATATTTGAAACAAGAGGGTTTTTGGAAAAGTGGAGATTTAAATTATGAACGTTTCAATCTTCGTTCAAATGTAAGTGCCCAGTTGACTAAAGATTTAAAAGTTGAAATGTTGTTGGGGGGGATGATGGACACGAAGAATTCTCCATATAGAGATACATGGTATGTGTATAAATCTATATGGACACAGGTTCCTACGTGGCCGTTATATGCCAATGACAATCCTGATTATTTTTACAATGCTGCAGATGCAGATCATCCCATGGTAATAACAGATTCGGATTTATCTGGGTATAAAAAACGGCAAATGAAGACTTTTCAAAGTACATTTAATGTTGAGTATAATATACCTTTTGTTCAAGGCCTGAAAGCGAAAGCTTCTTATAGTTATGATTATACATTATGGAACGACAAAGAATTTGAAAAGGAATATACATTGTACACTTATGATCCAGAAAATAATGTTTATAATGGGAGTAAAGCTCATTCTCCATCTACCGTTAGACGTTCATTTAAAGATAAAAAATCGACATTATTACAATTGTCTTTAAATTATGTTAAAACGTTTTTTGATAAACATAACGTGACGGCTTTGGCATTATATGAAGAAAATACTTCTAGTATGGATAATTTTTATGCTAAACGTCAGTTAGGTATGGATGTTGTAGATGAATTATTTGCAGGTAATGCATTAAATCAAGAAGGTTCAATGAATAGCGGAGACTTATGGGAAATTGCTAATAAAGGTTTTGTTGGGCGTTTAAGTTATGATTATGCATCTAAATATATAGCAGAGTTTAGTTTTCGTTTGGACGGTTCTTCAAAATTTGCTAAAGGACATCAGTGGGGATTTTTCCCGGTAGGATCTATTGGCTGGCGATTATCTGAAGAACCTTTTATAAAAGAAAATGCGTCTTTGAGTTTTATCGATAATTTAAAGCTAAGAGCATCTTATGGTAAGATGGGAGATGATAGTTCTTCTACCTATCAATTCTTATCTGGTTTTAATTATCCTTCAGGAGGGTATGTGTTAGATGGAGCTTATGTGAATGCTTTAAGTTTAAGGGGAATGCCTAATCCTAATATAACTTGGTTTACATCAAAAATGCTAAATGTGGGTGTGGATGCTGATTTATGGAATGGATTATTAGGATTTCAATTTGATGTATTTCAACGTAATAGAGATGGATTATTAGCAACTCGAACAATGAGTCTACCTGGTACTGTAGGAGCTTCTTTGCCCCAAGAAAATTTAGAAGGAGATTTAACTAAGGGGTTTGAAATCGTTTTGAGTCATAGAAATATAATTAATGATTTTACTTATTATTTTTCTGGAAATTTTTCTTATTCAAGAACAAGATGGACTAATAAAGAAATATCACCTAGAGGAAATTCTTATCGTAATTGGAGAGATAATTATACTGATCGTTATGGAGATCTTTGGTGGGGGTATGGTTATTTAGGACAATTTCAATCTTATGATGATATATACAATTCTCCGATTCAAGATTCAAAAGGAAATTCTGTGCTTAGACCTGGAGACTATGCATATGAAGATTGGAATAATGATGGTGTAATTGATGATAACGATATTCATCCTATAGCAACAACTGGTTATCCTAAAATTAATTTTGGTTTTACTATTGGAGGTGAATGGCGTGGCTTTGATGTGACGATGGTTTTTCAAGGGGCAGCAATGAGTAATGTAAAGTATCCTGAACAATTAGAAAGACCTTTATATTGGGATAGAAATGGTTTGGCTATGTTTATGGATCGTTGGCATCTTTCAGATATGAATGATCCAGATAGTGAATGGATTCCAGGTTATTATCCATCAACAAATAGTGGCGAAACAACGAACTATAGAGATTCTGAACGATCTGTGCAGAATGCAAATTATTTACGATTGAAAAGTCTAGAAGTAGGGTATTCTATTCCTAAAAAAATATTGTCAAAAGCAGGTCTCGAACGAGCTAGAATTTATTTTAGTGGATATAATATGATAACTTTTACAAAATTGAAATATTTGGATCCAGAACATCCTAGTGATACTTGGGGATATTTGTACCCATTGACAAAAACATATAATATTGGTATAAATCTTACTTTTTAATAGAATGATTATGAAATATAAAAATATTTTGATCGGAAGTATAGTGGCTATAGCAGTTACTTCTTGTAATAGCTTGGATATTCCTCCTATGAATATAATTCAGGATACTGATGTTTTCCAATCTGAAGCTGGAGTTACAGCTTATATTGCTCGTTTATATACTGAATTACCGATAGAAGATTTTAAATTTGGTAGGGATTTTGATCAATTTGCAAACTATCCTGGTTTATGTAATGCAACTAATGAAGCTCTATTGGTAACAGCGGATTTTGTATGGGATAATCCTTCTGGTGACTGGTTTCAAGCTTGGAAATACGGTTCTGTTAGAAATATTAATTATTTCATAGAACAATTATCTGAATATCAAAATAATTTTACAGATGAACTAGTTAATGACTGGCTAGGAGAGGCTTACTTTATTCGTGCATATACTTATTTTGCTATGGTTAAGCGTTATGGCGGAGTTCCTATCGTAAAGCAAGTGCAGAATTTTCCCGAACAAAGTTTAGAAGATTTGAAAGTACCTCGTAGTTCTGAGCAAGAAGTTTATGATTTTATTGCTGAAGATTTAGATTTGGCAATTTCGTTATTGCCTGAAGAGAGTTTAGCTAAAGGGCGAGTAAATAAAAATGTTGCGTATGCGTTAAAGTCTAGAGTCATGCTTTATGCAGGTTCTATTGCACAGTTTGGAAAAATGCAATTAGATAATTTATTGGGAATTCCTGCTGCTGATGCAACTAAGTATTATCAAGCAGCATATGATGCTGCTTGTATGTTGGAGGGTAAATATTCATTGTATAATAAATATACAGATAAATATGAAAACTATTGGCGTCTTTTTTTAGATGCTGATAGCCCAGAAAATATTTTTTGTAAATATTTTAAATATCCAGAACAAACACATAGTTTTGATGTATTGCATGTACCTTATCAAATGCGTGGAGCTGAAGGATATTCAAGTCGTTTCAATCCAACTTTAGATTTTGTTCAAATGTTTGATGATATTGATGGTAATTCAGATTGGTTAAAAATAGGAGCAGACTCAGATCCTATTCGATATGATCATCGTATAGATCTTTTTTCGAAGGCGGAACCTCGTTTGAGGGGTACGGTTATTTTTCCTGGGGATGAATTTAAAGACGAAGAGATTGATATTCAAAAAGGTATTTATGCATCGTATCCAGATGGAGAGTTATTTACGTCAGCTGATTTTACAGCAATGTATAAAGATAAGGCTATAATTGGGCGTAGTGGAATGGGGCATAATGAAACAACAACAACGGGTTTTTTACTTAGAAAGTATCAAAATCCAGATATTCCTCAGAATGAATTAATTTTGTGGCGAGATACTAAACACTGGATTGATATTCGTTATGCTGAAGTATTGTTGAATAGAGCTGAAGCTGCATTTGCTTTGAATAAAATAGATGATGCTCTTTATTGTATCAATCAAATACGAGAGAGAGCTGGTGCAAAACTGTATACAAAAGATCAGATTACCTTAAAAAATATTCAGAAAGAAAGAAGGATGGAATTGGCTTTTGAAAATCAAACTTATTGGGATCTACGTCGATGGAGAATTGCGGACTCAGAAATGAATAACCGACAATTTAAAGCTTTGTGTCCTTATTATATTTATGATGAGGGTAAATATATTTATAAGGTTGAGGGAGTTGGTCCTCAATATACATTTGATGTCAAAGTGAATTACGTAAAAATTCCTACGGATGAAATATCTAAAAATGAAAAATTAGTTCAAAATCCAGGTTATTAATGTATTAAAACTATGGTATTATGAAAAATAAATGGTTATGTATTTTTTTGTTTTTTGTGACGCTGTTAACGTCCGCATGTTCTCAGTTAGATAATTATGCTGAGCCAGCTGAAACTCTTACTGGTAAAATAATAGATCGAGTAACAGGTGAACCTTTAGTTAGTGAACAACCAAATGGTTTCCGTATTCGTTTATTGGAAACTAGTTGGAGTGAAACTCCACAACCTGAATATTTTTGGGGTAAAGCTGATGGAACATTTGTTAATACTAAAATATTTGCTGGAACTTATGAGGTGACTCCAGTTGAAGGTGCATTTTTTGATGTAGAACCTCGATCTATAGAAATTAAGGGTAAAGTAAATATTGATTTTGAAGTAATTCCTTATTTGTCAATAGACGTTTTACAAATTGAAAGAACTTCACCTGAAACATTAGAAGTATCATATCGTTTTTCTCGTTCTAAAATTGGAGATAAAATTTTAGATTCAAGGGTATTTGTTTCAACTAATCCTAATGTAGGTACAAATATAATGGATGCGGATTTAAGTCCTATGAGAGATTTTTCTGAAGTCGATGATATTGATGCTTTATCAAATACATATGTTGAAAAAATAGAGGGATTGAATCCAAAGAAAACTTATTATGTAAAAGTTGGCGCAAGAACAAACAATAGTAGTAAGAGATATAATTTCTCTAAGACGTATACTTTAAATTAATATTATTAACTAGAGGGCGTATTGCTCCAATACGCCCTCTTATTTAGGTAAATATGATGAATTTTAAACTATTTATAGGTGTATTATGCATTATTTCTATATTTAATTCAAATGTTTGTGCTCAGGATTTATTATATAGAAATGAAGATGTTCCCATGCATGATAGAATTGTTAATTTACTTTCTATACTGACTGTTGAGGAAAAAATAAGTTTATTGCGGGCAACATCACCTGGTATCCCTCGCTTAAACATTGAAAAATATTATCACGGAAATGAGGCCTTACATGGTGTAGTTCGTCCTGGTAATTTTACAGTTTTTCCTCAAGCTATTGGTTTGGCATCAATGTGGAATCCTAAATTACATTATGAGATTGCTACTGTTATATCGGACGAAGCGAGAGCTCGTTGGAATGAATTATGTTTAGGAAAAGAGCAATTAGGTCAGTTTAGTGATTTGTTGACATTTTGGTCCCCAACAGTAAATATGGCAAGAGATCCGCGTTGGGGACGTACACCGGAAACTTATGGTGAAGATCCTTATCTATCGGGAGTTTTGGGTAAACAATTTGTTAAAGGACTTCAAGGAAATCATCCACGTTATTTGAAAGTTGTTTCAACTCCTAAACATTTTGCAGCCAATAACGAAGAACATAACCGGTTTGAATGTAATCCTCAAATATCAGAAAAACAACTTCGTGAATATTATTTGCCGGCTTTTGAATCATGTGTAGTTGACGGAAATTCAGAATCTATAATGACGGCTTATAATGCAATTAATGATGTACCCTGTACATTAAATACTTGGTTAATTCAAAAAGTTCTACGTGGAGATTGGAATTTTGATGGCTATGTTGTATCAGATTGTGGTGGTCCAGGGCTTTTGGTGAATGGCCATCATTATGTTAAGACGAAGGAAGCGGCAGCGACTTTGTCTATTAAGGCTGGGTTAGATTTGGAATGTGGCGATGACGTTTATATAGAACCGTTATTGAACGCTTATAAATTAGGTATGGTTTCTGATGCTGATATAGACTCAGCTGCTTATCATGTATTACGAGCAAGAATGAGGTTAGGTTTATTTGATGATCCAAATCATAATCCATATAATAAAATTTCTCCATCAATAATAGGTTCTGAATCTCATAAGGCATTGGCATTGGAAGCTGCAAGGCAAAGCATCGTTCTTTTGAAAAATGAAAATAATATTCTTCCTATCAATTTAAAGAAACTGAAATCTATAGCTGTTGTAGGTATTAATGCTGGAAGTTGTGAGTTTGGTGATTATAGTGGAACGCCTGTGGGAGAACCAATTTCTATTTTGCAAGGAATCAAAGATAGAGTTGGTGATAAGGTTAAAGTAAATTATGCTCCGTGGGTTTCTTCCCAAGATGGTTATGAACTAATTGATAAGTCATATTTTCCTAATGGACTTACAGCCAAATATTTTACTTCAAATGATTTAAAAGGGACATATAAAGATCGGATAGATGATTGGGTTAATTTTGAGCCTGCGAATCAAGCACCAGATCCTTTTTTACCTAAATCTCCTATATCTATACAATGGCAGGGAGATTTATGTCCTAATATTTCAGGAAAGTATACGATAGGTTTTAAAACGGATGATGGTTGTCGTTTATATATAGATGATAAATTACTAATTGACTCATGGAGAACTCGGTCAGCCGAGACTGATCAGGTTGAATTAGAACTTAAGGCAGGTCAAAAATATAAGATTGTAGCAGAATATTTTGATTCAGGGGGTGAAGCCTTAGCTAAATTATATTGGAAAATACCTGATAAAGAAAATAAAAATATATTGACATATTATGGTGATGCAGAGCAAGTTGTTAAATCAAGTGATTTGACTATAGCTGTTTTAGGTATTAATAAAAGCATTGAGCGTGAAGGTCAGGATCGTAAAGATATTTCATTGCCAAAAGATCAGGAAGATTTTATAAAGGCAGTGTACAAATTAAATCCAAATACGATAGTAGTATTAGTTGCAGGGAGTTCATTGGCTATTAACTGGATCGATGAAAATATACATGGTATTATTAATGCATGGTATCCAGGTGAACAAGGTGGACGTGCCGTTGCAGAAGTATTATTTGGCGATTATAATCCCGCTGGGCGTTTACCTTTAACTTATTATAAATCAATAGATGATCTACCACCTTTTGATGATTATGACATAACAAAAGGACGTACTTACCAGTATTTTAAGAAAGACGTTTTGTATCCTTTTGGTTATGGATTAAGCTATACCCAATTTAATTATACGAATTTGGTAATGAAAGAAGATATCCAAGGTGGTGTTATTGATTTTTCTTTTGATTTGGAAAATATAGGAAATTATGACGGGGAGGAAGTTGCTCAACTATATATAAAATTTCCTGATTCTGTAAAAGAGAAGCCTATAAAACAATTGAAAGGTTTCGATAGGGTCTTTCTCAAGAGAAATCAAAAAAAGACAATACATCTAACATTGAATCTGAAAGATGTTCGTTTATGGGATGTAGATGCGGCCAAGTTCATAACTCCAAAAGGAAAATATGAAATCTTTATTGGTCCTTCTTCTGATAAGGTAGAACTAAAAGCGGGCTTTGAGCTTTAATCAAGGATATTAAGAGCAATACTTCAGATAAAGTTTGCTGAGGTATTGCTTTATATTTAAACATGTTATATCTATATGCTTTTCAAATGTTGTTTTAGAATTTTATTTTCTTGTTTTTTTATCTCGCAATATGCTTTGGCTGGAAATATTCTTTGTACAAAGAATGTTTCTCCTATTGTTGTATTTGATATGAGATATCTTTTAGAGAAGGATTTGACTGATATCAATAATGTGGAAATGGTATGGGATCAATTACATTTAGTTTCAACATTACAAGGTATAGTTAATAGAAATAAACCTTCCTTATTTATTAAATATGTAAAGGAGGGGGAGATATGTGTAGATGAGTATTGGTGGAATAAATACAGAAAAGAAGGGGAATGGTTAAGCCAAAGAGATACAATCCAACTAACTTCTTTAATGGATGTTCTTGCTTATTTCAAAAAAGATATAAAAGGGCTAGTTGTGTATGATTCAGATGTTCCATCGACAAGTAATGTTGCATCTTCAATTGCTGGAATTGAAGATGTTATAGCAGTTCGGTATGACTCAACGCCTAATAGTTTATATCAAAATATTAAGAAATCTGATTTGAATTTAAAAGAAGTTGTCAGATTAATAAATAATGATGGCACTTCTATGTTTACCGGAAAAGGTTTTTTGCCAGGGTTAAACATAAGGTCTTCTGGATCTGTAAAAAATGATCCTTATCTTTGGTTTATTGAGAAATATATGAAATTAGGACGAAGTAATACAAAATACGGAGCATATTACATAGATCAATATTGGAGAAAAAAGCCGTTGTGTTCAGTTCCGAATCATCACACATTGACAAATCATGATTTTTTTGTTAGTAAGAGAGCATTCTTTTTTGATTTATCACCTTGGGGCGATGAACCAGCAACTGATGATTTAAATCAAAAAGTGGGTACAGATCTTGAAACATTAAAACAGATGTTATTCATTGCATATAAACAGAATAAAGGAATAGATTTTTGTTATATTGGAGGATTTCCATCATGGGCATTTAAATATACAAAACATGCAGAAGGTATGCATGATGATGTTCCTACTGAATGGGAATTTTCAAAAATTATAAGTGCTTATAATGCTTTTAAGGATGCTGATGCAATAGGATATGGTGCGTTGGCTAATGCTTCTTTTTGGCAACATTTTCCTTTAGAAAAAGAGTATAAGCAGTCATGGGTAAGTCGGGAAAATTTAATCAATAAAGGATACCTGGATGAGGACGGCCATTTGAAGAATAATGGAAAGAATTATTTGATATTCTATGTGGGTGATTATGATGCTTCCTCTTGGATTACACAAAGGACGCCAACTATTTGGGATGATTCAAATAGAGGTAAATTACCATTAATGTGGTGCATCAGTCCTGTATTACAGGAAAGAGTTCCTATGGTTTTACATAATTTCAGAAAAACAGCTACGAAAAATGACTACTTTGCATCAGCTGATAACGGCGCTGGTTATTTAATGCCTGGAATGTTACAGGAACCTAGGGATATTTCGGGTTTACCTTCAGGATTGAATGCCTGGGCAAAACATTGTAAAAAGTATTATAAAAAATGGGGATTGACAATAACAGGATTTGTTATCGATGGAGAAGCTCCGGGACTAAATGAAGAGGGTTTGGATTGTTATAGATCTTTTAGTTATAATGGTATAGTTCCTCAAAAAGTGCCTTTAACTTATTGGCATAGAGGTATGCCTGTATTACGAGCTGATGCTGATGTAAATGAAGAACCCCAAATTGCAGCACAGAGAATAGTTGATAGGATAAATAAAAGAAATATCCCATTTCATTGGTTTCGTAATATTCTGAAAACTCCAACTTGGTATATTGAGGTTATGGCAGAAATAAAAAAATTAGATAATTCAATAGAATTGGTAGATGCTCCAACTTTTTTTGAATTATATAAGATTTATTTGGAGCAAAATCCCAAAGCAGCTGCAGGCTTGCTGGAATAATTTTATTATCATGTACCTAGATGAATTTTTAATTGAAATATAATATGAAAATATGTTTTTCGTGTTAATCAACCTCTGTCTCTTATATAATTTTGTGTAGAGACAGAGGATTATTTGTTTATATAGTATTATTGCCTTCATTGGATATAAAGTGAACTAACATGTATATATAACTTTTCAATATGGTAAAAAGTAAGCATTAACTGAAGTACATATTGCTCATATAAAAAATTAAGAATCCCCTCCTAAAAAGGATAAAGAAAAATAAGCATAAAAAACCGGGAATCAACATAGATTCCCGGCAAAAAAAGATCTTGCCTTTCACATAGCCTTGGCTTTGGTTAGGCGTCTTTTTTAAGGTGTTAAGGTCTGGTATCCGCTTCTCCACTATGGAGATATTGTCATGTCGCAAACGTAGGTATTTAATTTGAGACCACAAAACAAATCTGACAAAATATGATTTTATTTGTCAATTTTATTTATTTCAACCGTTTAAACATTCCTGATGACTCGTTTGCCTTAGATTACCTCCATGTTCAATGATCGTTGTTTTAATATGTTCCGGTTATCAATTGGCCTGTTTGCGTATGTCTGATATTACGGCTTCAGAATGTGAGAG
>OGEZ01000370.1_pt1 | contig 43210 bp, 49 predicted proteins | sample 1570831 | NCBI WGS metagenome assembly OGEZ01 (sample SAMEA2582059, study PRJEB24529) | metagenome | biome: Human gut stool | place: China | collected 2011
CAAGAAGGGCTCTTTGACCACATGTTTGACCACAGACAGAGTTGGAGCACGCGGAAACAGTTGAATTAAGAGTGTCAAAGAGTGTGCGGAATGCAGCGGAATTGGTCAAATTGATTGAAAAGTATCAGAAAAAAATTAGTTCAACCGTTTAAGTAGTTTTAGGAATCAGGAACGAATAATCGCGAAAAGATTACCAATAACCTCTCAAAGCGCGGACAACTCTCTTAAAGATTGAAAAATAGTTATATACTTTTATAAAAATTGACCATCACAAGCGGCGGAAGAAATTCTTCTAAAGAAGGCACTAAAGTAAGGAAAATTTCAAAAAACAGCGTAAAATGCTTTTGTTTCTCTTGTAATAATTGAATTTTTTGATTATTGGGATTTGTTTATAGCCCGTATCTCTCGGTTTGTTGGTTCAAAGGCCTATTTTTAAATATGCTTTATAGCGCCTATTTCTTTGATTATTGGACGCAGAATTAGATAGTAGTTGCAGAAATTTGATATCTTATTGTAGTTTTCCCTAGATCGTATTATAATTAATTAACGGTAGGCCTTTGCGCCGCCAAGGTAGCCGTATGATTTAAGTATGGCTGCCTTTTCTTTATGATTACCCCATTTTAATAAGGAGCATTCCTATGGCTTGTGAATGTGCAATTTGTAAGAACAATAAACCTTTTACCTTTCCAAAAGAAATTATTGACGCTGCTCTCAATGGTGAACTTGTACTTTTTTGCGGTGCAGGAATTAGTACCGAAGGTAAAAATGTTTTACCATACTCGTTCTACACGTCTATTAAAAATGAGTTGGATTTAAAGGAGGAAGGAGTCTCTTTTTCTGACCTGATGCAGCTATATTGCAATCAGCCCAATGGCCGGAAGAAACTGCTCAAAAGAATCAGAGAAAGATTTCATTATATTAGCTCATTCCCTGAGTTGGAACGACAAGCCACAGCTTTCCATCGAGAGCTGGCACAAATCTACCCAATCAGGACTATTATTACTACGAATTGGGATACATATTTTGAAGATTATTGTGGGGCAATTCCCATCACTATTCCAGAAGATTTTGCCTTTTGGGACGACAATTCAAGATGTGTTTTAAAAATTCATGGTTCTATTCAAAACCTGAGTTCAATTATTGCTACAAGCGAAGATTATAAGAAACGGTTTTCTGAGCTACAAAATGGTATTGTCGGCGCAACACTAAAATCGATTCTTGCGACTAAAACCGTAGTATTTATTGGCTTTTCCTTTGGCGATGAAGACTTTTCTCAAATCATCGATTATCTACGAGAAGAAATGGGCGACATTTTTCCTCATATCTATATCGTTACGTTAGATGAGACACTTAAAGATCGATTGGCATATAAAAATTCAACTTCTATTGTGACGTCTGGAACATTTTTTTTGCATCAATTAAAATTGGACCTTATTAAAAAGGGGATTATCAAAAATCATTCTGTTTCACCTGTAGTTACTGAAGCCCTCTTTGCGATGGAGAAACTTCATGACAAAGTATCTACATTAGATTTATGTCAGTATCCTTGTGCTATTTACACTCTTTCTTATCAGGATGGCGTAATTCATGCATTTGAGCGTTTTTTACAAAACTGCAAGACTGGTGAATACAATCAACCCGGGCGATTAAAAAGAGTAGCCGGAAAATATATGGAATGGACTGAAAATTATTTTGCAGCTGAAAACTATTGGGATGCGTCGTACTACGAGGGATATGTAAATGGCTTAGTTTTTATCGAAGCCTGTGAAGGCGAAGATGATATCATGAACAAATTTCCATTCTTGTTTCTCCCTAATGCAAAAAAAGAATTGTCCTCGTATGATATCTATATGGATGAACTAAGACGTGTCTCCCGTTCAAGAAGTAAGTTTCAAAAACAAGCAAAAGAGATTGTTGAAGCCAAAGCTGGTGGTGGACTTGTTGTCCATCATCCGCCATACTAATGCTCAATACGCCGCACATAAAATCTTAAATAATTAAAATCACCGACATGAGGACCGATTGCTCGGCTCCCATGTTGGTGATTTCTTTTTTACCCTTTTTTGTCTTCTCCAATTTCTTCGATAAGGTATAATAAGAGACCTGTTGACACAACGACGCCATTTCTTGCTCCAGCTCATAAGTCGCCCAACTCTGGAGGCTTCTTCTGAGAGACAGGCTTGTCCGGAGCCTTCCGCTCCGCGCACTCTCGTTTTGCGTCCCTCGGCCGCTCCCAGATGGAGGGCGTTTTCTCCGGCGCGGTCCTGTGTACTTCATCCTGGACCTTCTCCAGTTCCTTCCTACAGCGGCCGTTGTTGGCAATCCTGGCAATCAGGCCATAGTTATTCTCATGGGTCATTTCCGCCGTTCGCCCTTATTCTTTGTATAGGCGTGCTAAAAATTGATACGCCTGACTCGGAAAATACCTTGTATCTCAACTCTGGTAGAGGTACAATACCCCAAACCTGAACATGAAAGAGAGCCCTTCTAACCAAGCAACGGCAGTTTTACTGTACCTGGTCAAGAAGGGCTCTCTGACCACATGTAAGACCACAGGCAGCGTTGGAGTACACGGAAACAGTGGAAACAAGAGCGTTAAAAAGCAATCGCTTTGGAGTGGAAAGGACTACAAATTGCTATAAACAACTACAAAAAATGCCGAGAACCTCTTTGGGAGTTTCAAGCAACAGGAACGAACAATTGCAAACAGATGCCTAATTAAGATTCTAAAAAGGGCTAACGCTCTCATAGTTCAGAAAATACTATCCTTGCAGGAAAATGCTTCCCGGCCGGGAGCGGCGGATGCCGCCCCTGGTCGGGAAGTATTTCTGTTAGCAGAGATGGGCGATGGAGCACAGAAGCTCTGCGCTTCGGAACTCCTGCCCTGACCTCTTGTCCGATGGCTCAGAGCAGGTGGAGTGCCTTGATCTTCTCCATCCGCTCAATCACCGCCACACCAAAGGGACACCGTTTCTCACAATTCCCACAGGCAATGCAGTCCTCCGCCCTGGCGCTCAGTGCCTGGTAGTGAGCCCGGATGGACTCTGGAACCTGGGGCTGCATCGCCGCCAGGTCGTAGAGCTTGTTGACCATGGCGATGTCTATGCCCTTGGGGCAGGGAGCACAGTGGCCGCAATAAGTACACTGCCCAAAATAGGCATGGCGTGGCGCACCAGCCAGGGTGCTGGCATAGTCCCGTTCCTCCTCGGAGGCCGTCTCATAGGCCACCGCCTCCAGTACATGCTCCGGGCTGTCGTAGCCCGCCAGGATGCTGGCCACTGCCGGTCGGGTCAAAGCGTAGTGGATACACTGCACCGGGGTCAGCGCCACACCGAAGGGGGAGGTACTCGCGGAAAACAGCCGCCCACCAGCATATCCCTTCATCACGGTGATCCCCACACCTCTCTGTTCACACAGCTTATAGAGCTCGGCACGGTCCGGGTGAATGCCGCCCAGCCCCTCCAAGTAGTGCTCCGCGGAAAAATAGTCGTTCATATCCTCGCTGGCAGGAAGCAGATCGAACGCAGGGTTGATGCTGAACAAGAGCATCTCGATCTCCCCGCTCAGGGCGGCCAGGATGCCCACCTTGGGATTGTGGGTACTCAGGCCAATGTGGCGGATGATCCCCTTGGCTTTTTGTTCCTTCACATAAGCCAGGAACTCTCCCTCCATAATGCGGTGGAACTCAGCCTCCTCGTCTACAAAGTGAATCATACCCAGATCAATGTAGTCGGTCCCCAGCCGGCTGAGCAAGTCCTCGAAAGCCGGCTTCACCTTGTTCATGTCCCGGGTTCGGACATATTGACCGTTCTGCCAGGTGGCACCGAAGTGCCCCTGGATGATCCAGCGCTCCCTCTTCCCAACGATGGCTGCTCCAATGTTGGAGCGCACATTGGGCTCCGGCATCCAGCAGTCCAGGATGTTGATTCCCTGAGCCTCACAGCAATTGATCACTGCCCTGACTTCCTCCGCACTGTGACGCTCCAGCCACTCCGCTCCCAGTCCGATTTCGCTGACTGTCAGCCCTGTTTTCCCCAACGCCCGATATCGCATAGAAATGCTCCTCCCCTGGTCCAAAAATTTTGTTCTGATACCCCTTTGGCCTAGTCAGTATGTATCTTTATCTTACCATACTTTCTCAGCTGGTCAATGCCACTGCGTTTGAATAACTCTTTGACCGGCTGTCCTCATAATTTGAGTCTGTTATCTGGCTATCGTCTATCAAACGAAGGCAAAGCAGAACATGCCGAAAGCACATTTCAATCCGGATCGCTCAGGAAGCAAATTCTTTCTCCATAATATGTTGAAAACTGTTATGCCTGCTGTGTGGATTTCTTCGATTCTTTGGTTTTTGGTTTGATGTTGTTCTATGCTTGTGGGCGTTTCAGAGCGAATCATCAAGCCGATTCCCCGAGTATGAGCGTCAGCGTAGGCTCATCAATGGCCGTATATCCCTCAACAATCTCAAGTCCGAACTCAATTTCCCGAATATCAGAAGCAGAAGAAATCTGGTTATCTGCCAGCGAAGACTCCCATAACTTTATCTCGATGACAGCCGACTGTCCGTCTTCCAGTTCCTGGCCGTAATATGAGTAATCAGTCATAAATCCGTTTACCGAGAGTGAATTGTACACATCGTGAATAGTGAGCGTCTTCCCGCTGTTGTTTTCTGCCAACAGGAGCACATGCAAATCTGAGCTGTAATCGGAAGGGTCCTTTACAATGTCCTTGAACATGATTTTCAGCCCATTGCTGTTGTAGACCTCGGTACCTGTCCCATCGAAAGAGGCATTCACATCGGGGACAACAATTTCTACCGGAGTCTCCGCCGCGATTTCAAAGCCGTCCGCATTACACTGCTCCAAAGAGAGGGAAACCGCACCCACCTGAGTGATGCCATATACATTCCAATAGGGAGAGGCCAGCACATCCGAGAGATCTACATCCACAATGCAGCGTTTACCGGGATTGATGGCATTGCTGGACCATGTGGAGCTGTTCACCAGCAAACCATTGATAGCAATATCCGATGTGGACAAATATACCACGCTGCCCGTGGTGTTCTCTAACTCCAGCAAAAGAGCAGTCTCTCCTTCATGGTTGGTCATGACACCACTGGAGAGCAGCTTCACCCCGTTTTTGTCATAGAGAGCGTCCTGTAAGAAATGTACCATTTCATATCCATAGGTGTTCATGGCGGCACCGCTGGTAATGGTATTCTGATAATGGTCCGTGCCGTAGTCGTGGGTCTCAGCGACAGAGGTCTTGAGCTGGCAGGGGCCTGTGTAGGTGGTGTTGTAGTCGTCATCTGTCATGCTAACGCCGATCTCCATATCTGCAATCTCATCGATACCGTAAAGCATCAGGGCGTCGTAATTGAAGCGGATGGAAGCATTGGCTTTCTTTCCGTTGGCTACATCGCAGTTCAGATAGCCGCCATCTATCATGTACCCGTTGATGGAGTTGCAGTTATAGCCCAGAGAACCGCTGACAAAGGACAGATTCTTACCGCTATTGTTTTCAATGGTAAGGTTCAGGTCAGCAGAATATGCCGTATAGGTCAGGCCTGTGGCGGTGATCTTCACGCCACCCTCGTCTGTCAGAACCGTCTCGTCAAGGATAGCATCCGTATGGAACCGGCCCATGGTTTTATCGGTTTGCGCGGAGAGGTCCGGGATGGAAGCGCTTTCCGTCGTGGGAGGTTCGTCCGCGGGGCCGCCACAGGCCGGCAAAATGATCAGCAAGGCAAAGGCTAGCAGTACAGACAGGATTTTCTTTTTCATGAGAGATCCTCCTTTTGTATAAATGATTGGGATGCGATATTCGGAAAGCCGCTGGACTGTTATAGTGCGGCGATGTATGTTTTTGCCTGTTGGATTATCTCGTGCAGTTGACTATGCTGTCTCTCTAATTTTTCTATTTGAATCTGAAGAGCTGTCTTTTTCTCACAAGTGGGCGCATCGAGAAGGCTTTTGATCTCCTTGAGTTGAAATCCAAGCTGTTGGTAAAACCGGATTAGCCGGATCTGCTCCACCTCCGTTTCATCATAAAGGAGATGCCCATATTTATTTCTCCCAGAAGGAGCTACCAACCCTGCGTTCTCATAACTCTGAATAACCCTCCGCGAAAGTTCCAGTTGGGCGCATACCTGGCGCAGCGTCTGTTGCATTTTCATTTCCTCCTCACCGTAAAACTGCACGCCGCGTGCAGTCAAGGACTTTTGTGCGAAAATCGCATCCCGCAACAGCGCTTGTAATTTTCGCGTGGTGAGCTGAAGAATTAAGGCAAAATAAGACAGGCCCTCTGAATCAAAATGTTTCAGAGGGCCTGTTTCTTTGTATAGTGACATAAAAATTGATATGTGCATCTCTCAGAAAAAACTTGTGCACTTTTCGATGCAGAGGTACAATTTATCAAACTGAAATCTGTAACAGTATTCCTTCTGCGGTGTCCAGCTCCATATTCTAAATGTTCTAAGTCTTGGTCAAAACGCCCCTGCTGACCACATGCAAAACCACAGACAGGGGTGGAGCATGCGGAAACATGGGTGTGATGGCGGGCGGCTATGACAATGATCAGTTTTCCTGCTACTGGGCTCCCGATAACTGATGGCAGCTGCAAAATACTGGTTTAAACCGCATACTGCAGTATCTGCCGCTACGAGCCACGGCGAGCTGGAGTTTGCCCTCCCCTCCCCCATTTCTGCGTAAAAAGCTCTGGAAATAGCATTGGCACAGTACGGCATCTGTCCGGACATTGTGGATTAGGAACCGGAAGCCACCGTGGGCGCTCTGGCAGATATGCTGCGGCAGTCCGCCGTCTGGTACTTCTGGTGGGACTGATGAAAACAAAACACAGCCTATCAATAAAGAAATATTTTACGCAGAGCGGCGTATTGAAACATTCCGAGGTGATACACATTGCTGTTTCATAAATTTGTCTCCCAGGAAGAAAGAAGAGCATTTGGTGGTTCTGATTTTATTGAACTGCAATACTGTCGGTTGCCTCACGGTTCTAAACTCAGAAGCATTATTTCAGTGGATGCTATTTCTCATTGGAAATTAGATTCTCTCTATGTATCTGGTGATGACATGGACGTCTTTTTTTCAATCTATCATATGATCTTCGATCATGGGATCTACAACAATGGAAAAAGCGGTGTTATTGACGTATTCGGCCTAAACTATTATCCGCCGGAATCGACAGCTCTCATCGTGGAACGAGTGAAAGAGAACCATCCTTTGGACTATGAGCCGTTGCTGCAGTGGTTAAATGATGCTAAACATTACAATGGATTTTATGTTTTAGGAGTATAGCAGCTTTTAAATTGCTGAAGAGATATCAGTAAAAGAGAACTTCCGCAAAATATGAAGGCAAGCTTCCTCCATACCTTATGTGGATGACCGCTTCTATTTTTTCAGGTTAGAAGTCCTGCAAACTACTCTTTAAAAACGGTGTTCATGCTGAACAAGGGATAAAAGATCTTCCCACAAGAAAAGCCGCCATCATTGGCGGCTTTTCTGCTTCACAAAGTTGTTTTCATAGACTTCCCTTTACAATTCAGGATACTCCAACCCCCACTGACTCCGGATACTGTCCATCAGCTTCATCATAGTAACAGACATCTCATGGGGTGCATCAGGACATTGCGTCCAGCCCTTGGAGATAGCCTCCACACAGGTAGCCAATTCATACTCAAAACCTGTCACCTGCGGCGGACAAAGTATCTCCTCCAGCAGCTGATGGTCGGTATCATAGATACGCAAATACTCATAATTATTGACATTGCCCACTTCTGCATAGCCTTTTTCGCCGTAAATAACACCCCGACGATTCGTAGGACAGACGACACTGCTGAAGATAGAGGCCTGAGCACCGGAGGCATAGGTGAGCACAATATTTTCAAATTTATCGACTCCAGTTTCGCTGAGGCTTGCAGACGAGCAGATCTCTGTTACCTCGTCCCCAAGAATCAAGGAAGCAAAGGTCAGGGGATAAATTCCTACATCCAGCAGGGCGCCGCCGCCCAGACTGCGGTCGTGGAGCCGCTCTCTGTGGTAGACGGGATAACCCAAATTGGCCGTGAGACTATGAATCTTTCCGATCTTGTCACTGGCAGCAAACTCCCGAAGCGTTTTTGCCATGGGCATATAGCGCGGCCAAATGGCTTCCGCCAGCAAAAGCCCTTTCTCCTGAGCCAAGGCAGTGACACGTCTGGCCTGATCCGCGTTAATCGTAAAGGACTTTTCACACAAAACGTGCTTTCCCGCCCGCAGACATTGTTCTATTTGAGAGGCGTGGAATACATGGGGCGTTGCAATATACACCAGATCCACGGCAGGGTCGGCCAGCATCTCATCGTAGGAGCCGTAGGCTTTACAAAAGCCGTACTTGTCCGCCAGATTTTGGGCTCGAGACAGATCCCGGGACGCTACTGCATAGCCGTTGACAATGTCTGTTTTTTGCACAGTCTCCCCCATACGCTGGGCAATGCTTCCCGCTCCCATAATTGCAAAATTATATTTCACACCAATTACCTCCTCTTTCCATTTGTTCGTCAAAATGCTCAGACCCTATTGATTGTTTATATTATAGCAAGAATAAAAACCTGTGCAAGAAAAATCCAGATTGTCTGTTCTGCTAAAATTTAAGGTCCTTGTTCTTTCAAGGCGTGCAATAAAACGGCCCAGCCTATGAATTACCATAGCCTGGGCCGTTTTGTTATTCTATTTAATTTATATCAAATATCCAGTTTTCAACAATTCACTTTATATGAGCTCAGATTTACATACAAAAACTTGTTCTCACTCAGCGCAATCGCGAAGAGCTCCGCTTCGGACCGCAGCATTGGCTACGGCCTTGGATACCGCCTCGGTGACTCGAGGATCAAAGGCAGAAGGAATAATATATTCCGGATTGAGCTCCTCCTCCCTCACCACGCCGGCAATCGCCTTAGCGGCGGCCATTTTCATCTCATAGTTGATATCCCGGGCACCCACATCCAGCGCACCGCGAAAGATACCAGGAAAGGCCAGAACATTATTGACCTGATTTGGATAATCGCTGCGGCCGGTACCCATAACCTTGACCCCAGCTTCAATCGCAGTTTGATATTCAATCTCTGGAGTTGGGTTGGCCATAGCGAAGACGATGGGATCCTTAGCCATCGTTTTCACCATCTCAGGCGTCAGTACATTTGGCACAGACACTCCAATGAACACATCTGCACCCACAACTGCATCAGCCAGAGTGCCATTTTTGCCCTCCAGGTTAGTGACCTCACAAAGCTCCGCCTTGTGTCCGAACACACCCGCAGGACGGTTTTTGCTCAGAATTCCGTTCTCATCACAGGCAATGACATGCTTCACCCCAGCAAACATGATCATTTTGATGATGGCGGTTCCAGCAGCGCCGGGGCCGTTAAGGACAACCTTCAGATCCTCCATCTTTTTACCTGTCAGCTTAGCCGCATTCATCAGACCAGCAGTTACCACAATAGCTGTGCCGTGCTGGTCATCATGGAACACGGGGATATCCAGTTCCTCCTCCAGGCGCTTTTCAATCTCAAAACACCGTGGAGATGCGATATCCTCCAGATTAATGCCGCCGAAGGTGGGGGCCAGATAGCGGACTGTCTTAATGATCTCCTCAGTATCCTGGGTATCCAGACAGATGGGAAAGGCATCCACGCCGCCGAACTGTTTAAAGAGGATACTCTTGCCCTCCATAACGGGCATAGCGGCCTCAGGCCCGATATTGCCCAAACCAAGTACCGCACTGCCATCGGAAACCACGGCCACCAAGTTACCCTTTGCCGTATAACGATAGACATTTTCCTTCTTCTCATGGATACGGCGACAGGGCTCTGCCACTCCAGGCGTATAGGCAGTACTCAGATCATCACGGTTTCCCAGCGAAACCTTGCTTTGGATGGAAATCTTACCCTTTGCCTCCTCGTGCATCTTTAATGCTCGTTCATTATAATTCATTATCGCCCCTTCTTTCCCTGTTCTGCCAGGGCAAGCACCGTCTCAAAGATGACCTTAAGGCGTGGCTCAACCGTGGCAATCTGCATCGTTTCATTTTTGCTGTGGGCACCGTCACCTACGGGACCTACGCCGTCGACCACGGCACTGCCTGCAAAGGCGGCGAAATTTCCATCTGAGCCGCCGCCCGTCTTTACCCACTTCATCTCTACGCCGTGTTTCGCGCCTTTCTCGTTCATCAGGCGTATCACAGCTTCCGCTCTCTCATTTCTGCGCATGGGGGGGCGATAACCCTCCCGCTTTATGCGAACGGTGGTACGAGGGTCACGAGGATGAGCCACAAAGTTCTGGAAGGCAGACTCAATCTTGTAGTACTCCTCCATAGAGTCAAAGCGCACATCTACCATGGCCTCCGCATAATCACAGACTACATTAGCGGAGGTTCCTCCAGAGATTTTCCCCACATTGACGCTGGTCCCAATCTCGTAGTGGTTGAGCGCCTCCATTTGCAGCGTGATATACGCCAGTTCGTTGATGGCACTTGCCCCGTCCTGAGGTGCAATACCCGCATGTGCAGACACGCCGTGGACCTCAAAGTGAAAACGGGCCAGCCCTTTCCGTTCGCTGACATAGGCCCCATTTTTCCGCCCGGGTTCCATCACAACACAGACGTCAGATATGGCCGCCAGTTCCTGAATCCGGTCTTGGGAGTGGAGAGAGGATATCTCTTCATCACTGTTTAAGCAAACGCCAAAACTCAGGTCTGCCTGCTGTTCCACCAGATTTTTGACCAAATAGTAGGTGGATAACAGCCCTGCCTTCATATCCGCCACGCCCGGTCCATAGGCCGTGCCATTCTCCATTCGAAACGGGCGATGCTCTGCCTCCCCTTCCGGGAATACCGTATCCATGTGGCCCATCAGCAGCACATCCATGCGGGGCGTCTCCGGGCGGTTTCGAATCTCCAGTATGGGACCGTTCGCCCCATCCGTTCTGATTCGCCTGACCTGGAGACCCAGCGATGTATACTTGCCCTCAAAATAGTCGGCAATCTGATCCGGGCCCCCAGGGACCCGGCTTCCGCTGTCAATATTGACCAGCTTTTCAAGCTCATTCAAATATTCATTCAAATCAAAGTTCAACATAGCAGCTCCTTACATTCAGAAGAACAGGAAGGTGGAGGCCATCAAGGCGATCAGTGCGCCTACCATAGGGATAGCAGTGCGCTTTACAACATCCATGGAGAACACACCAGCGCCATCGCTGACGACCACAATCACAGAAGTGATGGGAGACAGGCAACGGGCAATACCACTTCCCAACTGCATGGGCATGATCATCAGCACAGCAGGCGCACCGAAGGCAGTGGCCACGGTGGGAGCCAGCGCAACGAAGGCGTAGAACGGTGCGTTGCCGGATCCCATAACAATGGAACACACGGTAATAATAAGTACCATCACAATGGTCATGGGAATAGGGCCAAATCCGGTCTCCTTACAGGCGTCAATGATGATATCAATGGCGCCGATAGACATCAGTCCCTTTGCAAAAATCTCGCCGGAAACAATCAGAGTGACAATCGTGGCAAATTGACTGCCCATACCGTCAAAGAAAATTTGAATACTCTTAAAAACTTCCTTGACATCACGCTTGCGGATAAGCTCAAAAATCAGAGCAATGGTAACGCCCAGCAGCATAGCGGTGATGACATTCATTTGGATCCAGCTGATCACCAATTTACTAAACACAAACAGGAAGATAAGGGGCAGCAAAGGTAAAATGGCGTAGATCTTGGGTACATCCTCATGCTTTTTACTGTCAATCTCTACTCTCTCTCCGGAGAGATCCATCTTGCGATCCAAGGTCTTCTGGACAAAATAATGGAGCACCGCTATGGTCACGACTACAACGGCTGCAACAGGCATTTGATACTGGATAAAGTACTCCATGGGCTCCATACCGGCAGTCAGAGCAGCCTGGTTAGACGCACCGGAGGCAGGACCCAGGTCTAAGCAGGAGGCAGTACCCACAAGGGCAGCAGCAGCGACACGGCTGACCCCCAGCTCTACCAGCACAGGATACAATGTAGCCATGAGCAGAACACTCAACCCCGCGGCACTGGGGATAAAAATATTTAAGAACTGGCCGACTACATAGCTCAAAGACAGTACCAGGTAGGGGGCATTCAATCGTTTCAGGGGATTGATACAGATGCTGACCATCGCAGAGCTGGCACCGATCTTGTCCATGTAGATGGCAAAGCCGCCCACCGCCATAATAATAAGGCCGGTACCGGATGCATCGTCGGCAAAAATAGTCTTGATGTACTCAAAGATGTCGAAAAGCCAGAATCCAGTCCGATCGGCCTCCGCAAGGATATCGCCGGTGTTGAACAGCGACGCCAGAACCATGAGCAGAATACCGCCTGTCAACAGGACTGTCTGGGGCTTGTATTTTTTTAGAATAAAGAAGCCGACGGCCAGCGTAACAATCAGTGCCGCGAGAATACTAAACATAATAAGCTCCTCCCGTTTTCTCATTTAAGGCTAAATTAAAGACGTCTTTGTTAGCGGCATTATATGCCCATATTTCCTGTAAAGTCAATACATATTATTTTTTTCTCCGAAGATAACAAAATATAAGTCCTTAATTTAGCCATAAATAACAGGACCATTTACAAGCAGTTGAAAACACTCTTCCTGCCGGAAAAGTTCAAAAAATGCCCGTCTGTTCTTGTGAACCTCTCCCCTTCCATGCTCAAATCTTATCTGTTTTTCCAATTTCTCCGACAACGAGCCGTTGATTTTGCTGCCTGATTTTGATATGATTTGATGATACTATATGAAAGGAAGTCTCTATGAAGATCGCAATTCTCTCCACAGAGTACCTGAAAGATTATCTACAGAAAGCGGTTCAGGAACTGGATCTGAACTGCGAAACAGAGATTTTTATTTTTTATAACTATGTTCATATCGTAGACCTGTATCGGCAGCTGGAAAATCAGTTTGATGGATTTGTAACCACTGGTCCTGTTCCAATGCAGACCATCCGAAAAAGCGTGCCAAATTGCAAGCCACTCCGATTTTTTCTCTGCTCTGAAAGCAACTATTATAAGACCTTCTTTGAGGTCATCTATCGCTATCAGGACTGGAATTTTGAGAAAGGGTATTTTGATTTCTGTGATTATCTGTGTCCCGACCAAGAACAGTCCCTGGTCCAATACTTAAAAGACGGCACCTTCAAAGAATGGCTGGACCGAAACAACGAGTACATGGCCAACATGACTGTCCCCGAGATGCAGCGCTCCACGGCAAAAAAGTTAAAAAAGCACATTGATCTATGGAATTCAGGCAAAATTGAATACTCTCTCTCCCGCATGAGTCCCATCATGCCGGATATCTTGGACGCGGGAGTAAACTGCTACTACATCTCCTTCAGCTATGACGATATTCTCCTCTGCTTCCGGCAGGTCATGCAGGACATCCTGGAGGGCGAACTGAAGGAGACTCAGCCAGCCTCGATCGAAGTGGTTCCGCTCCAGGCGAAGGAAGATGACCTGGCACGCCTGCGCCGGTTACTGAACGCATTTAACAAAAAATTTTCCTGCGACTTCATCATCAATCCGACACGGAGCGGATTTCGAATTTCGACCACATACCGTCTGGTAGACAAGCTTACCGATGGCATGACGCTTTGCCATTTGAGAGAGTATTTGTCCGACGCGGGAGAGGATGGTCTTGCCATTGGCTACGGTCTTGGACGGGAGCTGCCCCAGGCGGAGGCTAACGCTATTGATGCCGCCCGGGAGTCTCGCATTGGCGGATACAAGCACAGCTATGTATTTTGCGAAGACCGCCGCCAGATTGGCCTGTTCGGAGCAGGCAATGATCTGTCCATCCAAGGTCCTGTTACTCCATATATGCGGGAAATCGCCGACCGCACCGGCCTGTCTACTCTTACCGTGCAAAAACTAATTGCTGCCTTTCGCATTACAGGTACAGAGGAAGTTACAACTCTGGACTTGTCCCGCACCCTTCACATTACCATCCGGAGCGTTAACCGTCTGCTCTCTACATTGGTGAAATGTAATTTGGCGGAGCCTCTCTACGTGCGGCAAACAAATACAAAGGGGCGTCCCAGCACGGTCTATCGCATCCTGCTTAAAGAGAAATAAGCGGCCTTTGTCCCAAATTTATAATCCCCTCACTCTCCAGTTGTTGAGTGAGGGGATTTTTGTTGTTTACTCGCCGCAATCTACACTTTTACTAACTATTTGAGGCACCGTATGCTGCTTTAAATGTGGTAATCATAAAGGAAAAACTCAAATTTTTCTGTCTGTCCCCCTATCTCCATACTGCATTCCTTCGCTCCCTTCCTTCTCATTCCCTGATGCTCATAGAACCCATAGTTGCAGCTGGTATCTGTAAACAGGTAAAACGAAGAAATCTTTTGTGCCTTCATATACTCTATCGCTCTTTGAAATAGCATCTTTCCGATTCCAATCCCCCGGCAGCTCCTGCTGACAGCAAAAAACGCCAACTCTCCATCATAGGGCTTGCTTTCACTTAGCAGATCCCGATCAATTTTGTCCACCTCCCAAAAGGCACGAAAAACAGCACGCCCTTCTTGTGAGCTCAAGAGAGAAACAACAGAAAACCCCAAATTCAGACGCAGGCGAAGCGGACATCGGCGTGCTGCAATTTTTTTAGCCATAATGATTCCAACTGGCGTATCCTTCATAAGAGCAACCTGTGTATAAGTTTGATCCGCCAAGCAACTGTCCAAATATACCCTCGCCAGTTTTTTCGCTGTCTCTTGGGAACAAAACCGATCATAATCCCAGGTCTCACGAATGATCTGTTCCAAGGCAGGACGATCCGTTTTTTGAAATTCTCTCAAAAAAATCAACTGATTCATCATTTCACTCCAGACTAAAGCGGCTTATTTTCTCAACGCTACCGCAGGTTCCGTTCGAATTAGACGTATACTGGACAAACTGCTCAGGAAAAGCACAATTGCAAATGCCGCAGCTAACGAGATAACTGTCGAGATAGCCGAAACGGCCAATGGAAAATGAAAAATGTTTGCAAGCAGGAAACTGATGACCAACAGCGCTATATCAAGCACAGCCGCCAAAGCTGCCAGCAAAAAATTTTCCAAGTGAAGCATGTTTGCAATTTGCTCACGGCTATATCCCAATGCAGACAGCAACCCAACCTCATGGTAGCGAGTCGATTGCAGCTTAAATAAAAGTACAGCAGCCAAAAACAGCCCGATAACCAGGATCAAAGTCGAAATGATTTGAAAGAGCTGATTTAACCTCTGAAAGGTATTCTGTAAGGCCGCCACTTCTTCTGCAGCAGTTTCCGCCTGAATTCCTCGTAGTTTCAAACTATTGGTTACTGCCACAACATCGGCAAAATTTCCAACATCATAACTGATAGAGTAACTATATTGCCCAGATGGAATATTCCGGTAGAACTGCTGCTCTACATCTGAGCTTACAAAAAAATCATCATATCCAGCATTGCAAATTCCGCTGACCGTCAAAATATAAGATGTTTCGTTCAGTTTTAATGTAACTGTCTTTCCTAAGAGGTTTTGAATGTTGGAATCAAATTTTTTGGCAAGACTGGGAGTTAGAACGATCTCTTTCCTTCCTTCTCGCGGCATTACGCCATATGAGAGGCTCTCAGTCGCTTTCGGCATCGGGTATTTCTCGGCCATAGTTTCTGTTTTGTTCCCGATAGTCAGAGAAATATCTTTCAATTTGTATTGGTAATATGCGTTTACAATACGCTCATCGCTGCGTAAATACTCCAGGATTGTCCCATCATCCATTCCCTTGATATAGCCGTTGTTAAAGGCTGTGTTCTTTTCCTGAAACGCAAGGATGGACCGTTCCATCACATTGTCAAAAGACAACGAAAACAGGAAGGCCAGCAAACCGATGGAAACCGCAATTGCCGCCGCAAAATAGCGTCCAAAATGCACCCGAAGATTTTCCTTGGCTTGAGCAGCAAGAGATCCGGACTGCTCCGTTCCAATTTGGAGAGATTGGCCTGCGGTGCGTTCTGGAGCAGGCCCTTCTGACACAATCTTTCGATTCTGGATGTGGATAATTTCATCTGCAAAATCGCAGATTTTTGCATCATGCGTAATAACTACAACCAACCGTTCCTCGGATAATTCCCTCAGAAGTTCCATAATCTCGTTAGATGTGGTTCTGTCCAACGCCCCAGTAGGCTCATCCGCTAAGATAATTTGTGGATTGCCCATCAAAGCCCGCGCAATTGCTGCACGCTGTTTCTGACCTCCGGAGAGTGTCTCCACTTTCTGATCCCGTTTGGATGCCAGTCCCACTCGTTCCAAAAGAGCCAGTGCTTTCTGCTTTGTTTCCTCTGAAGTAATATTATCGGGCATGGCCAGGCACACATTTTCCAGCACCGTGTATCCGGTAAGCAGATGATAATTTTGAAATACAAAACCAATATTGTCACGGCGATAGCGGCACAAAGCGTCAGCGTCCATTTTGTGCAGCGGAACATTGCCCACTACAATTTCGCCGACATAATCTGTATCAAACCCTGCCACCAGATTGAGCAGCGTGGTTTTCCCACCGCCAGATGCACCCATCAGGCAAACAACTCCGTGTTCTGGAAATGTATAATTTGCTTGATCCAAGATGACAGCATCACCATACCGTTTTGTTACATCACAAAGTTGAATCATTCTTAGTGCTCTCCTGTTTTCAAAATAGTGGAAGCCTTCACCGCCGCAGCGACTCCCCCTGTAAGCAGCCAGCCAAGCAGCGCGGACAAAAGGATCAGTACAACACCGACGCCAAGCATTCTGCCATTCATTAGGCTTACATTCCAAAATGCATTCGTTCCCAAACTTAACAGCGGAGAGGCACACAGGAATATTACGATTGAACCGATTCCAAGCATGAGATATTCCGCGCTTGTGATACCCATAAGATGAGTTTTTCTATATCCACTGACCTGGAAGATGGCATACTCTCTGCGTCGACTCATAGCCGTCACCAGTGCAACCGCCAAGTCTACTACAATAGCCAACACACTAATTACTACCACGGCCGAACCGGACTGCTGAGTCGTCTGCTGATTGAGTCGTACCATATCCTCCACCAGCTCAAAACGCCCCAGCGGAACAATGCCTTCCGCATTCAGTTCATCTTTAATCGCAATCATATCCGCAGGTGTTTTAGCACGGATCACAAAATTGCTCTCACCGCTGGTGATTTTCGCTTGGGTACGCATATCATCCAAAGCACTTTTACTGAAGAAAAACGCATCATCCACCGTGTAAGACATAATTTGATTTCCATAATCATATCGCACTGTAGTATCCATCACACCTATAATTTTTGCTTGGATCGATACCGGCATGGAGACTGGTTCTCCGCTATCCCAGTTGTAAATGCTGCCGGAAAACTTCACACTTTTCCCTAGCGATTCTTCTGCAGAAAGTCCCAACCGCGCAGCAAAGCTCTCGGGAATCACAATTTCTTTTCCGTTTCCCATCGGCATAGTACCCGCCACCAACTTGTCGGCATGGGGAACGGAACTGCTGCTCTCCACTTTGTACGTTTGGCCATCCACGGTCACTGAGATATCTTGGTATGCCTGCGTAAAAACAATGTGAGAGACTCGGTTGTCATGTAGATAGCGATCATAAAGACCATCAATGTTCTGATCTACATCAGCAGATGGTTCGTCACTGCCTTGTCCGTCTGTACCGCCTGCACTGGTAAAGCTCCCCACTACACTGACATCCAGGATGCTTTCGCCATAAGTATCATACAATTTTTGAAATGCTTCTTGTCCGCTGTCTGTGATTACTCCGCTTACACTCACCAACAGCAGCGTTGCGGAAACCATCAACGCGAGAACAGATGATAATGAACGTCCCACGTTACTTTTTATCCCGCTCCAAGCCAACATACATACACTTTTCGGGAAAAGGCGATGGAATTTACCAAGCTTTACAGCTCCGGAAGCAGCATCCGGTGTCTCAGGGGCTGAAATCAATTCTCCTTTATCCAGTTCATACACCTTGTCACTTGGACGGATCAGAGAAGTATCATGAGTCACCACAATGACAGTTCTCTTTTTTGCGATTGTCCGCAGAAGATCCATAATGACTTTGGCCGATTTTTCATCCAACGCACTGGTTGGTTCGTCAGCCAAAATAACGTTGGGGCTTTTGACCAGTTCCCTTGCTATGGCTACACGCTGCTTTTGGCCACCAGATAATTTGCTAACTTTCTGATTCGCCAACTCTTCTATACGAAGTTCACGCAAAACCTTTCGAGCTATCAGCTTATCTGGCTGTTTTTTCAGATATAGGGGAAGCATTACATTTTCCAGCACAGTATGATCCTCCAGAAGATTAAAATCTTGCCAGATTAATCCAAACTGCTGGTTATAACAGCAACTTTTTTCTTGTGCAGTCAACTTTTTTAAATCCTGACCACAATAAACCGCCTGTCCATCATATTCTTGCTCCATGCCGGTCAAAATCTTAAGCAGAGTGGTTTTTCCGCTGCCCGACGCCCCCACCAGAAAGTTCAGCCCCTTTCCAATGGAAAGTGAAACATCCCGCAGTGCATATTCGCCATGAAACTGTTTTGATACGTGCTTAACTTCAAACATCTACTGTCTCCTTATTTTTTCAAAAACTCGTTGGCCTCTTCCATCAATTCGTCATAAGTCATGTTGCTGTCAATTTCCTGCATCCGGGAAAGAATCTGCTCATCTGTCAAAGAAACGAGCGTACAGGAAGTTTGAAGCTGGCCACGGCTGTTTGTGCGCGTGGAAATCGGATCGCCAGGATGGGGCTTGGGATTCATCTGGGCATAATCCTCTTTGTTTTTCTCATAGTGCGTTCCATCAAAGAAGTCCATGATCCCCTCATATCGCTGCGCCATCTCATCATTCCATATGAGATTGTCAAAGTGCAGATCGGCCGTCATTTTCGCAGCCGTTTCCGGATGCTTTTCACCATCCATCACCACACCGATCATCTTATATCCGTTTTCTTTTGCATCAGGAAGCAATCTTTCCAACTGTGCCAAGGCCTCCCTACTGTTCTCATTGTCAGTCTCCCAAAACAGCAGCCAGACCCCTCGCTCGCTACCATTAAAAATTTCGTTTGTGACAGAGTTTCCCTTTGTATCTGCTGTGGTAAAACTCATATCTTCTGTTTCATCAAAACCTTCCGCCTTCATTACAGGAACACCTTCCGCTCCCACCTGCTTGCCAGGACAAATGTCCTCATTCTGCGGCGCAGACAAATTTCCGCATCCTGCAAGAGAAAGAACGGTCAGGAATACTGCTGCAAATGTAGGAAATCGTTTCATATAGGCTACCTCGATTCTTTAGGATAAGTGCAGTCTATCAAAACTGACATAAAATCCATGTTAAGCACAGTAAAAGGCCCGGATCATCTTGAGAAATGATCCGGGCCTTTTAAGTTAGGGTAAATGGACGGTAAAGCAGCTTCCACCTTCCGGAATTAAACTTACTTCAATGGTCCCTCCATGTTGTTCGACGATTGCCTTAGCTGTAGCAAGTCCAAGTCCAGCACCTCCCATTTGACGTGAACGCGACTTGTCTACCCGATAGAACGGTTCAAAAATCAATTCCAATGCTTCTTCTGGAATGCCTATCCCTGTATCTGATATGCTCACGACCGGTCCTGGTGATAGTGTAATGCATACACTGCCACTAGGGCGGTTATACTTGATTGCATTTTCCACCAGATTAAAAAACACTCTACCTAACAACAACCGGTTCCCGACCGTATACTCTTCGCTTTCTTTGAGAAAAACATTTACTTTCTTTGTCTCGGCAAGAGGAGAAAGTTCCTTCGTTACTTGCTTTAGAAGCTCATACACAGGGATGCGTTCCCTCTCTGTCACCCCATCCAAGTTTGTCAACTCCAAAAGCTCTTGTACCAGATCAGACAAACGCCTGGTCTGTACCAATACGCCCTCAATCAGCTTGTCATAGTCCTGCTGATCATGTTCCGCATGCTTTCTAAATACGTCTACTTTCGTTCTTAAAACAGTCAGCGGAGTGCGCAATTCATGGGCTGCACTTTGAGCAAAGCGCCGCTGCATGGCAAATGACTGGTCCAATTTACTCGACATCTGATTGAAAGACTCCGTCAATTCAGCAACCTCATCCCGGCTTTGGGGGACCGGAATCTGCTGGGATAAATTATTGGCTGTACAGGATTTCATCCGGCTGCTCAAGGCTTTTAGCGGCTTTAGTGCGCGGCCGACCATAAACCAGGTGATACCGCCTCCGGCGGCAATCACAAGCAGCATATAGGCAATGCTTGTCTGGAAAAAATCCGTCCTTGCTTGTTGGGATTCCACAGAAGGAGACAGTTCAGCACCGCCGGTCGACAAAGCAGAAAATGATTCTTCACTCCCTACTTCAACTGCGGGCAATACCACAGTAGCTTCAATCACATCTGCCATGTTGTTGGCATTGAAATTTAATATGAACGTTAATCCAATGCAGCAGATAGAAAGCAAAAAAACGCTCATACCGGTCAAGCGCATCTGTAAGGAGAGCTTTTTCACATCGTATCCTCCCGTCTAAGACAATACCCCTGTCCAATCCGGGTTACAATCGGATCATAGGCTAATGCCTGCTTCAGCTTTTTCCGCAACGTAGCAATATGAACCCGAACCGCATTACTGAAACTGTCAATCTCCATATTCCAGATATGTTCCATCAGTTCTTCCTGGCTAATCACCTTTGTCTGGTGTAGCATAAAATACTCTAGAATTGACAGTTCTTTTTTGGTTAAGGGAATCTGCTCTCCGTTTACACAGGCAATCCGCTTGGCGGTATCCAAGGAAATTGCATTCCAAACCAACACGGTATTTTCCTGCACAAAGCTTCGACGAAGCAAACTTCGGATACGTGCTTCCAGTTCTTCAAACGCAAAGGGCTTTGCCAAATAGTCATTGGCTCCATTGTCCAACCCCTGCACCTTATCCGACACACTGCCTCGAGCAGACAAAATCAACACTTTGAGCTCCTGATTGACTTTGCGAACCTCCCGCAGCACATCCATCCCATCCATTCCCGGCAGGTTTAAATCCAGTACAGCCAAATCATAGGTTTCCACCGCGAGCAGTTCGTGGGCAACCTTACCATCATAACAGCGATCCACCGCATAGCCATCCAATTCCAGGCCTTCCGCAATGGTGTCGCAAAGCTCAGCCTCATCTTCCACAATTAAAATTCGCATGGTACACCTCCTGCTGTAAGCAGTATAGCATAACAAGATAAAGTTTGTGTTAAGGTGTGTTCTTTGCTTAACACGGATTTTAACCTTGGTCTGATAGACTGTCCCCAAACATAGGAAAGTGAGGATTCGCTATGCAGCACAAAAAGCGCTGTTCCCTCCTAATGGCTGGATTACTTGTGGTCGCCATGGCGGGATGCAGTTCTAGTCCCTCAGAGGAGGAAATTATGTCTGCCCTGGAAAAGGGGACAATCACAGTAGAAGATGCCAAATCCAAAGGTTGGATTGATGATGCATGGATCGAGAAGCATTTTGAACCAGTGGAAGCAAAGTCCAAAATCTATCTTCTTGACCCCTTTGACACCACTTATCTGGACGGTACCCCAGCCTCTTCCCAACTCATTGAAGGAACTATGTGCCTGGTTTTCTTTAACAGCACCGTGGACGGCAGTATAGATACACTCAAAGAAATCAGTAAGATCTCGGAGCAAATGAAGCAATTAGGCGTTCCCGTGCTTGGTATCATTACCGACCATGACGTTGATACAGCTCGTGCGTCACTGCCGGAGCTGAAATTTCCTGTTATCGTTTATAACGAAGAAATGGAGAAATCTTTTGATTTTTACAAGGACTTGATTGAAGATAACGTTGTTTCTGTGTTTACAAAGGACGGGGGTATTTACTCAGCCTGGAATAGCGATTGCAGTGCTGAGGGACTCCTGGATGCCGCAGAGGGAATTGCAAATGAGAAATAAACTTCCGGCAATCCTTGCGGCCGCGGCAATATGCTTGATTGTTTTTGGTGCGGTGCGGGGTGAAACATCTACGGTACTGGAAAAGGGGACAAATCTTTGCCTGGAGTGTGTTGGTATTGGCTGAAAATAAAAATCGCCGGAAGATCCAGGCACTCTCCACTTTGCTGACGAATGCTCATCTAACTGGATTTTTTACAGGAAAAATATTCAAAGGAAATTTGAAAGGACTCTGTGTTCCCGGATTAAACTGCTATTCCTGCCCCGGAGCAATTGGCTCTTGCCCAATAGGCTCTTTGCAGGCCGTTATCGGCTCATCCAAATTTTGCTTTTCCTACTATGTTGTTGGAATCATCATTCTTTTTGGTGTGCTGTTAGGACGGGTGATTTGCGGATTTCTGTGCCCCTTTGGTTGGTTTCAAGAGCTTCTGCACAAGATCCCTACCAAAAAATTCAGTACCAAAAAACTGTATTTCCTGACTTACGGGAAATACATGATTCTGCTGCTGTTTGTAATTGTACTCCCCATGACAATGGTCAACGAAGTCGGAATGGGCGATCCTTGGTTCTGCAAATGGTTCTGCCCCGCAGGTGTATTGGAAGGCGCCATTCCTCTGTCTATTGTCAATGGTGCAATTCGCGCTTCTCTCGGTTTCCTGTTCACCTGGAAAAGCTGTATCCTCATTGGCATCGTAATATTATCTGTCTTTTTTTATCGCCCATTTTGCAAATGGTTTTGCCCGCTTGGTGCGTTCTATGCTCTGTTCAATCAAGTATCGTTGTATCGCTTCCACATTGATCAGAATAAATGCACTGCATGTGGAGCATGTGCTAAAGCATGTAAAATGGATGTAGAAGTTTATAAAACTCCAAACCATGCAGAATGTATCCGCTGTGGAGATTGTCTTCGAACCTGCCCCTATGGTGCAATTTCTAAAACCATTCCATTTTCAAAAGGAGTAAATCAACATGAAGAAACTGCTTAGTCTGTTGTTGGCATCAGCTTGTATTTTTTCACTCGCCGCCTGTGGAAGCAGCAATATTGAAGCATCTAAGAAACCCTTTCCAGCATTCGAAGGTGTGGACTTTGACGGAAACACCGTCAACAATGATCTATTCGCCGACTATGATGCCACGATTGTCAATTTCTGGACTAACGGCTGCGGAAGCTGTATTGCAGAAATGCCGGATTTGGAAAAATATTATCAAGAATTTAAGGAAAAAAACATCAACTTGGTCGCTGTAGCTGCCAGTGCTGGTGACTCCGAGGAGATGCGTGCAGAAGCAGAAAAAATTCTGACAGAAAAAGGTGTAACATATACCAATATTATTCCTGATCCAGAAAGTGAGTTCTATAAGAATTTCATCTGTGAAATCGCAGGCTTTCCAACAACTTATATTGTAGACCGTGAAGGAAATATCATTGGTGCTCCCTTGGCCGGAGTTGTAAAAAATCAGGAAGATACCTTGCTGGATCGCTTGGAACTCATAACCACAAAAGAGTCCTGATTTTGTACTGCTAAACAGCTTTATATCATGCCGCAGTTTCAAAAAAGCAAAAGTTTTTGTTGCTAATCGTCACATAATTCCGTATGATAGAAAAAAGCATTCTGCTACATTGTTCTTTTCTTAAACAGCAATATATCCTCTAAATACCAAGATCACAGGGCGACAGCATACACCGTATACAGTGAATCCGCTGTGATGCCACTGAAAATTTTCAAATGCTGCAGAACGATTCAAAAGTAACCCCTTTGAGATACAAAAACCAGATCCTATCCGTGTATGAAACCACATCTGATAGTAGATGCGGCTTGTTTGTTGCGCCCTTTTCATGCCCTGTGTCAGCCTGTCCAAGGGACAGCATGTCGCAGGGCATATTTCGTTTGTAGAGTTTTCCAAAACATAGCGGCATGCATACCGGCTGAACAAAATAAAGGAGGCATTGCAATTGCATATGGGAACTAAATCTGTTGCTTTGATTTTTGATCCGGAACCGGACCAGTGGGGGTTACGGGGTGATCCATTTCTGTGGCAGCTTCTAAAGAAACGGTATCAGACCGTGGAACTGCCATATTCCCCCGAAACTCTCCGTGAGGACATACTCAGCGTCTTTCGCAGTCTAACGGGCGAACTGCCTGAGTCAGCCAAAGACTGCTACGTAGAACAATTTGCTAAAACCCATGTGGGAATGTCAACCGGCTGGTTATGCGGAGATTTTTGGATCGGTACGGCAATCCCGCTGCTGATAGAACGGCTGGAGCAAGCCAACCAATTTCAAATATGAAATGCAGGTGAAAATCGCATGTGGAAAAAACGGATCGCAGTTGGGACTGTTATAGCAGTGTTCTTATTGATGTCAATACTGGGGTGGTTATCTTCTCACCCGATCCTTTCCTGCAACATTGAGATTCCGAAGGACTACTTGCAGGCCATTGAGGGAGAAGCGAAAGGACTGTACTCAAAACAAATACCGCTTGTTCCAGTTTATATCCATGTGGATAATTATATTGAAAACCGGGTATACTATACTATTTATTATTTTCCCGCAGGAACAGTCGGCATGTCCTATCAAGACGAGGACGGATACTGCATCGAGAAGCCTTTGACCGGGCTATAACACTCCATACAGAAATATTCAAACGAAGAAGGAAACAAAATGAAAGACAGGGTATGAACGCCCATATAAGCACGTACTCTTCTGGCAGCAAAACCCGGCCCACCAGGAATAAATTTCCTGATGGGCCGGGCTTTTGTCTCAGCTTTCTTCCCTTCTGCAGCGTTTTACCCTGGAAAGCAGAGATTATACCTCTGGCTTGGCTCCTTACATTTTGCAAAGGATTTTTTAAATAACATTTTGATTGATTATAGCAGGCCGTTATCTATTCTGCGTTTTAGTTCACAAACCTTCTCCTCAATACTGTGGATCACTTCCAAAAAGACGTCATCCTTCTCTCCGGTTGGGTCATCCAATCCCCAATCTTCCCGGTATCGACAGGGCAGGGATGGACAGGATACATTGCACCCCATGGTGATCACAATATCAACCGGGGGAATTTCAGATAGCAGCTTACTATATTGGTTCTGCTCCATATCCACACCATAGAGCTGCTTCATCAGCCGGACTGCGTCCTGATTGATTTGTGGTTTCGTCTCCGTACCCGCAGAATAACTGTCAAACACATCGGCGGCCAGCTGCCTGCTAAGCGCTTCTGCGATCTGACTGCGGCAGGAGTTGTGAACACATACAAAGGCCACTTTCGGTTTTTGATGCATAGGTTACCCCCGAACCTTCTGGATCAGAGCCTTGGCCTCATCCTTTTTCAAAACCTTGCCGTAGGACACTACCTTGCCATCCACCACCAGTGCCGGAGTGGTCATCACACCATAGGCCGCAATTTGCGCAAAATCTGTTACGTGGTCAATGGCAGTCTCCATACCCAGCTCAGCCAGGGCCTCATGGACTGCCTGCTCCAAAGCATTGCATTTGGCACAGCCGGAACCAAGCACTTTGACCCCGCCCGTGGCTTTACCTGCCTCCGCCTGAGCCATTGCCTCAGGCGTACAGCTGCCGCCGCAGCAGCAGGAAGCCGCCTCTGTTTTCTTGTTTCTGCTGAAAAATCCCATAACTGATACCTCCTAATTCAAATAAAAACAAATTGGAATATATTAAACCAGTAACCTACCAGGATAATCCCACCGGTACAAACTCCGATAAACAAAGCCAGCAGCTTCGGTTTAATTGCCTTGCGCAGCATAATCATGGACGGCAGGCTCAGTGTTGTAACCGCCATCATGAAGGCCAGGATCGTACCAAGCTGTGCCCCCTTTGCAAGCAGTGCCTCCGCCACTGGGATGGTACCAAAAATATCCGCGTACATAGGAATCCCGACCAGGGTTGCCAAAAACACTCCAAAGGGGTTGTTGCTGCCCAGGACAGCCTCGATCCAGCTCTCCGGTATCCAGTTGTGGATCACCGCTCCGATTCCCACACCCACTAAAATATACGGGAACACTTTCTTGAATGTGGCAGAAACTTGCTCTGCTGCATACTTGACACGTTCTGCTTTGGTCAAGGAAGGTGACTCAATATCGACACTCCCAGCGGATAGGATGAAGCTCTCCACGTACTTTTCCATGTGCAGCTTTTCAATGATGGTCCCCCCTGCCACAGCAATCACCAATCCGACCAGCACATAGATCACTGCAACCTTTGCCCCAAAGATGCTCATCAGCAGTACCAGGCTGCCCAAATCCACCATGGGAGAGGAAATCAAAAAAGAAAAGGTCACACCCAAAGGAAGTCCTGCACTAGTGAACCCGATAAACAGCGGGATAGAGGAACAAGAACAAAACGGTGTCACTGTCCCCAGTAAAGCCGAGATGATATTTGCACGGATTCCATGAAAATGGCCCAAAATTTTCTTACTGCGCTCAGGAGGAAAGTAGCTTTGAATATAAGAAATCACAAAAATCAAAAAACATAAGAGAATCGTGATCTTGATCACATCATAGAGAAAAAACTGAACGCTGCCGCCCAATCTCCCGTTTATGTCCAAGCCTAACGCAGACAGGCCATTTCCAATGACCCGATTGAGCCATTTCATTCCCAAAAGCTCGTCTTGAACGAATTGCCATATACCCATACCGGAAACCTCGCTTTGCACACATTGAATGATATATCAAAAGTTTTTGATGTGTTGATGCTAGATAAACGCCATCTTTTTTGATGGCGTTTATCTGCCGCAGGATAGACAGTGATCATCTTGTTCCGTATCGGGAGTCAGGATAGCTTGCAGCCGTTTCTGCACCCATGCCGCACCATCTGGATTTAAACGGTAATGGGTCCATTTTCCTTCCTGCCGACTGGTGACAATACCAGAATCACACAGGATTTTCATGTGGTAGGACAGACCAGACTGCGTCAAATCCATGGGTTCCTGCAAAACACAGGCGCACTTTTCTCCGCTGCGTAATTGCTCCAGAATGGCAAGACGCTTTGGGTCACACAGGGCCTTGAATACCTTGGCATCTTCCTGGTGGATTCCCATCTGCTCACCTCACATCAAAACTTTTTGATGTTATTAGTATATGCAGCAGAGATTTGTTTGTCAATAGCGATGCGGAACTTTTATCCGCGCGCATATTACCCCAGCGAAAGAATCGCCGCGATTTTTTAGGTTTTGTTTTGCCTATTTCTGTTAATATCGCACAATATATCTTTTTGTTTATCTTCATCTGCTATTCAAACTATGCAAATTATGATATACTGGCATCAGCTATGTGGAAATTCTCTGTGGAACTGACACAAACCGCACTCTCTCCCGCTGAGTGGTTCCGGGACGGACAGTTTTCAATGGCACACTATATTAGGGAGGTACTGAACATGGGCTTTTCTCTCTCCGTCTCCCAGGCGGACGCCGTACTGCGTGCACTGAAGAAAGACTACCGTGTCTATGCACCGAAGCGGTTTCCCAAGCAGGGTCGCTACTCCGATACCGATATTATTCGGTATGCGGAAGTAGATTCTTTTGCCGACATTGTATGGGACACCAAGTCCGATTACCCAGCCAAAGAAGTCATCACTCCCATCCAGCAAGCCATTTTCTATTTTACTGAAGACGAATATCGCGCCAGCAAGGCCAAAACAAAACCAATTCTGTTGCTGGCCCGCCCCTGTGACATCAACGCCCAGCGGATTCAAGCCCGCATCTATGCCGGCAACGGCGGTTATGATGATCTGTACTACACCCGGGTCCGGGAACTGGTAAAGTTCGCTGTCATGGACTGTAACGGCGGCGACGACACTTGCTTTTGTGTATCCATGGGTACCAACCGCACCGACGATTACGCCCTGGCCCTGAAGTTCTCCTATGATGGGCTTCTGGTTGAGGTGGCCGATGAGTCCCTGCTTCCCTACTTCCAGGACATGCCCCAGGCCGATTACACCCACATGTTTGTGGAAGAAAATGAACTGAAGGTCACCGTTCCTGATCTCAGCGACAAGGCGGTCCGCAAGGCGCTGAAAACCCATCCCATGTGGCAGGAGTATAACAGCCGCTGCATCTCCTGCGGCTCGTGCACTGTGGCCTGCTCCACCTGTACCTGCTTCACCACCCGGGATATCATTTACGGCGACAACCCCGAGGTGGGCGAGCGCCGCCGGGTAACCGCCTCCTGCCAGATCGCCGGCTTTGACCAGATGGCCGGCCAGCGTGAATTCCGCTCCACCGCCGCCGACCGCATGCGTTATAAAATACTCCACAAATTCCACGACTACAAGGCCCGGTTCGGTGAGGAACACATGTGCGTGGGCTGCGGCCGATGCACCCATCGCTGCCCCGAACTGATCTCCATTTCTGCAACCGTCAACAAAATGTCCGCCGCCGTGGAAGAAATCAAGGCTTCCATGGCCAGCCAGTAAAGGAGGTCTGCACCATGATGAATCCTGTTCAGCCTCAGGCTTGTACGATCCTGAGTGTCAAAAAAGAAAGCCGTCATGAGTGGACCTTCCGGGTTGCTACCGACGCCAAGCCCGCCCACGGTCAATTCATGCAGCTGTCTATTCCCATGATCGGCGAGGCCCCCATATCCGTCTCCGCCCAGGGCGACGGATGGCTGGAGTTTACCATCCGTTCCGTTGGCAAGGTCACCAACGTTATCTTCCAGAAGGAGGCCGGAGATACCCTGTTCCTGCGGGGCCCCTACGGCAAAGGTTGGCCCGTAGAGCAGTTCCGTGACAAGCATCTGGTGGTCATCACAGGCGGTACTGGCCTGGCTCCCGTTCGTTCCATGCTCAACATGCTGGCCCAAACCCCGGGCTATGCCCAGTCTGTCCACCTGATCTGCGGCTTCAAAAATGCCGACGGCATTGTGTTTCACAGTGAGCTGGAAGAGTGGAAAAAACACTTTTCTACCATTTATACTCTGGACAACGGCACCATGGAGGGCTGGCGCACCGGTATGGTGACAGCCTTTGTGCCGGAGATCCCCTTTGACACCTTCGGCGGCGATTATACTGTGGTGGTGGTAGGCCCGCCGCCCATGATGAAATTTACGGGTCTGGCTCTCATGGACCATGGCGTGGATCCCGAAAAGGTTTGGATGAGCTTCGAGCGCAAAATGTCCTGTGCGGTGGGCAAGTGCGGCCACTGCCGCATCGATGAGGTGTATGTCTGTCTCGACGGCCCGGTATTCCCTTATACGGTAGCCCGGGATCTGGTGGACTAAGAAAGGAGGGGCCAGAGAATGAATCAGGACATCAATATCAAAAAGGTCCGGCTGAACTGCTACCGGCAGTCCAAAGTGCCTGGAGAATTCATGCTGCAGATGCGCGTGCCCGGCGGCACGGTGGACGCTAAGTATCTCAGTTATGTGGAGCACATCGCCAAAACCTGGGGCGACGGCACCTTCCACATGGGTACCCGGCAGAACTTTGACATTCCCGGCATCCCCTACGAAAATATCCCGGCGGTCAACGCCTATCTGGAGTCATACATCAAAGAAGTAGACTCTGAGCTTTGCAACGTGGACATGGATACCATCGCCCACGAGCCTCATCCCTGGGACCCCACAGAGGGCTACCCCACCATCGGCGCCCGTAATATCACCGCCTGCATCGGCAATTACCACTGCATTTGCGGCAACTGCAATACCTTTGAGCTGGCCCGGAAGATCGAACCTATCATTTTCCCCAGCCACTACCACATTAAAATCAACATTGCCGGCTGCCCCAACGACTGCAACAAAGCTCATATGTGTGACTTCGGCATCATCGGCGTGGCTCGCATGACATACCATCCCGAGCGCTGTATCGCCTGCGGTGCCTGCGTGCGGGCCTGTCAGAATGGAGCCACCCGGGTTCTCTCCGCCAATCCGGCCATCGGCAAGGTAGAAAAAGACGCCTGCTGCTGCGTGGGCTGCGGCGAGTGTGTCCGCGCCTGCCCCACCAGCGCCTGGACCCGCCAGGAGACCAAGTTCTACCGGGTGATCCTGGGCGGCCGCACAGGCCGACAGACTCCCCGTGCCGGGAAAATGTTCCTCAATTGGGCTACGGAGGATGTGATCCTGGGCGTACTGAAGAACTGGCAGAAGTTCTCCGCCTGGGTTATGGATTACAAGCCCGAGTATCTTCACGGCGGCCACCTCATCGACCGGGCCGGTTACAAGAAATTTAAGGAGATCATCCTGGACGGCGTGGAACTGAACCCCGAGTGTCTGGTGGCGGAGGATCTCTATTGGCACGAGACCGAATACCGCTCCAACTTCAATGTCAAACCTCTGTCCATGCACCACACCGCTGGTCCAAAGGAATAATTTTCACTTAAGATAGCATAACAACCACAATGTGGTTCTAGCAATCGCCACCATGGAATATGGATTTGAGAAATGCTGAGCAGCCGATTGCCGGAATCCGACTGGAATCATTGTGGAACTGCTGCAGACTCTTTGAATTAAGGAGCCTTGGAAGGACAGCCGACAAGCCTTGTCTTTCCAAGGCTTTTTTATATCACATGGGGAGCGGAATCCGTATGTCATCCGCTGCGTCCAAACTGCTTCTCTTGCCATTTCGGACTCTCAGCCGCCTTTGAGCTGAATATTTGCTGCCGCAGCAGAAATAGACGGTTCTATTTTGCCAAAACCGACGTGGTGTTCCTCTCATGGGAATGATAGAATATCCTTGAAAACAGGAAGAAAGCACTCTGAGTTTGCTTGAAGCGAGGGAATGCCGATGAACGTGAAAGCAAGAATTCTGACCATTCGTCTGATGGAGACACTTCAAAAAGACTCCGGATATACTCAGCAATTGGGCATTCAAATCAAGATGAGAAAAGCAATTTAGCTGAAACCATAGAGTTTGTGTGAACTTAGGAAAGGAGTATGGGGATATGGACCGCTATGATGAACAGCTTTGCAAGTTACAGGCCCAGTGTGCCCGAAAAAAGAAGTTGGAAACCTGCATCGCAGAATTGTGCACCCAGCGGAATACCTATTCTGCCAGAGCACAGGAGTTAAAAGAGTGTTTTCTGAAAGAACAGGCTGATGTGGATCGTTTAGAAGGCCGAAGCCTATCTGCATTCTTTTACAACGTCATCGGAAAAATGGATGAAAAATTGACCCAGGAGCGGCAGGAGGCCTATGCCGCTCAGGTAAAGTATGACGCAGTCGCCAGAGAACTGGCTGGAATCGAGCAGGACCTGGAGCGGTATCAGGCAGAGCTTCATTCCCTCCAGAACTGCGAAGCCCGCTATATTGCTGTGCTGCGTGAGAAAACCCAGGCCATCAAGGCCAACGGCGGCGACATTGCACAACAAATCCTGCGTCTGGAAGAGCGCACTGCCTATCTGGAGAGTCAGAGCCGTGAACTGGAAGAAGCCTTTGCCGCCGGCCAGGGTGCGCTGACCACCACAGACCAGATCCTGGACAGTCTGGACAGTGCCGAAAGCTGGGGCACCTGGGATCTGGTGGGCGGCGGCCTGGTGGCAGACCTGGCAAAGCACAGCCGTTTGGATGAGGCTCAGGCTTGCGTAGAATCCCTTCAATCTCAGCTGCGCCGCTTCAAAACGGAACTGGCTGACGTGACCATCGCCGCCGACTTCCAGGTCAACATTGACGGGTTTCTTCGCGTTGCCGACTATTTCTTTGACGGCCTCTTTGCTGACTGGGCCGTACTGGATCAAATTCATCAATCCCAGGACCAGGTACAAAATACAAGAAGCCAAATTTGCAGCGTGTTGGACTATCTGCAGACTTTGATGGACCAGACTACCGCGGAAAAAACAAGGCTCCAGCAAGAAATCGAACGTCTGGTCAGCAGCGTCCCCATGTAAACAGAAGCTGACAACACAGAAAACTTAGAAAGAAGGATTGGAGAACCTATGGACAAGGATCAGGAAGCAGCCAATTTCCCCTCCCTGTGGATCGACTGGACGGAACATATCGTATCCTTCCATGAGGAAGATGGATATGAACGATTGGATTTTCCCTCTAAGGATGAAAAATTGGACTATGCCGTTGAAAAGTGCTCCAATGGTTTCCGCATCCAGTAAACTCCCCTCTTTGCCGGAAGATATCACATACATACCCAAAATTTGAGCAGGTCCCATTTCCGGGGCCTGCTCTTCTTATTTTGCCGGTTGAAACGTCTGCGCTGCAGATTGACGAAAGTCTACCTCTCGCTTATAATATATCTATTCGATATATTGGAGGGTACTATGGAGTATCTGATTTTAGGTCTGCTCATCCTCTCCCCCATGACCGGGTATGAATTGCAGCAGTTTATTAAGAAAAACCTGGCCTTGATCTGCTCCCACAGCGCGGGCAGTGTACAGACCGCCCTTTCCAAGCTGGAAAAAGAGGGCAAGGTGACAGCCAGCGAAACCGCAGAGGGAAAACGCCGCAAAAAGAGATTTTCCATCACAGAAACCGGCCGGGCATCCTTTTCCCGCTGGGTTGCTCAGCCCATGCAGGCGGACCGGGTAAAAAATATGGAACTATCCCGGCTGTTTTTTGCAGGCCTTGCCCAGCCGGAGGAACGCCTTGCCGCGATCCGGGACTACATCCGGCAGATGGAAGAGACCCGCGGGGTTCTCTGTGCGATCCAGGAGTATTTCCAACAAATGGACCCGAAGGTGCTTCCACCTGGTATCGACTGGCCCCAGGTATTGCGCTTTCAGGGATACACCATCCAGTACGGCATCGCCGCCGCAGAATTTGAAATCGGCTGGTATGGCCGCCTGCTTCACGAATTGGAGGAACACCCATGAATATTCTTGTGTTAAACGCCAGCCCCAAGGGCAAAAACTCCACTACGGTCCACACTGCCCTATATTTACAGGCGCTGCATCCCGAACACACCTTTACCGTGCTTCCGGTGGGTCAGCGTATCAAAAGCTATGAGAAAGACTTTGCCCCGCTGCGCTGCCAGTTGGAGCAGGCAGATCTGCTGCTGTTCTGTTACCCTGTCTATACCTTCATTGCACCCTATCAGCTCCACCGGCTCATCGAGCTCATCAAGGCCGACGGCGTGGATCTCTCTGGGAAATTCGCCTCCCAGATCACGACATCCAAGCACTTCTACGACGTGACCGCCCACCGCTATGTGGAGGAGAACTGCTTTGATCTTGGAATGAAGGTCGTGCGGGGGCTGTCTGCTGACATGGATGACCTGCTCACCGAACAGGGCCAGCGGGATGCCCGGAACTTTTTTGACCAGCTAATGTTTTCCTGTGAGCATGGGTTGTTTGTGACACCGCCTGTCAGCGCACCCCAGCGTGAGAAACGAGTCTATCAGCCGGTGCTGCCTTGCGCGGCCAAGAGCAAAGCCAAGGATGTGGTCATCGTCACCAACTACTCCCTTGACGATAAAAATCTTCAGAATATGATCACGGACTTTCGTGCCGCACTGCCCTTTGAGAGCCGGGTGGTAAACCTGCGGGAATTCCCCTTTGACGGCGGCTGTCTTGGGTGCTTTGGCTGTGCCATCACCGGGACATGCGTCTACAAGGATGGATTTGATGCGTTTTTGCGCAGCACCATCCAGTCCGCCGACGCCTTTGTCTATGCCTTCACCATCTCAGACCACTACACCCACTCCAGCTTCAAATGCTTTGATGACCGGCAGTTCTGTAACGGCCACCGGACCGTGACCCACGGCACCCCCATTGCCTATCTCATCAGCGGCGACTATCAGTATGAAAGCAATCTTCGCATGATCATCGAGGGCCGCAGCGAGGTGGGCGGCAACTATCTATGCGGCGTGGCCACAGATGAGGGGGATACTGCATCCGAAATTCAGACTCTGGCTGATGCTCTGGTGTTTGCCATGGAAAAGAAGCTGTCCCGCCCAGCCAACTTTTATGGCGTGGGCGGCATGAAGATCTTCCGTGACCTCATCTATGTGATGCAGGGTATGATGAAGGCTGACCACAAATTCTATAAGGCCCACGGCATCTACGACTTCCCTCAGAAGCAAAAGAAACGTATTTTGCAGATGAAACTGGTGGGCGCTATGCTCGCGGTTCCGTCGGTACAGAAAAAGATGAAGGGACAGATGAACCAGTATATCATTGGCCCTTACCAAAAAGTTGTGGAACAGGCAAAAGAGATTGGTAAATAAGATTATTGGACAAAAAAGCAGGTCCCCACGGAGGGGACCTGCTTTTCTGTTACATTAAGAATTCATCCGCGTGCATTTCTGCTTAAACATATCCGATTTCGGGTACAGAGCCGGAAATCTCACGGTAAAATGCTGCTGTCGCCGTTTGTATATACGGATTCAACCACAGATTGCCGATTCCCAGAGTGAATATACACAGGATGTGCCAGCCAATGAAGCTGAAGTGCAGACAGAACAGCCGCCAACGGTTTCCTGTCATCAGCTCTTTGGAACGGGCAATGGCTTCACTGGCCGTAAGCTCAGGTTGCTCCGCCAAGATGAATTCCGTCATCGCATAGCTGTATGTGGCGATAATGCCGGGGATGATCAGCAGCAGGGTCCACAGCAGGATGTAGAGGCTCTGAAGAAAACGGGCCACAGCCATCGTCTTCCAGTAGGGAAAATAAGCAAACAGGACATCAAAGGCCGGATTTTCCTGATCTACCATCCGCAGATTAAACCGCGCGTACCCAACGCCAATGATGCTGCCAAGAATAAAGTAGGCCACAGCAAACACAATGGCAATCAGGATAAGATAAACAGCGCCTCCAATCAGGAACGTGCTCAGCTCCGGTCCCAATCCTTTGCTGGTAGAATAAATATTCTGTCCTGCAAGTTCCAGACTGGCGCTTGCACCCGCAGCATCGACATGGAACTTGATTTCAGGTCCATCTGAACTGATACCGCCCAGGAGCACTGCAACCAGACCAGCTGCAACCGCAAACAGCCATTTCCCTCGCAAGGATTCTCTTGCAATACTGCGAAAATCAGCCGCGTATTTCATTTGGCCCTCCTTTCAGTCTGCACATTGCCGATTGGAACGGGGCATTGACTTTTCTACGCAAGCAGCACAGAGGTTCGTTCTGCGCAGATTCCAGTTCGTCAGCCATTCCCAGTGGGGATAAAGGGACGAATGGACGCCGCCACATTGCAAATGGGCATGGTCTGCAGCCATACACGGCCCGGGCCGGTAAGGACCGTGTTGAACAGGCCCTCTCCGCCCAGCAGCTTGTTCTTCAGTCCGGGCACCTGCTGGATATCCATCTGAACGCCCGGCTCAAAGCCTGCCACATTTCCAGTATCCACAACGATCTGCTGGCCGGGCTTTAATTCATATTCCACCAATTCGCCATCGATCTCTACAAAGGCGATTCCGCGACCGGACAGGCGCTGCATAATAAATCCCTCTCCCCCGAAAAAACCAGCCCCGAGTTTTTTGCTGAAGTGGATAGATAGTTCTACACCGGATTCTGCCGCCAGGAACGCGCTCTTCTGTACGATCATTTCCTGCCCGGGTGCAATCGTAACCACTTTGATCTGTCCCGGGAAGCTGGAACCAAAGGCGATCATGCCTTCACCCTGCGCCGTATAAGTATTCTGGAACATACTCTCGCCGGAAAATGCCTTGGAAAACATCTTGCCCAGGCCACCGCCCCGCGTATCCATTTTCATGTTGGGACTCATCCAGACCATAGAGCCTTTTTCTGTGATCATCTGCTCTCCGCTGTCCAGATTACACACAACAACCGGAAACGAGCCACCTTTTACTTCGTAACGCATATCTTTCCCTCCATAAAATAATTTCTAAGTGGATTGCATGGTCATCCAACAAAAGATTTCTGCTTTTGCCCCTTGGAATAAACAGCATCTCTTGTATGCTTTTATTCTACTGTGATGTGCCATGAGAATAAAGGTATGCAGGCGCAAATTACAATGGTTTATTTCCGCAAAAAGAGAAAATTAAGCCTCGGCTTTCGCACATTTACGGTGGGCGTTATACCGTTCGACGTCAATCACCCCATGATCCAGCATCTTCTCACACCAAAGCTGAAGGGTCTCCACAGTAATCGAAATCCGCTCCAACTCCTCCTGAATATGGATAAAGTCCTCCAGCTCGTCATCCGTGATTTTGCCATCGGCTGTAATTTCAATCAAACGGTCCTTCTGCTTGTTCATGGAGTTCAGTGAGGCCAGCATTTCCAACACGATTTGAGACAGCTCTTTAATTTTGATCTCCGGGACATACTGCTGCCCGATGGGGCACTGGTTGGCACAGTAGTGGTTACATAGGCCGGGCTGCTTATACTTATCTGACATCAGAAGCACCTCATCAGGATGAGGCATGGATCGTTCATTTTCAATCTTCTCGATCCGTTCGGGAGACATGGTTTCCAACAGTTCACTGGCCTCTTCCCGGGTCAGCTTTAAACCCTCCCGCGTGAGCTGGTAAATGGTCTTATTTTCTTTGGTGGATACTCGAGCCATATTTATCTTCCTCTCTGATCGGAGAATATGGAAATGCGGCATAATGTTAGTACTATTATACGGCATATAAGAAAAAAAGACAATTTATTTCCGTACTATGCGGGCAGAAACATTGGAATCATCTTTCTTGCTGTGCTATAATGCCCAATATGGGATTCTATGCCATAGGCCGCACGATCAAGCGGGATTTATCCCAATAAATAAGACCTTCATAACCAAGCAGTTAATTATTACATCAGGAGAAATCAATTATGATTCGAGATATCTGTAAAGACGAAACCTTTTTGGCTCAAAAGGCAGAGCCTGCCACCCCGGACGACCTTTCCATCGCTGCCGATCTGCTGGAAACGCTGGAGCACCACAAGGCCGGCTGTGTGGGCATGGCGGCCAACATGATTGGCGTCAATAAGCGAATCATCGCCTTTGACAACGAGGGCACCTACATGGTCATGTTTAACCCGGAAATCATCAAACAATCCGGTCCCTATGAGGCAGAGGAGGGCTGTCTCTCCCTCACCGGTACCCGCCCGGCCAAGCGGTGGAAGTCCATCAAAGTGCGCTGGCAGAATGAAAAATTCCAGGAGCGGCTGAAAACCTTTACCGGCCGGACCGCTCAGATCATCCAGCACGAAATTGACCACTGCGAGGGTATCATCATATGAAAAAATGTAAGATCACCGTCATGCGTATCACGCAATATGAGGACCTGATGGCCCAGTATGAAAATCCTATCTCCCACGCCTGCGACATGAAAGTGGGACAGGTTTTTATCGCCAATGGCTGGGAGAAGCCGGATGGCTTTTGCCAAAGTGCCTGGGATACCCTCTCCCCCTTTGTACTGGCCCTGAGCCACGGCGGTGAGAATTTCTATGACGGCTGGATGAAAAATCCCAAGTCTGCCATGCTCTCCTGCAACGATGGCTTTCGTCCGGTGAGCTTTTTGGTAGAAGCTCTGGATGAGGATGCCGAGTAAGGAGGAAGCACTATGTTTGAAAACAAAGTTGCCGTCGTCACCGGCGGCGCCAAAGGCATCGGCAAGGCCATTGCGGAGCAATTTCGGAAGGAAGGCGCCCAGGTGTGTGTCATCGACCTGCTGCCCAACGATTATTTTGTGGGCGACCTGGCCGACCAGGCCGTCTTGGAGGACTTCGCCCGCAAGGTCATTGCCGACCACGGCCATGTGGACTATCTCATCAACAACGCTCTGCCCCTGATGAAGGGCATCGATGCGTGTACCTATGAGGAATTCAACTACGCGCTGCGGGTAGGGGTTACTGCTCCCTTTTACCTTGCCAAGCTGTTTACTCCCCACTTTGCTCCCGGCGGGGCTATTGTAAATATTTCCTCCTCCCGGGACCGGATGAGCCAGCCCCAGACCGAGAGCTACACAGCCGCCAAGGGCGGTATCTCCGCCCTGACCCATGCGCTGGCGGTGAGTCTCAGCGGAAAGGTGCGGGTAAACTCTGTCTCCCCCGGCTGGATCGATACGGACTATACGGTCTATGAAGGTCCGGACGCGATCCAGCAGCCCGCCGGCCGGGTAGGCAATCCGTTGGATATCGCCAACATGGTGCTCTACCTCTGCTCGAACAAGGCGGGCTTCATCACCGGAGAGAACATCTGCATTGACGGCGGCATGACCCGCCAGATGATCTACCATAACGACTTTGGCTGGACCTTGGAGGAAAACCGATGAAAACCGCTGTCTGTTACTACTCCCGCCACCATGGGAATACCCGAAAGGTCTTGGATGCCATGGCTGATGAAGGAAATCTCGACCTCATTGATGTGACAACCCGACAGACGGTCCGGCTGGAAGAGTATGACTGCATCGGCTTTGCCTCCGGCATCTACGGCTTTGACGTTCAAAAGGCCGTCGTGGAGTTTGCCCGGCAGTATCTGCCCCAGGGCAAATCGGTGTTCTTCGTCTATACCTACGGTGGAGCCAAGGGCAGCGGTGCGAAATCCATGGTTGAGATCGCCAGAGAGAAAAACTGCCCGGTGCTGGGCGAGTTTTCCTGCAAGGGCTACGATACCTTCGGTCCCTTCAAGCTGATTGGCGGCATTGCCAAGGGACATCCGGATACGCAGGACCTGGAAAACGCCCGCAAATTTTACCGGAAAATCCAAGCACAGAATCCACAGGGATAAGGAGGCTTCACAATGTTTGGACCCAACCCCAACGCTGTCCACCCAAACGAGAACATTCCCAGCGTCTGCTACATTAAGAATGTCATTACCCGTCCCAACATTCAGGTGGGCGATTATACCTACTACGACGATGCGGCCACCGGGGGCGAGGACTTTGAATCCCATGTAACTCACCACTATGAGTTTATCGGGGACAAGCTGATCATTGGGAAGTTCTGCGCCATCGGCAAGGGCGTTGAGTTTGTCATGAACGGCGCAAACCACCGCATGGCCTCGGTTACCACCTACCCCTTCAATATCTTTGCCCATGGCTGGGAGAAATGCACACCCACATTGGACGAGCTGCCCTTTAAGGGCGATACTGTCGTGGGCAACGATGTGTGGATGGGGCAAAATGTCACCGTCCTGCCCGGTGTCCACATTGGCAACGGTGCGATTATCGGGGCCAACTCCGTGGTGTCCAGCGATATTCCGCCTTACACCATCGCAGCAGGAAATCCCTGCCGTGTGATCCGTCCCCGTTTCAACCAGGAACTGACGGCCTACTTACTGGAACTCCGGTGGTGGGACTGGGAGCCGGAGAAAATCTTCCGCAATCTGGAAACCTTATGCAGCGGTGATCTGGAACAGATTCGCAAAATCAACCCATAACAGGAGATATCCCCATGAAACTTGCCATTCTCTCCGACACCCACGGCCTGCTTCGGCCCGAGGTACTGGAATATCTGAAAGACGTCGACGCCATTCTCCACGGCGGCGACATCAATAAACCCGGCATCATAGACGAACTGCGGCAGTACGCTCCCCTCTACATCGTTCGGGGCAATAACGACAAAGAGTGGGCAGAAGCTATCCCCCACGATCTCACAGTTACCCTGGATGGCGTGACCTTTTATATGGTCCATAACAAAAAAGAGGTCCCAGCAGACCTTTCCGGTGTGGATGCCGTGGTGTTCGGCCACTCCCACAAGTATATGCAGGAGGAAAAAGGCGGCATTTTGTGGCTGAACCCAGGCTCCTGCGGTCCCAGGCGGTTTCATCAGGAGATCACCATGATGATGGCGGAGATTGCAGACGGGCACATTCAGGTAACAAAGATCACCATCCCCCATGAGGTGAAGTAATGGAACTGGGTCTTACTTTTCCTCTCCAGCGATTTTTGAAGGTTAAAACGCCGGAGTATGGCACTGAGTCGGACCGGCGTTTTTGCTGGGATCTTCATGTCATTGACCTGCGGGGGCACAAGTCCCTTCTGGCTGTCCACTGCCACAGCCGGTATACCTTTGTCCACTATGATGTATCCCCTTTCCAGTGGGTGGACATCCCAGGACTGTTCCGGGAGGGACTGCTCGACAGTCTCACTGCCGCCGGGTTTTCCAACGAACAGGCCGCGGACTACCTGCGTCAGGCAGGCACGATTGAAATCACCCGTACCCATGGCCGCCGTGAGGTAGCCTTCCTAAACCGGGCTTGGGAAGATGTGCTGGCACTGGATCTATGTTTGGACACTTCCAACCAAACTCAGCCTCTGCTGGATCATGCCGTCAACACCCGCCCTAGCCGATGTGTAGGCCATGAGGGGCTTGGACTGGGTCTGGAGCGGATGGCGTTGATACTAACCCAATGAAAGGCAAAACAATGAAAACCCAACACATTCAAATTGGTATGATTCCCGCGATTTTATATGGGGAACCTGCGCAGCGAGGATATCTATTTCTCCACGGACAAATGGGGCATAAAGAAGAAGCTGCAGCCTTTGCTCTGATAGCCTGTCCCAAGGGGTACCAGGTACTGTCCATTGATCTGCCTGGTCATGGAGAACGTCAGAATCGAGATGAGGTATTTACCCCATGGACAGCAGTACCAGACATTCAAACTGCGCTGTATTGGTCAAAGCAGCACTGGAAAACGGTCTCTCTCCGTGCCAACAGCATCGGAGCTTATTTTGCTATGCTGGCCTTGGACACACCCCGTCGCGCTCTACTTGTCTCCCCTATTGTGGACATGGAACGCTTGATTTTGACTATGATGGGCTGGGCCGGAGTGTCGGAGGAACAACTGAAGGAGCAGGGTGAAATCGCCATCTCTTTTGGCCAAACCCTATCCTGGACGTATCTATGCTGGGTACGGGAGCATCCAGTCCACCATTGGGACTGCCCTATCTGCATTCTCTACGGAAGTGGGGACAATATGACTCCCCGTCATACTGTGGAAGAGTATACTCATCAACACAATGCTAAGCTCACTGTGTTGGAAGGTGGAGAACACTGGTTTCATACACCGGAACAACATGCTGCGCTGCAAAAATGGGAGGAGACGGAGGTTTGAACCGGGAAGAATGTTTGATTTGTCGGGCGCCCCTGGAATATCTGATCCAGGACGAGATCATGGAGTGCGCTATCTGCCATAAAAAAGAACCCAGCAAAACGCGCTGCGTAAACGGACATTATGTGTGCAATGACTGCCATACCCAGGGCATGGACAGCATCTTTGGCCTGTGTCTCTCTGAGACCTCCAAAGACCCTGTGGCCATTGTCCGACGGATGATGGATCTCCCCTTCTGCCATATGCACGGCCCGGAACACCATGTCATGGTGGGAGCCGCTCTGCTCACCGCCTATAAAAATGCCGGAGGCAGCTTGGATTTGGAAGCCGCCCTTCGCGAGATGTACAGCCGGGGCAAAGAAGTTCCCGGCGGAGCCTGCGGCTTTTGGGGCGCCTGCGGGGCTGGAATCAGTGCGGGACAATTTCTGGCCATTGCCACGCAGTCCACACCCCTGGCCCAGGAACCTTGGGGACTGAGCAACCAGATGACCGCCCGGGCACTGGACAGCATCGGTAAGGCGGGCGGCCCCCGGTGCTGTAAGCGGGATTCCTTCCTGTCCATCCTGGCCGCCATCGACTTTACCCGGGAGCATCTTGGGGTGGAGATGGAACGGACTCTCCCCGTCTGCTCTTACAGCAGTCAAAACAACCAGTGTATCGGCAAGCGCTGCCCCTTCTCTGTTGCCAACCACAAAAAGCCCAAGGTGGCTTTTCTCTGCGTTCACAACTCCTGCCGCAGCCAGATGGCTCAGGCGCTGGGCAAAAAACTGGCCGGCGATGTGTTTGATAGCTTTTCTGCCGGCACTGAACCCGGCGCCCGAATCAATCCCGACGCGGTACGCCTGATGAAACAGGTACACGGCATCGATATGGAACAGACCCAGTACAATAAACCGCTCTCCGACCTTCCGCCGGTAGATATCGTTGTCACCATGGGCTGCAATGTCCAGTGTCCCACGTTCCCCTGTTTCCATCGGGAGGACTGGGGACTGGATGATCCCAGCGGCAAGGAAGATAAAGAATTTCTCGCTGCCATGACCCAAATCGAGAAGAAGGTGCTCGACCTGAAGCGCCGCATCCAGAGCGGTGAGCTGGGACCATTCTAAGAACAGGAAAACCCGGAGCTTCTGCAACTTCAGATGCTCCGGGCTTTTTGTTATCACGTTTTTCTCTGCTCCAATTCTCTCTGGATCAGATCGACTGCAAGGGTAAAGGCTCGGATGCGCCGCTTAGCCAAGGTGATCTGAGATTTGTAGCGGGCAGGGTTTTCTTTTCCCTCCAGGGTTTTGACGGTCTCTGCCAACTTATGCAGGGTGGAATCGATCTGCCGTTTGGCCTCCAGCAGCTCCTCTTCGGAATATACCATGCTTTGCCTCCTATCGGCTCTGTCTGAATGTTTTGCTCCTGTCACAATGTCTCCTCCAGCAACAACGTCTGCCGCGGAGCGCATCCCAGCTTTTTAAAGTCAGAGAACAGGCAATCGATGCGAATAGGCCGAACACAAATTAAGTGCATGGGAGACGGCAGTTTACGCAGAAACTCCAAAGAAATCTTTTTGCGTGCGGCGTGGTCGTTGTAAGCCTCACTGAACGGCTCCACTAACTCTGCCAAACCCATAACCTGCATCCCATGGAGTGAGCCAAAGCCCTCGTACCGGTCATAGATGGCCAGACACACATGGGGATTCTTTTCAAGGCCAATGAATTTCTTGCCCCCCTCACTGAACATCCAGAAGCAGCCGTCGTGCCAGCTGTACTCAATAGGGGTACAGCGCACATAGTCCCCTGTCCCGGTGGCCAGAGCGCAGGTATTGTTGGACTGGATATACTCTTCCACCATGGAGCGCAGCTTCCCGGGCTCCAGTTTGACGCTGTCTGCGTCCTTTTCCTCCCAGTAGCGGGCGGCCGCTTGATACTCTTCCTTTGTCACACAGATCCCTCCCATCTCCGTTTTCTCCAGTATAGCACAGCCGCAAGGGAAATGTCAGGAAACCGGGCGAAAGTGCCTGTTTCTCTTGGTAGATTTTTTACTGTTCGGACGGTATACTGAAGTGCAGAACACGTAATATCAGGAGGGAACTGTTATGAGTTTAGGGAGCAGCTTATATCACGCCCGGAAGAAAAGCGGATTATCCCAGGAAAACGTGGCGGAAAAGCTGGGAGTCAGCCGCCAGACCATCTCCAAATGGGAGACCAATGAGACTCTGCCCGACATCCGGCAGTCTAAGGGACTGGCTATGCTCTACCACATGACCCTGGACGAGCTTATTGAGTACTATTTTG
>OGEZ01000371.1_pt1 | contig 43163 bp, 39 predicted proteins | sample 1570831 | NCBI WGS metagenome assembly OGEZ01 (sample SAMEA2582059, study PRJEB24529) | metagenome | biome: Human gut stool | place: China | collected 2011
GGAAACGACGGAGAGCCTCCTCGCAGGAGCTTTCGTCAGGATATTGACGGTAGAAGTCAAGCAGATTCATTGTGTTTCCTTTCAATTGTTTTACAGGGAGTGCCTGCAAATTCTGTTCCTATGCCTGCATTGGCATCTCATAGCCTGTTTAAACTTTGCTAATTTGGACGTTTGCGGACATTCATATTATGTATTTATCAAAGTCATTAGGAATTTATCTAAAGTGTATCTTAATTGCAACATTACTTCTTTCAAGTAACGTTTACACTTATGCTCAACTTAAGAAAATCGCAAAAATTGAAAAGGTTAAATCCTTTACAAATGGTTCTGTGGTCTTAAATAAAACTATTTTGGATGGCATAGAAGTATATTCAGTGACTTTGCCAAATAATTCGAAATATCATCAACCTATTGTTTTTTATCTCGGGAGTAAAGATGAAATGATTAAGAATCTACAAGATCTGTCCGAAGCCCTTAAAGTTGGAAAGAAAGGAGAAGTTTTTGATTTTTCAGCTTGTGGACAAGAATATCATTTGTCTTTTAGTCAAACACTGGGGCAAAAGTGTTTTAAGATTTGGGAACCTATAAATATATCAAGTGATTATGGACGCTTTTTCAAAGCTACGATGGATGATATATTAGAGTATTTTTCAAAAGATGATAGCGAAGCGAAAGAATAAATTGCTCGGGGGTTCTAATAAATACAAATCTACACTTATTCGCTATAGCAAGGGTAGATTTATATAATGCAACTCATAATTAGGTATCTACATCGCAATATATGTCTGATATAAGTATTTTATCCATTCTTTTTGTTTGAAGTGAAGTATATTGACTAATCATGTCAAAAAAGTACTTATAAGTCAAATCTATAAAACTATCTTTTCCTTTAGGAGTAAGTAATGATTTGTATTCAAGTAGTACATGCAGATGAAAATGAGTGTTCTCCTGTGGATATAAGTGTATATGATGGAATTGCTGTATATCCCTTTGTCAACTATAGAATATCCCAACAGATGATTACGCCATATCTGTCTTAATTGATGGGTCGATCCAGGTAATGTTCCATACCATAGCACAGAGCAGTCCGAATATGGCTCCGAGGCTGGTCAGTGCATCTGCCAAAACATGCAGATAGGCAGAATGTCTGTTGTAATCGTCATGAGTATGTCCGTGTTTATTGTGCAAAACCAAAGCGCAAATAATGTTGACTACCATACCTATTGCAGCAACCAGCATTGCTTCCATGTAGCGGATTTCTACGGTAGGAGAAAGCAGCCGTTCTATTGCTTCCACAATGGTGAACAGGGCGAATAACAACAGCAGTATCCCACTGGTGTATGCTGACAAAGACAGAACTCGTACATTCTCTATATCGGTGGTATGCTTCCTTTCAAGATGGCGCACCAGTATATAGGCTCCCCAGCTTAGTCCAATGGCCAATACATGCGATCCCATGTGAATGCCGTCAGCCAACAAGGCCATAGAGTTGGAAATAAGTCCGAAGAAGATTTCCAGTACCATGGTTACAGCCGAAAAGAGAACAACAAATGCAGTTTTATTCTCACTTTGTGATCGGAATTGTTTTTCTGTTTCATGTTTGTGTTCCATATTCTTATTGAATTTATCTGTGTGCAAAGTTATGGAACATCTTGGTGGAGTGCTTTACACAAAACATCTCATTTTTGGTACATTTTATTCATTATTATTCTGAATTCGTGTGGTGACATACCTGTATTCCGTCGGAAAAAACGCGAGAAGTAGGATAATTCGTTGAAACCAAGTTTATAGGCAATTTCAGAGATATCGTAATCGGTGCGCAGCAACAGTCGCTTTATTTCCAACGTAACACGTTCATTGATCATTTCCAAAGCAGATTTTCCAAAATATTTTTGGGTCAGTACGTTCAGGTAATTGGAGCTTATCCCCAAGCGGATTGCATAACTACGTACTTGGCGGTTGCTAATAAAATCATGCTCAATCAAATCATTGTAGTCCAAAAGCAATTGTGGAACAACAGATACATTTTGGGAGGAAAGGCTTATCCGTTCCAGCTCAAGCAGCAAAGTATTTAGTTCCGATTGAATGATTGTTGTCGAATGTAACAGGCTACTTACAGATTCCATTTGCAGTTGTCCGAACAATATGCCTATTCGTTTTTTCTTCTTCACTTAAATCTCTGAAAACAGCTACCCTTTTAGAAGTATTTATAAAAAGCGTATTCATGAAATCTCCGGTAAACTGCAGGGCAGAATATTTTATGTCTGCATCTCCCTGGAGGAAATGTATTTGTTCGGGGCGGACAAAGAAGATTCTGTTCGATTTTACCTCGTATTCCTTAAAGTCGATGAAGTGTATGTCACTTCCTTCGTGTATCCAATAAATGGCATAAAATAAATGTCGGTGCGAGAAAGGAACTTCTATATGCCGATCGCTCGCAACTTCACATTTTATGATAAAATCATTCTCTTTGACAGGGGAATGTCCTATCTGCAGACTGCCTATGCCGGAATCATCATTTGCCATTGTTCAGCTTAATTTTTTCATGATAGAAATAGTTGACTACAACCGGTTTCCCTTTTTCAGAACGACCGAAGGGCAAATCGTTTATCCGGTAAGGCAAATGGTTGGCCTGAGCGTAGAGGGCCATGTTTGCTTCCAAGGTTTGCCAATAGTCATTCTGCTTTTTGTTGTATATCTCTTCGTATAGCGGGAAAAGTTCCGGGTAGTTTTTGCAAATATAGTTCATTATTCTCACTTTAAACTCTCCACGCAGGTTCAGATTTTCAAGCCAGATTAAATCGGTATAATCTTTCACTTCTTCAATAATCGCTTTTACATCGGTTATTTCTGGAAAAATAGGCGAAACAAAACAGACTGTTCGGATGCCCGAATCGTACACCTGCTTCATGGCACGTAGCCGTCGTTCGATGCTTACCGCGTTATCCATGTCGGAGCGAAACTGTTCGTCCAGCGTATTGACCGACCATGAAATGGTCACTTTTGGAAAAGCCTTCAGTAAATCAAGGTCACGCAGGACGAGATCCGATTTTGTACAAATCATAATCTCTGCATTGGTTCCCCTCAGTTCTTTCAACAAGGTTCGTGTGCGGCAGAAGGTTTCTTCATACGGGTTATATCCATCGGTGACAGATCCTATGACAATACGCTGGCCATCATATTTATGAGGATCGGCAATTGGTTTCCAGTGTTTCACATCCAAAAATGTTCCCCAAGGTTCGGTATGTCCTGTAAAACGTTTCATAAACGAGGCATAACAGTATTGGCAGGCGTGCGGACATCCTACATACGGGTTAACAGAATAACCGCCGACAGGTAATGAAGATTTGGTCATGACGCTTTGCACATCAATTTCTCTGATTATTTCTGTATCCATTTTATTGAGTTCTTTTTTTGAGTTTTTGTTTTATATTTGTTCTATATAGTCCTTTAGCTTCTAAAGCCGCTCTAAAGTTGATAATATGTTCTAGCTCGCTCAATTTCAGTATGTTTTACCTTATTGATTTTCAACTCGGCAAATCCGAACTTGAGTCATCTTATAGTTGGATGCATTCACCGTCCTCTGGTATTAGTAAACGTTTCATATCTATTTTGTAGTGAAGGGCTTCGTTACGCAAAATAGTACGTGAAGTCTGTCCGTGATCGGTAGCATCCATATGAACAGCAATGAATGTTATATGTTTCGGTGTCTCATCAAGCATTCTCATGACTTCTTGTTCGTCGGGAATGATAGAACCTTCAGTTTTTGAGAATTCAGGAAATATGGCACCACCACAGTTGACTACGATATAGTCTGGATTATATTTTTCTATTGTGTGCTGAATGCCTTTTTCCCATTTGCAGTCGCCCATGATGTAGAGGGTCGGATAACCTTCGGCTGTCAACACATATCCGGAAACGGCTCTCATCATTTCCCCTATCTGTCCGAAACCATGATGGCCTGTGGTTCGGTGAATGCTTAAGCTCCCGACAGACTTGCTATCTTCTATTGCCTCTACATTCATAAATCCGTCTTGCATAATAATCTCTTTGTCCTGTGGCTGTGTAAAGAACCGGATTCCTTTCGGCAAATGTTGTTTGACGGTCGGGTCGTAATGGTCTATATGGTTGTGTGTCAGCAGCACCATGTCTAAGTCTTCTACAATTTCGTTCATGGGCATTACGAGGTGTACTCTTGGGGTCTTATATACTCCGAGTGCCGATTGCAGTGTACCTTTTTCTGCCAGCATCGGATCTACAAGAATGTTCTTCCCGGCATAACTGATTCTCAATGTTGCGTTTCGCACTAATCGAAGGGTTGCTTTCTTTTCCATATCTATTTTTATTTAGTTGTTTATCAGTCGCAAAATTCGCTATAAAAACCAATTGGAAGTATGCCAAAATAAGACGAAGAAATGCCATTTTGATAAACAGAAATAGTACCTTTGTCATGCAATAACCAATGTGAAACCATATAATATGAAAAAGGAGATTGTTTCCGAAAAACTGGTAAATATTGCTTTCAGCAAAACCGAATGTGGTGTGGATTTTTATCTGAACACCGGCAGAAATACGGAAATTAATGGAGTGTTGACGGAGAACAAAGTCTTTAAAACAGATTTCTTCGAGTTTTTCTTCTTTCGGAAGGCCAACGGATATCTCTTGCTGAATTTTCGGAAGATAAGGTTGCAGGACGGGATGATATTACTTTTATCACCACACCAGCAACAGGAATGGCACGTTGACGAAAAGACGTTAGATTATGACTTTCTCATTTTTCGTGAAGATTTTATGCGTACATTCATTGCCGACAAATACTTTGTTTATCGGCTGCTATATTATTATCAGACCGATACACCACCTTATTTATATGCATCACCTGAAGAATTTACAGAATACACCCACTTGCTTGATAAGATAAAGCAAGAACTGCAACATCCTGTAGCAGACACGTATCATCTTATCGTATCCGTATTGTATTATCTTTTAGTGATCATCAATCGTGCCTATGCCTCTGCTTATCACCTTCCGGTAGAAGTTCCGAAGAATAACTATGCTTTCCAATTCAAAGACCTGCTTGAACGGAACATATGCACCTTGCAACGGGTGCAAGAATATGCCGATATGCTCCATATCAGTCGTGTGACACTGAATACGGCAGTGATGACACAATTCGGCGTATCGGCTACACACTTGTTGAAACAGCGGCTTTTGGAAGAGCTGAAGAATGAATTGCTATTTCATGACTGCAGTGTTAACGAGCTGGCTGATCGTTTCAATTTCTCGGATGCCAGCCATTTGATGCGTTTCTTCAAACAGCAAACCGGCAAGACGTTCAAGCAATATCTGATGGATTACAGAAACGGAATATATGAATGACAGAGCATTCTGCAATCTCTTCTTCAACCGTCATAAGGCTTGAAACGCGTGCATTCGGCTTCAGTATTTCTGCTGATATTTCTTATAAAATGTAAGGAAAAGCAAGAATCCGATAAAGGCAAAGGGAACTCCGCATAAAGCCGGATAACGGTACCCACCACTAACGGCCAGCCCACCTACATAAGCACCGATGGCATTGCCCAGGTTGAATGCTATCTGCACACAGGCACCTCCCAGCATTTCGCCTCCGGGAGCTACACGGATAATCAGTACCTGTTCGGGACTGGAAACGGCGAACAAACCGGCTGTACACAGCGTCATGAGTATGGCTGCACACCACGGATTGGGCGAGAAGAAGAATATCAGCAACAGAACCACGCAGATCATGGCCTGAACCACGGTACCTACCTTGCCGGGGGTATAGCGGTCGGACATACGTCCGCTCACCAGGTTGCCCACCACCATGCCAAAGCCTGCCAGCACCATCAGGGCAGTCATGCTCTCTGTCCGAAAACCGGCTACTTCAGTCAACATGGGGTTGACATAGCTGTACCAGCAGAATACGCCACCATTACCCAGTGCCGTTGCTCCAAGAATCAGCCAGGGGGCAGGCGACTTCAGGAAACGGAACTGGCCTTTGAAACCGGTATCTTTCAATCCTTCTACACGAGGTACCCAACGATATATATAATATAAGGTAATCACTCCCCAACATGCTACCAGCAGGAAAGTGACACGCCACGAAATCGTATGACTCAACGAGGTTCCCAAGGGTACACCAAACAAATTGGCAACAGTCATGCCTGCAATCATGATGGACACAGCTTCCGAGCCTTTTCCTTCATCGGCCAGCTTGCCTGCTACTATTGAAGCCACTCCGAAATAAGCACCGTGCGGCAGCCCCGAGATGAATCGTCCGGCCATCAGTACCCAATAGCTGGGAGCTACTGATGCACAAAGGTTACCTATAATCATCAGCGACACCAGTACCAGCAACGTTTGTTTCAGCGGTCTTTTACGTGCCAGAAGCAACATCGGAGCACCGCAACATACACCCAAAGCATATGCCGAAATAAAATGTCCGGCCATCGGAATACTAATACCCAAATCTTGGGCTACATAAGGCAGAATTCCCATCATGGTAAACTCAGCAATGCCCAGTCCCAACGTGCCAAAGGCCAAAGCAATCAGACTTTTCTTCATCTTTTCAATCCTGTTTTTTACCTACAATCTTTTTACGGGGCGCAAAAGTACAGCTTTGTTTGTTTGCGGCGAATGCTTTATGTCAAAAAATGATTTTCAAAAGATGCGAGCCATTCTGAATTTCTAGGATGAAGAAGCGATTTGCAGGCAGACAGCGCAATAACTATCTGCAAAATTGTGTACCTTTGCGTCACTAAAAGCTATAAACAATGAAAAAACTGATCAAAGGAGCTCGGTTTACTCCTAAAAATTATTCCGACGAAGTAGAAGCCAAAATTCAACATTATAAGCGGGAAGGCTACAGACTGCCCCAGCGTCATTTGCTGCGTACCGAAGAGCAGCTGGCCGGCATCCGTGAGAGTGCAAAAATCAATACTGCCCTACTCGACTACATCTCCGAGAACATCCGCGAAGGTATGTCGACAGCCGAAATCGACCACATGGTCTACTGCTTTACGACCGACCACGATGCCATTCCTGCACCGTTCATGTACGAAGGATTCCCCAAAAGCGTATGCGTCAGCATCAACGATGTGGTGTGTCACGGCATTCCCAGCATCAGGGAGTTTCTGAAAAGCGGCGATATTGTCAATGTAGACGTTTCTACCATTTATAAAGGATATTACTCCGATGCCTCGCGCATGTATCTGATCGGCGAAGTCAGCCCCGAGATGAAGCGGCTGGTACAGGTAGCCAAAGAGTGTCGCGACATAGGTGTTCAGACGGCTCAACCCTGGACACGGTTGGGCGATGTAGGAGCAGCCATACAGGAACATGCCGAGAATAACGGCTACAGCGTGGTGCGTGACCTGTGCGGACACGGTGTAGGTATCAAGTTCCACGAGGAGCCCGATGTAGAACACTTCGGACGCCACGGAACCGGTATGCTGATTGTGCCGGGTATGACGTTTACCATCGAGCCGATGATCAATATGGGCAGCTACGAAGTCTTTATCGACGAAGCTGACGGATGGACGGTATGCACCGACGACGGTCTGCCTTCGGCTCAATGGGAAAGCATGCTCCTCATTACCGAGAACGGAAACGAAGTGCTGACAGAATAAGGAGGACCGTTTCGCATGAAAAGATTTCTGACTACAGCATTTTTGTCTCTTAGTCTTTGTGCAGCGGATGTGTATGCACAAATCAATCTACGCTACGTCGATGCCGATCAGGCCCGCACTTTGCTTTCACAGGAAGATGTCACCACCCGTCAGTGGAGCCGTTTCGATTATGAAGCCCGATTAGGCAGAAAGGGTGGAACCCGGCAGGAGCTGATCCGCTTCATTGCCGATCAGGCACGCGACTGGAGCGAGGAAGATAAACAACGGATGCAGGAAGCAGCCGATACACTGAACAGCCATATCAAAGCCCTGAATCTGTCGTTAACTCTTCCGGAGGAGATCAGAATACTGAAAACAACCATGGCCGAAGAAGGCGGTGCAGGCGGATATACCCGTATGGACTACATCGTAGTGGAAGAACAGATAGCCCGCATGAAGCCCCAACAGGCAAGTTATCTGCTGGCTCACGAACTGTTTCATGTGCTGACACGCAATAATCCGGATTTTCGTGAGAAGATGTACAAGCTGATTGGTTTCAGCATTGCGCCTGAAGAATTCGAAGTCCCGGCCGATTTGCGTGATGTGGTGATTACCAATCCCGACGTCAACCGCTTCGACAGTTATGCCCGTTTTCGTATCAAGGGAGAAGAACGCCCCTGTACAATGCTGATTTATGCCAACAAGCCATACGAAGGAGGCAGCTTCTTCAATTATCTGACGATTGGCCTGATGCCTCTGAAGAATGGTAAGGCGGAACAGAAAGACGGCAAAACGGTGGTATACGGGATAAAGGATGCGGAGAACTTCTTTGAACAGGTAGGAAGGAATACCGACTACATCATCAATCCTGAAGAGATACTGGCCGAAAACTTTGCATTTCTGTTGACTCGTAAGCCTGTTACCGAGACTCCCGAACTGATTGAGAAGATGCGGCAAGCCCTGCAACCACAGGCTAACCGTCATTGATTGGCTTTATAAACGATATACTGTCGCATATTATGGAAATCGTATTACTGATTATAGGGCTGGGCGTCGGAACAGGTGTCGGAATGCTGATTGCAGGGCGTAAAGCCTCTGCCTTGAAAGCACAGCTTGAGGCCGCACAGCAGCGTGAAGACTTGCTGAACCGAACGACCGACGAACGCATCGAACGCGAGAAGGCTATTGCCGAAGAACGTCTGAAAGCCATCGGCCAGCAGAACACCGAACGGCTGGCTGCACAGGAAAAACAGTTTGGTGAACGACTGACCGAGCAAGAACGCCTTTTTGCCAACCGTCTGGCCGAGCAGGAACGCTTGTTCAACGAACAGAACAACAACCGCGAACAGCAGTTTGCCGAACGCCTGACCGAACAGCGTCAGCAGTTGGAGAAACGGCTGGCCGAACAAAAGGAGGAAGCCGAGGCTTTGCATCGCCGGATGAATGCCGAATTCGAAGCTTTGTCCAACCGTATCTTCCAAAGCAAGGCCGACGACTTTAAGCGGTTGAACGCCGAACACATCGGAAATCTGCTTCGTCCCCTGGGCGAGAATCTGAAGGATTTCCGCGAAAAGGTAGAGCAGGTTTACAATACGGAAGCCAAAGAGCGCTTCTCGCTGGGCGAACGCATCAAGGATCTGGTAGAACTGAACAACCGTTTGAGTGAAGAGGCCAATAACCTGACCCGTGCTCTGAAAGGTGACTCGAAGATGCAAGGTAACTGGGGAGAGGTTATTCTGGAACGTTTGTTGCAGGCATCCGGCCTTATCGAAGGCGAGCATTATGTGCGTCAGGAGTTTCTGCGTGATGAACGCGGTGAGGTTCTGACCAACGACGAAAGTGGCCAGCGTATGCAACCCGATATCATCGTCCGTTATCCCGACGACCGTGAGATGATTATCGACTCCAAAGTTTCCCTTTCAGCCTATGCTGCCTATACGGCAGCCGAAGATAAGGAAGAACAGGCCCGTTGCCTGAAAGCACACCTCCAGTCGGTCCGTGCGCACATCGACGAACTGAGCCGGAAGGATTATTCGCACTACGACATTAAAGCTCCCGACTTCGTCATGATGTTTATTCCGACGGAAGGTGCTTACCTGCTGGCTGTGCAGAGCGACGCCAATCTGTGGGAGTATGCTTACAACAAGAAAGTGGTGCTGATGAGTCCTACCAACCTGATCAGTGCCCTGCGCCTTTCGCTCGACCTGTGGAAGCGTGAGAATCAGGTGAAGAATGTGCAGGCCATCATCAAGCGCGGCACGTCCTTATATGAACGTATCGTGGACTTTGCACGTACTTTCAGCAACATGGGTGCTCAACTGGATAAGCTACAGGGCGAATATTCCAACGCGCTAAAGCAACTGTCCGAAGGACGTGGCAGTGTTGTGCGGCAAGCCGAACTACTTTGCGGCATGGGGCTTACGCCCAAGAAACGTATCCCTTCCACTCTGCTGCCAACCGACGAAGACGACAACACGGACGATGACGATCCTGTCAACAACGGAAATTTAGAACAAAATCAAATAGTGAAAAAACAATGAAAGCCTTGAAAGACCGCATCCTTCGCGACGGACGCTGTTTCCCCGGAGGAATATTGAAAGTAGATAACTTCATCAATCATCAGATGGATCCTATCCTGATGAAAAGTATCGGTGTAGAATTTGTACGACGCTTTGCATCTACCCCGATCAACAAAGTCATCACAGTTGAAGCCAGCGGAATAGCCCCGGCAATCATGGTTGGCTATCTGCTCGAATTACCTGTAGTCTTTGCAAAAAAGAAAAAGCCCAGTACGATGGAGAATATGTTGACTACTTCAGTTTTTTCGTTTACCAAACAGCGTACATACGATGTCTGTGTCAGTCGCGATTTTCTTTGCCCCGGCGACAAAGTGCTGTTTATTGACGATTTTCTGGCCAACGGTAATGCGGCCAAAGGTATTCTCGACCTGGTTCAGCAGGCGGGAGCCGAACTGACGGGTATGGGATTCATCATCGAAAAGGCTTTCCAGCATGGAGGCGACGAGCTGCGTGCAGCAGGCATCCATGTAGAGAGTCTGGCCATTATCGAGAGTCTGGACAACTGTGAGATTAAAATCAGATAAACCTGTCATCGTTCTTTGTCATTGGTAATGGAAGAGAAAAACAAGAACGGGCTTATCTATGGCCTGAACGACCGTCCACCTTTGCGTGAAGCCTTTTTTGCTGCGTTGCAGCATCTGCTGGCTATTTTTGTGGCTATCATTACTCCGCCGCTCATTATTTCGGGTGCGCTGAAGCTGGATACGGAAACGACCGGTTATTTGGTTTCGATGGCGCTCATTGCTTCGGGCATCGCTACTTTTGTACAGTGCCGGCGTTTCGGTTTCATCGGTACGGGATTGCTCTGCATACAGGGTACCAGTTTTTCGTTCATCGGCCCCATTATAGCTGCTGGTACTACCGGTGGCCTGGCGTTGGTGTTCGGCTCGTGTATGGCTGCTGCTTCGGTTGAAATGATTATCAGCCGACTGCTGAAGTATACACGTAAAATCATCACTCCGCTCGTATCGGGCATCGTCGTTACACTGATTGGCATGAGCCTTATCAAGGTAGGTATTACGGCTTGTGGTGGCGGTGCGGCGGCTCAGGCCGACGGCAGCTTCGGCAGTCTGCGCTACGTGGGGCTGGCTGCTTTGGTGTTGGTGCTGATTCTGTTCTTCAACCGCAGCAGCAACCGCTACCTGCGTATGAGTTCTATCGTCATCGGACTAGCCACAGGTTATGTAGTAGCCTGGCTGATGGGGATGATCGACTTCAGCTCGGTACAGAGTTTCGGAGGGGTTACCATTCCCCACCCTTTCCGTTTCGGACTTGATATCAGTCTGTCGGCAGTATTGGCATTGGCACTGATTTTTGTGATTACAGCCATCGAAGCCTATGGCGATATTACGGCCAATTCGATGATATCCGGCGAGCCGGTCGAAGGTGAAGTGTTTATCCGTCGTGCTTCGGGCGGTATCTTTGCCGACGGTTTCAATTCGATGATCTCGGGTATGCTCTGTGCTTTCCCCAATTCGGTATTCGCGCAAAACAACGGCATGATTCAGCTGACGGGAGTAGCCAGCCGCTATGTGGGCTATTACATTGCCGGACTTCTTATTCTGCTTGGGCTGTTTCCGGCAGTAGGGCTGGTGTTCTCGCTGATGCCCGAACCGGTATTAGGTGGTGCTACGCTGCTGATGTTCGGCACGGTGGCGGCTGCCGGCATCCGCATCATTGCTTCGCAGGAGATGAACCGCAAGACTACGCTGGTCATTGCGGTCAGTTTCTCGTTAGGATTGAGTGTGGAGCTAGTTCCGGAGATTCTCTGCCAGCTGCCCGATACATTGCGTAATATCTTTGCTTCGGGCATCACCACGGGCGGACTGACCGCCATCGTGGCGAATGCCTTGATACGGATTAAGGAGTAATCCTATCATCCATATTTGTCTGTCGGTCAAGGTTTCTTCACCGTTTCTTCAACAGTGGAAGAGGCCTTGTCCGATGAATAGTTCAGCCGGGTGACATACGCTTGCCGGAGGATTCCTTTCACATCCATCACCATACCCATCGGTACGTCCCGTTCTACTTTCAACGACACGGTTGTCTCCCCATGTTTGCTTCGGAAGTCTTCCACTTCGTTGCGCAGTTCGTCCAATGTGAAGTTGCTCAACGTCTTGCTCAGACCGTCGGGAGCTATCAGGGTTATCTTCATCGGAAGCTTTTCGGCAGCATCTGTTTTTCTGAACTTTTTCGGTTGTGCAAAAGTTACCAGAATGGGGAATGCCTTGTCCAGCACCGCTTCGTCTGTAGTGCCCAGTTCGGCGCCTGCTTCCTGACGTAGTTGCTGGTAAACGTCCTTGACTGTGTACAGATACAGGCGCATGGCTTCGGCCGAAGAGCCGCGGTCGTAGATTATCTCCAAACTGGACCGGAACGGTTGTCCCGACTGTTTAGCCTGCTGATAGTCTTTTCGTAATACGTCGGACAGATGCTTGCGGATGAAGTCTGCACAATCAGTCGGCGTTCCTTCCTGGTCTATCATAACCTGATTGCGCAAGTTGACCAACAGCCGGTGTGCTGTTTTTCCAGATTCAGGAGCAACAGTACCGCCCCCTTCCTTGAACTTCCGTGCAAAATACTGCTCCAGCAGCTCGCGCTCGTCCAGTCGGACGGTGTCCTGCGACTGTGTGCCGACGGGCGGTTTCACCATCTGTTCTACCGCATTCTTCACTTCGGGCCGGGCAAACGCATAGAGCGTCCCCGACACCACGGGCACGAAGAGCAACAGCTTCAGTCGTGCCAGTCGAGTGGTTCTTTTCTTTAACATCATATTGATACGTTGTTTTAGCTTGCTGTGTCCAAAGCCGCTGGCCATAGAGTAGAGCCTTGTGCCGACGGATTTTTTCACGAGCAACAGTTGATATTGAGTAGCATCGATGCCATGTAGCAGCACGCCGTTGTCTGCTTCGAACTCGTGCACTTCGCGAAGCTCACGCATCAGCAGCCAGGCGGCAGGATTGAACCAGTGGAGGACGATGATGGCCTGCATCCACAGCAGATCGGCCGTGTGATGATAGTGCAGGTGCATCTGTTCGTGCAGCAATATCGCCTCGCGGTTGTTCCGGTAGTCTTCTTGCGAAAGAACGATTGTACGGCCCCAGCTGAAAGAACCTTTTTTCAGCGGACAGACAATCAGGCGGAAGCCCTGCTGCCTTTCGGACGGATAGCAGCAGAACAACTGGCGCATCCGTAGCATCGACAACAGAAAGAAAGCCAATGTCAGCAGAACCCCACCCGTATATGCCCATGTAATCAGGCGTAGGGCGCTGAATGCAGCAGGAGCGGCAGTTGCCGGTGCGGAGACGGTTGCTGTCGGCGGAAGCGGCTGTTCCGCTTCTGTGCCCTCTGCATGCAGGCGTATGGATGGCGATGCCGAGGAAGGGGCTGTCAACAGTGTTTCGACCGTTGTCATGGGCTTTTGCCACAGGCTGGCTTGCGGAATGCTGAGTTGCACGAATGGCAACAGCAGGCAACACAACGTGCCGCCCAACAGCAGCAGACGGTTGGTGCGGAACAGGGTGTCGCTGCGGAAACATAGCCTGAACACGAAATATAGCGTGGTCAGGCAAAGCGTCGACTTGAACAGATAGAACAGAAAAGCTCCCATAGTCCTGGTTATGCTTTACGTTTGCTTTCAATCTGTGCGATCAGCGCCTTCAGCTCGTCGAGCGGCATACCTTCTTCTTCCACAAATGATGACACGACGTTGGCGAACGAGTTGTCGTAGTAGTGGGCTATGACGTCGTTCAGCGCCGAACGTTTGTAGTCGTTTGCCGATATCAGGGGATAGTACTGGTAGGTGTTTCCGTAGGCCTTATAGCCCACAAAGCCTTTTTCTTCGAGGCCGCGTACCAGTGTCGAGACGGTATTGTAATGCGGTTTAGGGTCTTCGTAAAAAGCCAGCAGTTCGCGTACAAACATCGGGCCGTGCTCCCAAAACATCCGCATGATTTCTTCTTCTTTAGTGGTCAGTCGTTTCATAATCTTATTGTTTTAACGTTGGTATACGCTGCAAATATATAGATTATTTCCGAACAAACAACTAATAGTATTAGTTAATCAACTAATAATAATAGTAGTTTAACTAAAGTTAGCAGTAGTAGCGTGTAAACCGAAGAAAAAGAAGGAGGTATTATAAAAAGAAACACAGCCCAACACACCTCCCCCCACTGTGTTAAGCCTTCCGCCGGTCGTTCCGAAGGGGGCTATCGAGGGAGAGTGTGTAAGTCTGTGTAGAGTGTATGTTGGTCAGAATAGGGTTAGCGGTAGCTGCGTAAAGCCAGTTTCTTTACCCACAGCACGAAGAAGCCTGTCAGCACCAGATTGAGCACAATGGTGAGCACGGAGATGAGCAGCGCCGGTCCGCCCAGATTATAACTCAGTGCGATGAAGATGACTCCTGCCCCTACTTCGCCTCGTGTAAACATACCGATGGATAAGGCCAGACGTTCGCTGAACTTGCGGTCGCGGTAGAAGAAAACGGGGAACAGCTTGCCGATGTTGGACAGCAGCGATACGGCCACTACATGCAGCGCAATCATTCCCCACGACATCATCTCCTGCGACCCGGTTATCGAATGGCTGCCTGCCGATGCTTCGGCAAAGTCGACTCCGAGGAAGCGCGGCATCCCCACTCCTACCAGAAACATGAACAGAAACGAAATGCCTGTAGCCGCACGGCGTTCGGCTGGCGAATCGTGTTCGCGGTGTTTCATCACCATGCCCAGTACGAAAGCCGGAAGCAGCACTTCGACGTGGATGCTGCCTTCTTCACCATAGAAGTGCTTGCTCAGTGCATAGATGCCCAGCGTGCCGGCAAACACCAGTACCGAATAGCAGAGGATGGCTTTCCAGTCTTGCCGCCAGTCGTAGCGGCCCATCTGCTTCCACCCGAAGGAGAGCAACAGCATCACAATCACGACAATGGCCAGCAGCTGCCACTTCAGACCTATCATCATAATCTGCAGCGGAATCATCAGCAGGATGGTGTCCAGGTCGTCGAAGATGGCAAGTACCTGTATTTTCTTGTACATCCAGCTTTGTTTCAGCCCGATGGCCGCCAGCATGGTAAACAGTATGCCTGCCGAAGTGGGGGCGGCAAAACGGCTTAAAAGCAGGTTTTCCTTCCACGCATCCCAACTGCCCCAGCAGTCGGACGGAAGCAGGACAAAGATGTAATAGAGTGCTATCAGAAACCAAGGCATGGCGGCAGTGGCCATGGCAATGAAGTAATCCTGAGCATACGTCCGCCAACGCGACTTGTCGACTTCGAACTCGCGCCCCACATTGATCATGATAAAACCAAGGCAGACGTAAAGCAACACATTCGACGCGGTCTTTACCGCATCATAACTTCCTCCCGCCCACAGGGGGAGGTACTGGCTGACTAGCAGCCCGGCCATCAGAAAGGCCGAAAACGATAGAACTTTTCTCATTTATAATATAATTAAAAGAGGAGGACACCAAGACAGTCCTATGGAAAGAGAGCATCCTCCTCGGGGTTATCAGGGTGAAGGGGGCATTAATCCAGCTTCAGCACCGCCAGGAACGCCTTCTGCGGCACTTCCACGTTTCCGATCTGCTTCATGCGTTTCTTACCCCGCTTCTGCTTTTCGAGCAGTTTGCGCTTACGGCTCACGTCGCCACCGTAGCACTTCGCGGTCACATCCTTGCGGACGGCCTTGATGGTTTCGCGGGCTATGATTTTGGCGCCGATGGCTGCCTGAATGGCTATTTCGAACTGCTGGCGCGGAATCAGTTCTTTCAGCTTCTCGCACATGCGGCGACCCAGGTCGTAGGCGTTGTCGAAGTGGGTCAGTGTGGAGAGGGCGTCCACGGGTTCGCCGTTCAGCAGGATGTCGAGCTTCACCAGCTTGGACGGACGGAAGCCGTTGGGGTGATAGTCGAACGAGGCATATCCCTTGGAGATACTCTTCAGCTTGTCGTAGAAGTCGATGACGATTTCGCCCAGCGGCATGTCGTAGTAGATTTCTACGCGGTTGCCCGAGATGTATTCCTGCTTCACCAGTTCGCCACGCTTGCCCAGGCAGAGGGTCATGATGGGGCCGATGTAGTCGGTGGTCGTGATGACCGACGCGCGGATGTAGGGCTCTTCGATGTGGTCGATCATGGTGATGTCGGGCATGCTGCCGGGGTTGTGCACCTCCATGACGTGTCCCTGCTTGTCGTACACGTTATAGGATACGTTGGGCACGGTGGTGATGACGTTCATGTCGAACTCGCGGTCGAGTCGTTCCTGCACAATCTCCATGTGGAGCAAGCCCAGGAATCCGCAGCGGAAACCGAATCCCAGCGCCAGCGACGACTCGGGCTGGAAGGTCAGCGAAGCATCGTTCAGCTGCAGCTTCTCCAGCGACGAACGCAGGTCTTCAAAGTCCTCGGCCTCGATGGGATAGACACCGGCAAAGACCATCGGTTTTACTTCTTCGAAGCCGGCGATGGCTTTGTCGCACGGGCGGGCAATGTGTGTGATGGTGTCGCCCACCTTTACTTCGCGCGAGGTCTTGATGCCCGAAATGATATAGCCTACGTCGCCTGTGCGCAGCTCGTCGCGTGGCACCATATCCATTTTCAGCACGCCTACCTCGTCGGCGTCGTATTCCTTGCCCGTGTTGAAGAATTTCACTTTGTCGCCTTTACGGATGACGCCGTTCTCAATCTTGAAATAGGCGATGATGCCGCGGAAGGAGTTGAATACGGAGTCGAAAATCAAGGCCTGTAGCGGGGCGTTCTCGTCGCCTTCGGGATGGGGGATGCGTTCGATGACGGCGGCCAGAATCTCTTCGACTCCCATGCCGGTCTTGCCCGATGCGCGGATAATCTCCTCGCGCTTACAGCCCAACAGTTCTACGATTTCGTCTTCCACTTCCTCGGGCATGGCGCTTGCCATGTCGCACTTGTTGATGACGGGGATGATCTCCAAGTCGTGCTCGATGGCCATGTAGAGGTTCGAGATGGTCTGTGCCTGTACTCCCTGCGATGCGTCGACGATGAGCAGCGCGCCTTCGCAGGCGGCAATCGAACGCGACACTTCGTACGAAAAGTCCACATGTCCCGGGGTGTCAATCAGGTTGAGGATGTATTTTTCGCCCTTGTACACATATTCCATCTGAATGGCATGGCTTTTGATGGTGATACCTCTTTCCTTTTCCAGATCCATGTCGTCCAGCATCTGTCCTTCGGTTACTTGGATGGTGTTGGTAAATTCCAGCAGGCGGTCTGCCAAAGTCGATTTCCCATGGTCAATGTGGGCTATGATACAAAAGTTACGTATATTCTTCATTTTCAATAGTTCTCTTTTTGGGTGTGCAAAGATAGTGAAAAGCTAAGAGGCGTACAAACTATTGAAACCTGTTTTGAGTATTTTTTTCTTTCGAGCAGACAAGAGCCGTCAGAAGGAAAAATACAGGTGCAAAAAAAATGTGTTGATAACAGAAAGCACTGCATCAACACATTTTTCTTAATACTTTTATGAATCTCGTCTGCTTAATTCAGCTTGAAGAACAGTTCACCTTCTACTTCTTCTGCTGAGATTTTGTCTTCTCTCAACAACCAACCGAGTCCCAAGAACATATCTTTGTCAATTAACTTAGTTGCTTTCTTCAGTTGCTTGGCAGTCAGTCCTTCGGTTCCATTCAGTGCATTCCAAATCTTTCCAGCAATTTCGCCTGCTTTTTCTTTTAACATTTTCTTCAAATTTTAGTTTAGTTAGACATGCTTTATAATGTCTGAGTCGCGTTTATCAGTTGATTCAGATATTATTTCAGCTGCAAATATAGTTATTTTTATGTTCTATAGCACGTTTTTACTCTTTTTTTTCCTGATAATGTAAGAAAAAGCGGAAAATTGAGAGGAAAAAATAAAAATAATGCCAATTTTGCGGATGAAACAGCCAAAGGATGCCCTTTGGGATTCAGCATACATAGGACATGTACTGCCGCTATGTTGCTGATCGGCCGGACCGGTTTTGTGATTCATTTTTCGAGTTCTGCACATGTCGCAAAACTTGATTCAGATATTTAAGGAATAATGGAACAGACTCTGAAACCATCAACTGCAACATGAATATGACATTACCCAAATTCATTATCACCCAAGACGGATATTTCCGCCTGGGCATGGTTTGTCAGCATAAAGACTTGCTACAGCCCGGTGAACACTGCATCGGCGGAGGTTATTACCGGTTCGATTATGTGTCGAACCGCATTGTGTTGGACAGAAGCTCGTATGACTTCGGCAGACCCAAGTGGCATCTGCTGGATACCCTGAAGGTGCCTTCCGCCTATCGCGGTCTCAAGCTTGTTTATCAGTACGGCGACGGCTTGCACGAAGACTTTCCGGTAAGCGACGCGATGAAGATTGAGTATTACGACTGATCAATAGTCGTGAAGCGTTTATGACGAAGAAATTTTCAGACGTGTAAAATCTCATTATGCTTTCATGCTTATCCATTATGTAAATAACTAAGAAGTTGTATGTTACAAATAATTTGTAAATATATTAAAACCTCGAAGTTGTCTATTTACCCCAGCTCAAAAACTTAAATCATTATACATCAGATTATTACAAAAAGTTAGGGCTCATTTTAGGGCTCAGGCTCATTATGAGCCTTCCCTATGGGGTCGTTTTTAGGCCATTCGGCGACATTTTGTAAATATTTATATTGTGCATGACTGTCTATTTTTAAAAGCAAAGCATTGAAAAGTTTTCACTAATAAAAAAGATCAGTAACGCAGTACGCAAATGTCGATTCATTTGCCGCTCTTTATCACCAACCGTTCTCTGAATTAGGAAATTATATTACATTATAGGCTCGTTTTAACACTTTCGTTCCCTTTGTCGCGAAGGTATTACGCCTACAAGCACCCGATTGTAGATTTTGTACACTCGTCTGAAAATCAGTTATTTATTAAAAATTGACCCGTAGGGAAGGCTCATAGTGAGCCTGAGCCCTACAATGAGCCCTCAACGTCTATGATGCCCATTTGTGGAAATAGTAATTTTATTTTATATTATAAGAAGCTAAATACTGTAGAATGACACTCTAAGCGGACACGGCACATGCTATCGTCCACGACAAGCAATGTGAGCTGCGCTAACAAAGCATGTGACGAGCGATGACATACGGTCCGGCATCGGCTGACAAACGATGCTGCCGCAACGAGAAATCAGGGAAACATCACTTCCCTTGCAGATGTTCCACCCAAATGCGGGCAGCTTCTTCCACCATGCGTGCGCAGGGGCGCTTGGCGTAGTACTGAGCCGTGCGTTCTTCGGGCATGCTGCTGCCTTCGGGCTTCTTCAGCCCCAGCAGTTCGGCGCAGGTCAGCGTTCCGTTCCGCTTCTTGAACTCTTCGGCCAGCCGCTGCACCAATGCGTAGTTTTCGGCCTTGCTGGCGCGGTCCTTGCCTTCGAGGGCACACTTCTCCAGTCCGGCCAGCATAAACAGCCCACACGCCGCGCCACACGTCATACGCATGCGCCCGATGCCGCCGCCAAACGATGCCGACATGTGCAATGCCTGTTCTTCGGTGAAGCCATACATGTCAGCAAAAGCTACCACTACCGACTGCGAGCAGTTAAAACCACTTTTGAAAAGCTCGACCGCCTTTCCGATACGTTCTTCCAATTCCATTGTTTTCTCCTTATAACTCTATACTTTCGTTTTTTTATACATTTCTTATCCGGCTATCACCTCCCACAGCAGCATCAGGTTCAGCACAGTCACCGCGGCTGCGATGGCATACAGCACCAGCGCGTTCCAGCGGCTGTTGACATACTGCCCCATCACCTTGCGCGACGAGGTGAGGCCGACCTGCAAGAACACCGTGAAAGGCAACTGAATGCTCAGCACCATTTGGGATATAAGCAGCCCCTTGAACGGGTCGCCAATGAAGAATATCATCAGCAAGGCAATGCCTAACGAGAGCACCACTCCTATCTGCGAGTGGCTGTCCTTGATGTGGTAGGATTCGCCGAAGATGCCGGCAAATATGGAGCCTGCCGCCATGCCGCTGGTGATGGTGGACGAGATGCCGGCCATGAGCAACGCCAGGGCAAAGACGACTGCCGCATTGTTGCCCAGCAGCGGTTCGAGCAGCGACTTGGCCTGTTGCAGTTCCTCGACCTGCACACCTGCCTGATAGAAGGTGGATGCCGCCAGCAGTATCATCGCACTGTTGATGGCCCAGCCCACAATCATGGAGAACAGCGTGTCGAACAGTTCGTACTTCAGCACCTTGCGGATAGAAGCGTCGTCCTGCTTGTTGTATTCGTGGCTCTGAATGACCTCGGAATGCAGAAACAAGTTGTGGGGCATCACCACGGCTCCCAGCACGCTCATCACGATAATCATGCTTCCGTCGGGGAACGAAGGTGTCACCCACCCCTGCACGGCCTGCGGCCAGTCTATCTTGACCAGAAACAGCTCGTAAATGAACGAAAGCCCTATCACGGACACAAATGCGATGATGGACCGCTCTATCTTCTTGTACGAATTGGTGAACAGCATGACCAGCACAAAGGCCGTAGTCAGCACCGCCCCCCATACGATGGGGATGCCGAACAGCATCTGCAAGGCGATGGCTCCGCCCAGAATCTCGGCCAGCGAGGTCGAGATGGAAGCCAGCACCGCCGTGCCCAGAATGGGGCGCGACACCCACGACGGCATGTATCGGGTAGCCGCTTCGGAGAGGCAAAGCCCCGTCACGATGCCCAGATGCGCCACATTGTGCTGCAAGATGATGAGCATCACCGTGGACAGCGTAACCACCCACAACAGCGAATAGCCAAACTCGGAGCCCGCCGCAAAGTTCGAAGCCCAATTGCCCGGATCGATGAATCCTACCGTCACCAGCAGTCCGGGACCGATGTATCTGAAGACATCCAGACCACCCAGATAACGTTTATGGTCTTTCCGCTTCAAGTCATTCCATATATTCTTCATATCAACTACAGATTAGCATAACGTTAATCATAGTATAACAACGGCAGAGGGTAATTGTTCTCGAAACATTGTCGGAGGCAGTGTTCCCTACCCTGTTTTCATCGGCTATGCTTGCTAAAGTGCGGGCAAAGGTAGTGAAAGGTAAGTGCAGAGGCAAATGAAAAAGGAAGTTTTCGGATTTGACTTGTAGGAGCAAAATTCGGAAACGTTTTTTAGGCACGGATTACACGGAAAGACACGGGACAGAAAAAATAAAATAATCCGTGAAAATCCGTGTAATCCGTGCCTCCAAAAAGCCCCCTATTCACTCTTAATACTCAGCACCGGATTCTCGTTCGCTATCCGCCACGCCTTCAGCACCACCACTGCCACGACGAGCACCAGTAGCAGGAGGGCGAGCAGAACATACCACACGGGCGAAAGCAGACGGCAGTCGGCAAACTGTTGCATCCACTGTCCGGAGACGTACCACGCCGCTACCATGCCTATTGCTACGGCTACGACGGCTATCTTCAGAATGTCCACCGAGAGCAGACGCAGGATGTCGGAGGCTTCGGCACCGTTCACCTTGCGGACGGCAATCTCCTTGCTGCGGCGCTGCGTCTCGTCGCTGACGTAGCCGATGAGCCCCATCAGCACGATGAGGATGATGCAGGCGGTAGTGACCCACACCGTGTTGCGGAAGGCCGAAACACTGGCATTCTGCTCGCGGCGGACGTCCTGATAGGTGGTGAACTCCAGTGCCAGATTGGGATAAGTGGACTTGATGAAGGCGTTCAGACGCTTCAGGTTCTCGTCCAGCGGGGCCTTTAGGCGGACGTTGAAGGTGCGGATGCGGTCGTTCAGGATGAAGGCGGTGCAGGTCTGTTCCTGGAAGAAGCCCATGTTGCGTACATCCTCTACCACGCCTGTTACGATGGCCGGTTCTTCCAGTCCCGACCAGGAGAGGTCGATGGGCAACTGACGGCCGATGGCGGTATCGCCCCACTTTAGCGTCTCTACCGTAGTGCGCCCTACGATGGCTTCGCCCCGATGCTGCGGCCAATGGCCTTCGAGCAGCGTCATGCCTACCACCTGGGGCATCTCCTTTTCTATCATCATGAAGTGCAGGGGGCAGATAAAGTTACCCTGATTGTCGGTCAGTCGGTTGGTGCTGTAATGAGCCAGCAGATTGTTTCCACTGCCCGCCACGGCCTCTACATAAGGCTCACGACGAATGGCGTCGGCCACACCTTGCGCCCGCTGGATGTTGCCCGTAACGATTCCGATGGCCAGTTCTTCGGAACGGAAACCTATGCTGCGGGTCATCAGGTCGTGATACTGCCACACGGTAGTCAGCAGCAGCCCTCCGATGAACGCCACGCCGATGAACTGCACCGTCAGCAGCCCCCGCTTCCACGAACGCTTGCCGTCGGTATAGCGGCGGAACACCTGCGTCACGGGGATGCGGGCATAGATTCGACCGGGCACTACCCCCGCCACGAGGAAGAGCAACAGCACCGTGCCCAGCGGAACGTAGAGCGTCTGCCACGTGAAGAGGTCGGTCAGGCGGCTGCCCAACAGTTCTTCCACCGGCTCGTGCAGCACCCAAAGCAACAGTCCGCCACACACGATGGAAGCCGCTACCAGCAGCCCCGTCTCCCAGAGGAACATCGAGAGGATGTGCCAGCCGTCGGCACCGCTGCACTTGTGCACGCCCACCTGCTTGGCCCGCCGGCTCATGGCGGCCACGGCACGCAGCACGTAGTTCAGGATGGACACGAAGAAGATGGAGAAGCCCAGCACGCCGAGGATGACCAACCGCCTCGTGCTGTCGGGAAAGGAACGGTAAACCTTATACAAGGGCAGGACGCTGTACTCTGTCACCACGTCGTCGCCCAGGTGGGTGTCGGTATATTGCTCCACAGCCTTCTGAATGCGGCTGTTCATGGCGTCCACATCGGCGGGCTGCTTCAGTCGGAACAAGATACCGTAAAAGTTGTTCGTTCCCCATGTTCCTGCCCCGTAGCCCCAGTCCATGGCAGCCATGGACAGCAGCAGGTCGTGGGGCATGATGGTGTTGCCGGGCACGTCGGCATAAACGCCGCGGATGGTGACGTTGAACAGCTTCTCCACGGAAAGTTCCTTGCCGATGGGGCTTTCATCACCATAAAGCTCACGGGCTTTGCTTTCGGAGATGAAGGCGTTGCCCATCAGGTTCAGGTCGTTCGGGTTGCCCTGAAGCAGTGTCAGGCCGGTGGTGGCGAAGTAGGCCGTGTCGGCAAAGAGGGTCTGGATGTCTTCCAGTTTCTTGTCGTCCTTATAGAAGGTGGGCTTCCAGAAAGCGGCGGTCAGGCAAGCGCTCTCCACCAGTTCGGGGAAGGCCTCGCTGAGGTCGGCCGCGGCGGGGCGGTAGGTACTGTAGTTGTATTCGGGTTCGGGCACTCCCTTGGTCGCGTTCCTCATGCGCAGCATGACGAGTGTGTCAGGGTTCGGATAGAAGCGGTCGAAGCTCAGCTCATAGGCTATCTGTGCGAAGAGCAACACGCCCATCACCAGTCCCAACGTAAGTGAAACCAGTTTCTCCACGGTGCCGCCATGTCCGCGGAGCAGGGTCTGTAGGGTGTAGTATAGGTGTCTCATGTTAATGAAGAATTAAGAATGAAGAATGAAGAATTTCGATCGAAGAATCACGATTGAAGAAGTCGCACCGCAGGGCAAATTCTTCATTTTTCGTTCTTCATTCTTCATTTATTTACAGGTTTTTATTGCTCGCCACCACACTACCGTCAAACAGATGCACCGTGCGGTGGGCAAAGGAAGCATCGTGTTGCGAGTGGGTCACCATGATGATGGTGGTGCCTTCGCTGTTCAGTTCGCTCAGCAGTTTGATGACCTCGGCACCGTTCTTCGAGTCGAGGTTACCGGTAGGCTCGTCGGCCAGTATCAGTTTAGGATTGGTCACTACAGCACGGGCAATGGCCACACGCTGCTGCTGTCCGCCCGACAGCTGCTGGGGGAAGTGCTGCGCCCGATGGCTGATGGCCATACGCTTCAGAATGTCGTGTACACGCTGTTTACGTTCGGCAGCCTTGATGCCGAGATAGGTCAATGGCAGTTCCACGTTCTCGAATACGTTCAGTTCGTCTATCAGGTTGAAGCTCTGGAAAACGAAGCCTATCTTGCCCTTACGGACGCGGGTACGGTCTTTTTCGCGCAGATCGGCTACCTCCTGCCCCAACAGTTTATAACTGCCCGAGGTAGGGTTATCCAGCAGACCGAGGATGTTCAGCAGGGTGGACTTGCCACAGCCCGACGGTCCCATGATGGCTACAAACTCACCCTCGTCCACATGAAGGTTTACTTGGTTCAATGCTACGGTTTCTACTTCCGTCGTACGGAATACTTTGCTAAGGTTGTTGATTTCGATCATAATAGTATAAAATGAAGAATTAAGAATGAAGAATGAAGAATTGGAAATGAAGATTTCGGAAAGCAGAATTCGTGCCGCAGGGCAAATTCTTCATTCTTCGTTCTTCATTCTTCATTAAATTATAGTTTATTCGCTCTTAATACTCAGCACCGGATTCTCATTCGCTATGCGCCACGACTTCCACAATACGCAAGCCATGATAACTGCCAGCACAATCAGCCCTATCAGCACATAGGCGACAGCCGACATAGATGCCTGTGCGCTGAACATCTCCATCCACAGGGAGTTGACATACCACGACGCTGCTACACCTACCAATACCGCAGGGCCGGCCACCCAAAGCACATCGCGCCCCAGCAGGCTGAGGATGGAAGATGCTTCCGCACCGTTCACCTTGCGGATGGCTATCTCCTTGCTTCGGCGCTGCACTTCGTCGGCTGTGTAGCCCAGCAATCCCATAAGCATGATGAAGAACATCACGACGCCAGCCACTACTGTAGCGTTGCGGAACACACGGACGGGGTTGTACATCCTATTCATGCCCTCTTCCATCGAAGTGAAGTCGATGTTCTTGTCGGGGAAGGCTTCGGCAGCATCCTTCGTCAGGCGTTGCAGGTTCTCGGCGAAAGGCTCTTTCAGCAGAAAATGCAAGTCGTTGTTGAACTGTTTGGTCGGGAAGCTTATGTAGGGCATCGGTCCGGCATAGAAACCGTTGATTTGGAAGTCTTTCAGCACACCGGTCACAGTGGAGGTCTCGCCCATCGTATGTACGGTGCGGCCGACGGCATCATTGCCCCACTTCATCAGATTGACGAAAGTCTCGTTCACCACCACCTCGCTGTTATCGCGCGGCAGTCGGCCTTCTTTCAGTTTCATGCCCATCAGGTCGTAGTAGTTGCTCATGCAGGCATCGAAACGGGCGGAGAACAGGCTTTCGCCGTTTTCTCCGGTGATGAAACAGCCGCTATATCCTTCCAACGGGTTGCCGTAAGCGGAGGAGAGGTCTTCGACATAAGGCAGACTGCGGAAGAAGTTGTAGGCGTTGTCGCACTCCTTGGCCGTTTTAAAGGGCAGAGAGGTGCCTACAATGCGCTCGGTACTGAAGCCCATGTCCTTGCTCATGACGAAGTGGTATTGCATCATCACCATGCACATCAGTCCGCAGATGAAAGCCACCCCAGCAAACTGCACGAACAGCAGCGGACGTTTCCACCCCTTCTTGCCTTCGGTGTAGCGGCGGAACACCTGAGTCACAGGAATGCGGGCAAACAACCGCCCCGGCAGTACGCCACCCACCAACAGCAGCAGGGCAATCGTAGCAGCCGGTACCCACAAACGACTTCCGGCGAAGAGGTTGGTCAGCTTGGTGGCGGCTGTATCTTCTACAAAGTCGCGGAAGCCCCACAGCAGGAGGAACATCACCACCAGCGCCAAAACCACTACCATCAGCGTCTCCAGCATAAACATACCAAAGATACCGCCTCCGCTGGCTCCGCTACACTTGTGGACACCCACCATCTTGGCTCGACGGCTCAACGAAGAAATAGAGATAAGAGCATAGTTCAGAGCCGTAATGAAGAGAATAGACAGTCCCAGTGTCAGCATGATGGTAAACATCCGACGGACATCATCCTGCTGGCGGAAAGTATCACGCAGGGGCTGGATGTAAGCGGTGTAGCTCCAGCTATCGCGGGCTGGCAGATATTTTTCAGCCATCTTCTCCATACGGGCATTGAGGGCTTCTACATCTACATCCTGACGCAGACGAACGTACTGAAAGTAGGAGTCGCCTCCATCCCACGAATAGTTCATCTGCTGGGCTGCCCAAGCAGGAGGCAGGGAGATGACAGCTTCGGCGTTGACGGTAGTATTATCTGGCAGGTCGGCATACGTACCGCGCACAGTCAGATCGCGTTCGTGATTGTAACTGATGACCTTTCCGATGGGGTCTTCACCGCCAAACATCCTTTGTGCCAAACTCTTACTCAGATAAATGACATTGGGCTGCTGAAGGTCTTGCACGGGATTGCCGCTCAACACTTCGATACCCATCGTCTGGAAGAAGAGCGAATCGGCGCACAGCTTGGATTCGTTGAAACGGGTATTACCGTAATACAGAAGCCGCGAAGCCAGATAGCGGTTGGTGCAGGTGGCAGATTCTACTTCTTTCGGAAAGTTTTCCAGAATGGCACCTGCCAGCGGTCCCATGTTCATGTTTTGGGCTTCATTCTTTTCACCGTTCATGATGAACTGGCTCCACACCTGATAAAGCCGGTCGTAGTCGCGGAAACACGTGTCGTAACTCTGCTCGTAGGCCACGCGGGCAAAGAGCAGGATGCTCATGGCAAGTCCCAGACCCAGGGAAACGATCTTGAAGAGAACACTCCCCTTCCCTCTAAGCAGAGTCTGGATGACGTAATAGATTTGTTTCATTGTATAACGAGTTTTTTTGATTGTTTTCTGCCTATCTCTATGCAGAAATCGTGCCAAAGTAGTAATCTTGCTGATAACCAGCAGATAAGCATTTTCTGATTTCGGACGCAGTGTCCAATTATTGGACAGTGGTGTCTAATTATTAGACACCGAACAATTCTGTTCATCCGAAGTGAACCGTATGTTTTTCATTTTGTAATCCCAAGTTTTTCATTACCTTTGTCCGTATCAACAACATAAAACAACAAGATCATGAAAAATACTCCTATCGAACGCAAGCTGATCGATGATACCATCGACGAATTTCATATTACCGACTTTTCGAAAGCCACCATCCGCGAGGTGAAAGCCATTGCCGCAAAAGCCGAAGAAGAATCGGGTGTCGAATTTATTAAAATGGAAATGGGTGTGCCGGGACTTCCTCCGTCGGCTGTAGGAGTGAAGGCCGAAATAGAAGCTCTGGAAAACGGCATTGCCAGTCTTTACCCCGACATCAACGGACTGCCAGCTCTGAAACAGGAAGCGGCACGTTTCATCAAGGCATTTATCAATGTGGATATTTCGCCCGAAGGATGCGTACCCGTTACTGGTTCCATGCAGGGCACTTTTGCATCGTTCCTTACGTGCAGCCAGTGCGACGAGAAACGTGATACCATCCTGTTTATCGATCCGGGATTCCCCGTACAGAAGCAGCAGCTGGTGGTAATGGGACAGAAATACGAAACTTTCGACGTCTATGAGTATCGTGGCGAAAGACTGAGGAGCAAACTGGAAAGCTATTTGCAGAAAGGCAACATCTCGGCCATCATCTACTCCAACCCCAACAACCCCAGCTGGATCTGCCTGAAAGAAAAGGAACTGAAAATCATTGGCGAACTGGCTACGCAATACGACGTAATTGTGTTGGAAGACCTTGCTTATTTTGCAATGGATTTCCGTCAGGACTTAGCTACTCCCTTCCAACCGCCCTACCAACCTACCGTAGCACATTACACCGATCATTATATTCTGCTTATCTCCGGTTCCAAAGCCTTCAGCTACGCCGGACAACGTATCGGGGTAAGCAGCATCTCGGACAAACTGTATCATCGTGCCTACCCCGGACTGACCAAACGATACGGTGGCGGAACGTTCGGTACAGTCTTCATCCACCGAGTGCTCTATGCCCTGTCTTCGGGTACCAGCCATTCGGCTCAATATGCCTTGGCAGCTATGCTGAAAGCCGCTAACGACGGTCAATACAACTTCCTGGACGAAGTAAAAGTATATGGTGAACGTGCTCGCCGACTGAAAGAAATCTTCTTGCGCCACGGTTTCCATCTGGTTTACGACAACGACTTGGGCGAACCTGTAGCCGACGGATTCTATTTCACCATCGGCTATCCGGGCATGAGTAGCGGCGAACTGGCCAAAGAACTGATGTACTACGGTGTGAGTGCCATTTCGCTGGTAACCACCGGCAGTCACCAACAGGGTCTGCGTGCCTGCACTTCGTTTATTCAAGACCATCAATATGCCTTGTTGGATGAACGTATGAGGATATTTGCAGAGAATCATCCGGTATAATGTTAAGCCCACCATTAATGGGCGATCCTCATCCCTTTAATCTCATACGCGTTTGACTTCGTCAGCTTTCAGTTTGTAACTATGAATTGAAAGTCGGCGAAGTCAAACTTTTATGTTTTTGCAAAAAAACAGACACATTCTTTGTTTTTCACAAAATATACTGTATATTAGAGGCATGTATACAGATGCAAGCATATTTAAGATAGAGAGTAACCACGCTGTTCCATCACGTGGTAAAGTATTGATTTCCGAACCGTTCCTTTCCGATAATCTGTTTGGACGTTCGGTGGTTTTGCTTATTGACCATACTCAGGAAGGTAGTATGGGATTGGTATTGAATAAGAAAATGCCTCTGCTGCTTCAGCATCTGCTGAAAGAATTTGAATCACTGGAAGAGATACCGCTATACAGAGGAGGACCGCTCTGCAACGATACATTGTTCTATCTGCATACCATCAAAGGTATTGCAGATTCCTTACTTGTATCTCAGGGACTTTACCTGAACGGTAACTTCGAAGCTATCAAACGATATATGCTGTCTGGAAATCCGATTAAAGGAAACATTCGCTTCTTCTTAGGTTACTCGGGCTGGAGCCACAACCAGCTTCACGAAGAAATCGAGGAAAATACTTGGATTGTGAGCAAAGAGAAAACAGAGGCCATCATGGACGATGGAAGCGACATGAAATTCTGGAAAAGTGCACTGTCTAAACTTGGTGGCAAGTACGAACTATGGGCTCGGTTCCCGCAGCTTCCGATACTGAACTGACGGCAGGCCCTGCGACAGCTGTGGCTTACACTTTACGGTTGCCTGTAGCTTGGTCGCGAAGAAGCTGTAACAGAACAACGTCCTTAAATGTTCCGCCTACACACCACCACTCTTTCAGCAAGCCACACTTTACGAAGCCACACGAAGTAAACAAACGCATGCTTGCTTCATTGTCTACTGTCACGTGGGCAGTGAGCTGCTTCATATGCAGAAAACCGAATGCATAATTGCATAGCAGGTGCAGTGCGTCGGTTGCATATCCCTGTCCCTGATATTCCTTGCGTATCACGATACCTACCTCGCCACGCGCATGAATAGGCATGAATTCGGTGATGTCGATGGTACCTATCACCGTCCGATCGTCACGACGCACAATCATCAGCCGCAACTGGCAGTCGGCAAACATGTCGCATTGGGAATTTTCAATGTATTGTCGCAGTGCATAGCGCGAATAAGGCACCGTGAAGTTCGTAATATCCCACGTTTGTGGATCGTTCTCCATGGTATACATAATGTCCAGATCTTCGGGTTCGATGGCTCGAAGATAGATGCGGTCGTTTATGAAATAGGATGTACTCATGCTTCTTTTTCTTTATCAATACGCAATTCTTTACGCAAGCGGTTTTCGCCGGGAATACAAAATAGGGAAGCGGTCAGGGCAATCAGTGCACAAAGCACTCCCTTGGTGCTCAACATCAGATAATAAGTAAGGAAACCCACAACAACGGGCAGAAACAGCAGAAACAGGCGAACCACACTCCACCACGCATACAGGCGCAAGGCTTCGGGCAGGCTGACTGCATCTATCTTATGATCGAGCACCCACGAAAAAAGTTTCAGCGAAACAGGCACGCAAACTACTGCCAGCAGAATCGTTGCCGTCTCGGCCTGATAAGTACTCCGGACATCGCCGGCATAAAGTCCGGTCCAGCTATCCAACGTTTCGCCGCATACAACCATTAGGATGGCCAACAGCCAGTAGCAGGTGAAAACAGCTTTCAGACACCGTGATATTTGCTTGATACGTTCTTCCATTTTGTGTAAACTTACTTGCTATATAATCTTATTACATCATTCCGCCCGTAAACAAGGTACGGTTCACAATGCTTCGCCCTAACGTCACTTCGTCGGTGTACTCCAATTCGTCGCCAACCGATATGCCTCGGGCTATGATGGACAGCTTCACATTCATTTTCTCCAGTTTCCGGTATATGTAGAAGTTGGTGGTATCGCCTTCCATCGTCGTGCTGAGGGCCAGGATTACTTCCTTTACGCCTCCTTCGGCCACCCGTTGTACAAGGCTGTCGATTTGCAGATCGCCCGGTCCTACACCGTCCATCGGCGAAATAACCCCTCCAAGCACATGATACAGGCCGTGGAACTGCTGTGTTGCTTCCACTGCCATCACGTCGCGGATGTTTTCTACCACACACAGGGTCGACGCATCGCGCTGCGGGTTGGAGCAGATGCGGCACACATCCGTATCGGAGATGTTGTGGCACACCTTGCAGTACTTCACCTCATGTTTCAGCGTAATGATGGCGTTGCTAAATGCCTCGACTGTGGCAGTGTCTTGCCGCAACAAGTGCAGCACCAGGCGCATGGCAGTCTTTCGGCCTATGCCGGGCAGCTTGGCAAATTCGTTTACAGCTTTCTCCAACAATGTGGAAGGGTATTGTCCGTTCATGTTTTCTTCAAAAAATTATCTTTTCCCTCATTTTCGAGCCTGCAAAGATAAGCAAAGGTGAGCGCAGAGACAAATGAAAACCAAAGTTTTCAATTTGGCTATGCCGAACCTCCTCCTATCTCCATGAAACAAAGATAAACAGAATTCTAAATTGTAGACGAGTTTTTTTTGAAATAAGTAGTACCTTTGCACAGGAAGCGAGGCAAAATGCCGACAGGTCGGTCTCCCCCTCCTCTTTCCGCCGAAAATGAAATATTAACCAACTGTATGATTATGAATATTACAAGTGCAGAATTTGTCATCAGCAATACCGATGTGAAGAAATGTCCGGCAGGAAACTTTCCCGAATATGCGTTTATCGGGCGTTCCAATGTGGGAAAGTCGAGCCTGATCAATATGCTGACTGGGCGGAAAGGCCTTGCCATGACTTCCGCCACTCCCGGAAAGACGATGCTGATCAACCATTTTCTGATTAACAAGAACTGGTATATCGTCGATCTGCCCGGTTACGGCTATGCCAAACGCGGACAGAAAGGACAGGAACAGATTCAGAAGATTATCAGCAGTTATATTCTGCAGCGTGAACAAATGACCAATCTTTTTGTTCTGATTGACAGCCGTCACGAACCGCAGTCCATCGATCTTGAATTTATCGAGTGGTTGGGCGAGAACGGAATACCGTTTTCCCTCATTTTTACTAAAGCGGACAAACTGAAAGGCGGAAAGCTGGGAGCCAACATCAAACTGTACCTGAAACGTCTGAAGGAACAGTGGGAAGAACTTCCTCCCTACTTCATCACTTCGTCCGAGGACAAGACCGGAAGAGAAGAAGTGTTGAACTACATTGAGGGCATCAACAAGGAATTGCAAAAATAACCATACCAAAAACAACGAAGCAAATGAAAAAATCAGTTTTCTGGCAGCTATTTGTTGCCATGCTGCTCTTGGGCAGCAACAGTCAGGCCCAGTCGTTGAAGGACCTGTTTAATAAGGATAATGTGGAAAATATTGTCAATACCATCACCGGAAAGAATACGGCAAGCATGGTGGGTACGTGGAGTTTTTCCGGTTCGGCCATCGAATTCGAGTCGGACAATCTGCTACAGGCAGCCGGAGGTACAGTAGCCGCAACCGCTGCTGAAAGCAAGCTGAATGAGCAACTGAACAAATTCGGCATCACCGAAGGGAAACTGGCCTTTACGTTCAATGCTGACAGTACGTTCAATGCCCGGTTGGGTACCAGAAATATGGGCGGAACTTATTCGTACGACAAGTCTACCGGTAAAGTCAACCTGAAGTTTGCCAAACTTGTCGGAATAAATGCCAAGGTCAACTGCACTTCCAGCAATATGGATTTGCTTTTCAACTCGGACAAGCTGCTGGACCTGATTACTTTCCTTTCCAGTAAAAGCAGCAACACCACCCTGCAAACCATCAGCTCGCTGGCCGAAAGCTACGATGGCATGATGTTGGGATTTGCACTGAAAAAAGAATAAGGATTTAGATTTTAGGTACGGACGTTTTGTTTTCTCCACGATTTTCCGTGTAATCCGTGGTCAAACAACGATCTTATGTTTTGATTTTCCAAGAGGCACTTTAGGAAGCTAATGTCCATAGTTAGTTTGCTAAAGTGCCTCTTTAGCTTTCCCAAAAAGGTATTTTCATCAACCGACAGAAAAAGCCTGTCAGAGTCCTAACGGCAAACCGACCAAATGCCAAAGAATGAACAACAGGATCCAAGCAAACAGGATACATACGGAATAACGCCAGGTATACTTCAGCAGAGAACCGTAAGTGGATTTCCGGTCATACTGTTGCATGTACGTCAGCACCAGCGGCATGTAGAACATGAAGGGGGTAATGGCATTGGTAGCGCTATCGCCGATGCGGAAGGCACACTGCGCCGTTTCGGGTGAAATACCCATCCGTGACAATACCGGAACAAAAATAAATGCCATAAAAGCCCATTTGGCTGTGGCAGACACCATGAACAGATTAACTACCGCAACAAACAGAATGAACAGAATCAGAATCCACATGCTGTCCATACGTAGGGAAGCAAGCATATCGGCACCCATAATGGCAACACATTTGTCCAGTTGGGAATATTCGAGGCAGGCGAACATCTGCGAGGCAAAAAAAGCGATGACAAAATAAACGCCCAAAAGCTTCATCGGATACGTCAGCCCCTCGATCACATCACCGTCGGAACGATAACGACCGGAGACAAAGCCAAACACCATACCCGTAAGACCGATGCCGAACGACAGCAAAAACAGAATGCCCATGATAAAGGGAGAACGCATCAGACTGCCGTTTACTCCACGCAGAATACCCCAGGATGAGAAAGTGGCACCCAATATGAGCAATACATACGACAGGCAAGCTAGCAGAGCAATCTGCATGGCACGCCGTTCCTTGCGCGACAGCTGCTTATAACCGCCAAATCGGATCTCGCCCGCATACATACCCAGCAGTGGAAGCAGGTGGTGCCGTGTAATGGCATAAATGACAGGGACGAGCAGGAAGACCGATGCGGCAAAAAAGTAATAATTGCATAAAGGGCCCATCTGCCCCGACGAGACAAAAGCCTGGTCGGCAGCTTCTTGTGTAGTGGCCGCCAACAACGGGTCGAGGGTACTCATCACCACATTGGCACTGTAGCCGCATGCCACAGAGACATAAGCCGTAATGATGCCGCCTACCGGATGCAGACCGGCCGAATGAAACAGGGCAGCGGCAATGGGCAGCAGAATGATATAGCCGGCATCCCCTACTATATTGGAAAGAATTCCCAATACGATGACACTGGTTATGATAAGTCCCGAATGCGTTCCTCTGCGTGCCACAAGACGGATACAGGCGTCAATGAAACCGGAATGTTGTGCCACGCCTATTCCGAACATGGCTATCATCACCATGCCCAAAGGTGCAAAACCGGTGAAGTTGGTTACAACATGTCGCAGCCACCAGCGGATTCCTTCCGGACTCAACAGACTCTGCACGTATATTTCTTTCCCAGTTTCGGGATGGATCACACTCAGGTCGTAGACATTGAATATCCACGACAGAAACACAACCGCCATCGTCAGTATCAGAAACATGGTGGCCGGATGCGGCATTCTCCATTTGGCTCTCATCATCGGCATGCTTTCCTATTCGTCGTCCGGTTCCAGATTGTCTATGTCGAGAATACGCAGTTCCAAAGCACGTACCACAAGCCGGGTAGCGTTCACCCCTACCCGTTCGCCGGAGGGGAACAGACGCCCTACCAGATCGTTCTGCCGTTTCTCCAGCGACTTCACGCCGAAGGGCATTCCTTTCAGATTGGCTATCATTTCCTTCGTATAACCTAGGGCAAGATGGCGGAGGAAACGTTCGTCGTACTCGTCGATGTCGTAGTTAATGATGGCTTCCTGACGTTTGGTGTCGTTGATGACCGAACGTTTGAAACGTTCCACAATCTTTTCCAGAATGGGATAGTTGAACACCAGTTTCTTACCATCCATCACTGCCTGAACATCGGTTCGGGTCAGCAGTTCGCCTGTCTTCAGAATGATGCCGTCGGCACCGGCATCGAGCACATCGACCCACAGTTTCTCGTTCAGTATCTCGCCTGTAAATATAAGCACATGCACGCCGGGGTAACGCTTGAATATGTTGCGACATATCTCCACCCCGATGGTTGTAGAGCCGCCCAGTCCCAGATCCAGCAAAACCAGATCGGGGACTTGCACCTGCATCAGTGCCCAGAATTCCTGTTCGGTCATAGCCGTACCAATGACTTCCGCATCGGGAATCTCGTGACGGAAAATCTCTTCCGTCCCCTTCAGTTCCAGCTTGACATCTTCTACAATGATAACTTTAAATTTCATGTTTGGTATGATATTCTATGTTATAATCAGTTTGTTACTTCAATAAAATGCATTCTTGGTTGTAAAAATTCCTTTTCACAGTCTGAATCGAACAACACAAAGATATTGATTTAATCCAATCTGAAGAAAGGCTTAAGGACTTTTTCATTTCGAGTACAGCAGAGTTCTCAAAAGAATTTTCAGCCTTACTCATTGTCCTGTCTTCGGAATGGTAAAGTATATCGTGAAGCCTCTTTCTTCGGTATTCACCTGCGCATTGATGCGACATCCACGCAGCCCGGCAAACTCGTCGTGATCGCGGATAATCTGCTTGCATATCAGATATTCTGTTCCTTTCAGTCTGCCCTGCTCCACAGCCGACATACGCTCCAGACTGGGATAGAACAGTCTGTTCAGTTCTTCCTGAGTTCTGTCGCATCGGGTATCGACAAAGAAGAAACGTATGAAACGATCGTCTTCGGTCGCTTCCAATCGTATCTCGCCCGACTGAGGATCGGACAGTGCTTCGTCTATCAGGTTTTCGAGCAAGAACTGCAACTGGTTGACATCGCCCAACACACAGCCGTCGAAAGGCTGGATGTGGAAAGTGATATCCGGATTCCGGTTCTTGCGTGCTTTGCGGAAGTATTTCTCCGCAGCAGTCATCAGGTCGGCAACCTTTACGGCCGAACGCCGGAAAGTAACCTCTTCCAGCTGACGCGACGCACACTGGCTGAGGATGCTGAAGATACCCTTGTAATAATCTATCAGTTCGGCAATGGCTGTCACGGTCTCTTCTTCTTCCTTTGCCGACAGCTCTCCGGTGCGGAGTTTACCTATCAGCTGCTTGATTTTGCTGGGGTAATAAATTGTTTCGTGCTTGATGGTAGAAAGACAATTGTCCAACACCATATTCTGTACATGCAGCATACTGTCTTCCCACGAGGCACGCCGCGCTTCGTCCTGTGCCAGTTCGATGTCCCGGTATTTTACGGCCAGTTTCACAACAGCATTGAAAACGACGATGGCTACGTAGCGGGTTATGAGCTCCAGCAGCAAACGGTCGGCACTTTGTTCGCTACCTTCGCTCCGCTCAATGCACAGGGCACCAATACAACGGTTGCTTCCGGCAGTTTCGATGGTCAGGGGGAAAACCTGAATGCCGGATTGCGACTGGTAACTTTTCTCTTCGTAACAGCTACGCATCAAAGCGGTTCTGCGCTGCTGGGCCGCCATCACGGCGTCTTTGTCCTGACTTTCGGTTGCATCTGCCATATACACATCGCCCGGACAGGAAACATACTCCAACTGATGTGAAGACTCGTCGTAGACAGCCATGCTGAGACGGTCGATACACAGCAACTCGTTGATGGCATCAAAGGCTTCGTTCACTATCTGACGGGGGACTTCGTCCAACCTGTCGGGATTCTTGCGTACCGCATCGCTGTTGGAAGCGGCAAAAACAGCCTGATTGATTTCGAGAACCTGCTCCAGATTCCAACGGTTGAACAGACGTTTGCGGAAATATAGCACGTAATATCCGGCCAGCAAAGCGATAACCAGCATGACGGCCAGCCAGATTCCTACCATTTTATTGTTGGTCGAACGTTCCAGCTGCCGGCAATAGTCTTCCAACGACTGGTCTTCGCCCAACAGCTTGTACAGGATGGTATAGGCATCGTTGTTGTAGCGGTAAGCATCCCATTGCTTCAGAGCCAGAAACGCCACGGCTGCTTCATTGCGAATATCAAGAATCACATGATAGTCCGAATTGAACAACTCGTTCCACCAGTCCAGTTCGGCCGGTTCTCCACTGCCCTCCAGCGTCATGGTACGTCCCGCATCGGGCGCATACATCCGGTAATGCTTGTTCAGACACAGCATCGCCGAGTCAATGTACTGCAAAGCCCATTCGTATTGGCCGTCTACGTTGCAGTAATAAGCCGCATCGGCATAGTTGGAAGCGGAGTCGAGCAACAACTCGTAATCGTACAGAGCCACCTGTTCCAGCGAATCCGAAACAGGAGATTCTGACGTTTGCATCTCTGCCCCCTTTCCGCAGGACGAAAGTCCGAAGGTACCTCCCAACAGCACTGCCAGCATAACCAGCACCTTGCGTACGCCTACCGGCAGGCGGAAGTAGAAGCGGCTGCCCTTTCCCGGCGTACTGTCTACCGAAAACAGGCAGACACGGAAAAGTTCGTTTGTCTTTTTATATTTTTCGATAATGCCCCGGCAGTTCATCAAGCCGAAACCGCTTCCTTTGTTTTTCTGCAATGCTTCGCGATCGGTGGCCAGGTCCATGCCGATATTCTTCGAATCGTATACTTTCTCTCCGACGATGTGAGCCACGTCTTCTGACGATAATCCGCACCCGTTGTCTTCTACCGAGATTTCCACATAGTCCGCTTCCTGACGGGCATACACCCTGACGAAGCCTCCTGCAGGTGTATATTTGCGGGCATTCTCGGCCAGCGTATTGATCATGAAGAGGGTCAGTGCCTTGTCGGCCTTTACCCAGGTGGTAGTAGGCTCTACTTCCAGCGTCAGCTGTTTCATTTCGAAAGCGCGGGTTCCTTTGCGTATCAGTTGAAACAAGTCGTCCAGTGCAAAGTTCTCGATGTTCAGGCTCAACGTTCCCTGACGCATCTTGATCCACAGAGCCAGAATATCATTGTACTCGTTGATGGCGGTAACCAGTTCGTCCAGGTATTCGTATTTTTCTCTTCTGACACGGCGGTCCGTCTCCGATCCGTTACGGACAATCTTGTGCACTTCGTTGATGATGCGGTCGATATAAGGATGAATACCGTTGACAATGGCAAGGCAGGTTTTCTTTACCAGATTCTGCCGCTTGTTGCCTGCAATGTGTTGCTCGTAAATGTAGCGCTGCTTCTCCAGCCTGCGGCATTCGTCGCCCAACGAAATGGTCGTCATACCGTTATCCAACGCCCATTGCACATACGGGTTAATGACCCGAAGCATGGCCTGTTCGTCTTTCCCCACCCGGCCGGACAACACAAACTGTCCGTTCTCAATGTCGATTTCCGTCACACCGAACAAGCTTTCCATTTGCGGACGTACGGCATTCAGGATGGCATCGATAATTTCCTGTTCGGTTTGCGCATCGGCCGGAATGGCTGCCGTTATTTTCTGGCAGATGTCCAGCATCTGTCGCAGCCGATACAGGTGCTGTTTGTTCCTCCTTTTCGAATTACTGTTGAAGAACCAGAAGAATATCACTACTCCGACCAAGCCCAGAATGACACTTACCAGTATCAGATTGAGCTGACGCGATTCCGTTGCCAATGCCTGATAACGGCTTTCCAATTCTTTGTCCTGACGGGTATTTTCCAGAATATCCAGATAAATGTTCCGGTTGTAGTCGGAATACTCTTTCATGCCCAGTCCTGAATACGATACACTCAGCTGTTCCCGTATTCGCGAAATCCATTCGGGCACAGTCCGTAACTTTTGTTCCATCCAGGCATGTTCGGCATAGGTATTGTCACGATAATCGGCCGCTTTCATCCAGTCCAGACTGTCGTGACAGTTGTAGAACAACCGATGATGCCGGTTGACACACTCCAACGCCATTTTCAGAGTATCCAACGCCTCGGTATAACGGCCATGCGCATTCAGGTATTTCCCGATGGATACATAAGCACCTGCAATCTGATACAGGTCGTTATACTGGCGGAACTTCTGCAAGGCCAACTGTCCGAGCCGTAAAGGCAGCAAGCTGTCTACCGGATATCCGAACTGCTTCAAGGCATGCCCCCGACGTAACTTGAAAAGCTCGTAATCGGTGGGAGAAGCCATCAGGTTGACCAGTCCCTGTATGCCGTTGCCTTCAAAATAGACATAACCTTTCCGCGAAGCGATCCGCCACGTTTTATACAGAACATCAAACTCCAGCAATCGCTGTGAGTCGAGGGTATCGGCTTCGCACAGCGAAGCTGCACCTTTTATATAATAGTAATAGAGCAGTTGGCTGGTATCGGAAGCCAATTCTGCCTCCTTCAACTGTCCGATATTGTCCAGCGCTTCGGAACGCTGTTGCAAGTAGTAGTAATAGACGGCCGACACAATATAAAATTCGGAACGGGCATATTCCAGTCTGGCCCGTTCGTGGCGGTCGACAAACAGATTGTTGTCTTCGCCAATGCGCCTCATACGCCGCAACGCACTGTTGCGATAATCGTAAAACTCCTTGTTAAGAGCCGTACGCTGGTAGATCTTCATAAATCCGATGTCGGCAATCAGCAGCTCCAGTTCGTTTTTGGTCAGGCTGTAGACTTTCCGGAAGTATCTTTCGGCTTCTTCAAAATCCATCCTCATAAAGGCACAAAAACCCAGATTATTGCAGGCTTCGGCTTCGCCGGCACGATACAGATTGACCGACTTATAAGCCTGCATGGCTGCATGACACGAAGAATCGATGTCTTTATAGCGGAAAGCATAAGCCTGCTGGTTGAGCGAATCAATCAGTCTGAGTTCCTTGCTGGGCGCAGTACCGACACACGCCCCCACTGCTACACTGGCGCAAAGCAACGCAACAAGCCTTATGGCAGAAATAGGTTTCATAAAGCAAATCTACAAATTAAATGAAGAATGAAGAATGATGAATGAAGAATTTATGAAATATTTTCCTTATCTGATGCCCACAGTAACTAATTTACAGCTTCTTGAAAACTGGAAAAACAACAGTTGCCGATACAGCCCGGAGTTTTCTTTATACTTTGAGCAGATTTTATACAATAACTCTTGGGTTATGTAGGGAGAATTTCATACCTTTGCAGGTAAATTAACAAATAGGTAAATCTATTATTATAGAAATGAGCGAAAAAGCACCCTTTATGGTATTCTCTGGAACAAACTCCAGATACCTGGCAGAGAAAATCTGCGCAAGCCTTGGTTGTCCTCTTGGAAACATGAACATCACCCATTTTGCCGATGGCGAGTTTGCCGTTTCCTATGAAGAATCAATCCGTGGTTCACACGTATTTCTGGTTCAGTCAACCTTCCCCAATTCCGACAACCTGATGGAACTCCTGCTGATGATTGACGCAGCCAAACGTGCGTCGGCCAAAAGCATTGTAGCCGTTATCCCTTACTTCGGCTGGGCACGTCAGGACAGAAAGGATAAGCCCCGTGTATCTATCGGCGCCAAGTTAGTAGCCGATCTGCTTTCGGTTGCAGGTATCGACCGTCTGATCACAATGGACCTCCATGCCGACCAGATACAAGGTTTCTTCGACATTCCGGTGGATCACCTTTATGCTTCGGCTGTGTTCCTCCCCTACATCGAGTCGCTGAAATTGGAAAATCTGGTTATTGCTACTCCCGACGTGGGCGGTTCCAAACGTGCCAGCACTTTCTCCAAATACCTGGGTGTGCCTTTGGTACTGTGCAACAAGACACGTGAAAAAGCCAACGTAGTAGCATCTATGCAGATTATTGGTGACGTAAAGGATAAGAATGTGGTTCTGATCGACGATATCGTAGACACAGCCGGAACTATCACCAAGGCTGCCAACATCATGCTGGATGCAGGTGCCAAGTCTGTACGTGCCATCGCCAGTCACTGTGTCATGTCCGATCCTGCTTCTTTCCGCATTCAGGAGTCCGGTCTGACCGAAATGGTATTTACCGACAGTATTCCTTATTCCAAGAAATGCGCCAAGGTTAAGCAGCTGAGCATTGCCAATATGTTTGCCGAAACTATCAAGCGCGTGGTAAACAACGAATCTATCAGTTCGCAATACCTTATTTAAGGATAAAACAACAAACGTAAGCGGAGTCAGAACCTTTGCCTCCGTTTAAAATAGATCTATCGAAAGTCGGGGAATCTCCTAGCCGATGCTTAGGACGGATTCTCCGGCTTTCTGTTTTCTGCCTCGTACCAGCCTACAACCTCAGACAAGACCATACAGAACTGTAATTTCAAATAACGTTTTAAACTGACTGATATTATGAAACGAATCATCTTATTCATCGGATGTTTATGCTTTCTTTGCTCCATCACCGCACAAGATCGGTTGCTGGAGAATAGCATTACTCCCCAACAACTTCAGGAAGTGTTACAGCCTACAGAAAAGTGGGTCACCTATCCTGCCTACACCGACCGTTCGGCATGGACCACCCGAATACCTACTGAAATACGAGAAAACATCATAAAAGCCGGCGAAAAAGCACTGGCGTATGAGTGGAAGCCAGATTTGGCAACCGACTATCTGGCATACAAACGCCGTGGCGAGATACTGACAGGACGCAAGAATCAGACGACGCTCAATACACTGGTACTGGCAGAACTGGTGGAAGGAAAAGGGCGGTTCATGGATGCCATCATCAATGGAACCTGGTTCCTGTGCGAAGTTTCCTGGGTACACTCTGCCCATGCTTATTTTCAAAAGGACCAGTCCGGACTTCCCGATCCGGACGAGCCGACCGTCGAACTGGTTGTGGCGGATATTGGTGCACAGATGTCATGGATTTATTACTTCTTCCACGACGAACTGGATAAAGTCAGCCCACTGATTGCCAAACGAATCAGGAATACTGTTTACCAGCGATTGATTGACCCTTATTTTGCGCGTACAGATTATTGGTGGATGGGATTTACGCCCCAGGAAGTAAACAACTGGAACATCTGGATCAATTATAATGTGTTGCAGGCAGTCCTGCTGCTGGAGAAAGATACAGCCCAAAAGGCAACCTACGTTTATCAGCTGATGCGTTCTGTCGACCGCTATATCGATGTCCAGCATCCGGATGGCACTTGCGAGGAAGGACCTTCGTATTTCGGACATGCCGGTGCCAATCTGATTAAATTTCTCGACCTGTTAGACCGGGCTACGGACGGACACGTCAACATCTTCTCTAACGAAAAAATCAAGAACATAGGACGCTACATCCGCCGGGCCAACATCCACAACCAGTATTTTGTGAATTTCTCGGATGCAGCCGCCAAGTGTTTCGTCAGTCCGGGTGCTGTCTATCTATATGGTAAAAAGATAGGTGACCGCCAGCTGATGGGCTTTGCTTCCGACTTTGCCCGCCGTAACGGATGGAAAGACAAATTGCATACCGGCAGTTTGTTTGCACGTCTGCTCGACGACGTACTGGATGCCCGGGAAATACTGGAAGGAGACAGTGCTTCCATTGAAGAAACCTCCTTCTATTTCGAAGACGGACAGCTTGCCGTAGCCCGTGATTCGCACCGTTCCGACGAAGGATTCTGCTTTGCAGCCCATGGCAGCAACAACGGTGTTTCTCACAATCACAACGATGTCGGCAGCTTCATGCTGTACTATAACGGAAAACCTGTTCTGATCGATGTAGGAGTAGGCGTATACACTAAAAAGACTTTCAGCAACGAACGCTATACCATCTGGACCATGCAGTCCGGCTATCACAACCTTCCGACTATCAATGGCACAGACCAGCATGCCGGGAAGAAATATCATGCCCGTAACGTCCGGTTTACGGATCGTGGCAAAACAGTTTCATTCAGTGCCGACATTGCAGCCGCTTATCCGGAAGAAACCGGAGTCGCCCAATGGATCCGTTCATATATCCTGAAGCGCGGACACCGGTTTACCATTGCCGACCAGTGGAAACTGAACAACCGGAACGGAGAACAGATTCTGAATTTTATGACGGTGTGTACACCGGAAATCAAAGATGGCTATCTGTTACTGAAAGACAAAGACTTTACACTGAAGATGAAGTTCGACAGCGGCCTTCTGCAACCATCCATCGAAACCATTCCTCTGACGGACAAACAACTCCTCAACAACTGGAATGTAGAACAGTTATACCGCATCAGACTGACAATTACCCATCCGGCACTTCAGGGAAAAACACAAGTCTACCTTGAAAAGATGTAAAGCCAACTATCGTAAGTATTCGGCCAACTACAGGTATTAAACCTTTATATACAACAATAGCGACTGTCACTATGAACCTAATAGTATCAGCCGCTATTGTTTTGTTGAACCCATATGTTACAGTTTATATCAGTTACAAGATTCCTCCTTTTGCCTTGTCAGTACACATTCCGGATGTTTCAACTTCCATTTATGTGGAAGTAGATTCAAAAGTTCTTCTTGGGTTGCCTTTTTGTGATAAGGCATTTGTGCGATAACATCGTTCAGGTATACCCTGGGATTTACCCCGTGCGCCTTACATGTGGCCAGCAGAGAACATATGACAGACATATTAACCGCAGCTTCGTGATTACCACAGAAAAGAAAATTTTTTCTGC
>OGEZ01000372.1_pt1 | contig 43157 bp, 41 predicted proteins | sample 1570831 | NCBI WGS metagenome assembly OGEZ01 (sample SAMEA2582059, study PRJEB24529) | metagenome | biome: Human gut stool | place: China | collected 2011
GCTTTTTGTTGTGAAAAGGGTATATTTACCCTAACTTCACTTTGTCATTTAAGCATTTTATAAATAAAAAAATATATAAAATAAACATATATTAGGAATATTGACAAACAATTTTGTTTATTGATATAATGCAAATTGAATATAAAAGATAAAAAACGGAGGTTAAATATGAAAATCTTATTGCGATTTATTACAAAGCATAACAAGTTTCCGCTTGACTATCGGCGAGTATGTCTTTCTTTTTTTAAGCGGTCACTGTCAGAGATTGCCGAGGGAAAGTATTTTGAAAAGTATTATTTTACACCCGAACGCAGAAATTTTACCTTTGCGGTAAATTTGCCGATGCCTAAATTTTCAAAAACGGAAATAGAGCTTGGCAAGAATGAAATCAGTATCACTTTTTCTACTGCAGACAGCACAACGGGCTATATTTTTGCATCTGCTTTTATAAAGCAAAAGGGCAAGCATATTCCTGCACCGCTTGGCAATGAAATGATTCTTACAAGCGTTAGTCAGGTGCAGGAAAAGACGGTTAGTTCAAATTCCGCACTTGTAAAAATGCTCAGTCCGCTTTGCTTGAGAATACATAACGCAGAGAGTAATTCGGACAAGTATGTTTCTGTTGCAGATGAAAATTTCAACGAGCTTGCCGAGCAGATAATAAAAAGACAGCTTAACGAAAACGGTTTTGATGAAAAGATACTTTCAAATATCAGCATAAAACCGTTAGATGCCAAAAAGACTGTTGTGTATCACTATAAAAATTATATAGAGTGCAGTTTGGGCACTTTTATTATCAGCGGTGACAGGGCGGTAATAAATTACTTGCTCAAAAGCGGTATCGGCTCAAGAAAATCCGCAGGATTTGGTTTTGCCCAACTTATAGCCGAAGGAGATGAAACGGACTGATGAAAACAACTATTAACTACTATGGTTATGATACATTGCTGCAGCCTACCGATTGGAGGGCTGCGGCGGCAGTTGTAGGCTTGTGTAAGTATTTTGACCATTTTAGAATCGACTATAAAATTCTTTATAATGTTGACGAAAAGCCTGAAAACTATATTCATGGTTTTGACGGAATTATTTATAAAAGCGATAGTATTACCGAAGAAAAGTATCTCGATTTTGTTGAGAGTTATTTTGAAAAATATATGACGCACTCAACTATATTGAGTATTCTTGGCAATGATGAGTTTAGTGATGAGCAGATTAAAATGGTTAATGACCTTGTAAAAAGCAAAACTGTTCTTAAAGGTTTGCTGGGCAAGACAAAATTTGACGGAACTAACAAGGCTGTTTTTATCTCAACTATTGAGGAAAACAGGGAAGAAATTATAAAGACTATTTTTAAGAACGGCAATAATCTTTATAAAAATTACTGTAATGAACGCCTTATTTTTACTGATGATAACAGCACTTGCAGGTTAAGAGGCTACAATGTTGACAAGGATCGAAAAACAAGTATTCTCGGCTTTTGCTTTTCAAAAGAAAGTTTTGACGCTAACGATATTTTGGAATTTGACTTTATTCCGTTTGCTTTTTCAAATCCCGATATGCGAGAAACATATTTTGTAAATAATAATTTTTCAGTTGAAACTTTGGTAAATACCAATCGTGCTTTTTCAGAGCAGCTCAGCAATACAGAGGGCAAAGGCGACAAAAATAAGCTTTTGCTTGTCTTGCAAAATTCAAAAGATTATATCAGCTATGATGTTGAGATAATCTCTAAATCTCAAGATGACGCTTTTTATTCTACACTTTTTGTAAGACTTGAACGATTGAAAAAATTGAGAGAGTTATCGGGTAAATCATTATATCTTGTGAAAAAAATTAATGACGATTATTGGTTTAATCTCGAAAAAGAAGTTTATATGCGTTGTCTTAACAATGTGTTGCTTGATGATGTTATTCTCAGAATGTTAAAATTTTATTTTGATGATAACAGCAACAAAGGCTACATAAAAAGCAGAACAGATTTACTCATAGACATAAATATATCATGGAAAGGAAATACAATTATGGACGAAATTAATTCAGCAAGAATTTGCGGCTTTAAAGCCTCACAAGAACTCATAAGATTGAAAAGCAGTAATAAGATTAACTCTTATAAGCAGAAAATCATCAGCGCACTCTGCGCACACGACTATGACAGAGCAAAAGAGGTAATTCTCAGTTTGTCGGCATATGTAGGTATGGAATTTTCATTCTTTTACAAATTCCTTGAAAATGCAGAGGAAAACAAAGATATTGCATTTGCTTTTGCAAGCGCTTTAACTGAAACCAATTCAAAAAATTCAGAGAATAATGACTAATATAAAGGAGATTTTATTATGAAAAACAAAGCTTTAACTCTTACAGTAATCGCAAATATGACAAGTAACTATGGCGAAAGCCTTGGCAATATTTCAAGTGTTCAAAAAGTGTTCAGAGGCGGCAAAGAATACGCAACAAGGAGCAGAGAAAGCCTGAAAAATGCCATCTGCGTTCAGTCTGGATTTTATGATGATTTACAAACCTCTGTTGACGGAGCAATGCAAAAGCTTGTTAATGCTGATATAAATGCCGCAACTTGCAGGGCTCTTGAGGGTGGATATATGTATACAAAAGGTGTTACATATATTCGCAACAGTTCTTTCTATCTTACCGATGCGGTAGCAACAGAACCTTTTATTAATGACGCCCGTTTCCACAACAATCTTTATCTCGCAACAAATTATGCAAAGGCACATGGTTTGAATGTTCAGAATAACGCCAAGGATTGCGGACTTATGCCATATCAGTATGAATATGACAAGTCAACAAAGATTTACAGCTTTACCATTGACCTTGAAAAAATCGGCAAAGACGAAAACTTTGGCGCAGAGGCAGACAACAACGAAAAATGCGAGAGAGTTATTGCTCTTATTGATGCAGTGGAAAATCTTTCGCTTGTTGTTAAGGGCAACCTCGACAACGCAGAGCCAATCTTTGTTGCAGGCGGACTTTCACCACGCAAAACCCACATCTTTGAAAATGCGGTTTCTGTTTCAGGCAAAAAGCTTATTATTGAGCCTGTCAAGGAAAAGCTTGCTCAGGGTTACAGTTGTGCACTTATGCGCAACGGCGAGCTTTCAAACGAGGACGAAATTGTAAGAGAACTTAATCCTGTAAGTATGACAGAATTTTTTGAAAATCTCAGAGGTCAGGTAAAAGAGTATTTTTCGGAGTAAGGCGGAATTAATATGAAAGCAATCAGACTTCATATAAAACAAAACAGCGCAAATTATAAAAAAGAAGAAACGGTGCAGTGCCGTATGACATATCCTTTGCCGCCATATTCTACTGTTATCGGAGCAATTCACAAGGCTTGCGGTTATACAACCTATCACCCTATGCAGGTAAGCGTACAGGGAAAGTACGGTTCATTAAAAACTAAAATGTATAAGGACGATTGTTTTCTTAACAGTCTTAACGATGACCGTAATACCCTTGTAAAAATGAAAAATCCTGATATGCTTTCAAGTGCATATCAGGTGGTGGCTACGGCACAAAAAACTCAGGGCAACAGCTTTGAAAATGGAATTACAATTAATGTGATTAATGCCGAACTGCTCGAGGAATACCGCTTTTTAAAGCGCACCAAGCGCAGAATAGACAAACATAAAAAAATCATTAATAAAATGAAAGTTCAGCTTAAAGAAATGAAAGCCGATGCAAACATTTCAGCTGATGAAGTAAAAGCCTTTGACAAGCGCATTAAACATATAAAGGCTGTATATGATGAGTACGAAAGAGTAAAACATACCATTCCGTATTCGCATTTCAGAACCCTTGCAAAAGGCCCTAAGTATTATGAAATCCTTTGCGACATTGAACTTGTAATTCATATTGTGACTGATGACAATACTATGAATGATATTATGGAGAATATCGGAAACCTTACTGCAATCGGCAGAGGAGAGGACTTTGTAGAAGTGCTCGGGTGTGCTCAAACAGAGCTTACTGAGGTTGATGAAGATGTTGATTACGAAAAAAATGATTTCGATGTTTATATGCCTGTTGAGTATTATGAGGAAAATCAATCCGATATGGATATAATTTCAAAAACAGACGGTGGATACGCAGGAGGCACAAAATATTTTATGCCAAAGGATTATGTGGTTGAGCAAATAAAGGGCGGTATGAGAAAACGAGTGTTTAATCGTGTGCCTGTTATTTTCTGTCAGATTAATTACCTTGACAGCGGATGTAAAGGTATAATGCTGGATAAATCAGAGAACGGAATATATACAGTGCTTTTAGCTTGAGGTATTTATATGAATATAGAAGATAAACTTGCAAAACCCGACAAAACTATCGGACAACATTCAAATGAGCTTATAGAGCAGGCAAAACTGCTCTATAAGCTCGGCTATATTAAATCTGAAGAGTTATATTCAGATTTACTTGTTGCGTGCAAAAAACACGATTACGGAAAGGCAAACTCTCAATTTCAAAAGCGAGTGCAAAGGGGCGGCAAATTTCAGCCGGAGCTTGAAATTCCGCACAATGTGCTTTCAATATTTTACATTGATAAATCCGAGTGCAATAAGCCTGATAGTGTATATTTTGCAGTGATGTATCATCACGATAATAAGGAATCTCCTATTACGGTTTTCGGTGAAAATAAAGAGCTTATCGAAACCTTTATTTCTGAACTTGGTTTGGAAACCGCTTCGTACAATAAGATGAAACGCAATGTTAAGAAAATTAAAGACCTGTTCGACAAAGAACTCAGCGAACCCGAAAAACAATACGCTGTTTTATTAAAAGGCTTTTTGCACAAATGCGATTACAGTGCAAGCGCAGGCATTGAATGTGAAAAGGTCAATGATTTTCTTAATACTTCACTTAATGAATGGGAAACAGCTGAAAATGTCAGCTACAATGAATTGCAAGAATTTTGTATTAAAAATACGGACAGCAACTTAATTGTAACAGCACCGACAGGTATGGGCAAAACCGAGGCAGGCTTACTTTGGTGTGGCGACAACAAATGCTTTTTTGTTTTGCCTTTAAAAACGGCAATCAATGCAATGTATGGCAGAATAAAAGATCTTTGCGGAAAAGACTTTAAAGAAAGAGTGGCTCTCGTTCACTCCGATATGAAATCATATTATTTGGAAGATTCAATAATTAACGGAAAAAATTATGATTTTGTATATGCTCAGTACAGCAAACAACTTTCTTTGCCGATTACAGTATGCACTCCCGACCAAATATTTGACTTTGCCTTGAAGTATGCAGGTTATGAATATAAACTTGCGGTAGCATCATATTCAAAGTTTATTATTGATGAAATACAGATGTATTCACCCGATGTTTTGGCAGCTGTTATTTACGCAATAAAAATGATTCATACGCTTGGCGGCAAGGTGGCAGTGCTGACCGCTACATTACCGCCGTTTGTGAAAAATGAGCTTGAAAAAATCTTTGGAGAAGATGTAAAAACGGCTGATTTTTCGGACAAAGGAAAATTAAGGCACAATGTTAAGGTGCAAGAAAAAGCGTTGCAATCAGATGATATTATTAAAATTTTCAATGATACTAAGTGCGACAAAGTAAAAAAATATCTTGTTGTATGCAACTCGATAGATATTGCAAACAAAATGTATCTTGAATTGAAAAATTCAGAGATAAATGCAGATATAAATCTTTTTCACTCGAATTTTACTAAGAATGACAGAAAAGACAAGGAAAATGAAATTTTAAAAGCCTCTGAAAAACCTAACGAAAGTATGAATATTCCTGAAATATGGATTTCAACCTCTGTTGTAGAGGCAAGCCTTGATATAGATTTTGATATTCTTATAACAGAACTTTCAGATTTATTTTCCCTGTTCCAACGCTTTGGCAGAGTCAACCGAAGAGCCAAAAAAGATTTTTCAACATATAATTGCTTTGTGTTTACAGAAATACAGGGCAACGCTCATTACTTTGTTGATGATACCATCCATGCACTTTCAAGGCAAGCTGTACTGAATGTTGACGGTGTGATTTCTGAGGAGGAAAAGAAAAAACTGATTGACAATTACCTTTCAACCGAAAAAATAGTGCAGTCAAAATATTATGATGAGTATTGCAAAAATTTAAAAAGGTATGAAGATAATTTTGACTACTTGGAGTTGAAAAAAGACGGAATAAGAAGAATTGACAGAAGTGACGCAATTCCTGCTGAGGTGTTTGATCAAAACGAAAGCGTTATTAATGATGCTCTAAAAGTGCTCAATTCAGAATCTGTAAGCCCTGTTGAAAAACTAGAGGCAAGCGAAACAATACTCGGTTTCACTGTTTCTGTAAATCAGTTTAGAATTGACAATAACAATACAGGTAAGTTTATTGATATGAAGTACAACAAACTTCCGATTATTGAGTGTATCTATGACTCCGAATGTGGCATTAGATTTGACAAGAAAAAGAAAACACCAAAGCAAGAAAAAGAAGAGTTAGGCGAAAAAGAAGAACCTGATAACTTTCTATGAGGTAACACTATGGACGAAAACAGAGTTACGGGTATGCATATATACTATTATTATGTTTGTAAAAGAAAGCTGTGGTATTTTTCAAACGGGTTGGCTATGGAGAGTGAAAACGAAAATGTAAAACTCGGCAAGCTGATTGACGAAACCACTTATAAGCAAAATAAAAAGCATATTATGATTGACAATACAATTAATATAGATTTCATATCTGAGCACAATCTTTTGCATGAAGTTAAGAAAAGCCGAAAAGTCGAAGAGGCAGGCATTGCTCAGTTAAAATACTATATTTATTATCTTAAAAAACGAGGGGTAGAGGGTATAAGAGGCAGGATTGATTATCCGTTGCTAAAGCAAAGTATTAATGTTGAGCTTAGCGAAGAAGACGAAAAAGAACTTGAAAGTGCGACAGCCGATATTATAAAAATCATATCGGCTGATTTGCCACCACAATATGAAAATAAAAAGATATGCAAATCATGTGCTTATTATGATTTGTGTTGTATTTGAGGTGATTAAATGCAGGAGAGCTATTACATATATTCAGCAGGCAACCTAACGCAAAAGGATAACACGCTCAGATTTACGACGGTTGACGGAAATGTAAAGGATTTGCCGATTGAAAATATAAAAGAAATTTATATTATGAATGAGATAACGGTTACCTCAAAACTTCTGAATTTATTTTCAAAATACGGTATACTTGTGCATTTCTTTAATTACTATCAGTTCTACATTGGCAGTTTTTGCCCTAAAGAAACCAAACTTGCAGGTCAGCTTTTGGTAAAGCAGGTGCTCGCTTACGGAGATTCTGTAAACAGACTTTCAATAGCACGAGAATTTATAGTCGCCGCATCATACAATATTTACAGAAATCTGAGATATTACAACGGCAGAGGCAAAGATGTGTCAGCATATATGAGTTCTATTGAAAATCTGAGAAAGAAACTTCCAAATGTGCAGAGCATAGAAGAGCTTATGGGAATTGAGGGCAATATCCGTCAAGAATACTACAAGGCATGGAACATCATAATTGACCAAGATATAGAATTTGACAAAAGAGTTTATCACCCTGCGGATAATATGATAAACAGTTTAATTTCTTATGTAAACTCACTTGTGTATACCAAAACCCTTGCCGAAATTTATAAAACCCAACTTAATCCTACAATCAGTTATCTGCATCAGCCCGGTACAAGGAGATATTCTCTTGCACTCGATGTGTCTGAGATTTTTAAGCCGCTAATAGCCGACAGATTAATTTTCTCACTGCTCAACCGCAAGCAGATAACAGAGAACAGCTTTGTGCAGGGATTGAACGGTTTACAGCTAACAGAAAAAGCCTCAAAAATAATTACTTCTGAATTTGATGAGAAACTCAAAACAACTATTTTTCACAAAGAGCTTAATAAAAATGTTTCGTATCAGTTTTTAATACGGCTTGAGCTTTACAAACTGATTAAGCATATAATAGGCGAAAAAGAGTATAAAGGCTTTGAAATGTGGTGGTAAATATTGTATGTAATACTTGTGTATGATATAATATGCGATGAAAAAGGCAAAAAGATTTTGCCAAAGGTATTTAAGATTTGCAAAAAATACCTTGTGCATATTCAAAATTCCGTTTTTGAGGGCAATATCAGCAAAGTGAATGCCCTTGCATTAAAAAAGGAACTTGATGTTTATATCAGAAAGGATAAGGACTCCGTTATAATGTTTCACACTCGTGAAGAGCGATGGATGAGCAAAGATTTTCTCGGAATTGTTGATGATAAAACATCAAATTTTTTATAAGGCATTTTATTGTCGACCTTACATAGCTAAAAAATACGGGGAGGTTGACAGAGCTGTTTTATCAAGCAATCATCGGTGTTTTAGGCTTTTGTATGTGTTGATATAATAAATTCTTAAGTATATTTTAATATGTTGACAAAACAGACCACAATAACGCCGATGATTACTTAAGCTTTTGCCCCACGGCTATAAATCTATCCATACTGGATTTTAAATTTGTGTGGGTGATGATTATGTGGATATATTTAATAACTATAAATCTATCCATACTGGATTTTAAATTTGCATGTCAAGCAAACAAGCGTCAATCTCGGCTGACTATAAATCTATCCATACTGGATTTTAAATAATTAATTTTGTTGCAAAAATGCTAAATTTATCATACTATAAATCTATCCATACTGGATTTTAAATAATTATCCTTTTCTCTTGCCTTACTGTTTCGGCAGCTATAAATCTATCCATACTGGATTTTAAATGCTTGTTTTTTGTTCGTTTGTAAATCCAAGAATATACTATAAATCTATCCATACTGGATTTTAAATCTTGCGCTCGGCACTGCCTTTTGCGCCTTTGCCTCTATAAATCTATCCATACTGGATTTTAAATTCTATACACGAAAAGACCGCTTAAAATCAAGTCCTCTATAAATCTATCCATACTGGATTTTAAATATGGGGCAATAATTATACAAGCAACAAATACAACTCTATAAATCTATCCATACTGGATTTTAAATTATGTTTCCTCAAAACGGAAATGTCGGTGATTTTGCGCTATAAATCTATCCATACTGGATTTTAAATACGGAATTGGCACTAGAAGTATTAAACGAGTAGTTGCTATAAATCTATCCATACTGGATTTTAAATTCGGCTGGTCGCAGCCTACTCGCTCTGCTAATTCTCTATAAATCTATCCATACTGGATTTTAAATCACTCTGCGGTCACTCTCTCGGACTTCCTCCGTCACTATAAATCTATCCATACTGGATTTTAAATTTAAACAAGCTACAGAAAAAACAAAATCAAGCGTTACTATAAATCTATCCATACTGGATTTTAAATGTATTATCAATAGCGTATTTTGCACTATGATAAACTATAAATCTATCCATACTGGATTTTAAATCATATAGGATGTGTCAAAGGTCACACCGTTGCTGTCTACTATAAATCTATCCATACTGGATTTTAAATTTATATTCACCAATTCTGACTTTATCAGAGCCAATCTATAAATCTATCCATACTGGATTTTAAATTATATTTTGAAGAGCTTGGAATAGACAAGCTCTTCCTATAAATCTATCCATACTGGATTTTAAATACAGGACGATTACCGTTGATGAGGCAAGCAATCATCTATAAATCTATCCATACTGGATTTTAAATGCAGAAGGTTACAACTGACAAGGTTGTGTTTGCCGGCCTATAAATCTATCCATACTGGATTTTAAATAACGCACTTCAAATGGACAGAACCAAACAACGAATCTATAAATCTATCCATACTGGATTTTAAATAGCATTGTGTTGTACAAGTCAGCTTCGGGTCGTTTGCTATAAATCTATCCATACTGGATTTTAAATTTATTATAGCACCGCCATTATCCAAACGGTAACTTACTATAAATCTATCCATACTGGATTTTAAATTGTAAACAGTGGAATGTTGCTTGAGCTGCAAATGTCTATAAATCTATCCATACTGGATTTTAAATGCACTCAACAAGGTTGCAGGCTTTGAAACAAGGCTTGCTATAAATCTATCCATACTGGATTTTAAATCCCATGGCAAGCAGAAAGGAAACTTTTCTTTAAAGCTATAAATCTATCCATACTGGATTTTAAATTTGCCAAAGGCAGCAAGTTTTTGCTTTCTGCAATTTCTATAAATCTATCCATACTGGATTTTAAATGTGTGTATTTTGCGGATTTCAAGCCCCGCCGTACACCTATAAATCTATCCATACTGGATTTTAAATCTGCATTCTTAAAAGCACTTACCTCAGAGAGCAACCCTATAAATCTATCCATACTGGATTTTAAATTTTCGTGGCAAAAAATTATCTTATTATGGTGATATTCTATAAATCTATCCATACTGGATTTTAAATATGAGCAACCATACAAATGCAGGAAAAATAGATACTATAAATCTATCCATACTGGATTTTAAATCACATTCCAATCATATCTATTGCATATTCGCAATAAACTATAAATCTATCCATACTGGATTTTAAATTTATTCATTTAAGTGCCTTTTTAATAATTCGGGATTCTATAAATCTATCCATACTGGATTTTAAATAAAACTGTTTCAATATTATTTTTTGCGTCTATTCCTATAAATCTATCCATACTGGATTTTAAATTAAACATCAGCTTTAAAAGGGCAGTAGCTGTAAAGGCTATAAATCTATCCATACTGGATTTTAAATTGTTTGCTCTCGCAATGCAATTAAAAACAAAAGCACTATAAATCTATCCATACTGGATTTTAAATACTCCCTCAAATTCAACCTGCAAGCCGTCAATAACCTCTATAAATCTATCCATACTGGATTTTAAATCGCTGTACCATTTGCCGTCTGCGTACACACGATAAGCTATAAATCTATCCATACTGGATTTTAAATTAACGCCTTCGTCTTTCATTGCTTTAATTAAATTCTATAAATCTATCCATACTGGATTTTAAATCTGAATTTTTTAGTAAAGTAATGTCAGCTTGTCTGACTATAAATCTATCCATACTGGATTTTAAATACAGAAACAACGGAGGTATAATCAATGAGAAAATTCTATAAATCTATCCATACTGGATTTTAAATTAAGTTGAGCTATAAACGGAAGCAATTCCTCAATCACTATAAATCTATCCATACTGGATTTTAAATTAACATGCTCCTTATATAAATACCAAAAGAGCAGCCCTATAAATCTATCCATACTGGATTTTAAATTGGGATTTATACAACCTCTTTGCAGGCTTGCAAGCAGCTATAAATCTATCCATACTGGATTTTAAATGTGCTTAATTCGATTATTGGCTTAGGTGCAAAGTTCTATAAATCTATCCATACTGGATTTTAAATAATGGAGTTATGATATATTATATTAAACAAAATTAACTATAAATCTATCCATACTGGATTTTAAATATGAAGAGCATTATGCAGAGCTTGAAAGGCTTGCAGGCTATAAATCTATCCATACTGGATTTTAAATGCTGTGTTTTTTCCTTTTTGTTTGCCAGCAAATTTTCCTATAAATCTATCCATACTGGATTTTAAATTAAGGAGTTGATAAAATGGCATCAATAAAAGTTAAACCTATAAATCTATCCATACTGGATTTTAAATCGTTTACAGCAGAGTTTTCAAAGTTACTATCGAGCTCTATAAATCTATCCATACTGGATTTTAAATTCGATGTTCAGACAAAAGGAGCGGACGGAAGTGTTCACCTATAAATCTATCCATACTGGATTTTAAATGTTAAAGAGGCTGTAAACACTATTAAAAAGTCGTTTGCTATAAATCTATCCATACTGGATTTTAAATCTGCTTTTACGATTTCTTCAAGTCGCAGGTTCTGCCTATAAATCTATCCATACTGGATTTTAAATTTCTGATATGGGCAATGGATACCTTCTCTGACTGCCTATAAATCTATCCATACTGGATTTTAAATTCTCAGAATTGCAATCATCTAATGTGAAAGCAAAGCCTATAAATCTATCCATACTGGATTTTAAATTCAAAATGAATGTGGATGCCGTTACAATAGAATTGCCTATAAATCTATCCATACTGGATTTTAAATTAGTGTTCACTCCTTATTTGAATAAATCATCAATTCTATAAATCTATCCATACTGGATTTTAAATCAATGTTCCCTGATATGTACGCTGATATTGACGGATCTATAAATCTATCCATACTGGATTTTAAATCAGGGTATCAGTGAGGTAGCGCTGAACGATATATTCTATAAATCTATCCATACTGGATTTTAAATATAATATCGTTAATGACAGTAGCGTCTATAACAGTCTATAAATCTATCCATACTGGATTTTAAATTTTGTAATGCGAATATTTTTTCAATTTAATTATAACCTATAAATCTATCCATACTGGATTTTAAATTAGCCTCCTCCATATCATTGTACGAGTATGCATTACTATAAATCTATCCATACTGGATTTTAAATTCGGGAGCAAGGCTCGGCGACCGCTTATGCGGAATCTATAAATCTATCCATACTGGATTTTAAATGTGCCTGTGCAAGCTTTGTCTGCCAATCAGGGTCACTATAAATCTATCCATACTGGATTTTAAATGTTGAAAATCGTATTATTCGCAAGAGCGGAAAATGCTATAAATCTATCCATACTGGATTTTAAATGATAACACAATCGGAAACGAAGATAAATGGCTTGGGCTATAAATCTATCCATACTGGATTTTAAATTGAAAATTCCTCATTGGCATATAATGATACGCTTTCTATAAATCTATCCATACTGGATTTTAAATAAAAATACTTAAATAAATCGGCTGTGGGTAAGAGACTATAAATCTATCCATACTGGATTTTAAATTTTATCGTTAGCGTTGCAGATGCACCCGTACCCGTGCTATAAATCTATCCATACTGGATTTTAAATTTCTGATTAAAGTCTAGTTCTGCCTCAGAGTCAATAGCTATAAATCTATCCATACTGGATTTTAAATATTAGAATATCTTCAAATTTTAAAATTAAAAATCCGCTATAAATCTATCCATACTGGATTTTAAATTATCTTCACGACCGTCAAAATGAATGTGTATGCCGCTATAAATCTATCCATACTGGATTTTAAATTTATGTGTTATAAAAATATCAAGGTGATTTTTATGCTATAAATCTATCCATACTGGATTTTAAATGTGAGGTAGCTAAAATACAAACACGCTGCTTACGCCTATAAATCTATCCATACTGGATTTTAAATCTCTGTACATAATATTCGGCAAACTTCTTCTGTCTCTATAAATCTATCCATACTGGATTTTAAATTTCATCATTGCGAAAGCAACAGCCTTTTCTTCATCTCTATAAATCTATCCATACTGGATTTTAAATACAGTGAGCTTAACGGCAAGGGAATTGTTGACGGAACTATAAATCTATCCATACTGGATTTTAAATGGCAAAGCAATCGCAATCATACAAAAGTGGAGTAGCTATAAATCTATCCATACTGGATTTTAAATAAATCACAGTTGCGAATATTAATACTTGAACCTGTATCCATACTGGATTTTAAATAATCCATTCTTCTGATGGTTTACGCAAAGAGATTTACTATAAATCTATCCATACTGGATTTTAAATCCAAATCATCAAGATAATCAGCAACAATGCCGTACGCTATAAATCTATCCATACTGGATTTTAAATTACAGAAGAAGAAAAACAAAGTTGGTATATATCGGCTATAAATCTATCCATACTGGATTTTAAATTTTTGTAATAATCATAATTGGTAGTTTCAAATTGACTATAAATCTATCCATACTGGATTTTAAATTTCATATGTAGGCATATTTTTCAAAAAAATCACGCTCTATAAATCTATCCATACTGGATTTTAAATTTTTCAGAGCTCAATGGTCGATATTTTTATAAAAAGCCTATAAATCTATCCATACTGGATTTTAAATTTATTACGGTTGTCGGCTTATGTGTTGGAAACAACTATAAATCTATCCATACTGGATTTTAAATGAAACTCGCAGATAAAAATTTGTAGTGCGAGTCCCCCTATAAATCTATCCATACTGGATTTTAAATACAACCCAAGAACCGTAAGAACATACAGTAGCAAGCTATAAATCTATCCATACTGGATTTTAAATTATACACGTTCTATTAAAGTTTATACTTATGATGTCTATAAATCTATCCATACTGGATTTTAAATACGGTAATAATGAACTTGTAGTATATCTGCAATTACTATAAATCTATCCATACTGGATTTTAAATTTTTATACAGGTGATTCTTATTCTTCTGAGGGAATTCTATAAATCTATCCATACTGGATTTTAAATGCAAAGCAGAAAAGGTTTCCCACATCACATCTTCCGCTATAAATCTATCCATACTGGATTTTAAATCCTTAATTTTTCGCTGCGTATTTGCAGCAGCGGATCTATAAATCTATCCATACTGGATTTTAAATAGCTGTTTTAATGCAACATAACATTGATGTAGATGCTATAAATCTATCCATACTGGATTTTAAATTTTTTGGTTTTCGTCATTTTCATCTCTCTCTTTCAACTATAAATCTATCCATACTGGATTTTAAATACGGAAAAAGGGCAGTCCCATAATGGCGGTGCAACCCTATAAATCTATCCATACTGGATTTTAAATATCCGTGCAACAATAAAGCATGAAGAATACAACGCTATAAATCTATCCATACTGGATTTTAAATGTCTCTGCGGCAAAGCTTGAGAAACAACCAATAACCTATAAATCTATCCATACTGGATTTTAAATCAGGAATATTTTAGATTTGATGTAATTATCCTCTGACTATAAATCTATCCATACTGGATTTTAAATGCTTAGTATTACAGGTCAAAACAAAATACATAATATCTATAAATCTATCCATACTGGATTTTAAATTATAAATGAATATTTAAATCTTCTGTATAAACAAGATCTATAAATCTATCCATACTGGATTTTAAATTTCTTTTCAGAGTTCCTAACTCCTTATTACAAGTACTATAAATCTATCCATACTGGATTTTAAATTAAGCTTGCCGGGCTTGTGGTTCTCTTTTGCAAAACTATAAATCTATCCATACTGGATTTTAAATTTTGCAGACTTTGTTCCGTTAGCATATTTACCAGACTATAAATCTATCCATACTGGATTTTAAATTATGTATTCTATAAGTCCATATGAACATTTAATACCTATAAATCTATCCATACTGGATTTTAAATTTCTCGTTTTCGTTCTTTTCCTATTGAGCGAGTTCATCTATAAATCTATCCATACTGGATTTTAAATTTGTGAGTATGGTCAGAAAGAATTTTTGATAAATCCTATAAATCTATCCATACTGGATTTTAAATTTGTCAACCTTTTATGCGAGCTGTAAGAGTTTAAGCCTATAAATCTATCCATACTGGATTTTAAATTTTCCTCTTGTGTAGCTTTTGCAAATGCACCAGCACCTATAAATCTATCCAAACCGGAGCATAAATCAGTTAATCATAACACATTAAACCCACACATCAGAAAAGCAAAATAAATAATCCCCAAAGAGCAGTATCAAATTTGACTTTAATATCAACTCTAAGGGGATTATTTAAAATTTAAAAAAAGATTTTTAATCGGAATATTTAATTAGTCATCAAAGTTTGGCGTTTGGATTGCATCATAGCCAGTTTCGCCGGTGCGGATTTTTACTGCTTGCTTAAGATAGTAGGTAAAGATTTTTCCGTCGCCGGGGTTGCCTGTGAAAGCGGTTTTCTTAATCGCCTCAATGGTTTTTGCCTCCCATTCCTCAGACGAAACCACGATTTCAAACTTGATTTTCGGGAGAACCTGCACATCAACTTTCTGACCTCTTACATATTCAGCCATACCTCGCTGAATACCGCAGCCAACAACCTGATAGGCAGTAATGCCGTTTACGCCAATGTCCATAAGGGCTTTTTTTACATCGAGAAACATTTCCTCTCTGACAACAGCCTCAATTTTTATAAGCTGAACTTCGTTATTGTTATCCATATGTTTAATCCTCCGTTAGTTATCAAGACCGTTAAATGACGGATATGCTGATTCACCATGCTGAGTAATGTCAAGTCCAAGCATTTCGTCACGCTTGCTTACTCTGATTTTGCCTGTAAGAATTTTTGTTAAGCCATAGCAGATAAGTGTGCCGGCAACCGCAATTACAAGTGTTATGCCAATGCCAAGAGCCTGTGCACCAAACTGAGCAAACTCTCCGAATACAAGACCGTTGCCTGCGTCAGCGTTGATTGCTGTGCTTGAGAAAACACCTGTAAGAAGTCCGCCCCAGATACCGCCTGTACCGTGACAGCTGAATGCGTCGAGTGCGTCATCAAATCCGAATTTCTTTTTACCGAATGAAATCATAAGGTAGCAAACAGGGCTTGTTGTAAGACCGATTATTACTGCCGCCCAAATCGGTACATATCCTGCGCCCGGAGTAATACCTACAAGGCCGGCAATCATACCTGTGCTTGCGCCGATGAGCGTAGGCTTTTTGTTTTTGATTACATCGCAGAGCATCCAAGAAAGGATAGCGGCAGCGGCAGAAACGGCTGTTGTCATAAATGCGTGAGCCGAAAGACCGTTTGCCTCAAGTGCAGAACCTGCGTTAAATCCGAACCAACCGAACATAAGCAGTGACGCACCGAGAACAACTGTCGGAATATTGTGGATTCTGTAAATTGCGTGCTCGTAATCGTTGCGCTTGCCGAGAATAATGCAAAGCACGAGAGCGGATACACCGGAGCTGATATGAACAACATCGCCGCCGGCAAAGTCTAGAGCGCCGATACCGTCAAGTCCGAGAAGTCCGCCGTCTGCCCATACCATGTGGGCGAGAGGATAATAAACGATTAATGACCATAAAATTATAAACACAAAAAGTGATTTAAACTTCATTCTGCCTGCAACAGCACCTGTAATGAGCGCCGGTGTAATGATTGCGAACATCATCTGAAATCCGCAGAAAACCATATTCGGAATTGCTGCGCCGTCTGTGTAACCCTCTGTGAGAGATACACCCTCAAGTCCTATCCAACTAAGGTCGCCGATAATTCCGTTTGAGCTTGGAGCAAATGAAAGTGAATAGCCGAAAAGCACCCACATTACAATGCCTGTTCCGATGATGAAAATTGAAGTCATCATTGTGTTTACTACATTCTTTTTGCGAACAAGTCCGCCGTAAAACATTGCAAGACCGGGTGTCATAAGGAACACCAAAGCCGAGCATATCAGCATAAAAGCTATGTTGCCTGCATCCATTTTTAAAACCTCCACATAAACCGAATGAATAAAAACAAGGCTCACCACGCCTTTGTAAATTGCAAGAAAATAAAAATAAATTGCAAATTTACCAAAAGCAGGGTGAACCTCTTTGTTCTGAAATATTCATTTTAAAAATAAGCGAAAATAAGAAGTTTTCCGGAAACTTTACTTTACAAGTTGAATTATAGCCTTGTTTTTGCCCTTTGTCAATAGATTTTTGCAAAAAAATCAGCTGAAATTCAAAATTTTCTTATCATAGCCAAATTCAAGCACAAAGTATACAGATTTTAAATTTTGCAAGAAATTTTATAAAACTTTCATAATGCTGATAAAAGCCGGGATAACGCTTATACAGAAATCATTACACACCTTTGCGGCGGCAGGGCAATTTTCCTCAAGGCTTTCTAAACCATAATTTACCCCAATTTCCTATAAAGAACCTCTGAATATTGCCCAACACTAAGTAAATTCTATTTTCATTATATCACAGTAAAAAGCATAAGAAAACCGCCCTGCAAAAATTGCAGAGCGATAAATTGTTATAACCGACAGTTAAATTCAGTCTTAATTATTGTTTTCTGCAAGGTAAATCTGATATGCTGTAATATCGTTTATATCTACCTTACCGTCTTTGTTATAGTCAGCTCTTTCGTCAAAGTCAGACGGTTTTTCCTCTGTGCCTGCCACAACGCACTGAGCAAAGGTTACATCCTGAACATCAACTTTGCTGTCCTCATTGAGGTCATATTTATTATCCGATAATGTCCAGATCTGAGTGCCATAGAATGGGTTTGCTGTGCCTACAATGAGGTTATCATCGGTTACTGCAAATGTACGACAGCCATGGTTGTAAGGATCACCGAAACCGTTTGTTGTAACGGTCTTTACATTAAGATTGCTGTCAAGGGTGAAAATATCAAAGCCTCTTTCGGCTGTGCTCATATAAGCCGCACATTTTACAAATGAAGTCATTTTTGCAATGTTTTCTTCTGTAAATATTTTACCGATAATTTCACCTATTGAGATTGTCATATTCTTAGATGCTTTAGAAAGCTCTGTATATGTTGCAATAAATTCTTCGCTCGCTTTTTCGTTAGCTGTGTTTTCAATCTCCTGAGCAAGCTCAATTACATTTTCTGCATTTGCGGCTGTTGCTCTGCTGATTTTGCCTGCATTGTTTACGCTTTTAGCCATATTTCTTGCGTCATCTCTTGATATAGAGAGTGTGGCAGGAGCGGCAACAGGCAGCTGTGGCGTTTTATATTTGTTAAGAATAAGCTCAGCGAGCACCTTAATGTATTCAATTTGTGACTGCCATTCTTCGTCTGTCATTTTGAGAAGGTCACCGTTTGTAAGCTGTCCGATTGGTTCGAGAAGTGAACTTGTATCAAATGTACCTACATAGAGCTTGTTATTGTAAACCTGCATTCTCCAAATATACTGGTTTTCGTTGCGGTCAAAACCTGAGCCTAAACCTGTAAGACCGCCGTCGGGGAACATTTCATCTGCATCTCCCACAACAAGCTGAATTTCCTCTTTTTCGTCCATTCTGTAAAGATTTACGGATTGCTCAAGGTTAGAATTCATAAAACCGCAGCTTTGGTCAAACAAAACTCTTTCAAGTGCAATTTCTTCATCGTTGTACTCGCCAATGTAGAGGTAGCCGTCATAAACGCAGAGGTTAGCCGCACCGGATCTTGTCCTTTCGGGATCAATGCCGTAGGTGTACTTTGCATTATCCTTTTCTTTGTCACCGATAACCGAAGTCCATGTCCACTTGCCGTTGTCATCTCTGTCACCCTTGATAAGCGCAAAAGACTGCATTGTGTTATTGTCAGGTTTGTTTTCAGGAGTACCTGTGCAGATAGAAACATACAAAGAACCGTTATATGCAGCCATATCCCAAATTGAACCGCCGTAGATGCTGTCCTGATAGCGGTAAGCAGGATAATTGAACATATCGCTCATTGTAGCAATTACCTTAAATGAATCGGGATCTTCGGGATTGTCACTTTCACAGATATATGCGCCCTCAAGACCTACAAGGCTTATTATGAGCTTGTTTTCAAATGTGCTTATACCTCTGATACCAACGCTGATACCCATTTGATAAGCCTTGTAAAAATCTGCCTGATCTATACTCTGATAAACCTTTTTGTACTCGTCGGTTGCAGGGTCAACCTGATAAACCGTCGGTAAGCCGTTTACCGAGCCGCAGAAGTAGAATTTGCCGTTTAACTCAACAACATTTCTGAACTGAACATTTGTGTTTGTGGTAGCCTTTGACATAAGAAGTTTAACTTCGCCTGTCTTTGTATTTACTTTTACGAGAATACCCTTAGGATCTCCGCCGTCCTCTTCAGCTGTAAAGAAAGCGCCGTTGAACATAGCATTTAGGGTAGCTGTCATAATTTCTTTGTCAAATTTATTTCCAAGAATTGTACCCATAAAGTTAAGGGTTTGAGTCATGGCATTAGGGCAAGTGCCGATATACACCCAGTCGCCGTAGCCGATTGCAGACCACGCATAGTTTTGGGCACGATCGCCAACACCTGTTATCTCGTCTGTAACAGTGCTGTTGCCAATGTAGTCAACAATACCGTCAGGAGCTTTTAATCCGTTTTCGGGATGAGTGATTTTGTTAGCGGTAAATGATTTTTGCTGATAGGTTGTACCGCTTGTTGTGTCGCTTGCTGCCATGGCAGTAATTGAAGAAAAGCTTGTCACAACCAATGCAGCGGAAAGCAACGCTGAAATAATTTTCTTTTTCATTGTCTATTCCCCTTTACTAAAAATGATATATAAAAATATCTTTTCAAAATTGTACTATAAAAGGTGAATTTTGTCAATGAATATTTGCACTTAAATGTCAATCATTCTTTACAATAATGCACAATTTTATAACAATTAAACGGTATATAGATATTTTAATGCTTAATAATCATAAAATTAAAATATGACTGTAAATATACATTTTACAGACTGTTTTATATTAAAATACCGTTACAATGGTCAATTTCGTGCTGAATTATCTGCGATGTAAAATCGGTAAATGTGCGTGTTGTGGTTTTGAATTTGTCTGTTGTATATTTAACCTTTATGGTTTTAAATCGCTTTGTTTTGCGTTCGCCGTCAAGCGAAAGGCAGCCTTCCTCGGTTTCGTATTCGCCGTATCCCTTGATGATTTCGGGATTGAACATAAGAATATACTTTCCGTTGTCGCTTACCGCAATAATTCTTTTAGATACGCCAATCATATTTGCCGCCATACCCACGCAGCCTTCAAAGTTAGCCTTTAAGGTGTCAAGCAAATCAATAGCAACGGGCATATCAGCCATACTTGCGTCAACCGACTTCCTCTGCAAAAACATAGGATCTCTTACAATTTCTCTTACCATATTTATCCCTCGCTTATTTTTTTCTGATTATAGCATATCGGGAGAGCTTTAACAATAATCAAAAAGCAAGATCTTCTTTAAATTCAGTGCTTTTATCGTTATCCTGCAACAAATAATTATCCTTGATACCGTCTACAACCTTACAAATCACCTTTGTAGAGGTGATGAACATTACCTTTACCTTAAACTTTTTCTTAACATAACAGCCGATACCGCCTGCGCCGAGAGTTCCTGTTGCCTTGGTGTACGGTGAGTTTGCTATGTAGCCGATTGTACCGATGTTTTTCATCGTAACCTTAATAGCCTCGTTGTCATGCGGATTGGTGGGCTCTTTTTTACAGGTGAGCTTTTTGCCAATCTTAAAAGGCGTCATTCCATAGTAGTACTTTGTGCCTGTAATTGTAACATGTAGATTTTTCATAATTTTTCCTCCTTATTATTTAAAAAATATGGTTTTGCTTTCTTTATCTATATTATAAATAATAAGGTGTCCCAAAAAACTCCCTTTGCTCTTTAGAAACGGTATTTTTTAAGTATAACTTAAAAAATTAAATTCTTAATTCAGAGCAAAGTCCTGATTATGGCCCATTGAAAATTATATAATTAAAGCATAACAAATAAGACATAAAAGGAGTTAATAATATGACAGACGCTAATTTATATGTTAATGTGTGCATTTTTGTAATTATAAGCTATGCAATGCGCTACCCTGTAAAAGCAATTTTCAGAAAGCCGAAAGCCCACAAATATTCAGCAAATAATTGCCGGATAAAACAAGTGTCGCACAGAAAAACGGCATAAAAACAAGACAGATTTTTAGGTCTGTCTTGTCGGTTATACTAGTATTAATTATTGACCGCCTTTTGCTGACGAGAAACCGCCTCGCAAAGCGAAACAAATATAATGAACAGCGGTGTTGTAATCGGCTGGGCGAGGTTTACAGTTGCCTGCACGGCGTAGCTGATAACAGATACGGCAAAAATAATTGCAAGCGGATTTTTTGCGGCGGACTTTATTGCTCCTTTCAGCGCACCGAAAAGTATCGTAAGGTAAGAGGCAAGTCCCAAAATGCCCGTAGTTACAAGGTAGTTTATGTATTCGTTATGCGCACAGTTTGTGGAGCTGTCGCCGTAGTGCATAAGTCCCTCAAAATACGGCTCAAATACAGTGGCAAATGTGTCAGGGCCACTGCCGAACAGCTTGTTATAAAATGAAAAGTCGCCGAATATCCAAAACGAGCGAATCCACATATAACCACGATGAGTGCCCCAGCTGTCATTGAATCGAAGAAAGCTTTTAAGAAAGCCGAGGTCGGTTTTTGTGTCTATCACGCTGAAATAATACACCGCAAAAAACATTGCACAAACAGAAAGAACAAAAATACTTCCTATTATAATAGGTATAGCAATCGGCATGGTTTTGTATGGAAATCTATAAGCCGCAAGGTACAAAAGCGCCGTAATAACAGCAAATACGGCTATTACCGCCCATATTACATTTGAATATACAAGCAGACTTTGAAACTCAGAAATTCCCTTTGATTTGTCGCCCATAAAATATGAAAACAATCGAAGTGCTTTTCCGCTCAAAAGCATAATTGTTGTTGCAAGAAAAAATCTTTTTAGCCTTGCAACCTTGCGTGAAAACCATACAAGCAGTACGGCAAATACCGCCCCGAGTCCCAAAATGCCCGAATAGCTGTCGGCTGTCATCAGCGCCATATAGCCGAATGCTGAAGATGTATAATAGATAATGCGGTGATTGCGCTTGTTGCTCAATACAGAAAAGGCAATGGTAACGGGCATTACAACGCAGATAAAACTCGACATAAGATTTTTGTTGCCGATAGTAGAGGTAAAGTTTGCAATAGTTTGCTCATCGGTGAGCGTTGCAAACATTCCGAGAGGATCAATGTAAAAGCAGTTGAGAATATCAAGCAGGTAAATTATAATCGAACAGCTTGCAAGCGCCACAAAAACATAGCTTTTAAAGTGATAAAACCGAGTAATTAACAGATACACAACCGCATAATAAAGCATAAGGAATAAGCCGTTGTTTCTGCCGCTTATACCGAAAAATGCGTCATACGGATCTTGCGAAAAGACAGTTGATATTGTGCATACTAAAATGAAAGCGCCAAACGCATAGTCGGTGAAAGACAACTTTTTGTACCATGGTACGGCTTTCTTTTCGTTTTTTGCGCTGGCTGAATCGGATTTAGTAACGGCAACAGCGCCGAGCATAAGCAGGAGCGCATCGGTTGCAAACAGAAAGAAATAATATTTATCGTGCCTTATGTTGTAATAATAATCAGTATAGAACAGCGGAAAAACCGTAAACATAACAAGCAAGAATATGTTTACAAACTTGTTCTTGGTAGTATATTTATTCTCAGGCAAACCGCTTGAGGAATTTAATTTAGTATTTTCAGACATATAATCACCCTTAAAATAGTGTAATCATATTTTATACCTCACAGCAATGTATGTCAATTAAAGAAAAACAAAAAATATTTTAAAAATCTGAAAAAATTTAAAAATAATTGTTGACAAATCGCACTTTGTGTTATATAATAATTAAGCTGACTAATTGAGGCAACAAAAATTAATAAATTTCGAGGTGTAACTCAGTTTGGTAGAGTGCTTGGTTTGGGACCAAGATGCCGCAGGTTCAAGTCCTGTCACCTCGACCACGGATAACCGCTTAAACAAGCCGTTTTCAGGCTGTTTAGCGGTTTTTCTTTTTGCTTAAATTATAGCTCTGACCACAGTTTTGACCATTTATGATTAATTTATTATTCTTTGCCAGAATAATTGTTGAAGTGAAGTTGAATATATTACAAAAGGTTTCGGAAAGTAAAATTCAAAACTTTCCGAAACCTTAATTTTTAATTTTGCTTATCTTTGTTTACTATGGCGCAAATTTTGAGCATTGTTATGCCGACTTATTTTGATTTTTCATTCTTTCCTTTTCTTCGGCAATTTCCGCTTTAACTTTTACAATCATTTCCTGAAGCATAATTTCGCATTCTTCTTTAGTTTTGGCAAATACATTTCGCTGTATCTTCTTGCCGTCTGCTCCGGTGGGAGAATATTTGCCTGCCCAAAGGTTTTCACTGACTTGATACAGACTGCCGGACCCTGGCTTTCTGATTTTTCCTTTATACGGCTCGAAATTCGCCTGATTTGGCGATTTTTTCCTATTGACGGATAGTTTCTCTATCGGAGATTCATTTGCCTCAAATTGCTCGTTTTTGCCGATTCCTTTTTCAATCTTTTTTGCCGCCTGAAGCTGCATATTGTCTGTTACATGACTGTATATATCAAGCGTGGTGGCTGACGAAACATGACCGATTATTGACGACAATGTTTTTACATCCATACCGTGTTCAAGTGCTGTGGTTGCAAAAGTATGACGCAAATCGTGAAATCTTACAACCTTGCAGTTTGCATGTTCTAATATTCTCTGCATTTTCTTCCGCAGAGAATTCGGGTCAAGCGGTGAATCCTCTTTGATTTTTGATGGGAATATCCATCTTGAATTTACGGTCTTTTTGTAGTCGGCGAGAATTTTAAGTACAGAAGGCGGTAGTATCAATGTTCTGATTGATGATTTTGTTTTCGGTTCTGAAATTCTGAGTTCTCCGTTTACTCGATTGACTTGTCTTTTTATCTGCAATTCACCTGTTGCAAAGTTGAGATCGTCCCATTGCAAGGCACAAAACTCACCTCGTCTGAGTCCGGTTGACAATTCAAGTATTGCCTGCACATAAAAATCTTCTTCCTTTGCTTGCATGAGAAAGCGTTGCATTTCTTCGGTTGTGAGTATCTGCATTTCCTTTGCCTTTTTAGGCGGCAGTTTGCAACCCTCAGTCGTATTTTGCTTAATCAGATTTTCTTTGACCGCTTTTTCGAGTGCCGTTCTGCATATTGCGTGGCAAGATCTTATCATTCGGTCTGATAAGCCTTTTCCTGATTTTTCTCTGTCCTTGAGCCGTCCGTTACTTTTGAGTTGTGCGTAGAACAGCTGAAAGTCATTTTGCGTTAATTTGTTCAGCGGTATACTTCCAAGTTGTGGGATGATATGATTATAGATGCTGTTTTTATAACCCTCCTGTGTTGTAGGGCGGAGTTTGGGTTTCGAGTAGTTTTTGTACCAGAAGTCAATCCAATCACCGAACTTCATTTCAGGCTTTATATTTTTGTTGATTTGCTCCAAGTTTATTGCAAGCTCCTTTTGCAGAGCATTTAGTTTTTCTATACACTTTTCTTTTGTCGGAGCAAGTACATTTTTTGTTTTTGGATTACCTTTTTCATTGTAACCGATAACGATTCTGCCTTCCCAGCGACCGTCTTTACGCAATCTTACTGTGCCCGTTCCGTTTTTTCGTTTTCTTTTTGCCAAGGTTTTAGCTCCTTTCCGAAAATATCTTCCATAAAATCACCGACTATATCTGCCGCATTTTGCTGCATATCAGTTGTGACATGTGTATATGTGTCAAGTGTAAATGATGCGTTAGTGTGTCCGAGTATGTTTGACAGCGTTTTCGCATCAACTCCGCTTGCAATAGCATGAGTTGCAAATGTGTGGCGTAAGTCGTGAAATCTTATATTGGGCAAATTAGCACTTTTCAGAATCTCTTTCAGCTTGCTGTATGCAACACTTGGGGATACAGGTTTTTCAGGATGCAGAGGATTTGGAAATATCCATTCACTGATTTGATTTCCACTGCGTTTTTTGAGAATATGGAGTGTGCTTGGCGGCAGGAGAATTTTTCTTTTACCTGTTTCTGTTTTTGTTTCGCCAATTACAATCTTACCGCCTGAGCCGATTGTTATAGAGCGTTCGATTTTCAACATACCTGTTTCTTTGTCAAGGTCGGTCCATTTTAATCCGCAGATTTCGCCTCGCCTTAAGCCTGTTGTAATTTCGGTGTAGAAGAAGTCATACCATTCCGGATAATTCTTTATCGCTTCGGTGAATACATCAAGCTGACTGTCATCAAGAATTTGTTTCTGCTTGTAATTGCGTTTTGGTATTGTTGTTCCATCCGTAGGATTTTTTGAAATCAGATGATTTTTTACAGCCGCATCCATACACTGATGCAGTACCATATGTATCCCTCTTAAGGTTGAATCCGACAGAGAAGTATCAGCATCAGATTTTGTTTTTTTCCTGCCTTTAACTTTCACAGTGTTATACATCTTCTGAATATCCGAAGTGGTAATTTGCCTTAATATCTTCTTGCCAAGGTAAGGGCGAACATATTTAAGCGCATTTTTATAACCGCTGTAGGTTGAGTTTTTAACCGTCGGTTTTGTGTATTTTTCAAGCCATACATCAAGCCACTTGTCAAGCTGCATATTGCTGTCCTCTGAAAGCTCAATATTGCTGTATTCGTCAATCAGCTTGTGCAGCTTCGGCATCAATTCCTTTTGTGTTTTTGCAAACACAGACTTGAATATAGGCTTGTTATCTGATTTATGACCGACAACGATTCTGCCTTCCCAACGACCGTCTTTTCTTTTCCTGATTGCGCCCTCACCGGATGGTCTCCTTTTTGCCATTATTATCACCTCTTTCAGCAACACAGGATATCACAAATCTTTCGGATTATCCAGACCAAATATTAATAATAATCCAGGAATTACATTGACATTGTAAATCCCTGTTCTTCATCATTTTCGATTTCATTCTGATTAACTGTTCTGTCGGTTTTAAGCCCGTGAGCAAGCTTTTTCTCTTCAAGCTTGGATTTCAGTTTGCTGTCAACCTGACCGAACAATTTTGCTCGTTTACGCTTGCAACTGTTTGCAATCAATTTAGCAAGTGTAAGGGCTATACTTGAAACAGATTGTTTGGCAGCTGATTTGTTAATTCCATTTTCAGACGTTGTCTGTGAAATCAAATTAACCGATTTCAAGATATAGTTTTTAATACTTCTAAATTCTTTGTTATCTTCAAGAGGTATATCGGGTTTTTCTTTATCGTAATACAGCGATAATTTTTCTCTGTTGATTTCATTCCACTTTGAATAGAGCTTTGTCAAATTCTTATCCTTTGCAAGTTCCGCTACAATATTGTTGACGGTTTCCTTGATTGATTTAGGAAGATAACCATACATCAACCTGCCGTTGTAACCTTTGAGTTGTTCAGCAAGTTTTCTGAACAGTTCAACCATTTTATCTGAAACATAGACATCCGAACCAATATTTGAAATTAAATCATCAATTACATTTTTTGCTTCATTTTTAAGCTCGTCACGGATTTCTGTCTGCATTTGAAACAGCTTGTATTGCTCGTTTCTGAAAATATCATTGCCGAATACACTTCGCATACTTTCTATGCCTTGGTTGGTTAGATAGCCTTGTCCTGATTTAGAATATACCAGAAGATGTATGTGTGGATGATATGTTGTGTTATGAAATGCTCCGTACCATTGCAAGTCGCTTGGCTCTATCTTATGTGCTTTGGCAATTTCAAGTACATTCCTTCTCACAAGACTTTTCCATTCATTTGCATTGTTGTAGCCAAGCCTCTCTGCATCTTCCCTTTTAAGACTAATGACATGAGTCCAAACAATTCCGTTATGATTTGACACTTCGTCAGCAACATCATCAAGATTTATCTTCTCATCAGTTTGAGAAAATAGTCCGTGTTTTCCTAACTTCTCAACACCGGGTCTTTCAGCATAGTAATTCACAAGCTTTTTGACACCGTCTATCCTGTCAGCATTGCGTTCAAAAAATTCATCGAGAAATTCTGTTGCGTTAGCCTTAGTTTTGTTTTCAATATAAGACTTCATTTCTGGATAATCCCAAGACTCAGGAACAGTTTTAAGTGCAGTGCAGATTAAATCATTTTGCTTTTTGGTTGCAGGGGAGTTATCAATACCATTCGGCAGTTTTTCAACACCCTCACGAGTGCCCATATATTTTATCAGCTTGCCTGCATTTGACGATGCAGGATTTTTAATATACCGACTTGTAAAAATTATCTTCGGCATAGATTAACCCCGTTGGAATTTGTACGCATCTTCAAAAATTATGATACCGTTGTTTCTTGCGACTTCTTCCGCACAGAGATTATTGAGTGCCGACAATGAAACTTTATCTATCTGATTTGTTGCTGCAACGACATTACTCAACTTTGCTTGTTCAACAGCAACCTTAAATAGCATTTCGGAAATATTTTTCTCAACGCTCTCAATTTCACTTTTGATAGTCTGTGCAAGGATAGGAGAAAGATAATCAATGCATTTTTGCTGATGAAGATAACCAATGTAAAACTTAACCGCCTGACAGACAAAATCACTTTTTGAAGTTGCGTTTGCATCATCAAGCATTTCTGTCATTTCTTCAACCATTGAAGGTTTCATCCAATAGGCATATTTCTTCTTATTTTCGCTCATTTTTGATAGACTCCTCAAATTCTGATTTTTGACATACTTTAAAACCGCATAACAGTCGGCTCTGCCGTCTGATGTGACACCGTGGGGAGACGCCCCACTTTAACCTGCTTTTCATTATTTCCCCGAAATTATGCGTTTCTCCGCAACTGCTCACTGTGAAAGTAATCAATAGCTTCTCTGATAGGACGAATAGTATAGAGCAGAGTTCCGTTGCGTTTTCGTCCGTCTTTTGTAATTACTCCTGTTCTCTCGGTCGAGATTAAATGCTTATCTTCAAGGCGTTGGACATATTTACTGACCGTATTCTGACTCATTTTCAAAGCTTTTCCGATTGTTCTGTAGCTGGGATAGCACTGATATGTTTTCCTGTTCTCGCACCTTAAAAGATAACTGTAAACAGCAATTTCTCCAGATGATAAGCCAAGACAGAATATTTCATTCGGAAGAGTAAAGTAATGGCTTGCACTATTCATAGAGTTATATCTCAAATACTTCCTCCTGTATTCTGTTCAACCCACTCACGGAACTTTTCCTTTGGTACGACAAGTCTTGAACCAATTTTCAGAACAGGGAAGCCCTTCGAGTGCATCAACTCATATCCGCTTGATGATGAGATGCACAGCACCTTTGAAACAATATTTGCATTTAAGAACAACGGTAGTTCGTCATAGGATTTGTAATTTGATTCTTTCATTTTTACCTCCGAATTTAATTGACAGATAAAATAGAAGTTGAATTCTATTTCTGAATTGTCTAATAATTATTTTAGCAGAACTGTTGCAAAAGCACAATAGATGTCTTATAATTAAATTACATTCTCTATTCTCGTTTCGCATTATCTATTTTCGGAGGTTTCATTTTATGGATTTTTACGCTTATTTCTGGAACAATGAAGTATATATTCAAGAGAAGTATAGGTTCAGTTCAAATGAGATTCTGACAAAATATCTGAACACAAATTACTTAAAGAAAATTGAAGAGCTTGATTTACTTTATCAGCTTTGCACCCTGCAAGAAAAGATTGAGCTTAAGGAAGATATGAGCTATGACAACATAGAAAAATATGATAAGTATGTAAAGGATGCTCAATATTATTTTGATATGATAAACAAGTGGTTACATAGACTCCCGCCATATAATAAAATTCTAAAATTTCCTTTGATAACCTTATCGGATTTGCTAAACGGATTTGGTATATTTTTCGAGGATGGATTAGATGATGATTATAACAATATAGATTGGAACACCGTAAATAAATACGGCAGTGGAGAGATTGACGAGAACGGACATTCGCATTTTCATCTGCATTATTTTCAGCCGAAAATTGAATCGGATTGGAACAATTATGACCTTGATTTACTTGAGGAGCTTGATCAACTGAACAAAACCATAGAAATAGTTTTTAGTCAATACATTAGTTTTCTTAAATCATATATTTCTATCCAAAAGGTTTTCCGTCCGTTCGTAGAAAACTATCTGCACAAGAAAGGAACATTTCCAAATGAACACGAAGTAGCAGAATATTTTTCTGACTTTAATAAAAACAATTCAAAGAATTTTGACAAGATTAACTGTCAGATGAAATCCTTTGGCTATAAAGTGTTGAAGGATGAAAACAAAAAGCCGATACTTTGTGAGCAAATTTTATTTTCGGATTTGCAGTCGTTCCTGTTTTATGACTTTTTCAACGGAATCAGGAACAATTATATTCCGAACAAGTGCAAGCACTGTGGCAAATTCTTTTTGATTCGTGGTGGCAAATATTTCAGCTACTGCGATAATCCGTTAAAGGACGAGCCTGACAAAACCTGTCGTGATGTCGGCTCAAGACGGCACTATGACGACAAGTGCAAGAATGACCCCATCTGGCAAACCTACAACAGAGCATACAAGGCACATTATGCAAGGTATATGAAAAAGAAAATGACCATTTCCGAATTTGAGAAATGGTCACGGTTTGCATCAGATTTGAGGGATAAGGCGATTGCAGGAGAGGTTGAATTTGAACAATATTATGCAGACATACGGAAGTAGCTTATCTTTGTTTTCTGCGATGCAAATTTTGGATATAAAATACTGCCATATCGCTCATTTGCTTACCTAATATATCTTATCTTCAAACATTCCCATGGAAGCTAAAGCACATATTATTTAAGACAGCACTGCCATTTTATCAGTCCAAACTTTTATATGCTCTGCTATTATTTCTGAAGTATCTTCTAAGAATAAACATTTTGTCAATACAATGTTGCAAGCAAACTCTATTCAACGTATTACTGTCAGTTTACCTTTATCCATTTCACATACAGTATCGCATAAAACTTCAATATCTTCAGCAGAATGAGAGGCTATAAGAATCGTCTTACCTTGTTCTTTTAAATCAAGAAGATAATTTCTCATATCAAAAACTCCTTCTTTATCTAATCCATTCATAGGCTCATCAAGAATAAGAATATCCGGATTTTCCATAATAGCTTGAGCAAGACCAAGACGCTGACGCATACCCAATGAATATTTTCCTACGGTTTTTTTACTTTTAGGATTTAGTCCGACTTTTCTTATTGAATCATAGATTTCCTGCTTTGATATTTTTCCTTGTATATCAGCTAAGAATTTCAAATTTTTATATGCGTTATATGAAGGTAAAAATCCCGGTGTTTCAATAATAACGCCAATATTTTTTGGAATATCGAAATCCTTTTTTAGTACTTTTCCATTTATCAAAATTTGTCCTGAAGATACCGGGACAAAACCGCATATACATTTCATAAGCATAGTTTTTCCGCTACCATTTCTTCCAATTAATCCATGAACTTTCCCTTGCTCAAATTCTATGTTTATATTTGACAGAACAGTAGTTTCATCAAAACTCTTATTTACATTTTCAATTTTTATTGCGATGCTCATAATTACACCCCTTACCTTTTGAGAGTTTTATCAATGTTGTAGTGTTTTGAAAATAATAGAATAATGATAATTAATATAACAAGAGTACAGATATAGAAAGCACTAACATAACCATAGCTTGGCAGTTTATCATTTATGTTTATATGTAAATAATTTAATGTACTCCATGTTATAGGTGAAAACTTAACTAATGAAATCTGTTTTGACGCTATAGCGCTAAACACAAGAACAAATGAAGATATAAATGTTCCAACTCCCTTAAAACTCATGTTAAATAAGAATATTATTAAACCAAGAATTATTCCGGAAATCCATGAATGAAAAAAAGTAAACCACATTGCCTGTAACGGAGAAAATAAACTTATTACAGTTTGATTCGGGGTAAATCCAACCTCAAACTGACTTGCAGCATTTGTATTGGCCAGCGTATTCAATACCTTTCCCCAATCATTGGTAAAATTTATACAATCTAAATTTAAAACCACTGAAAACAATATAATTAAAGCAAAGTATATTGCAGATGTAACAATAATATATAATATTTGACCTATACACCATTTAATTCTTCCTGACCTAATAATTACATACAATTGGTTTGTATCAACAAATGGTGCATTACTAAAAATAAGAATCAACGGAAAGAAAAACAAAAGCTTTGTATAATACTGCATATATAAAAACGGAAATATCCATGGGGAGGATTTCATATTTACATAGTCGCAATATGAAGATAAACCTTTCGTATATGAGTGAACAAAAATTAACATTATTAATAACGCTATCCATATACGATAGTCATATTTCCATTTTCTAAAATTTTGCAATGTTATTGAATAAATAGGCTTAAACCATTTCATTTCTTATTCTCCTCTTCACAACATATGAAAAAATGCATCCTGACACTGTTATAGCGAAAAGGAATACAGCTATTGTATATAAATAATTTATAATAACCGAATTTTCAAATACTTCATATGCGTGACTTAATTTATAAAGATTTAAATATGAAGGAAATCTATCTGTTAGTTCTTCTAAAAGGTAGCCTAAAATTAATGGAGATCCGAGAGCGATATATTTATCCGGAATAATAGAAGACAGAGCAAGTCCCGCAGCTGTCCACATTGAAGCATACAAAGAAAAAATGCTCGTAATAATCAAAACATAAATAATAGGATTCTCTAATGCTACAGTACTATATATACCAACAGTTTCATATGCCTGAGGCGGATAAAAGAATGAAAGAATCGAGAAAAAAATAGTTATTCCTAAAAATACGGCACTAAATCCTGATGTAACACAGCAAATCATATTTGATATGATATATTTCTTCTCTCCACTGCGTAATACTACTGAATTTATATATCTTGAAGTATAATCTTCATAAAAGACTTTAGCAAAAGGAACTGCTGCAAAGAAAACAATTATTTTTTTGAACATACCTAAATTAATCATCAAATCAATTATGTATGCCGAGCTTGTATCGGAAACAATATAATCACCGGCACTGATATAACACATTATTATTGTGCCAATAATTGATATAGCATAGCCTTTTGATATAAATGCTCTCTTAAAACATGAAAAAAATATACCTTTCATTGACTTTCACTACCTTCCGATTGATGAAATAGGGATAGTCTCTCCGGTTACAGCACTTATTAAAGTAATGTATTTATCATTTATTAATATATCTTTTGAGTCTGAACTGTCAGGCAAAGTATTCTTATATTTTCCATAAATAAACCAAACCGGCTCAACTTTAAGATCTTTGATATTTTCAAAATCGCATTTTTTAATATATACCAGTTTAATCAGTAAAATATCTATCTCTGAATCCATAATAATGTTATTAAAGTAGTTTTTGACATTTTCGATTGCATTCACAGGAGAAACGATAGGGGATTCCTGTTCAATATTTTTTATATTGAAAATTCCGGACACATAAAAGCTAATCAAACCATTCCGACCATAAATAAAATAAACATTTGATGATGAAATAAGCTCGTTTTCGCTGACAGCATTCATTTTTAAAGACGGGATATTTCGGTAAATGACAGGGTAAACTACCAGATACGCTTCTTGTTCTGAACCCCATTTCTCCAACGGATTACCATACTTGTCTGTTGCGTCACTTGCATTTTGAAGCTCATTCATGGTAGCAGCATCCAATGAATATATTTTTGGTTCCGCAAGAACATCATTGATATTTAGTAATGAAACAATTTTATTTGCACTACTTAATGCATCACTCTTTTCAATTCCATTTATTTTATCTTTACTAAACATTTCACTAAGCGTATTGTCATATATATAATTTTCATAAGAGTCAAAGTAATAGGCATATTGAAAATCTACTGCCATTTCGGTACTATAAAATAAGCCATCCGAAGAAAATATCAGATTGGCATTATCATCAAATGTATAACTATAAAACAAGTCATTCGGTCCCGTGTTTTCTCCATAAGACTCATCTTCAATTTGACGACCATTCGAAATTTCGGAAACAATGCTTTCTCTGTCCCATGTTCTATACTCTGCGGAAGCTATTGAAACTTTTTGATTAGTATCAAAATTTGTGGGAAGTATTACATCAGCGTCAATTTTTAAATTATCAATATCATTGTTTTCGATATGCGTTGGAAAATCAATGGTTGAATTTTGCGAGTTATTAGTTGAAGAAATTTTAGAATCCGTATCAACATTTGGGAAACATCCAGTAGTAATAACTATGCAAACGACTAATTCAACCAGAGTAAACATGAATTTTATATTCTTCATAAAACCTCCGTGTAATATACAGCAAAGTGAATGTTGCAGGTGTGCAACATTCACTTTAAACTTTTATGCGATATTATTACGAATACCAATAGCCTTCTACGCTTACACTATATTTATCGGTATCACCACAAAGATAATTTGTTGAACTTTTAGCTCTATAGGTAGTATAATTAATTGTATATGTTGCACTGTTACTTGTAATTCTCTTCCAACTGGTTACTCTGTTTGTAGAACTGTAAACTGGGGTTTTGTATACTGCCATATAGAATAGATCAGAGCTTATAATATTACCACTTTGTGTTACTACATAAGCTGTCTGTTCGTTGTCATCCTTTGCATTTCCCGCTGAAAATGCAGCACCACTATTCTGAGATGTCGTAACTGCGAAAGAATAATTTTTCTTTGCAGCGTACGAGGTAAATGTCGCCATAGATGCAAATGTCAAAACTAACATACTTGTAGCTAAAATCTTTTTAATGGACCTTTTCTTCATGATTAATCTTTCCTTTCTTGTTTGTGAACATTTTTTTAGACTTGCATATAATATTCTTGCATTTACCAGCACAGAGAATAAATGCCATTACCATAAAAACATATGTAATACAAATAACCGCATTTTTCCAATTAAAAAAATAGCTGATAATGAAAAACATACTCTCTATTGATGTAATTACCAGTGTTCTTTTTCGATACACTTTTATCTCTATGTAATCAAGCGGCTTATTGGAATCTTCAATAGGAGAGAGTATTGCAATAATTACACATGAGACTAAAAATGCAATAATACAAATAAAGTCATTAAATAGTAGTAACTTTATTGCAAAAAGAACTGTAATCATCATAAGAATAGAATACACATAGCATAGTGTTGAGGTCTTAGCGTGATAGCCCCCCGCAAAACTTCTTAATGGAGCATAAGCAATCATAAAAAGAACAGACTGCCAAAACTCGCCCATAATTACCCCAATACAAATAGTTGTCAAAAGATTAAGCAAAATTGTTAATCCTTGTTGAAAGCCAAATCGGCATAAGTCATATTGTTCACTTGTAACTATATTATTTTCTTGAAGTTTTTGAGTTAATATTTCTGCTGTTCTTGCAAACATTAAAATTTGCGAAGTTTTTTAGCCCCTTCTGGTAGCGAGTCCTGATACATAATGAAAACGCATGCTGCATTTGCATTCATTGTAGTAACTGCAATTGCTAATGTAGCAAGTAAGCCGCCATATTTTCGAAGGAACTTCTTCATACTTTCCCCTCCCTTTTTCTCTCCTTATGTTGGATTATAGCAAAAAAAAGAAGCCCATGCGAAAAAATGTAACAAAATGCCAATTTTTCGTAATCAAATGACAGGCTTCTTTATTAATATTCGAGATGTTAGAAAACCGCTGAATATCTCTATTTAGTTCTGTGTATACATTATTATATCTACAGTAAATATACCGTTAGTATAATCTATTTCTATATACCCTTTATACTTATCTACGACTTTAGATACATTGACAAGTCCGTAACCGTGTTGTTGTCGATCCTTTTTAGAAGTTATTATTCTATCGTCTTCGCATTTTATATCACCATTGTACGGATTTGTAATGCGGATGATTAATCTTTCCTGACTGAATATTATTTTTAAGGTTAATATACGTTGTTCTTTCTCTACATGCACAATGGCTGTCATAGCATTATCAAGAAGATTTCCGAGTATTACAATAATATCTGTTGTTTCAATTTGCAACTGTTTCGGCACAGCGATTTCTGTTTTTACCTTGATATTATCACTTGCAGCGTTTTGAAGCTTATAGTTTATCAAGCCGTCAATAACAACGTTACCTGAAGTACTGTACATTATGCTGTCTTTGGTCAAATTTGAAAGCTTACTGAGATATATTTCGGCTTCTTCATACTTCTTTGAGAATAATAGCTGAGACAAAGCGATAAATTGATTATTCATATCATGCCGAAATGCCTGTAATTCTTCTGTAGAGCTCTGCATTATTTCACACTGCTTACAGTAAAGTTCATTTTCTTTTTCCATGATAGATAGCTTTGAACGCTGAACATAGCTTTCAGTTAATGAATCATACAAATAAAATGATGCGATGTTGACAGCAAACAAAAGAACTACGGTTGCTATTGCTTTAGCTTTAGTTAAGTCATTACAACTTACAAGTATAATTTCAGAGATTAAAGTGGATATGGGTATCAGGATAGAAGAGATCCATGAAATCCAACCGACATTTTGATTTTTCTTTCTTGATTTAAAATTTTTGACCAGTAGTGCTTCAATGTATGTAAGTATCCTTGCTGTAATGATTCCTATACTATCACTATAATTACCTTCTGTAAAAACAGAAAAATGGAAATAACCCGTTACAGCACCAATAACTACTTCCGGCACCAGCATAAACATTATTATGTATGTTACATAAATCAGTCTTTTTTGAAAGCTCGCTTCATATGTCAACGAAATTAAGAATACTATAACCCAATTCATACATAAAGTTATCATTGGAATATCTAAGAATATGTATGCAAGAGAAGTAAATATAAAATATGAAAGATATGCTAATGACGAAATGATTTTATTACATTTACGCTTATTAAAGAATGTTTTGACAAAGCGATGAATAATAAAAATGGTAAAAAAATTTGAAATTAAATAAATAACATTATATGTATTTAGGCTCATTCATACGCCCTCCGTTTTCAAAATGGAGCTGTAATTTTGAGATTTCATCTCTTTTCCCTTTTGCTATAGGAATTTGACTGCCATTAACCATGACAATATTTTCAGCTTGAAAAGACCTGATATAACGATAATTTACCAAATAAGATTTATGAGGAGAAAAAAATCCCATTTCACTTAATTGGTCTATAATATTTCTCAGGGAGTCATAAAATTCATCTTCCCCGGTAAGCGTAATTATCTTAATTTTACGCCTGTTACTTTTAAAATAGAGAATGCTATTAATATCAACCCAGTAGGTATCGTGACCGTATTTATAATGAAAAAGAGTATTTCTTTCCCCGTAAATCCTCATATACTTTTCAATGGTAGTAAGAATTACACTTTCATCAAACGGCTTTTCGATAAACGCAAATGGTCTGAAAGCAAATAATTGCCGGTCATATTCATTTTTGCCGGAAACATATACAATCTGAGTGGATTGGTCATTCAGTTCATTTCTGATACAATCGCTTATGCTAATACCGGTATCGTCTTGTAACTCAATATCCAAAAATAATATATTATAAACATTTCCTTCTCTAAGATATTTTTTTAATCCTGAACCGGAAGAAAACAAATCAATTTCTACAACAATATGTAAAAAATCACATGAACTAATAATATATGATTCCAAAGCAGAACAAACAAATTCTTCATCATCACAAACTGCAATTCTGAGCATTTTATTCTCTTCTTTCGCTAAAAATTCTCCATAATTATTATAGCATAATACTACATTTTTTCAATACAGATAAATTATACAACCTTGATATATAGAAAAATCCGTTAATGATAATATTGCTTATTCTTTGTTTATAGCGACTCGGATTTTGAATATGTAACTTGCAAAAACAGGAGACCACAATTTCGTGATCTCCTGTTTTTTTAGATCATTGATTCAATTACGATTTTTGCACAAAGCATAAATCTCATATAAAGGATTGCCGTTTACAGATTTCAGAAATTTCCCAATTGCAGTGATTGTATTTTTCAAAGGTTTCTTTCTGTTCGTCGGAAAAAGTTGCGCATTTTTCGTGTGGAAACAGATTCCCGTAATATAAATCTTCAAGTATATCCATAGTTTATGCCACATTTCGTAGCACAAACATATACCACATTAATTTGTAAGAGTCCAGACAAAATGATAAATTATCAATCGAGCGACATATCAATTTACACCGTACACAATACTTCATCAATTTCTTCTACTACTTTGGGTATAACACTTTCGCCATCACTAGCATCAATTAATTTTTGTAAATCATTTTCGATTCGTGTTAGTGATTCTCTAATTTTGTCTATTTTTTGTTCATCAAACGTCTTCTCTCCTCGGCTAGTGGTAAGAACTAATACGCCATCTCTCAAATGCATTGGGTTATGAGCAAAATCGTTTCTCAAATCAAAAATATATTTAATATCCGTCCATGTAGAAAGGCTAATTATATTTTCTTCACACAATCTTTTGAGAAGCATTTCTTTTACCCTCCAATTAAATTGTATTGGATCGTTTAATATCTGTGGAATTGGATCAGTCGCTCTCTTTACTGATGCCCATTTACCTGCTGTGCTACGACAAACATTATCACCCTTTGCTGCCACATCTTCTTTTAACTTGTCCAAACATTGTATGTAATTACCGTTAATAATGTTTGAAACCAATTGTTCAAATTTGCTTGCTTTAGATAATACAATTCCTCTTATGGAATGCACATTATACCACGACTTTATTATCTTTACGATAACACTCCTTATTTTCTCAGTAAATTCGTCCCCCAAAGGAGCAATATAAACGCCGTCAAAGTATTCCATACTAGATTCGGAATCAAAACTATTCTTCACAGCAGAAATCAAAGAGGTAGGGACGCTAGAATAAAAAACTATGTCTGTATACATGTCATTGTTACATCTTATTTCTTCGACAACATCTCCGCCAAACAAATCATTTTTTAGGTTATAGTCGATAACAAACAAGTCTACATCACGTGCTCTTATAGCTTTATTCAACGTACCATTCTTGTTACTAAGGCTTTCTTCTGAAATATCATCAATTACTTGAATATCTGCTTCATATTCTAAAGATTCAATAATACGTTCAACCGATCGTATATCTCTTTTGCATTTTGTTTTTTGATCATCAATCCATAGTATTTTAAATTTACTCATCAGATCACCATCCTTATTATCAAACCATTGGGAGTTGACGGTATAGCGGTAATTTGTCCATTCAACTTTTCGACAATTTCTTTCATATGAAAAGCACCTATACCAAAGCCTTCTGGGGTACTTGTTTCACCCAATTCAAATATCGATTGAGGATTGGATAAATATTTAGAGTTTAATCCTCTGCCGTTGTCAATAAAATCAATTTGACATTTCTCGTTAATATTTTTGCTTTCAATTCGCAAAGATGTCGCAGCTGCTTTAATTGAGTTACTTATAACATTTTCAACAAACATTAGAATTTCTGGAAAATCAATTTCTTTAACTGCCGATCCTAAAATATCAAATGAATATAGCAACCGCTTATTTCCTTTTGTTTCAATGTACTCCTTAATCAATCGAACAACATCAGTCTTTATTGTCGGTGAAGACAAAGAGAATTTCGCTGAATCAACAAACTTAGGAAGATTTTCGATTTTAGCTGCCGAAAGATCAATGGCCATAATGGTACCTATAATCTCATCGTGAACATCAATATCATAATCTTCGAAATCACATACTAAACTTCTTATTTCTTTTGCAAAATTGACCGACAAGTGTATTGCGTGTTTATAATTTTCACCCTTTGATGTAAAGTTGTTTTCCAATACAAAGAGCCTCTCATGTGCCTTTTCTGTTTCAGCAAAAGCACTATCTCTCTGTGCTTCGGCAACTTTCCTTGATTCACTTTCTCTTTGTGCTTTTTCGCGTTCTAATTCAGCTTCACGTTCTGCGTTCTCTTTTGCAATCCTCTCTTTTTTTGCTTTTTCTTCCGCTTCAATTCTTAGTTGTTCAGCTTTAGCTTCCGCTTCCTCTCTTTTTCTTGCAATCTCTGCTAATTCTTTGTTAATTTTATTACCTGCTTTAGTTCTTTCGGTAATAAGGGTATTAATTATTCTTCCAACTACTTCTATCAACTTTTTGATTCTAGGATCGCTAATACTGTATCCTTCTCTGTTAGAAGTTGAAGCATCTTCAAACATATCGTCATCCAATACATCGAAAGAAATTTCACCCTCAATATAAGAAGCAAAAGCTGCAGTTGATTTTACATAGGTCATTAAATTATTTACTGCTAGTTTACCTCTAACATATAGTCGAAGTGCATTGGGATGATTTTGAATTTTCTTTCCTTCCTTCGAATTTCGTTTGAGAATTGCATTATCCAAAGAGGAATGTATACCTATCCATCCAATCATTTTGAAGGGCACTTCCTGAGTGAATCCCTGCAAATCTGTCATTGGAACTTTTCCAGAGCAAATATATTTACTTTCATCTAATTTGACCGTTTCTCTTGGGTAATCAACCTGAGGATCTACTGTTTCTTTCGTTAGATATACTTTAGACTGAATTTTATTTTTATATCCAAGGTTGGTATTATCAAAAATACCATACATAGTATTAAAATTTATGCTTTTTTTAATTTTTTCAAACTTAATTTTGTCCTGATTATTATTAAGAATGCAAACTGAAATTGTAGAAGAAATAACAGATTCAAGGTAATAATCTGCCAACATCGCAGGTAAACTCCTTAATCTTTCTGGTCCAATTTTGCGCAAATCTACATCAGAAAGATGAATCATAGTACCAGTTCTCAATTCGTCCCAATGAGTTTTTGAAATTAAACGACTGCTATCATATTTTGTTTTTTTAAGAGCGGGAACATCGCTATCAAGTATTCCTTGAGTATCGACTACCCATGAAGATTGTCCTTCTGAATTCTTTGTATAAAGATAATACCTTGGAGATAAATACAATGCCGCTAATTTTCCTATGCCCTTTCTTCCAAGAGTTTTCCCTTTTCTGTTGTCGCTTTCTAAACGTTTGTTCCTGCCTATCAAAGTATATTTTTGACTTAAATCTTCAAATGACATGCCACTACCGTCATCAAATATTTCAACAATTGCCTTTTCTTTTTTGCACATGTCAATTAATACATAAACGTTGTTAGCTCCAGCATCAATTCCGTTGGCAACGATCTCAGATACTGCCGTCCAGGGATTAGAATATAAATTTTTACCCAAAAGTTTCATTGCAAAATAAGTAAAATTAAAAGGAATTCTTTGATTATCGGACATTCTGTTATTCTCCTTTTTAGTCGTTATTATTTCGCGGCAAATATCTTGCTATTTCTTTAGCAATTAGTTGAATCACTTCCACAACAACACTATTGCCAAAATGTTTGTAGTTTTGTTCTTGAGTCGATGCTAACTTAAAAGTGTCAGGAAATCCCATCAAGCGCGCACATTCTCTAGGATACAATTTTCTAACTCTACCATTAATCAGGTACATACCTGTTTTCCCAGCAAGACCACCACCTTGTGAAGATAACGTAGTTGATACACCAAAAATAGAATAGATTCGTTCTCCTTGGCGGCCTAATCCGATTTTTCCGATACGAATAAGTTTATTCGTACGCTGATTCGGCATGTTTTCTATAAATTCTTGCTTTCTATCAATTGTATAAGATCCTGGAATCGTATTTGAAGCGTCATCAATCAAGATGTCTTGCAACACCTTATATTCGTTAAAAGGCGTTGGAAAAGAGAATTGGCTTGAATCAATATCATTGCGAAACGCAATGATATATATTCTTTTTCTAGCTTGAGGTACGCCATAATCAGAAGCACATAACACCTTTGAATAAACAGTATATCCGATTTTTTGCAATTCGCTTTTTACACGTGTTAATGTTTTACCCCCATCATGCTTTTCGAAATTTTTAACATTCTCTAAAAAAATAACTTTGGGTTTATGGTGGTTTGCTATTTCAACAACGTTAAAAAACAACTTCCCCCTTGGATCATCAAAGCCTTTTTGATTGCCCGATATGCTAAACGGTTGACAAGGAAAGCCTGCACAAATGATATCATGTCTAGGAATATCTTCAACTGCTATTTTGGTTATATCATCTTGAGGTTTTATTCCATAATTATTTTCATATACTGCTTTGGCTACTTTATTTATATCCGAAGCAAAAACGCACCTACCTCCTAAAGATGAAAGTGCGGAATGAAATCCTCCTATACCACAAAACAAGTCTATAAATGTGAATCCATGTAATACTTTTTCTGTGTCTGCATAAGTTATCATAAAATCTATCCTTTGACATTGTTTTTGCATGTTATATAACACTTCAACTCATGTTGGATAATCTGTGCAATCCAGCTAGTGTAATGTTTCCTGTTCCCACTTCACTTGTAGTTATGGGAACCGTTCTTGTTTATTTGTTTTTAAATAATCGAGTACGCCCTTTATGATTTTCTGATTCTCAGTAAGTAAATAGTCCTAAATTAAGAATCTAGCATTATAATTTTGTGGCGAAACTATTGCAGAGAAATTCACAACAGAACGCATCAATCTGACCAAGCCCTTTATATCCAAATCTCTTACATCGTTGCAATATACTGTTTCAGGATTGTTGGGACATAAGTTTTAGATATGTTTAACAAATTATCAGCATCATGATCGTTTGTCCACGCGTGTTATATAACGAAGCTTCCATCCTTACTTTTGCACACAATGCTCCACAAGCAATACCACTGGGGCTACAGATCAGCTCACTTGACATAAATATTTCCATTTTTAGTTACTATTCTTCTCAAGTACAATTTCAACTATATCGTTCATTGTGCAATCAAGTGCTGTACATATTTTTACAAGGACATCGCTAGATACGACTGCACCGTCTTTGCCCATCTTTGTGATGGTGGCAATGCTGATACCAGCTTTTTCTGCAAGTTCTTTTTTCTTCATATTTCGGTCAATCAAAAGTTTAAACAATTTCTTATAGCTTGCGGACATTGTATTACACCTCATAGGTAATTATTATATTAATTGTAGCACATATTGCTCAACAATTCAACATTTATCAGCATAAATGATGCAATTTCATCATTTTTTAAAAGATAGAAAGATAAATTAAATTCAAATTTTATTAAATCTAAAAATCTATACCTTGGAGTTTTTCAAAATCATAATGTATTTAACTGACTTTTTCTTTGTTTATAGCGGTGCAAATTTTGAGCAGAAAAATTAGAAATTTCTGATTTTCAGAGTTAATACAGTAAATATTTATTTTATCATTAAATGAATTTACAAATATATATTGTTGTTTTCAGACCATATTCCTGACCACATAAATGACCATAGACGGGTTCGGAATACCCGGAAACATAGGAAATAAGACTTTTAAAGAGTATCTTATCCGGAATGAAAATGGCTGTATAGTGCTATTTAGCATCCAAAAAATATTAAAACAGCCATTTGGGACCAAGATGCCGCAGGTTCAAGTCCTGTCACCTCGACCATAGAAAAAGGGTGTTAGTACAAAAGTATTAATACCCTTTA
>OGEZ01000390.1_pt1 | contig 41545 bp, 38 predicted proteins | sample 1570831 | NCBI WGS metagenome assembly OGEZ01 (sample SAMEA2582059, study PRJEB24529) | metagenome | biome: Human gut stool | place: China | collected 2011
CGTTCTTTTCTGACCAAGTTGGAACTAGGACTTCTTTGAAGCCACGTGGCGCAATCAAGTTTGAGATAACAAAATCATAGCTACCAGTAGCATTGTTGAGACCTGTGATAGCAAAGTCAGCTTTGGGATCATGGCTCGCTACTCCTTTATTTTCTACGGTAGAGATGGCATTAGTGCTCATTTCATCCCATTCATACAATTTGTATGTTTCAATCAAACGGATAAGTTTTCCTGCATAACTTGGATCTGTCGCATAACCTGCATTCTTCAGTTCTTGAGCCGTAATGCGATAATCTGTTTCATTCACAACTTTTCGGTAATTGTCTTTTCGCCACTCGGTACTCGTGAAAAATTTTGCATGGTCTACTACGCTATCATTCCATGAGGCATATTTTCGAAAAGCAGCATTGACTGTGATATAGTCACCATTAAGATATTCCTGTGTAGATACAGTTACTATTGCTCCATGCCAGTCCTCTGAATCTTTAATGCCAAAAAGATTATTGTTGGGAGCCTTAGCAAGTTGAGAGCTTCCCCAGCCACTTTCTAGAATAGCTTGCGCTGCCGTGATAGATGGAAGGATTCCTTCCTTGGCTCCATCCATGGCTCCTTGCTTAATGGCACTAAGAAAATGACGTTGATTCTGATCAATTTCGCTAAGATTATCTGCCTCTTGATAAGAGCTTGTGGTCACAGAACTATTGGTTAAGACAGCTATTTTTGAAGAATCTTCCAGACTTGTTTGCTTCTCCTCTAATACCTCTTCACTTTGTAGATTCATTTGACTCGTTGAATCATCGTGTACTCCTACTTCAGAATAGCTTGCCGCATGATTATCCGTACTTTCTTTCAAAGATGAAGATGTATCAGTTGGCGACAACATTTCATCTGCTTTCACCGAATGACCAGACATTCCTAAAAATAAGATTGTCAGCATGACACCGCACAGTCCATAAGCTTTACTTTTCTTAAATCCAAAATGAAATCCTAATTGCATCTTAATTTCCTTCTCTACTTACAATTTCTGCTAATTCATTTTAAAACGATGAAACTATCAGTATCATAACGTCATAATATGAACCATCACCAATTAATTCGCAAAAAAAGCTAGAAACTTATCAAAAGTTCCTAGCTTTTTTAGTAGTATTGAAATATTAATCGACATCAACGAAACCAAAACGTGATAGAGGATACAATCTGAAAGAGATGACACCTTTAATTTGATCTTTGTCAATGAGACCAAACTTACGACTATCATCTGTATTACGACGATTATCGTTCAGTACAAGGTACTGCCCCTTTTCAATCTTAGTTTGTTTATTATCTGTCAATGTTGCAATGGAAAAATCATCAGTGAAGAAATTCCCAGGTGAAACTGTCGCCAAATAAGCTGATTTACCCTTACTAATATAGGCTTCGTCAACTGACTTATCATTAACATAAAGGAAATCATCCATAGCTGTCACGCTCTTACCCTCATCAGCAATAACACGCCCAATGTATTCTTTACCATTAACTGTATAAAGAATAAAATCTTTTTTCTGAGGCTTAACATTTTTATTGAAAGTAACATAGTCACCAGCATGAATATAGTCATTAGCCTGACCTTCAGTCACACGGTGTGTTGAGAAGACAAAAGCTCTCAACAACAAAATCATTACAATGGCAAGAACTGCTATGATAATATTTCGAATTAAATCTCTCTTAACCATATTCACTCCTTATGGGTTCTAATAAAATCATAACATAAATAGAGAAATAAAAAAAGAGGGAGTGAGCAAGCTCAATGTATCTCTCCCTCTCTTAAACCCAATGATTAAAACGTTTCACAGCTTAATAGTCCTCAAGAAATGTTTGCATATTGACATCATCTGGAACTAAGGCAAGGTATTTTTCAGCCGTTGCACGCGCCTGATCCCTGTAACCAAATTCACGCAAAATATATGCATAATCATGGAGGAATTCAGGATTTTCAGATAAATCTTTAGCCAAATCTTGATAGATTTTAAAAGCTTCTTCTTCATCATCAAGAGCTTGGTAGGCCTTGGCAATGTTCCAACGAGCCAAAACAGAATCAACTTCATAATCGGCTAAAGCCACTAGATCCTCGTAACGTTCTTCTTCCAAATAGAGCGTACTTAAACGTAAGATAATCTCATCTTGGTCCTCAGCCAATGGCAAGGCTTGCTTCAAATAAGATTCAGCAGATTGAGTGTCATGCAACTCGTAGGATAACTGTGACGCTAGCAAAAGTAATTGAACATCAAAGGCATTTTTAGAAATCCCCTGTTGTGCCAACCGTAAAGCTTCTTCGGTCTTATGCTCTGCATGTAACGACAAGGCGTAAATATACTCATAACCTTCGAAGTCAGCAGACATGGTTTCTATCTGCTTAAAGTAAAAATTAGCTTTTTGATACTCTTCTTGATCATAGAGCAAAGTGGCTAACTCAAAAGCAACGGTATCATCGTACTCAATTTCAATAGCTTTTTCCAAAAATTCACGAGCAGCTTCAAACTTTCCAAGACTGGCATAAGCCTTACCAATGCGTTCATAAGTAGAAACGCCAGTCATCGCAAGAAGGTCACGATTATCTAATTTAGCATAGTAATGAATAGCTTGTTCAAAATTTCCAAGTTCAAACTCCATCTCAGCCAAACCAAAAATAATCAATGAGTTATCTGATAATTGACTTGCCTCCAACAACTTATCACGTGCCACATCAGTTAAGCCCTCCATTTGGTAGAGGTCAGCCTTTACAATTAAAGCAGACAAATAGTCGTCAGAGTCTTCAGGTATGGCATCCAAATAGAGGAAAGCCTCTTCAATATCACCATCTTCGGCAGCAATTTGTGCTAGATTGACATTAACCTCTGGAAAATCAAAGCGAACTTTTTCGTAAATTTCCTGTGCCTGTGGTAAGAAACCAATAGATTCTAAGTATTGGCCCAACTCAACAAGAACCTCTGCAGGGTCCTCTCGTAAAGCTTTTTTAAAATATTTGTCTGCGTGGTCTAAATCTTGGTTTCCAATAGAGGCAACCATTTTTTCACTATTTAACATCGTCTTTTTGTCCTTCATTTTCTAGATCATCTTGGTAAAGATTACTTACAGAACGGTACCAATCAAAAATCTCTCTAACAACAACCTTGACAGAGGCATAAATTGGAATCCCCAATAATACGCCCCAAACACCGTAAAGAGAACCTGCTGTCAAGAGAATAAACATAATGGTAATCGGGTGAATACTTAGTTTATTCCCCAAAACGAGTGGAGAAACAAAACGTCCCTCAATAGTTTGCTCAATGAAGAAAATGATGAGGACCTTGATCAACATAGCGGGTCCTTGCACCAGTCCCATGATTATAACTGGTACCATAGCAAGAAAGCTTCCCAGATAAGGAACCATGTTTAGAAAACCTGCCATAATACCGAAAGTCATACCATATCGAAGACCTACAATCTTAAACATAATACAGAACATGATGGCAACAACAATAGCGACTGTAACCTGGCCTTGAACATACCCTTCGAGCTGACTATTAATATCTGAAAGCATACGAACAGTTGTTTCACGAAAGCGAGTTGGTAAGGCTGAGACAAAGCTATGTTTCATCTTTTGGCTATCTCTTAAAAGGTAGAAGAGAATGAAAGGTGCCAAAATGATAGCTACTGTCACCCTTGCTACTGTGCTCGCAAAACTTCCAACCCATGTCAAAGCCGATGAAGAAAAGTTCTCAGCATAATTGACCATTCTCGCTGAGAAATCACTAAGCATGGACTCTAAATCACCATGGAAGTTAGAAAGAATAGGGAGATTAATCCAACGTTCCGTTTCACTATTGGCACGTGCAATATATGATGGTGCATTTCGTATCAAGATCAAAATTTGATTTTGTAAGCTTGGAATGGCTGTTGAAATCCCCCAAACCAAGAGCAAGCCAAGGATAGCGTATATGACCAAGATAGACATGGTTCGACTCAATCCCGTTCTTTCTACAAGTAATACCAAAGGTTTTATTAAATAATAAAGGAGCATAGAAATAACCAATGGCAACATAATAATGGTCATAAACTGGATGACGGGTGAAAAAATGGGACTAATCTTGGTAAAAATCAAAACCGTCAAACCAATCAAAAGTAAGATGAAAAAAGCTACAACAGCCTGATTATTCAATATCCACTTAAAAAACCATGTTTCTGAAAAATTTTCTGTTTTTTTACGCTTCATAGTTCCTCCCTATTTATCATAAAAAGTGACACTCTTGTCTACTAAGTTTTGGTTCCGATCATAGACAAATTTCGCAGAGAAGAAAGGTCTATCTTCAAGGATCCACTTAAAAATCTCATAGTCACCTTCCCAAGTTGGTTTAGATAAGACCTCATCATATGGTACCCATTCAAGCGTTCCTTCACGAGACTCCTCATCTGAGATGAGTTCTCCTTCAAAACCAGTTACCTTAAAGACATAGGTGTACCAATCATGATCAGGGGTAAATTCTGGGAAGGTAATCATACCTTTAAAATCCATCTCAGTCACTGTAAAATGTGTTTCCTCGAGAATTTCACGACGAGCACACTCATCTGGTGTCTCTCCAGCTTCTAGTTTTCCCCCGACAGAAATCCACTTTCCTTCATGAACATCATTAGGCTTTTTATTACGATGTAGGAGCAAAAGCTCCTTTCCATTGTCAATATAACAAATGGTAGCTAACTTTGTCATAATGCATCTCTTTTCCAATGTTTTTTAAATATTATACCAAATATGGGATTGGATTTGGGCTTTGAGCAGACGATTTTGAGATATAGTTGAAAATCTGCTTTTCTGAATCTCTGGACAAACAAAAAGAGAACCAGATTGGTCCTCCTTCTCACATTTTATTCAATTTTTCCAAATAGGCGGTTAACTCATCCTGAGCTTCTGGAGTCGTACCGACTAATTGACTTCTCATCTGAGCAAGTCTTGCTTCCACATCTTCAATCTCACGATCAATCTCTGCCAACTGATCTGCTAAATCTGTCAAAGGTACGACTGGCTCTTCCTCAAATGTATCGACATAGCGAGGGATATTAAGATTGTAGTCGTTTTCGACAATCTCTTCAAAGCTAGCTAGATGGGCAAACTTTTCGACATCCTCCCGTTTTTGATAGGTTTCTAAAATCTTAGCAATATGCTCATTAGTCATATTGTTTTGATTCTTTCCTTTTTCAAATTCTTTTGAAGCATCTATAAAGAAAACATCTTTATTCGTACGATTTTTCTTGAGAATGATAATAGTCGTCGGAATAGATGTATTGAAGAAGATGTTGGTTGGCAAACCAATAATTGTATCAATAGCTCCTTCTTCCAACAAATGCTGACGAATTTTTTTCTCTGCAGCTCCACGGAAAAGAACTCCGTGAGGAAGGACAATCGCCATGACACCGTTATGCTTGAGGTGATAAAAACCATGTAGTAGAAAGGCAAAATCTGCTTTAGACTTAGGAGCCAACACTCCATAACTTGAAAAACGAGGGTCTTGCAAGAATCCACTATCTGCTGACCACTTCAGTGAATACGGTGGGTTCATGAGCACACCATCGAAATCCGTTGGCTCTGTAGTTGGCCAATCTTCATCCAGGGTATCGTGATTGCTGAGGTGATAGTTCTCAATCGCAACACCATGAAGCATCATATTCATACGAGCCAAGTTATAGGTAGAGGTAACTAGTTCTTGCCCATAATAAGAGATGGTTGACGCTTCATTACTATAACGCTTGGCATTGAGCAAAAGAGAGCCCGAACCCATAGTCGGGTCATAAAGGGACATCCCTTTTTGGTGTTCACGACCTGCAAAGACAATCTGCGTCATCAGGTGAGATACTGCTTGAGGCGTGTAAAACTCTCCAGCTTTTTTACCAGAATCACTAGCAAATTGGCCAATCAAATACTCATAAGCATCACCCAAGATATCTCCTGCATGACCAGATACATTGAGGTCATTAAGTTGTTTCATAACCTCAGAGATGGTTTTATTTTGTTTTTGAGGAGTATTTCCTAATTTTTTTGCATAAAGATCGATATCTTCAAAGAGATTCTCAAATTTCTCATTGGATTGTTCAATATCCCGGAAGCTTTGCGCTAGGGTTTCCAACTGGAAAGTTCCCTCGTGAATATCCTGCACCAGCTTGGTAAAGGTTAGCGAAGGCTCAATGACATATCCTAACTCATCATTAAAGATTTCAATCAGGTCTTCACGAACTTCAGGATCCGCAAAATTCTCCTCATAAAGTTCTTGAGCCTGTGGGAAAGACTCAAAGTCTTCATCCAAGTTATCGCAGACGGCTCGAAGGATATTGTCAGATAAATATTTATAGAATATCAAACCCAAAAGGTAAGACTTGTATTCATTGGCATCCATCTGCCCGCGCAGGATGTCCGCTGCATTCCAGAGGGATTGGTAGAGTTCTCTAGATAAATCTGTTTGTGACATAGGGTCTCCTATCCATTTATACTTTCATTCGTTTGTTGTATTTTTACGGCCTTTGTATCTTAGATAAACATTTTTCTGAGTAGGGTTTGTTTGCTTTCTTTGAGCTGGTTGACTTTTTCCTCTTGCTTGGCAATGGCCTTGTCTATGTCTTGGAAGAAAGAACCGATAGCTTCTTGTTCAGGTTTGTTTGGATGTAGAAAAGAAAAATTCTTCACTTTTTCTGCATTTAAATTTGCTTGTGTGCCCGTAGAAATCAAGCTTACCCACTCATTATAGATGTTAGCCTTTTCTAATGTGATATACACAAAATTTCGCACAATATCATCTTCAAAAACCATATTATAAAACGCTTGCGAAGTGGCACAGTCTATCCCCAAAATCGCCAGCTTACCCACGGATGCATACATAGCTAAACTAATAGCACCCTCAGGAACCACCCAAGCAGAAGAATTTTGTAAACCTTCGTTTGTTATTGTTTTTTCTGTTTTTTTAAGATATTTGCCTGAATTACTAATATCAGTAATGCTAAGAAAAGGAATGTCTCCCCCGTAATATTTAGCTACGGTTGATTTCGGAGTACCTCCTGAACCACCTCTTAGAATCAAATCCCCCAACTTCACTTCCGTCCATTCATCCTCAAATCCTGCGAAGCGAAGTGCTGGTTTAGTTTGTCCTTTGGCTGGAAAGAGGAGTTTGAGATAGGTTTTCTTCTGCTCTTTAAGTACCTCTAACTTACGCTGTTGAAGGCTAATGAGCTGGTCAATCTCTTGGAAGAAAGAACCAATGTCAGTTTGCTCAGGGAGGGTAGGGAAGAATATACCCAATTCTTTTACAATACTGCCAGAAAGATTACCCTGACCTCCTTGAAGATATTTATCAGTTATATTCTTTTTTTGAAGCCTTAACCACTGCATTATAAATTCAGATGTGTAATTATTTTTAGGAATTATACTTAAAACCGCTTGATTTATAGCACCATTGATTTTAGAAATCCCTACCTCTCCACTAGTAGCTCCATATAAAGCATAAAGAATATCCCCCTCTTTAACTAGCTTAGCAGAAGAATTATCTAATCCCTCCTTAGTTAAAAACAATTCTGTTGTGTCCGAATTGATCTCAGCTGATCTAATAAAAGGTATTTCTCCACCATAATATTTCTTATTAGCTGCAGCTGGTGTTCCACCAGAGAACGAGGTAGAAACTTCTCCCAACTTCTTATCTTCCCAAGGTTCGGTATAGTTTTTAAAACGATAATCTGGTACCTTAATCATGTGACACCCCTTCTATACTTTCTAAGAAATTAGATGATACAATATATTCTGTCCATAACGTCTCACTATCTACTTTTCGTTCATTATCTACGATGACATAGTGAATGTTCTCTACTCGACCTACTTTTAATTGATTTGCTAATTTTTGAACTATAGATTCTAAAGATCCATACTTCCTTGGTCCAATAACCACAAGATGCTTTCCATCTCTTTCAATAGCTGTTCGAATAATACCATTTATATGTTCATCATCTGTGTTAAATCCAAAACCAATAGAACAGTTAAAATCAGATTCGCTCAACTTTGAATAATAATCAACATATTTTATGGACATATCAATAGAGGTCATTGGTTTCGTACCACTTTGTGTAAATATCAAAGGAACAGCAAAACGTTCATAGCTATCAAATTCTTCTTTACTGATTGTCGTATTCATATACGGATCATAAAATTCATCTATACTGCCATTTAGAAAAATAATATCCTTGCCTGGTAATTTAGCTCCTATCAGATTATTGATATAATTAGATGTCGCAATAGTTTCTATTTCAAAAATATCTTGACTATTTAAATCATCATAATATCCTGCGTTTTGGTCATTAAAATTACAAGATTCTATATATTCACGTACTGAATGAAGAAAGATGCTAATGTTGCAAAACTTACTCCACTCATGTTTAGGAATGTATAGATAATGCCAATTACTATCAATTACAGATTTATAATCCAAAACTCCAGCATAAATTTCTTCTATTATTTTAAAAGCAAGTTTAACAATAGGGTGAGCATCATCAGGTTCCTTCCTCGATAAAAGCTCCAACCCCTTAACACCCGCTGCTTGATAATTAACAGAAAGATTGCTTCCTAAATCATCAAAAATATCTAACTCTAATTCATGTGTAGAAAAAATATTTTCTTGTAGGTTTCTAGAAAGATTTTCACTCATTGCTCCTATATGCAACTGTAAAATAGACTTTACAATATCACCAAGCAATTCTTTATCAGAAGCATTCGAAAATTCAAAGTTTTTATAATATGTTAATAAAATTGAAAAAATCTTACTCGTAAATAAAAGATTCCCATCCTGTAAGTAATCGTTATATTTTAATTGCTGACTAACATTAATGTTTTGATATTCTCTACCTAATTCATCTTGTACAATATTTTTAAAGTTAGGAAACGAAGCAACTATCGAATCTGCAACATCATCAAAATTGTTAATTCTCTTTACTATATCGTTACGATTATTTACTACAGTATCCTTGATTATATTTTCATATACACTTTCTCGAAATGTAGTAACTCTTTTGGAATTATAATCTTGCGGTAGCCATGTGCTTACATATTGAGAATAATTTAAAATTCTATCACGATTTTTTTTAAACTTTTCTTTAGCTTGGCTAGTATCTCTCCTAAAAATATCTAAAGCAAATTTCCCACCATTGGGCATACCGTAAGCAATTTCAGCTCCAGCCCCAAATAAAAAACCAATTCTTTTCATATTATTCCCTTTCTATTACTCCAGCATTTTATCTCCCCCTAAGTGGCAAAATGTCTTCTGCAATCATTGTCATATAGTCCTCTTTGAGGGCTTTTTTATATTTGAGTTTTGGAAGTGCCTGATCTCCTAGCGCTTCTTTATAGGCAGCATAATTTTGAGAGTCAGTGACAGCTTTTTCACCATTTTGCTTAACTCGACCTACTCGGAAGTTGTCAACAACAAACTGAAGTTCTTCTTGACCAATCTTCCAATAGTTCGCCACTTTATGAATCTTTTCTTGTGTGCTCTTTTCAATCATCTCATCCAACTTATGAGCAACCGATTGTCCTTGATATTCTTCTGTATCAGCTTGTACTTCTTGCCATAGCTGAGAGATAATTCCTGATAATTTTGGATTAGATTTATTCAAATCCTCAATATAGTTATTAACGAGATTTCTTTCCTTACTTGTGATATTCTGCTCTTTACTTTCAATCAACGTTTGAATCAAAGATAAGATATAGTGGTAATTAATCTCGTCTGTATGGATAGATTCTAGTTCATATTCAATGTCAAAGGTTGTCTCTTCACCTTCTGGATTTTCATCTCGTCGTCCTCTTAGTTCTTCGATGACATTTTGATATTGACCAACGAAGTTCTCAATATCTTCCAGACTAAGACCGATCTCTTCAAGTATACTGTCTTCATCATAATCCGCATAGACCTGAATGGATGAAAATAGTTTATCAAACTCTTGGAAGGCCTTAGCAAAACGTTTCAACTCCGCTTCTGTAGCGGTATCCAGATCAGGCACCTGTTCGGGTGTTGGAGAAATCGCTAATAGTGCTTGTGTCTTTTCAAGGAATTTAGCCTTTTCTTCAGGCCACTCTGGAGCTAAGACACTGGACTCTCCACCATTTGAGTATAGACTGAGGGCTTCATCTACCTTTTCTTTAAAACGATCAGGTGTTTGGAAGGTCACAATTTGCCCAAATTTCTTACCCTCATCAAAAAGACGATTGGTCCTTGAAAAAGCCTGGATGATATGTTGTGGCTTCATCGGTTGTCTATCCATGAATAGGGTAGACAGACAAGGAGCATCGAAACCTGTCAAAAGGCGATCAACAACAATGACGAGATCTAGTTGCTCCTCCCGAAAAGCAAAGCGTTCTTTCTTCCTTGCAAGGCGATCATTTAGATCACTATTGTAGGAAGACAAGGTTGCTAGATTAAAGTGGGTTCCAAACATGGCGTTATAGTCTTGCAAACTTTCTTCCATATAGGCTTGATTTGAAACCGAGTCTGCATCATTTTCAGTTACAGAGTAGGTAATCGCAACTTTTGGAAAATCTGGCAAGACTTTTTTTACACTTTCAGAAATCTTCAGAGAGGTCTCCCCATTTTTAACTTTCTTGATCAAGGTATAATAAGCTTGCGCACGCGCGATACTTTTGACTGTTAGTATGGCCTCGTAGGTATTACCGACCCCATTTTTAAAACCAAGTTTTCGTTTGGAACGATTGAGGATAGCATCCAAAACAGCTAACATATGTCGCTCATCATCATAAAACTCTTCGTCAATTTCATCTTCTGCCCAGTCAGGCATGGTCGTCTGGTATTCGACATTAAAACCAAGGACAGCTCGATCATGAATGGCTTCTTTGACCGTGTATTCATGAAGACAAGCGCCATACTGCTCCTCAGTAGTCTGGGCCAAATCTCCTTTTTGCTCTCGCTTGTTTTCACTAAAAATCGGAGTCCCAGTGAAACCATACCAAAGAGAATTTGTAAAGAATTTTTCCAAATGACGTTGCCGTTCTGGTGTCACAGCTCGGTGACATTCATCCACTACAAAAGCCAGTTTTAAGTTCTTAATACGGTCATACACCTTCTGATGACGGCCTTCGTCAAACTGACGAATCATAGCATTCATCTTTTGAATAGTCGTCACAACTACACGACGATCATCAGATGCTAGATTTTTGATTAATTCTCTTGTATCGTCCGTCTCATCGACGTCAATCATATCATTTTCAGCGTAAGACTGGAAGGAACTGGTCGTTTGCTGATCCAGATCCGTCCTATCTATTACAAAAATCGTCTTCTCAATAGATGGAATTTGAAGAAGATTTCTAGAGACCTTATAAGAGGTCAACGTTTTACCTGACCCAGTCGTATGCCAGATATAACCCGATTGTTGTTTTCGACTAGCATCGCGAATCGCTTCGATTGCATGCACCTGATAAGGACGTAATAAAATCAAAGCCTTTTTATCATCATCAATTACCGAATACTGCATCACCATCTCGTGTGCCCTTGGAATAGATAGCACAGACTCCGCAAAATCAAACAACTGAGGTTGAGGGTGATTATTTCGATCGACCCACTTGGTTAAGAAGCGTTCGTTTAGTTTATTTGCCTTAGCAGCTGCTATATAGCGAGTATCCGTCACATTGGATACAACAAACATCTGAAGACTTGAAAAAATTCCTCTAAATTGTCCTTCTTGATCATATTTTTTAATCTGACGAAAAGCATCCATATAGGGATGAGAACGGCTTTTCAGTTCGATCTGAATCAAGGGTAAGCCATTGATTAAAAGAGTGACGTCACCACGACGCTGACGAATACCTTCGCCACCCGTCATGACTTGATGTACGACTTCATAACTAGACTTTCCACCTGCAACATTATTGCGCCATAATACTTCTAGACGAATCGTTCCTAAACTAGCGTCTTCCCGTTGTACCTGTACTTTTGCGATGCCGTTTTCTCCAGCAATCCACTTAGCTGCTTCATAGAAGTTCACAAAATTAAGCTGGTTTTTAATTTGATTCTTTTCAGAATTTGTTAAGGGATTGTCCGCCAATGTACGGACATTATTTTCCTCAAGTTTTTCAAAAAAATTATCCCATAATTTCTCTTCAGAATTCAGTTCTGGTCTATAGACCCATTGACTCTCACCTTTTGTAAGTTGGTTGATCAAATCTCGTTCAATCGCTAATTCTTTAAAATTGGAATTAGAGTAAATTTGCGTACTATTCTCCATAGAATTATAAATTTTTCGTGACTTTGATACTTCATTTAATGGCTGAGTCTCCGAATTTTCTGTCATATTATCAGACATAAAAATCTCCTATTTTAAATTACAATAAGACTAAACTATTTGTTTTTATAAGATTTTTGGTAAGTAATTATATTACTTTCTAAAAATCTAATCTATGTTCTTAAAAAAAATAGCAACTGTAACACTTCATTTATTTTATCACAAAAATAATATTGTAAAAAGGTTAACCTATCTTCTTAATGAGTTATGAGAAAATGAATCATAGAAAAATTCATACAAATTAACTTCACTTTATAGAATCTCCAGATAATTATATAGTATCTCATAACAAAACAAAAAGAGAACCAAAATAGTTCTCCTTTAATCTCTTAGTATTTCAAATAACGGCGCATTGCCATACGTGACCCAATCGAACCGATAATAATACCGACTGCGAAAAGGGTTCCGATAACCGCATAGACAAACCAGTCTGCGTCATACATAGAAATACCACCTTTAACAAAATCAGGGTTTAAGGTTGAGTAAACCATGTGGTACAACAGATAAATGAGCCCAGAAGGAATGATGGCACCAAGTGCTCCAATCCAAGCACCTTCCATCAAGTAGGGACGACGAATGTATGAATTCTTAGCACCTACCAAACGCATGATTTGAATTTCAGTCGCACGTGACATAATGGTAATACGGATGGTATTTGAAATCAATAGGACAGCCACAATAGTTAAGAGTGCTGTGGCAATGATTCCCCAAAATTGAACACGTTTCATAGTGGACATCAGAATTTCAGTATCTGAGCCACCAAAGTTAGCATTATCAACACCCTGAATAGCTTTTGCTTCCTTGGCAACTCGACTGACATCATCTGGTGATTTCGTTTGGACGATGTAAACATCTGAAAGAGGGTTGGCATCTCCAGTAGCTGTCTCGAAACTTGAACCCATTGTTTCAATCAGTTGTTTCTTTTGTTCTTCTTTACTAGAGAAAGTAACCTTATCTACACCTTTGATTTTGGTCAAAGTATCATAAATCTTATGGTAGTCTTTATTAGCAACAATCTGTCCAGAAAGTTCCTTGACTGTTTTCGAGGCATCTGATGAATCTGGATCCAAGTAGACATTGACCTGAATATTCTTTTCAATATCTGAAGCCAATTTCTGCGTATTTAAAATAACAGAGCCAAAGACACCTAAAAGTGAAAGAACAATCATTACCGAAAATACTGCCGTAAGCGTCGACAATAAATTACGTTTGAGATTCTTAATCGATTCTCCTAAATGGCGGAAAAAGCGTCTAATCATGGTAACCGTACTCTCCTTCCTCTTCATCACGAACAATACGTCCTTCTTCAATCGCTACGACACGATGACGAAGGTTATTAACGATAGTTGAGTTATGGGTTGCCATTATAATGGTAGTCCCTTGCAAGTTAATACGTTCAAGGACTTGCATAATTTCCCATGAAATCTCTGGGTCCAAGTTCCCTGTTGGTTCATCCGCAATCAACACTTTTGGATTATTGACAATAGCACGCGCAATAGCGACACGTTGTTGCTCACCACCAGACAATTGATTTGGGAATGAACGCATCTTGTGTTTTAGACCAACCAACTCGAGAACCTCTGTCACCCGTTTCTTGATATGACGAGGTTTCTCACCAATAACTTCCATGGCATATGCAACGTTTTCAAAAGCTGTTTTCTTTGGAAGGAGTTTATAATCCTGGAAAACAACTCCAATAGAACGTCTCAAAAGTGGAACATCTTTCTTACGAAGTCGAGTTAAATCAAACTCTCCAATCTTCATAGAACCACTCGTTAATTTTTCTTCTTGGTAGAACAAGCGAATTAAACTTGATTTACCAGCACCAGAAGGGCCGACTAAGTAAACAAACTCCCCAGAGTTAACAGACAAATCAATGTGTCTAAGGGCTGTTGTTGACTTATCATACTTCTTAGTCACATCTTTTAATTCAATAAGAGCCATAATGTCAGTATTCAACTACTAAAATAGCTGAAGCCTTCCTTTCATTAAGATAAAGTATCTAAATACTCAAAAAATAGTATATTGTTACTATTCTTCCATACGCCACTTGAGGTAGGCATCGATGAAGCCTTCAATATCCCCATCCATTACCTTATCAACCTGGGCAACTTCATAGCCTGTACGGTGATCTTTAACCATGGTATATGGCGTGAAAACGTATGAGCGAATTTGACTTCCCCAAGTGATTTCTTTCTTATCACCTTTCAAAGCATTCACTTCTTCTGCTTTCTTTTCTTGCTCCATTTGATAGAGCTTAGCTTGTAGCATCTTCATCGCACGGTCACGGTTTCCGTATTGTGTACGATCAACCGTTGAAGCTACAACAATACCTGTTGGAATGTGGGTCAAACGCACACCGGTAGAAACCTTGTTGACGTTCTGACCACCTGCACCACCTGAGCGGAATGTATCCATCTTGATATCATCGTCACGAATCTCAACTTCAATGGTATCATCCAATTCAGGCATGACTTCCACTGATGTAAATGAGGTATGACGACGTTTGGCAGAGTCAAATGGTGAAATACGAACCAAACGGTGGACACCCATTTCTGACTTGAGGAAACCATAAGCATTAGGTCCTTCAAAAGCAAGGGTTACAGATTTGATTCCAGCCTCATCACCCGCCTGATAATCCAAAGTTTCGACCTTGAAACCTTTGGCATTTCCATAACGTTGGTACATACGGAGCAACATATCAGCCCAGTCTTGAGCTTCTGTCCCACCAGAGCCTGGGTGAATTTCCAGGATAGCATTGTTATGGTCATATGGTTCAGACAAGAGCAATGTCATCTCGTAACTTGTCATAATCTTATCAAGTTTTTCGAGTGTTTCTTCAAGCTCTTCTTGAACACTATCATCTTCTTCCAACATTTCTAAATAAAGCTCTGTCTCGTCAGAGAGTTCTTGCATATTGTTGAAAGTTTCGTATTTCATTTTGAGCTCATTTAACTCTTGTGAGGTCTTTTGAGCTGCAATATTATCATTCCAAAAATCTGGTTCAGTCATTCGGTTTTCGAGGAGCGCAATGTCCTCTTCCAAACGATCTAAGTCAAAGAGACCTCCCGAAGCTCACGAGCTTCTCTTGATTTTCAGAGATTTTTTGGCGAATTTCTGCCACTTCCATGGATAGGTTTCCTCCATTTTATAGTATTATGCTTAATTCTAGCATAAATCACTTAAATTTGCCATTTTGCACACACAAGCTCCCACTCCGCTTGGGATTCTTCATCCTTAGGTGACAGTTCCCTCATGTAATCCAACATAGCCTCATCGGGTTTCTTAACAATCTCACCGAGAGCCCAAATGGCAGTCGCCGTATGGATGGGATTATTATTCTTATCAATTATCTCCATCAGTTTGACAATAGCATTGCGATCATGTAGATTAGCCAAGGCAATAATAGCATTACGTTGAAGAATATTCTTCCCGCGCCATGAACCGGCAATCATCCCAAATTTCTTCTTGAAAGATTTGTTGGTCAGCTCAAGAAAAGGAAGTAATTCGGGCATGGCAAGCTCAGGATCAATGTCCGAAGCCAGTGGATTATCGATACCTCTGTTATATGGACAGGAAATCTGACAAATGTCACAACCATAGATAACAGTCTTTATCTTCTTTCGAAACTCCATATCCATCATGCCTTTATCCTGTGTTTGAAAGGATAGGCAACGACGGGCATTCATAGTCCCATCGCCGATGAGACAAGATGTCGGACAAGCATCCAGACAACGACGGCAATCCCCACAACCATAATCAACTTCTTGGTCTGGTTCAATCTCTAGATTAGTGATAAGCTCGCCAAGATACATGTAGGACCCGTATTCTTTTGAAATCACTAGTCCATTCTTTCCGATAAAGCCAATACCAGCTCGCTTGGCAACTGCTGTATCGACCAAGGCTCCAGTATCCACCATACCTTTATATTCGAAGTTTTCCGTCAGTTTTTCAATGCCTTCTGCAAGGCGTTTTAGTTTGTCCTGCAAAACATAGTGATAATCTAGACCCCATGAATTTGGAGTGATTTTGCCACGCTTATATTCTGTTTTTTGGGGTTGTTGTGGCAGCTTATGCGGATAGGCAACTGCAATGGAAATGATGGTTTTAGCTGATTCCAAGGTCAACTTAGGATAAATACGCTCTTCAATATTTTTATGTTCAAAGCCTGTTGTTCGCCCTTCTTTGACACCAAGTCGAAGGGATTTTTCCAGATAGGCGAAATCATCGGCGGTTGTAAAACCAATTTTTGAAATGCCAATCTCCTTGGCCATCTTTTGTATTTCTAATTTGATATCCATATTCTTATCATAATGAAATTGTAGTCTAAGGGCAAGTATTTTCCACTATCTTCATTTACAGACAAGCCTTAACCTTTTTGTTACAATGTTTCTATGACGAGACTTGCAGTAATGAGTGATTTACATATTGATATAAATCACTTTGAAACATATGAAATTAATACTCTTATAAAGTGCCTAAAAAATCAAGAGGTTAGCCATCTCCATATCGCTGGTGATATTTCTAACCATTATTTTATCGACACAAAACCTTTTCTACGAAAACTGTCTAAGGAGGTCAAGGTCACCTATAATTTAGGCAATCATGATATGCTTGATTTAGAAGATGACCTTATTGATAATCTTGATTTTCAGGTGATAAATTTAGGTAGTAAGACATTATTAGCTTTTCATGGCTGGTATGACTATTCCTATTCAGATGAAACGTTAGATAAGATTCTTAAACGTAAGAAACAACTTTGGTTCGACCGACGACTTAAACGATTGGGGACTGATCCGGATATCTGTCAAAGGATTCTTAAGAAGCTAGATAATATTCTTAATGATTTAGATACTAGTAACCTTATAATTGCTATGCATTTTGTTCCCCATAGTCGTTTTACCATGACGCATCAACGTTTTACACCTTTTAATGCCTACTTAGGCTCGGAAAAATTCCACCAGATTTTCGCCAAGCATGGCATTAAAGATGTTGTTTTTGGGCATGCCCACCGCAGTTATGGGACCGTAACTATTGATGGCGTAACCTATCACTCGCGTCCTCTTGGATACCGACGAGAATGGGATTTAACCATCAACTTTGTTTCCAATCACCCTGAACTCAATCCTACTGGAACATGGAACCTCTCCAAACGTTACAACCTGGTCAAGAAACGGTCGGAGTTTTTAGAATATGAAAAAAAGGAACTGGCAAATGAGTTCCTTTCATCCATGACACTATTTGATCTGTAGAACGACTCTTTTGGAGTCGTTTTTTAGTCGGTGAAAAATCCCTGCTTTTGAAGGTCCTTCAAGGTATTCGCACGATTGGCAACGGATTGATCCATTGTCTTTGCAATCTGTGTTGTAAATTCATCAACTCTGTTATTGAGATCACGAAGGTCATAATATTCATGAACTTCAGCGTCGTAATCTTTTAGCTCCTCTAAGGGATGTTCTAAATCCTGATAATAATTTTCCATATGGATGACGTGACGTGGCAAACGAGGTTTAAGCTGTGGCTCCTGGTCTGGCCAACCAACTGCTAGACCTACTGCTGGATAGACATACTTTGGAAGTTTGAGAAGCTCTGAAAGTTTAGCGTTATCATTCAAGATACTGCCAAGGTAAACTGTTCCCATACCTAAACTCTCAGCAGCTACTACCATATTTTGAGCAGCTATCATAGCATCCGAGAAGGCCGAGATAAAGCGTTCAGGACTACCTTGAACCAAGGCTTCAGCGCCCTTTGCCTCTGCAATCAGTGTGTTACGTCTTTGGTCCACAACAAATACAAAAAGATGCCCAGCATTTGGAATATAGGGTTGGTTAGCAATCTCTGCAATTTCTTCCTTCAATGTTTCATCAGTAATACTGATAATCGAATAGGACTGTCTAAAATTACTCGTTGCTGTATGTCTGGCAACATCAACCAAAAGGTTAACTTCTTCTCGTGTCAAAGCTAGAGGTTTAAATTGACGGATGCTACGGTGATTGAGTTGTGTCTTAATAGTCTCGTTCATGGCCTTCTCCTTAACTTGTGATCATTTCTCTTCAATTATAAACAAGACTCCTCCTGAATTCAAGATATGGTAAGAAAAAGCCAGAGACCATTATCTCTGACTTTATGTCTTAAATAGCGTCCTTATCCTTACCAAGGGCACGTTGAATAGCTTTGACTAATTCAACCAATACCACAATCAAGAAGGAACCTACAATAACTGCAAGCCATTGTGTCATACTAAGGTGTGACACATGGAAGAGGTTATTAAATCCAGGAACTACGATAGTTGCCATCAAAAGAACGAAGGCTACTGGAATTGCCCAGTTGAAAGTCTTGTTTCTAAAGAGGCCAACTTTAAAGACTGATTGATACACAGATTTAACGTTAAAGGCATGGAGCAACTGAATTAATCCAAGTGTTGCAAAAGCCATTGTAAGGGCATCCGCATGAATTTCTGCTTGTGTATGGTGCTCTGGGAAGACAAGGCCCCAACCATATACTGCAAGAACGAGGATGGTTTGGAAAACACCTTGATACATGATAGCACCGAAGACACCACCATCAAAGAAGTTCGATTGACGTCCACGAGGTTTATGAGTCATAATACCTGGTTCTGCTGGTTCAACACCAAGAGCGATGGCTGGAAGGGTATCTGTTACCAAGTTAATCCAGAGAAGGTGTACTGGTTGAAGCACATCCCAACCAAACAGTGTGGCAAAGAAGATAATAAAGACTTCGGCCATGTTGGCTGACAAGAGGTACTGGATTGATTTTTGAATATTTGAGAAGACCTTACGCCCTTCTTCTACGGCAACAATAATTGTTGCGAAGTTATCATCGGCAAGGACCATATCAGAAGCTCCCTTAGAAACCTCTGTACCTGTGATTCCCATACCGATACCAATATCAGCTGTTTTAAGTGATGGTGCATCATTAACCCCGTCACCTGTCATAGCAACAACCTTGCCATCATTTTGCCAAGCCTTGACGATACGAACCTTGTGTTCAGGAGACACACGCGCATAGACAGAGTACTGTTTGAAGACTTTCTGGAATTCTTCATCAGAAAGCTCATTAAGCTCAGCGCCAGTAAAGACATGATCTTCCGTATCATTTGGATCGATGATACCGAGACGCTTGGCAATGGCTTCTGCCGTATCTTGGTGGTCACCTGTAATCATAATTGGACGGATACCCGCTTCTTTAGCGACAAGAACAGCTTCTGCTGCCTCAGGACGTTCTGGGTCAATCATACCTACCAAGCCTGAGAAAATCAAATCAGACTCAACAACCTCAGATTCCAAGGTAGGAATATCATTTGTTGTCTTATAAGCCATCATCAAGACACGGAGAGCTTGTTTTGCCAAGTCCTTATTAGTCGCAAGGATAGCTTGTTTATCTTCATCTGTGATAGGACGAACCTCACCATTGATTTCAATACGAGTCACACGTTTGAGCAATTGGTCAGGCGCACCCTTGACGGCTACAAAGTATGTACCATCCGCTTCTTTGTGGATAGTAGACATGAGCTTACGGTCAGAGTCAAATGGCAACTCTGCCACACGAGGCTCTGATTTCAAGACGTCACGAACATCAAAGTTGTGGTCCAAACCAAATTGAACAAGGGCTGTTTCCGTTGGATCCCCAATTAGCTTACCATCTGGGTCCACCTTGGTATCATTGGAAAAGTTCATAATACGAAGGGTTTTATTGTCAGCACCAAGTTCTGTAGCAGCGCTTTGCAATTGACCGTTTGTATAGACTTTTTCAACAGTCATTTGGTTCATGGTTAAGGTACCAGTCTTATCTGATGCGATAATCTCAGTTGAACCAAGAGTCTCAACAGCTGGCAATTTACGAACAATCGAATTGCGTTTGGCAAGAGTCGTTGTTCCAAGCGATAAGAGAATCGTTACAATGGCAGGCAAACCTTCAGGAATCGCTGCAACGGCTAGAGCAACGGCAACCATCAAGCCTTCGAGGGGCTGTTCGCCACGAATAAAGACACTAACCAAGAATGTCACTAAGGCAATAGCAATAATAAGATAAGTCAAGGTCTTAGACAATTGCTCCAAGCTTTGCTTCAACGGCGTTTGTGATTCGTCTGCATTAGCTAGCATATCAGCAATCTTACCAACTTCAGTATACATACCAGTATTGGTAACCACTCCAGTACCACGACCGTAAGTAACGTTAGAGTTTTGGTAACCCATATTCACACGGTCACCAATTCCGGCTTCTGCTTCAACCGTCTCGGTAACATCCTTTTCAACCGGAACGGATTCACCGGTAAGGGCTGCTTCTTCAATCTTAAGTGAAGCAGCTTCGAGCAAACGCATATCAGCTGGAACAACATCACCAGCTTCAAGCAAGACGATATCACCAGGAACCAACTCGCGTGAATCAATTTCAACCACATTGCCATCACGACGCACACGAGCCAGAGGGCTTGACATGTTTTTAAGAGCTTCAATAGCCGCTTCTGCTTGTCCTTCTTGATAAACACCAAAAGCTGCATTCAAAACAACAACGGCTAAAATAATGCAGGCATCGGTCAGACCATGCATACCTTCTGTAATAACAGAAAGGGCGGCTGCGACAAGCAAGATGATAATCATCAAATCTTTAAACTGATCGATGAATTTTGACAAGAGGCTGCGTTTTTCACCTTCATCCAACTCGTTATAGCCATAGGCATCCAATCGTTCCTTGGCTTGTGCAGTAGACAAACCATCAATGGAAGTGTCCAAACTTTTTAGGACTTCTTCCTCTCCTTGTGTATAAAACAAGGCTTTACTTTGTTCTTTCGACAAAATAATCTCCTCCTTCTCTATAGGGAAAAATGGCTAACAAGACTCTTTTTATATAAAAAATTATACAAAAAGAGACTTGTTTAATTAAAAACAAGTCTCGCTGTTTAAGAATATGCCGGAAATGTGAAATTTCGTAATGACGACATAATCGCAACTGTTAATCAAATCTCATGATTACAGTCGCCTGCTACTCCCTTATTTGTACTTTACATTTTATCATAAATTATTCTTTATTCAAGCAAAATGATTCTATTTTTTCAAAAATTAAAACCAAGAAACCTCTAATTCATAATCAGCAAAAACGTCTTCTGTTTCTGGATGTTTCAATTGATAATGAATATCAACTGTCTGTCCATTTGGGTCATGGGCGAATAGACTCGTATCTGTCAGAAAATGCTGGGTACCAAGTGGTGTCGGTATGTGGACCAAGGCAGGGACCTTAGCCGAAAAACGCATAATGGATTTAGGATTAGAAAAGCGTGTCATCACTAGCTCATCCTGATTCAACTTAATAACCACTTTTTCTTTCTCAGAATTATGGTGAACAAGATAAGTAAAGTCTCCTTTTTCCATAACCTCACACGCGTGGATTTCTTCGATAATTTCCGTTTGATCGCCTACTTTAATTTTATTTTTGATTTTAATTTCCATTAAGTATTCCTTTCTATTCTAAAACTATTTTTCTACTTAAGATAATAGCAACTCTATACTAAAAGAGAGTATCAGTATTGCGTCTACTATTTCTATTTCAAGTAAACCACCTGGGTTTGTTTGACAAAGCCGATATTTTCATACAAAAGTTTGGCTCCAATATTGCTATCTTCTACTGCAATTTGAAAGGGCTTGTCGTTATGCGCAATGAGTTGATTGACGACTGATTTTGCCAGATAGCTGCCATAGCCCTGTCCACGATAAGCTTCAGCAATCGCAAGTCCGTAGAGGTAGTTGCTATTCCCAGATAAATCGACCGTACACACTCCAATGACCTGAGCTTCTTTGAGGAGGATGTAAAGTAGCCCATCGGAATCCTTTAAGGCCTCTGTAATGTATCTGCGACTCACATCGAGCGTTTCCTCTGGATCAGAAAAGGCTTGGTGGTGGAGTTGGGCTATTTCTTCTACATAAGCGGGGTGTGCTAAGAGCACCTTGACATCTGAACGAGAATCTAGAGCATATGGTGTTTTATCTCGTCCTAGCCAGGTTTCGGTCTCTTCATCCTCAACTACCCCCCAATGACTTGCCAGATCAGGATGACGATCTAGAAAAACACGCTCTGTCTGAAAGGTCACTGAGCGAATAGGGTAAGCTACCATCTCTTTTTCAAAGCTTCTATACATAGCACGACCAACCCCCTGACGACGATGACTCGGATCCACAAGGATGCTTACTTCAACGTCTTCGTCATCCGCATAAACCGTTAATAAGCCAAGCAACTCTCCCTCTTGATAATAGAGGAAAAAGGCCGGCATATTGGGATCAAAATTAAGCATATTGGAGAGATAAGGTTCTCGAAAGGTTTGGTCATAGGCTTGACAGCTAGCAATCAATGCTTTTGCTGCCTTTCGTTCTTTTTCCGTCAATTGGTTGGTTGCTCGAATCACTCTTGTTTCTCCTTTATTTGTCTGACCTTATTTTACCAATTAAAAAGCATTTGAGCAATTTTTACCTAAACTACTTCTTTAAAGAGGCAATAATACTTTTCTCAGGAAGAACTATGACAAAGCGTCTAAATTTTAGTAAAATAGAAGGGAAACTAACTAAACGAAACAGGTAATTATTATGTCTATTAAACTTATTGCAGTTGATATTGATGGAACGCTTTTAAATAGCCAACGTCAAGTTACACCGGAAGTCTTTCAAGCCATTCAAGATGCCAAGGCTGCTGGTGTAAAGGTTGTTATCGCGACTGGTCGTCCTATTCCTGGGGTGCTTCCTCTTCTTGAAGAACTTAACCTCAACCAAGACGGAGATTATGTTATCACCTTCAATGGTGGTCTTGTCCAAGAAACTTCTACTGGTAATGAATTAATTCGTGAGACACTCTCATACGAAGATTACCTTGACATTGAGGTTTTGGCTAACAAGCTTGGCGTTCATTCTCATGCCATTACTAAAGATGGTATCTACACAAGTAATCGAAACATTGGCCGCTACACGGTTCATGAGTCTACACTTGTTCATATGCCGATTTACTATCGTACACCTGAAGAGGTGGCTGACAAGGAATTCGTTAAGGCCATGTATATCGATGAACCTGAAATTCTTGATGCAGCTATTGCCAAACTTCCACAGGAATTTTATGACCGCTTTACTATTGTAAAATCAACACCATTTTACCTAGAAATTCTCAAGAAAACAGCCAACAAAGGAATTGCTGTAACCCATCTTGCTGAGAAACTCGGTCTTTCTAAAGAAGAAACAATGGCTATCGGTGATGAAGAAAATGACCGTGCTATGCTTGAAGTCGTTGGCTCTCCTGTTGTTATGGAAAATGGTAATCCAGAAATGAAGAAAATTGCGAAACACATCACAAAATCAAATGATGAATCTGGTGTCGCTTATGCTATTAGAAAGTGGGTTCTAGAATAATATGTATACCTATAAAACTGGACTCAGTACTTCTGAGCATGACCGTTTTGTTATAGATAGTCCTCAAACAAACTTATTACAAAGTAGTTCATGGGCTAAAATCAAGGATAGCTGGGGAAATGACCGCCTAGGTTTCTATCAAGATGGTAATCTCGTTGCTGTCGCTAGTCTCCTTATTCAGCCACTCCCTCTTGGCTTTTCTATGATTTATATTCCTCGTGGACCTATTATGGATTATCAAGATAAAGATTTGCTCGCCTTTGTTATGGCTTCACTTAAAAAATATGCCAAAACAAAGCGTGCTCTCTTTGTAAAATTTGATCCAAGCCTTTTTGTGACAAAGAACCTGATTTCACAAGAAGCTGAAATCCGTAAAGAGACTATGGCGATTGCCAAGGACATCCAGGCTCTTGGTGTTGAATGGACTGGTCTCACCGAAGATATGGCTGAAAATATTCAACCACGCTTCCAGGCTAACATCCATAAGGAAGATTTCACTGAAGAACAACTCTCTAAGAGCACCAAGCAGGCTGTTCGTACTGCTAGAAACAAGGGGATTTCAGTCCAATTTGGTGGCACTGAGCTTCTTGAACAATTCGCTTCTCTGATGAAGAAGACAGAGGCCCGTAAAAGCATCCACCTTCGTGGAATCGATTATTATGAAAAGTTGTTGACTACTTACCCAGAGTCTTCTTACATCACACTCTCAACACTAGATTTACCAGCCCGTCTCAAAGACCTCAATAAGCAACTCGAAAAAAACATTGCTGATGCAGCCAAGTTTACTGAAAAAACTAAACCAGGAAAAATCGAGAACAATAAACAAGAACACAAAAGACTAAAAGAAGAAATTGACTTCCTTCAAGAAAAGGTTGATGCTGGAAATAAGACGGTCCCACTCTCAGGTACACTCGTTCTTGAATTTGGCAAGACATCTGAGAATATCTATGCGGGAATGGATGAAGACTACCGACGTTATCAACCGGCTATCCTGACATGGTATGAGACAGCTAATCACGCTTTCGAGCGTGGTGCCGATTGGCAAAACATGGGAGGAATTGAAAATTCACTTGATGGTGGCTTGTACAATTTCAAGTCAAAATTTAACCCACGCATTGAACAATTTATTGGGGAATTTAACCTTCCAGTTAGCCCTCTTTACGGACTAGCCAATTTTGCCTATAAAGTCCGTAAGAAATTGCGTAGCAAACATTAATAATATATAAAATGAGACTCCATCTTGGAAGTCTCATTTTTTGATGATATCTTAGTCTTTATCAGGAATAACCTTAAATAAATAATAGGTGATGAAGACTGTCAAGCAAAAAAGTCCGATTTTCACCCAAAGGATAGGTGCAAAAAAGATTGAAATTCCCATCAAAACATAGATTTGGATGATAATCTTTTTCTTTCGTTCTTTGGCAATTGATTTGGTTTCTCTAAAATCGGCTACATAACTTTGATATAGCTTAGTATGATATAACCATTTCTCAAAACGTTTAGAACTTCTAGCAAAGCAAGCAATGGCTAAAAGTAGAAAAGGTGTTGTGGGTAAGATTGGAAGGGGAATTCCAAGAATTCCCAAACCAAGAGAGACAAACCCTAACGAGAGATAAATTACTTTCATGAATACTTTCCTTTTAAAAAGCTGCACTAAACACATTAGTGCAGCTCTTCTGCTATGTTTTAAATATCTGTCAGTGGTGTCGCTGTGTCTGGTGAGGTATCATAAACCTTGAAGTCAGTTCCAACACCAAAGTCAGCACGTGCCAGCTGATTTTCCATCGTCATGTGGGCCAACTCCTTGATATTATTTTCTTTAGAAAGGTGACCCAAGTAGATCTTTTTAGTTTTATTACCAATGGTACGAATCATAGCATCCGCTCCATCCTCATTACACAAATGACCTTGATCAGAGAGGATACGTTGCTTAGTTGACCAAGGATATGAACCTGCTCTGAGGATTTCAATATCATGATTGGACTCAATTAGATAGCCATCAGCATTCTCAATAATACCTGCCATGCGATCAGAAACATAACCCGTATCCGTCAGCATGACAAAACTTTTTCCATCTTTCATAAAGCGATAGAACTGTGGATCAATAGCATCGTGACTAACTCCAAAAGACTCAATATCAATGTCTCCAAAGGTCAGAAGCTTGTCACGAGAAAAAACATGTTTCTGGCTATTATCAATCTTGCCAAGCATATTTTTACTATCCATAATTTGCCAGGTTTTCTCATTGGCGTAGATATCCATGCCATATTTACGAGCCAAAACGCCTACACCATGGATGTGATCCTTGTGTTCATGAGTAACTAAGATAGCATCCAGATCACTCGGATCACGATCAATTTCAGCTAGCAAACTTGTGATTTTCTTACCAGACAAACCAGCGTCCACAAGAATCTTCTTTTCTGGAGTCTCCAAATAAAAGGAATTACCAGTTGACCCTGAAGCCAAAATACTATATTTAAACCCTAAATCTGAGGTCATTTCTACTACATCTCCCATTCATCAACCATCATGGCATCCTTGTCATATGGAAGCACAATTGTAAAAGTTGAACCCTTACCATACTCACTCTTAGCCCAAATAAAGCCCTTATGTTGTTTAATAATTTCTTTTGCAATGGACAAGCCAAGACCAGTTCCACCCTGAGCACGACTTCTAGCCTTATCAACACGGTAAAAACGGTCAAAAATTAACGGCAAATCTTTCTTAGGAATACCCAAACCTTGGTCAGAAATAGAAACAATCAACTGTGAATCAGTTGTCTTCATAGACACTGTAATCTTACCACCATCAGGCGAATACTTGATAGCATTATTAAGAATATTATCTACGACTTGGGTCATCTTATCTGTATCAATCTCCACCCAAATCGAGTTTACCGGATAATCTCTAATAATTTCGTAAGTTTTACCTGTATTGGTTTCTTGACTCTTAATCTGATCGAAACGATTCAATATATAGGTCATGAAGGCCGTGAAATTAGTCATTTCAACGTCAAGCTGGGTACTCTTATTGTCAATACGAGACAGTGCCAAGAGGTCAGAAATCATTCGCATCATACGATTGGTCTCATCCAAAGAAACTTTGATAAAGTTAGGGGCAATCTCTTCGTCAAGAGCACCATCATCAAGTGCCTCCAGATAAGATTTTACAGAAGTCAAAGGTGTACGCAACTCATGACTAACGTTTGATACAAAGAGTCGGCGTTCCCGCTCTTCTTTTTCCTGCTCAGTGGCATCGTGAAGGACGGCAACCAGACCTGAGATAAAACCAGATTCTTTACGAATAAGGGCAAAGTTAACGCGTAGGGTCACAAACTCATCGTTGGCATCTCGACGAGACAAATGAATCTCAGGAGTCTTAGATAACAATTCATTATAAGTATAGGGATTTTCGCCATCTAATAAATCTAAAATGGACATCTGTGTCGCTGTTTCAAAATCTAGATTCAACAAACGCTGAGCTGTGCTATTAATCATGGTAATTTGACCACGTCGATTAGTCGCAATGACTCCATCACTCATATAAGAGAGGACTGATGATAAGCGGTTTTTTTCCTGGGCTAGATTTTCATGCGTCAAACGAAAAACGTCCGATAAATCATTCAAGCTGTCAGCTAGCTCTAAAAGCTCTGGATCACCCTTTAAGCGTAACTCCTCATTATAGTTACCTGCCATTAGGGACTTGACTCTCTTGGTCAACTTTCGAATATTTTTGACTCGTCGATAATCACGATAAGCAAGAAAAATAAAGTAGAAAGCCACAAAAAGGAGCGTAAAGAGTAAGGCTAGTTCAAAGCTTGTGATGTTTAAGCCAATACTAGTCATAATTCTTCATATAATAACCAACACCACGACGCGTCAAAATATATTCAGGACGACTAGGTGTGTCTTCAATTTTTTCACGGAGACGACGAATGGTTACGTCAACCGTACGAACATCACCAAAATAGTCATAACCCCAAACAGTTTCAAGCAAATGTTCACGAGTCATCACTTGTCCCATATGAGTTGCCAAATGGAAGAGCAACTCAAATTCACGGTGAGTCAACTCAACTTCGTTTCCTCGTTTTTTAGCAACAAAGGCATCCGGAACAATAATCAACTCACCAATTGAAATTTCCTGCTTGCCAGAGTTAGAGCTCTCTTCTACTGCAGTTTCAATAGTCTCTGTACGACGCAAGTGAGCTTTGATACGTGCCAACAATTCACGATTAGAAAATGGTTTCGTCACATAGTCATCTGCTCCAATTTCTAACCCGATAACCTTATCAAACTCGCTATCCTTAGCTGAAAGCATGATAATCGGTGTGTGACTTGTCTTTCGAATTTCCTTAGCAACTTCCAAGCCATCCAATTCAGGCAACATTAAGTCCAAGATTACCAAATCAGGATTCTCAGCTTCAAACTGCTCCAAAGCTTCACGACCATCAAAAGCCGTAACCACTTCATAACCTTCTTTTGTCAGGTTAAACTTGATGATGTCCGAAATTGGTCTTTCGTCATCAACAACTAAAATTTTTTTCATATAAACACCTCATCGGTTTTCTTAAGTCATTTCATTTCTGCAAAGTAGAAAAAAACTTTACATATCAAACATATTATACCAAAAATTAGGTCAAGGACCAAGTTTCTACTATAGATATCACACTGATAGACAAGCTTTCTTTGTTTTTTGAGATAGCTTCGTAACCTGTAATCGGTTGAAAGGCGAACATTATGATTGAATTTTCAAACATTTTTGACATTTACCGATATATATAGTAAAATACACACTTGTTGTTACATATATAAATGTAAAATTTTAGGAGGCTCTTATGGCACTTATCGAATTTAAAAATGTCAATAAATACTACGGAGATTATCACGCACTCCGTGATATCAATCTAGAAATTGAAAAAGGACAAGTTGTGGTTCTCTTGGGACCTTCTGGGTCTGGGAAATCTACCCTTATCCGTACAATCAATGCCTTGGAATCAATCGATAACGGTACCCTAATCGTTAACGGACATAATGTGACAGAAGCTTCTGCCAAAGATTTGGTGGAACTTCGTAAGGAAGCAGGGATGGTATTCCAGCACTTTAACCTCTACCCTCACAAAACCGTTCTTGAAAATGTAACCTTGGCACCCATCAAGGTTCTTGGAATCAGTAAGGCAGAGGCTGAAAAGACTGCTGAAAAATTCCTTCGCTACGTTAACATGTGGGACAAGAAAGATTCATACCCTGGTATGCTTTCTGGTGGACAAAAACAGCGTATCGCTATCGCCCGTGGTCTTGCCATGAATCCTGAGCTCTTGCTCTTTGACGAACCAACGTCAGCCCTTGACCCAGAGACTATCGGTGACGTACTGGCGGTTATGCAGAACCTTGCCAAAGGTGGCATGAACATGGTAGTTGTTACCCACGAAATGGGCTTTGCCCGCAGTGTGGCAGACCGTATCATTTTCATGGCTGAAGGTCAGGTTCTCGTGGATACTACGGATGTGGATGGTTTCTTTGACAATCCAACTGAACCTCGTGCTGTTCAATTCCTTTCTAAGATTATCGACCACAACTCTGATCGTGTCCAAGTGGATGCCTAAGGAGGTTGCCTATGATTTTCAAAAAAATCTTACGTTACCTAACTGTTGCAAGCTTGGCAATTGTCACTATTTTTCTTATCTCGAGTCACAAGACTAAGGCTGAGGATACTAGTAAGCTTCTAGATAGTAAAGCAGTCCAAAAGATTGTTAAACGAGGGACACTTAATGTCGGTGTAAAGCAAGACGTTCCTAACTTTGGTTACTATTCCGCTAAGACTAATACCTACGAAGGGATGGAAGTTGATCTTGCTAAAAAGATCGCCAAAGAACTTAAGGTTAAGGTCAATTACATTCCAGTAACAACGCAAACCCGTGAACCACTTATGGATAACGGAACTATCGACTTACTTATCGCTACTTACACCATCAATGATGAACGTAAGGCTTCTTATGCCATCTCAAATCCTTACTACTATGACCAAATTGGTTTCTTGGTTCTTAAGGACTCAGGTATTAACAAAATCTCAGACTTGAATGGTAAGACTATCGGTGTTTCTCAAGGGGCGTCAACTAAGGCTGCTTTGCAAGAGTACGCTTCAGCTAATAACCTTAAGTTCAACTATGTTCAACTCGGATCTTTCCCAGAATTGGCTGTTTCTCTTTACGCTCACCGCGTCGACGCTTTCTCAGTTGATAAATCTATCCTCTCTGGATATGAAAGTAAAAAGACTAAAACCTTAAAAGAAGGTTTCAAAACACAAGAATACGGTATTGCCTCAAGCAAGTCTAACCAAGAGTTGATTGATTATACCAACGATTTGTTGGCTAAATGGCAAAAAGATGGTAGCCTTCAAAAGCTCTACGATAAGTATCACTTGAAACCAGCTAAGGCTGAAGATAAATAGAAAGGAGTCCTGAATTTATGTATCTTTTAACTGAAACGGCTAGTCCTTTCGCTCTTGAACGTTGGGCTGCTTTCTTCGCTAACTTTGGACAATTTGCCAAAGGTTTCTTCTATACCCTTGGCATTTCGATTGGTGCCTTGATTGTTGCCCTTCTTCTTGGACTCATCTTTGGGGCTATGAGCTCTACTCACAACAAGGTTCTTCGCGGCATCTCACGTGTTTATGTCGAAATCTTCCAGAACACACCCTTGCTTGTCCAATTCGTGGTTGTCTTCTATGGGATTTCAATCTTAACTGATGGTCATGTCATGATTCCAATTTCATTGACAGCCATCCTTTGTGTGGGGGTCTACACAGGAGCCTATATCTCTGAAATTATTCGTACAGGTATTGAGGCGGTTCCTAAAGGTCAAACCGAAGCGGCTTTGTCTCAAGGATTCACCTACGCTGATACCATGCGTATCATCATCTTGCCTCAAGCAGTCCGTACTATCTTGCCACCGTTGACCAACCAAGTGGTTAACTTGATTAAGAATACTTCTACAGTTGCCATTATTTCTGGGGCTGATATCATGTTCACTGCTAAAGCTTGGGCTTATGATACCACTAACTATGTGCCGGCCTTTGCTGGGGCTGCCTTCCTCTACTTTATCATGTGTTTCCCTCTAGCTACTTGGGCACGTCGTAAAGAAGAAGAGAATAAGAAAGCTTACTAAGGAGGTCCACTATGTCAGAAGTTTTATCAGCTACTAACCTTAAATTCTTGGCACAAGGGATGTGGACGACCCTTTACTTGTCTTTCTTCATCATTGTGCTGTCTACCTTGTTCGGAACTATTCTGGCGGTTATGCGTAACGGAAAGAATCCTATTCTTCGTTGGATAGCTTCTATCTACGTTGAGTTCGTTCGTAACGTTCCTAACTTGCTTTGGATTTTCATTATCTTCTTGGTCTTCCAGCTTAAGTCTACAGCGGCAGGAATTACCTCTTTCACGGTCTTCACTTCAGCGGCCTTGGCGGAAATCATTCGTGGGGGACTGAACTCTATCGACCATGGCCAAACGGAAGCCGGCTTATCTCAAGGGTTTAACAACAGACAAATCTTTATTTACATCATCTTCCCACAAGCTATTCGTAAGATGTTACCATCTATCATTTCTCAATTCGTAACGGTTATCAAGGATACTTCTTTCCTTTACTCTGTTATCGCTTTACAGGAATTATTTGGTAAGAGTCAGATCTTGATGGGGGGTTACTACGAACCTAGTCAAATCTTTACCCTATACGGTATTGTGGCTCTAGCTTATTTCGTGATTAACTTCGCCATTTCTAGCTACTCTCGCTACCTCTCTAAACAATGGGAGCAAGCTAGTGAATAAAACAAAAAACTCACCTGCGGGTGGTTTTTTTGTTTGCCAAGATACTCAAAAACGACCCCAATCGGAGTCATTTGTTTCTTTAGTTCACTGTTACCTTACCTGAATAATAATCTAGTGTAATTCCTTCTTGTACATTTGGAACAAAGACATTAAACTCAAGCGAGCCATCAGCTGATTTGGCTTCAAGATGGGTTCCTGATGGAATAAGGTTATCCCCTTCATAAATTAAAGTAACACGGTAACGGACACGTTTATTTTTATCCTGAGCTTTTCGTACCAGACTTTCATAATAGTTTTGTCCCGTAGAACTTTCGCTATTAGCTTGGTTAGCCCAAGCAGTTTGAACGGCAATATTTTCTGGATTTGAAGTCGAGGCATCAAATCCTTTGAGACCACCTACAAGTGCATAGCCCAACAAATGACCTCTATCTACGGCATGGCTATACTCTCCTGAAAGATTATGAACTTGATGCCATCCAGCTGGTGTCCAAGACGTTGAACCATTACCTGTTTCTTGACGATTTTTGTACTGTCTGGTTGCTTTACTTAATAAGGCATTCGCAACTGTAGGAACCGTTTGTCCTTGAACCGTTTTGACTTGGTTATTGGCATAGGGTTGGCTAGAAACCTTAGCATTTAGATTAGTCTTATTACCATTAACAATATAAGCCCCTACCCCATTCCATTCAATGGAGTTTCCTAGTTGACTCTTGACGGAGCTAGTCATCACTGACTCAGCAAGCTGCTCTTGTGGCGTAGCCTTTCCATTTGTTGAACCGTTTGATTTAACGGAGTTATTGGATTTTCCCGAGACTAGACTAGCTACCTGCTTGATTGGATTATTAGGCGATAGCTTATTGCTCGTCCCAATGTAACCTAAAACTGCAATCAAGACCGCTATTAGTAACGAGACTAGTTGACGTTTCTGTTTATTTGTTAAAGATGTCTTTCTTTTTGCCATTGTTCTCTTTCTTTTATATGAATGTCATGACTAAAGGAGCGGGATTACTTCCCACTCCCTTTTATTTTCCTGTAAATTTAGCAACAATTGCCTGCCAGGTTTCTGGTTTTAAGATGCTTATAGGATCCTTGCCCTCTCCTAAAACAGCATAGCCAATCATCAATCCGATTGCTAGAAAAGCAAGGCCAATCACACACACACTCAAAACAAGTAATAATTGACGAAAAACATAGCCTTTACCAGTTTCCATACTAAGCCTCACTTACACGTGAAATATTTGCTCCTAGTTTAGCTAGTTTCTCATGGAATTGATAGTAACCACGATCCAAGTGTGTCAACTTACCAACAGTAGTTGTTCCTTCAGCCACCATCCCTGTAAGAATTAGTGCTGCCGAAGCTCGAAGGTCAGTAGACATAACTTGAGCACCTTGAAGTGGCAAACCACCGTGAATCATAGCCGTATCACGAAGAATTTCTGAATGAAGTCCCATACGACGCATTTCTTCTAAGTGTTGGAAGCGATTCTCAAAGACTGTCTCAATCATGGTTGATTCCCCGTTTACCACTGCCATAAGTGCTGTAAATTGAGCTTGCATGTCAGTTGGGAAACCTGGGTGAGGTAGAGTTTTAACGGTTACTGGTTTCAATTGTGAAACATCAGATTTAACACGAATACCGCCGTCTTCTTCCTTAACATAGACACCCATTTCCAATAATTTTGAAATCAAAGGACGGTTATGTTCCCAAATAGCATCTTTGATAAGGACATCACCAGAAGTCATGGCTGCTGCTACCATAAAGGTACCTGCTTCAATACGGTCCTGAACAACTGCATGTTTAGTACCATGGAGAGCTTTAACACCTTTAATCACGAGTGATTCAGTTCCAGCACCTTTGACATCTGCTCCCATCTCGTTAAGAAGAAGGGCCAAGTCAACGATTTCTGGTTCACGCGCAGCATTTTCAATGGTTGTAACTCCATCAGCCAAAGTGGCTGCCATCATAAGGTTTTGAGTGGCACCGACAGATGGAAAGTCCATATAAATAGTTGCACCTTTTAGTTTTTCTGCTGTCGCAGTGATGTCACCACCAACTTGGGTAATTTTAGCACCCATTGCTTCTAAACCTTTGAGGTGGAGGTCAATCGGACGGCTACCAATCGTACAACCACCAGGCATTGAAACCTTCGCGTGGCCATTGCGGGCAAGAATTGGTCCAAGTACTACGATAGACGCACGCATCTTGCTAACATACTCGTATGGTGCCTGATCGAGAATCTCTCCACTAGCATCTACTACAACGGTATTGTTTTCTTCGTCAAAGTCTACAGCAATATCCAAACCACGAACGACATTATTCATGGTGTAAACATCTGACAAGATTGGAACATTAGTTAAGGTTGTCTGACCTTCAGAGGCCAAGATAGTTGCCGCCAACAAAGGCAAAACAGCATTTTTAGCACCTTCAATGACAACCTCACCACTTAATCGAGTGTTGCCACCCTGCACAATAATTTTATCCATAAGGATTCCTTTCAAGGGTCATTTTCATCTTTTTGTATTATATCAAAAGTCTTTTAAAATCACTAATTTAAGATATTGAGCTTGCTAACGATTGACATAGTGTTAAAACATATATAAAGAATGAACTTACTAGAAAACCAATGGCAATACTAATAAAAAGCAAGAATAATCTCAATTTCCCAGTGTTAACAATAACATTCTTGGTTATTTTTTCCCAATCAAAAAGCGTATTCACCATCTGATAAGTTAAACCAATAAAAACCAAGTGGCTCGCTAGAGGAACCATATCATTTAAAATAGTCATCAAACTATTATATCATAGAAGACTTACATAAAACATAAGAAGAATCATTAAAAATACGACTTTTTACATTTGATTTCTTTATTAGTTTTCACCATTAAGAGCCATTGTTAACCAACTTAAGAACCTTTCAAAATGAGATTTTCCGTGTTCATTCGAGATTGAAATTTAATTTATTTTCAATCATTAGTCATAAGAAAAAATCTTCCCTAATGCTACTGTTTCCAAATAACAGGTTTAGGGAAGATTTTGAGTCATTAGTTAACTATTACTTAGAAGAATTCCATGGCCACTAAAGTAATAATCGCAGAATCATAATAATTCTTAACAGGAAGATCCTGCATAAAGACAATCTTATTCTGCTGAACTAATTTCAAGTACTTTTGATCCTTCTCAGCCGCAAAAGCAATTGGTGCTTTAAAACTTGCAGCTTGGTGGTCGTCTAAAAACTTACCAGACAAATTGTAATTTGAAAAGACATTTTTCTGAGTCATAAAGAAATCCAACATCTTATTAAGGACTTTCTGACTCTTTTCATCGTTACTCTGAGTAAGATTGTATGGAAGACGACAAGCATTATAAGAATACGTTGAATCAAACTGATTTGAGATGGTGTAAGGCTTAACCACACGAGCCCCTGATTCATCCACCCAGATAAAGTCTGGAATTAATCCAGTCTTAGTTTTAGAACTAATCGTTTCAAGACTACTTAACATCTTGTTATTAATATCCAACCATTTTTTATCTTTTGTAACTTCATAAAAAGCTTGGAACTGCTTAGGTACAGTATCTGAAGTTCTCATAAGATTATAATATTTGGAATCTTTGTTCGCCCAGTTCCCAACAGTCAAAATTCCAATATTTTCATTATAGTTATACTTGAGAATATCCTGCAAGAGGGCCTTGGCCTGTGTTTGATACTCATCTTTATGGCTTGGCCATTGTTTTGAGGCTTCAATCAAGGCATAGGCAATATAAAGGTCCCCGTCAGTTGCATTGTGATCATCAACATTTTTAGCACTTTTTTGAACAATTTGTTCCCAAGACATCAATTGATTGCCTTCAATACGATGTGACAAATAATACTTGTAGAGTCTTTCAAAATCTTTTTGATTAGCTAAACCTTTCTTAGCTGCTCGCACGGTGATTAGCATTCCGTAACTTTGTGACTCAGAAAGAACAACATCTTTGTCTTTGTCATTAGTAGTTTTGACATATGCTTCGTTGCCTTTTTTGACTACGAAGTGTTTTTCCCATTTTTGATAAATTCTATCTTGAATATCAGTTTTCGTTTTCATTCTTATGGTAAACATTGAAAAAACAAATAAGCCAAGGATAACTACAAACCATAAATATTTAAAATATTTTGTTTTCATACATACTCCTATTCTGCAAAACGCTTAGTTTTAACCCATGTTGTTCCTTCACGATGAAGAATTTTATCCATGATAATAGACCACAACGAATCTAAAGAAACAATAATGAATAACTGTGCGTAACTAAAATAAGAGAGAATCGCTAACCAAATTTGTTTGCTGGTTGCTTGTCCAAATTGTGAAGCTAGGGCAACATTGATTTGCAATAAATATAATCCAATCATCAAGAGCCAGTTAAACAACATTAATTGAGCAATGTAAATATTACTTGCATCAAAGGCAAACGGAATCTGCACGGTTGGGAAAAAGATATGTAAAACAATGGCTAAGACATTAGCAAAGAAGATTAAATCAGATAAGACAATTGCACCATTAAACCAGAAGAAAATACAAGAGTAATTCGCTACTTCTAGTTTTACACGCCAATTTCCTTTACCGAACAAATGTTTAAAATTCGAGATAACAACTTCGTAATTACCTTTTGCCCAACGTTTACGTTGCATATAATAACTTTTAAGCGTTTCAGGTTCTTGTTGGAAGGCTTCAGAATTATATGCCAGGGCAATTAATTTACCACTTTGCATAATCTTGAAGGAAATATCGGTATCTTCGGTCAAGGCACCATTTCGCCAACCACCAATACTTTTAACGAATTCAGTTTGAATAATGAAGTTCGTTCCTGGAATACGACCAATTTTAAATAAATGCCACATTCCAACGTGGTGAACACGTTGCGTGACAACAATCTCTTGATTGATACAACGTGTTAAGAAATTTTGTTTTGCATTTCTTGTTTTATTACGGCCAAAGGACGCCACTCTTCGTTCTGGATCCTTCATCACTTCTTTAACTAAGAAGTAAAGTGCATTAGTTTCAGGCATGGCATCCGCATCATAAATACAGATATATTCTCCATCAGCCATTTTAAGGGCATCGTTCAGAACACCTGCTTTACCACCAGTACCCTTACGATTAATAATGGTAATATTACGTCCAGCATACTCTGGCAAGGCTTGAACAGCTAAACACTCTTGGTAAGTATTATCTGAACAGTTATCCGCAAACAAAAGTAGCTCAACCTTGTCATGAGGATAATTCATATTCAAGATAGCTTTAGCCGTTTGAGAGATAACAACATCTTCATTATGGGCTGGAACTACAATCGTAACCTTAGGATAATAAGGAAGTTCCTCCTTATCAACCTTAAAATCACTATGTTTCAACCAAAAATGAACAGCTGATACCAGAATAACAACACCCCAAATTAAGGAAATCCAGATGGATATTAGGGTGAAAATCATTAAAAACTGACTAACCATGTTTCACCGCCTTGAAATTATGAGAAACACGTTCATATATTACTGTATAAACAGTAAACAAAACAATGAAAGCAATCGCAAAAATAAGGCTAATACATAAAGCAAATACAAAAAACAAGTTTGTGATAGTCATAACTTCCCCCTAATACTCAACAATAATATCCGTTTCTAACTGACGGTTTAAATTACTCATTAATTCACTATAGTTATCAAATTTTTTGGAATTCTTTTTATCAATGACAAGAAAACCTGATTGAAATTGAATACCTTGATAACTACTTCCCCTAGTGAATGTCATTTCTTTTAGATGTTCTTCAAGACTAGTTTTATAAATCTTTTCTAAGTTTCTAGATTCATTTTTTGAGAGGATTAAGTAGCTCCCCTCAGAAACATAAAAGACTTGCTCAAAGCGATCCAGCTTATCTGAAATCTGATGATAGATACTAGCAAGCAAATGGTTATATTCACGAGGACTCAATTCAAAGAATTGTTCTTCATGAGACCAATGTATCAAAAGTGCTTGAACAGGTTTTTTATCCTCTAATAAATCACGATAAGCGTTACTAGCCTTGACTTCTTCAATCTGAACAGATGAAATAAATTTATAGAAGTAATACTTAATCTTTGAAAGTATCCCCATTAACAAAGGAAAACTGAATATAAGAACTAATGTATCATTCAGTGGAAGATAGACAACACCACTAACCAATACAAAGATACTTAAAGCAAAACTTAAAATGATTAGCCAAGTAATCAGAATCTCTGTTAAGAAACATACTGCAGCAATACCTAAAATCAGAAAGAAAGCTTCAAACATGAATAAATTAGGATTGACTTGATTACAGTAGAGAAATAGTAATGCTTCAAAGAAAATCAAACATAAAATCCAATACCAGATTTTTTTATCTCTTTTCAAACTCAATTTCCTCCTTCGTGAAACTCTGATACAGAATCTTCCAAATTAAAGTACACTTTAATCGCTTGAACAATTCTCTCAGATGCTTTACCATCACCATAAGGATTAGGAGCTTCAGACATTTCTTTATAAAGAGCTTCTTCAGTTAAAAGTGAAGTCATTGCTTCTTTCACCTTGTCTGGATCAGTTCCGACAAGTTTCAATGTTCCTGCTTTAACACCTTCTGGACGCTCTGTTGTATCTCGTAATACTAAAACAGGTTTTCCAAGTGATGGAGCTTCTTCTTGAACACCACCAGAATCCGACATAATAAAGTAACTTCTAGAAGCTAAATTATGAAAATCAAAGACATCTAAAGGTGCGATAAGATGAATTCTATCATGGTCACCTAAAATTTCCTTTGCTGCAGCTTGTACAGAAGGGCTCAAATGAACAGGGTAAACCACTTCAATTTCAGAATGCTTATCTACCATATGACGAAGAGTTTTAAATACTCGACGCATTGGCTCACCTTGATTCTCTCTTCGGTGCATTGTTACTAAGATAATTTTTTTATTCTCATCGATTTTATCGAGAACTTCATGATAATAATTATCTTTAACTGTAAGCTTTAAGGCATCAATCGCTGTGTTACCAGTGACATAAATTGCCTCTTTTTTATGATTTTCCGACAATAAGTTTGCTTTACTTTCTTGAGTAGGTGCAAAATACAAATCAGAAAGGCTGTCAGTCATCTGACGATTCATTTCCTCTGGATATGGTGAATATTTATCATAAGTTCTAAGCCCAGCCTCAACGTGACCGATACTTACTTTATTGTAAAATGCAACCAAGCCAGCAGCAAATGTTGTTGTTGTATCACCATGAACCAAAACCAAATCAGGTTGTTCCTTCTTAACAACTGGATCAAAATTAGCCAAAATTTTAGAAGTAATTTCCTGAAGTGATTGGTTTTTTCCCATGATATCCAAATCATAATCAGGAACTATCTCAAAAGTCTCCAAAACTTGGTCAAGCATTTGACGGTGTTGAGCTGTGACTACTGTAATAGTATTAATGGTTTCTTGATGTTTTTTCAACTCAAGAATTAATGGCGCCATCTTAATTGCCTCTGGTCTTGTCCCAAAGACAACCATAATATTTAATTTTCCCATAAGATCCCCCCTATGACCTATACGAAATCAATATAATATTGACAAATAACACTCTACATTATCACTTTATTATCCCCAATAAAAAGGAAAATGAGTTATCCTTTCTCCAAAAGCATTAAAGGGAATGCCCTCGCTATTGGTCTTGTTTTGCAAATGATGTAAAGTAGATAAAGAAAAAGGTCTCAATAAAAAGACTATCATTACGTATAAAATTCAAGAAGTAAGACAAGAAAACTAAGTCATATCATCCAAGGATATCAATTGTTTTGAGATTTTCTAGTCTTCTCCCCCGAATTTAAAAATACACTATTTAATAAATAAAAAAACTGCAGGAGAAAAAACGCTTTGCTAATAAAAGTGTTTTTGAATCCAGCAGTATTGCTAATTTACATATATTTCATAAAAACTTCTCCCCATTTTAAAGAGCGTCCCCTTTACTTACGCTCTATCCCTATCTTACAAATCAAAATATCGGTATGATAACCCTATCCCAATACCATATCATATAGTACCAAGCACCAACACGTAATCGTATAAAACTCTCCCCGAAAGAGTTGAAAGATTACAATCAAGTTGGCTTCAAGTTACTACTACCAATATTCCCTATTCATATAGACGCTATAATTATAACATGTTATTTTTATTTTTCAACCTTTTTTAATTTTTTGTTATTTTAATGTATGTGACAACCATTATAATGAAGTCGTTTGAATTAAACATTCCTACTTAACAAATACTAATCAAATGATATTTATCTATATTTTAATAAATAATAATTAAACACCCTTTGGCTTTTAAATGGATTTGCATAAAAAAAAATCAGAATTCCTATTAAAATTCTGATTCAGAATGAAGACAAACATCGTTTTTGATGCTTGTCTTTTTTTATATTCACACTTAATTCTCCCATAACCCAATAATATTGAGGTATTTGGATAAAATAACAGGTCTTTCCTACCATCATTTTTACCAATTTTTTGATATTTAGACATGCCAAAGTAAGCCCAACCTTATCTTCCATTTTGGACTTTCCTTTTTCTCTGGTATAACGCAAGTTATGATATTCTTTAGCTGTTCCGAATAAACGTTCTATCGTTTCTTTCCGATGTTGGTACCGTTCCTTCATCCCACTTTGATGACGGATATCTTCACAGATGTCTAAGGCATCTTTCCAAATATGACGCACAACAACTTTTTGGTGCTGGCGACTTTCAGTACAAATCGCTAACAAGGGACAGGTCTTACAAATTTTGGGATTGCTTTCATATTCTCTATAACCTTCACGTGGTGTTGTACGGTAAGTTAATACCTGGTTCTCTGGACAAAGATAGCAGTCAAAATGCTCGTCATAGACAAAGTCTTTAGGACGTAGAAAGCCTCTCTTACCTCTTGGCCTAGTGTAAGGGAATACTGGCGTAATCTCTTTTTCTAAAAGAAACTTGGCAATACTAGGTGTTTTGTAGCCTGAATCCGCAATAATGAATTCAGGGGAGAAGGGTTCTGACTTGGCGAAAAGAGCAGGAAAGGCCTAACTATCATGGGTGTTACCTGCTTCAACTGTATAAGCCAAGGCCCAACCATGTTTATCACAAGCTACGTGAGCATTATAAGCGAAGGCTTCCTTGTGTTCTCCCTTGTGAAACCAACCACTATCTGGATCAGTCGTTGATTGTTTCTTAGATTTAGCCTCGCCTTTTTTGGCGGGCTTTAAGAACTTTTTTGCATGCTTCTTCCTGTCTAAATTAATCTCAACATCCAGTTGTTCACTCATGAATTTAGCTTTTTGATCAACAACATTTTTGTACTTATGATTATTGGCAGCTGCCTTGATATGTGTCCCATCGATGAAGATTTCTGAGGGATCAATGAGCCCCGCCTCCAAAACGTGATGAAGCACATGACTAAAAATGTGTGCTAACAATTCTTTATTTTGAAAGCGTCGGCTATAGTTCTTACCGTAAGTTGTAAAATGTGGTACCTTATCATCCAGAGATAAGCCAAGAAACCAACGATAAGCCGTATTCACCTCGATATCCTTGATGGTTTGGCGCATAGAACGAATGCCATAAAAACATTGAATCAAAGGAATCTTAACTAACAAAACAGGGTCTAGACTAGGGCGACCATTATCTGAAGAATAACTATCCTCAACAACATCATAAATAAAAGAAAAATCAATCGTTTCTTCAACTTTTCTTAGAAAATGGTCTTTAGGCACAAGTTCATCAAGTGTATAGAAACCTATTTGACGACGATTATATTCAGGATTATCTTTGTGAAACATAGGAGTACCTCATCAAATACCTTTTCTTTTATTATGCTCCTTCGAAGCAAGAAAAGTCCCCAGAAGTATAACTTCTGAGGACTTTGTCTTCAATCTGAAAGAGGTATTTTTATACCTCTTTTTGTTCACTCTTCAATTATGCTATCACTGT
>OGEZ01000398.1_pt1 | contig 40630 bp, 35 predicted proteins | sample 1570831 | NCBI WGS metagenome assembly OGEZ01 (sample SAMEA2582059, study PRJEB24529) | metagenome | biome: Human gut stool | place: China | collected 2011
TGCCGCCCGGGCTTTTTTCAGATCGGAGGTATCTCTATGGCAGGCGAAACCGTACTGCTCTATAACTGCTCCGGCCCACAGTGGAGCAAGCTGCGCCAGGTATTTGTGATGCAGAAGCTGCGCATGAAGGCCGTGGAGCCCGGCCAGTATGGCCTTTCCCTCGCCCAGGTGCTGGAGGGCAGCGGAGAGTCCGCCGGGGTGGAGGAGGAATTTTCCGACCCCATGCTGGTGTTCTGCTCCCTTACCGGTCCTCAGCTGGACCGCCTGCTGGGCGCCATGAAGCGCGCCAAACTGCCCCCCATCCCCCTCAAGGCGGTGCTCACTCCCACCAACCGGGACTGGACCTCCCAGCAGCTGTGGCAGGAGCTGCGCCGGGAACATCAGGCCATGCAGGAGCGGCAAGGCAAATAATTTCTCCGCGAAAAAAGCATTGACAAATCGCTCCTTCCGCCCTATAATGATAAGGCGGTTTTCAATAGACCGCCTGTTTGCGGCTGTGCTGGAATTGGTAGACTGGCAAGCTTGAGGTGCTTGTGTCCGGACGGGCGTACGGGTTCGACTCCCGTCAGCCGCACCAGTCAGAAAAGACGACTTGTTTCGACAAGTCGTCTTTTCTTTGGCCCTTTTGGGTGGTAGCATTTGCCACCGGATTGAGAGAGAAGGAGTTGCACGATGAGCCAAAACAAGCCCGCAGAAAACAAAATGGGCACCATGCCGGTCAACCGGCTGCTGTTGTCCATGTCCATCCCCATCATGATCTCCATGCTGGTCCAGGCACTGTACAACGTAGTAGACAGTATCTTCGTGGCCCAGCTCAGTGAGGACGCCCTGAACGCTGTCTCCCTGGCCTTTCCCATTCAGAACCTGATGATTTCTGTGGCGGTAGGTACCGGCGTAGGTATCAACGCCCTGCTGTCCAAGAGTTTGGGCGAAAAGCGTCAGGACCGGGCCAATGCCGCCGCCATGAACGGCCTGTTTCTGGCTGCGGTCAGCTACCTGGTCTTTATGCTCATCGGTCTGACCTGCTCCCGGCTGTTCTTTGCCATCCAGACGGACAAGCAGGCCATCGTAGACTATGGCGAGAGCTACATGTTCATCGTGTGCGTACTGTCGGTGGGCATGTTCTTCCAAATCACCTTTGAACGCATCCTCCAGGCCACCGGCCGTACCCTGTACACTATGTTCACCCAGGCTCTGGGCGCCATCATCAACATCGTACTGGACCCCATCCTGATCTTCGGTCTGTTCGGTCTGCCCCGCATGGAGGTGGCCGGCGCCGCCCTGGCTACCGTACTGGGCCAGATCATTGCCGCCCTCGTCTCGGTGGTCATCAACGCCACCCGCAACCCTGACGTACAGCTGAGCCTGAAGGGCTTCCGCCCCCAGGCCTCCATCATCGGCCACATCTACGCCGTGGGCGTGCCCTCCATCATCATGTCCTCCATCGGCTCGGTGATGGTCTTCGGCATGAACAAGATTTTGATTGCCTTTACCACCACTGCCACTGCGGTATTCGGTGTGTACTTCAAACTCCAGTCCTTCGTGTTCATGCCTGTGTTTGGCCTTAACAACGGCATGGTACCCATTGTGGCCTACAACTACGGCGCCCGCCGTCCTGACCGCATCAAGCAAACCATCAAGCTCAGCGTCATCTATGCCGTGTGCATCATGCTCATCGGCCTGCTGATCTTCCAGTTCTTCCCCAACGTCTTGCTGGACCTGTTCCGCTCCGAGCAGGACACCGGCGATATGCTCACCATCGGCGTACCCGCTCTGCGGATCATCTCCCTGAGCTTCCTTCTGGCTGGCTACTCAGTGGTATGCTCCTCCGTATTCCAGGCTCTGGGCCACGGCGTGCTCAGCCTGGTAGTATCAGTGGTACGACAGCTGGTGGTGCTGCTGCCCATCGCTTTTCTGCTGTCCCAGCTCCACGGACTGGAGCTGGTGTGGTGGGCCTTTCCCATCGCCGAACTGGTGGCAGTCTGCCTTTGTACTCTGTTCCTGCGCCGGGTCTACCGCAAGGAGATCCACCCTCTGGAGATGTAAAAAAAGTCCCGGAAGCAATCGCTTCCGGGACTTTTTTATTTAAAGATAAGCAATGACCTGAGCCATCATCATAAAGTGGGCAATGGAACCCAGGAGGATGAATACATGGAAAATCTCGTGGCAGCCAAAGCGGGGGTTGCTGCGCCCGGGCCACTTCACCGCATAGAGCACACCGCCCACCGTGTATAAAACTCCGCCCAGAATGAGCCAGAACATACCCAGCCCAGGCATCCGCTGGGACAGAGGAACGATGGCAAACAGGGCCAGCCAGCCCATCACCAGGTAGATAACGCTGGTGAGCCACCGAGGGATATCCAGCTTGGCGATGGTAAGCACCACGCCGGCCACAGCCAGCCCCCAGATGGCAATAAGCAGGGGCAGTCCGCCATCTTCCCGCAGCACCGTGAGGCATACGGGGGTGTAGCTGCCGGCAATGAGCAGATAAATGGAGCAGTGGTCATATTTGCGCAGGGCTATGCGCTTAGAACGGGTGGTATTCACACAGTGGTACAGGGTGCTGGCCGTATACAGGCACACCATAGATAACCCGTAAATCAGAAAGAGCACCAGGTTTCCCCATTTGCCCATCCACGCAGACTGAACGGTGAGAAATACCGTCCCTACCACCGCCAGCGCTGCTCCAATCCCGTGGGTAATGGCTGACCAGGGCCGCAGGCCGTCATAGGGGTCCCGCACCTCTTTCCGCCTCCGGGGACGGGGCACAGAAATCAAAGGTCTGGCCGGAACTGCAGTTTCATGGAACATATCAGACACCTCACAATCAAAGGCATTTGGCATGGGTCTGTCAAACACTCTTCTATGTTCCATAGTATAGTCCTCCCCTTCAGCAAAATCAATAAGCAAAATTACTAAATCTAATTTTAAAAACTAGATTATATCACATGCAGAGTTTCCTCCCGTCAGGCACTCCACCCGCACCCGATTCTCCTGTACCAGCACATGCAGTCCGCCTCCCCGCTGGCACTGGCCGGACAGCAGCAGGTCGGCGGCAGGGTCCTCCACCCAGGCGGCAATGGCCCGGCGCAGCGGCCGTGCCCCATAGTCCCGGTGGCTGCCCTTCTTGGCCAGCAGCCGCACCGCGTCCTCCTCTACCTGCATGGTGACCCCCAAGCTCTCCAACCGTTTGCCTGTCTCATCCAGCAGCTGCCGGGTAATGGATACCAGTGTCTCCTCCCCCAGGGGATGGAACACCAGAGCGGCGTCCAGACGGTTTAGAAACTCGGGCGCAAAGGTCTGTTTCGCCTCGGAGAGTACCTCCCCCTCCAGGGCTTTCCGGTCACTCTCCGTCCCGCTCCCAAAGCCCAGACGGGTCTTTTGCTGGAAGTGCCGCGCCCCCAGGTTGGAGGTCATCACCAATACGGTATTCCGAAAGTCGGTCTTTCGTCCCTGACTGTCGGTGAGCACTCCCTCCTCCATCACCTGCAGCAGTACCGACCAGATATCCCGGTGTGCCTTCTCCAGCTCGTCCAGCAGCACCACCGACCAGGGGCTGCGCCGCACCCGCTCGGTGAGCTGTCCCCCCTCCTCGTGGCCCACATAGCCGGGGGGTGAGCCGATGAGTCGGGAGACGCTGTGTGCCTCCATATATTCCGACATGTCAAAGCGGATGAGAGCTTCCGAGCTGCCGAACAGGGTCTGGGCCAGACTGCGGCACAGCTGGGTCTTGCCCACGCCGCTGGGACCCAGCAGCAAAAAGCACCCCACCGGCCTTCTGGGGTCCTTCAGCCCCAGCCTTCCCCGGCGTACCGCCCGGGCCACCGTCTTTACCGCCTGCTCCTGGCCCAGCACCGTGCGCTCCAGGGACTGTTCCAGTTCCTCCAGCGCCTTTCGGTCGTGCTGGGTGGGATCGCTCACCGGCACCCCGGTCCACTGGGACAGCACCGCTCGGATGTGGCTCTCCTCCACGGTTTTCTGGGGATGGCCCTGCCGCCAGCGCTTTTTCCCCGCTTCCAGTTCCTTGCGGAAGTCCCCCTCCGCATCCCGGAGCATGGCCGCCTTTTCAAAATCCTGCTTTCGGATGGCCTGGGTGAGCTGACGCCCCGCCTGGACTGCCCGCTGCTCCAGCCGCTGCAGCTCAGGAGGCAGCGTGTGGCTGGACAGCCGTGCCTGGGAGGCCGCCTCGTCCATCAGGTCGATGGCCTTATCCGGCAAAAAACGCTCGGGCAGATAGCGAATGGACAGGTCCACCGCCGCCTCCAGGGCCTTGTCCGAGATGGTGATGTGGTGGTGGGCCTCATACCTCCCCCGCAGTCCCCGGAGAATGGCCAGCGTCTGGTCCCGGGTGGGCTGGCGCACCGTGATGGGCTGGAAGCGGCGCTCCAGGGCGGAGTCCTTTTCAATATATTTGCGGTACTCATCCAGGGTGGTGGCGCCAATGACCTGAATCTCTCCCCGGGAGAGAGCAGGTTTCAGGATGTTGGCTGCGTCAATGGCTCCCTCGGCACTGCCTGCTCCCACGATGGTGTGCAGCTCATCGATGAACAAAATCACATTGCCCGCCCGACGCACCTCCTGGAGCACGTGCTTGAGCTTCTCCTCAAACTCACCCCGGTACTTGGTACCTGCCACCATGGCGGACAGATCCAGGGCGCACACCCGTTTTCCTAACAAATGGGCAGGTGCGGTGCCGTCGGCAATGGCCAGAGCCAATCCCTCCACCACCGCAGTTTTGCCTACGCCGGGTTCTCCGATGAGAGCGGGGTTATTTTTGGTGCGGCGGGATAGGATTTGGATCAGACGCTCCAGCTCCGCCTCCCGGCCGATCACCGGGTCCAGCTGACCCTGGCCGGCCATGGCGGTAAGGTCCCGGGCACACTGGTCCAGTTGGCGGGTGTCTCCCCCGCTGCGCTCGGGCTCCCGGCTGCGCATGACCCTGGAGATGCTATCCTCGCCTCCCAGGGCGGCGGACAAGCGCTGACTGAGCCGGGCACGGTCCACCCCGCACTCCCCCAGCAGCCGTACAGCTGAGCTAGTACTGTCCCGCAGCAGGCCCAGCAGCAGATGCTCCGCATTGACTGCCGGCTGTCCCAGCTTTTTGGCCTCCGCCGCCGCCTGTTGAATGGCCTGGCAGCAGTTGGGGGTCAGCCCCTGGTGCAGAGTGCGCCCGGGCACTCCGGTGCCCACCAGCTGGGCGATACAAACCCGCAGGCGGGGGCTGCCCGCTCCCTCCTCCCGCAGCAGACGGGCGGCAGTGCTGTACTCCTGGCTGGCCAGCCCCAGCAGCAGATGTTCACTGCCTACATAGCTGTGTCCCAGACGGGCGGCGTTCTCCTGGGCCAGACGAATGGCCCCCAGGGCAGTGGATGTAAAACGGCAATCGGCCATATTGATCCCTCCAGATGTTCCATATCCTGGCGCACGTCCCGGAAATATCCGGAAGCCCGCCAGGGTCTTCTCTAACTATGCCCGCTTTTTCAAAAATTAGCATTGCAATTTTGAAAAGATGTGATAGAATGTAGTGTAGAATTTTAGGGAGGTGTTTTCCAATGGCCTATGTCATCAGCGATGCCTGCATCAGCTGTGGTTCCTGCGCCGATGCCTGCCCCGTGGGCGCCATCGCTCAGGGTGCTGACCACTACGAGATCAACGCCGGCGCTTGCCTGGACTGCGGTTCCTGCGCCGATAGCTGCCCCATGAGCGCCATCTCCCAGGGCTGAGCCTCTGTGAGATCAACAGCGCCGGCCATTGGCCGGCGCTGTTTTCATATTGTTTTGTTGTGTTCCATACGCCTCTCTGCCGGTTTCTCCGGCGGAGAGGCGTATTTTATTAAGGTATCGGCCATCAGCCCTCCATATGCTTCCCCAGGAACACAGCGATGGACTGGGCCAGCTTGTACTCCACCTCGCCGCCGGTGAGGTTCTCCTCCGGCGCGGTGAATACCACACTGCCCAGCACGTCCCCCTCCGACAAAATGGGAGCCACGGTATCCAAGAAAAACCGTCCCTCCTCGGCGCATAGGGGCACGCCGATCTCGCCAACCTTATGCTGGTAAATCTGCCGGCTCTCCATCAGCCGCTCCAGCTCGGGGGCGATCTGCTTGTCCAGCAGTTCCCGCCGGGGCGCTCCGGCCAGAGCGATAATGTTGTCCCGGTCAGTGATCACCGCGATCCTTCCTGTGGTGCGGTTGAGGGTCTCGCACATCTGGGCGGCAAATTCGGTCAGCCCGCCCAGAAGGGAATACTTTTTAAAAATCACACTGCCATCCCGCTCCGTGTAAATTTCCAGTGGGTCGCCCTCTCGGATTCGCATGGTACGTCGAATTTCTTTTGGTATTACGACACGACCTAAGTCATCGATCCTGCGGACAATACCTGTTGCTTTCATCTATATAATTCCTCCCACGGTGGTTTTTTGGAAACAAAATATAGTATGGACAGGAAAACGGAGGCTATGCGTGGATCATTCACAGGGACCCATTCCCAGCTGCCCATTATTTTTGTACGCATTTGTGCGTCATACAAAGACAAAAAGCTTGACGAACAGGTGAAAAAAACGTAGAATAGTGAACTAGCTGCAAAAGCAGTTTCCATCCTGGCGCAAGCCGGAGAGAGGGGTGGAGCTGGCAGCGAAAATAAAAGAAGGGAAAGAAACATCGTGGAAGAGAAAAAATTCCAACCCTATGTCCCCGCGGACAAGGTGATGCCGGAATTTACCGTGGTTTCCATTGTGTTGGGCGCTATTCTGGCCATCGTCTTTGGCGGCGCCAACGCTTACCTGGGACTGCGCGTGGGCATGACCGTTTCCGCATCCATCCCCGCGGCTGTTATTTCCATGGGCGTCATCCGCAAGATCCTGCGGCGCGACTCCATCCTGGAAAATAACATGGTGCAGACCATCGGCTCCGCCGGTGAGTCCGTGGCCGCCGGCGCCATCTTCACCCTGCCTGCTCTGTTTATGTGGGCCAAGGAAGGCATGGGCAACGCTCCCGGCCTGGTGGAGATCGGCCTGATTGCCCTGTGCGGCGGCGTACTGGGCGTGCTGATGATGATCCCCCTGCGCAGCGCTCTGATCGTCAAGGAGCACGGCGTGCTGGCTTACCCCGAGGGACAGGCCTGCGCCGAGGTTCTGATCGCCGGTGAAGAGGGTGGCGCCAAGGCGTCCACCGTGTTCTCCGGTCTGGGCATTGCTGCCGTCTACAAGTTCATTGCCGACGGCCTGAAGATCTTCCCCAGCGAGATCACCTATGATATCTCCGCTTACAAGGGCTCCGGTGTGGGCATCGACGTGCTGCCCGCCCTGGCCGGCGTGGGCTATATCTGCGGCGCCAAGGTATCCTCTTACCTGTTCGCCGGCGGTATCCTGGGCTGGCTGGTCATCATGCCTCTGATGGTTCTGTTCGGCGGCGACGCTGTCATGTTCCCCGTGGTTGACAAAACCATCAACGAGCTTGTGGCTGCCGAGGGAGTGTCCGCCCTGTGGAGCAACTACCTGCGCTACATTGGCGCCGGTGCCGTGGCCTGCGGCGGCGTGCTCAGCCTCATCAAGTCCCTGCCTCTGATCGTGCGCACCTTCAAGGACGCCATGGGCGACTACGGCAAGGGCCGCACCGTCAGCACCCTGCGTACCGAGCAGGACATCCCCATGAAGGTCGTTCTGCTGGGCGTGCTGCTGGTGGCCATCGTGCTGTGGCTGGTTCCCGCTATCCCCCTGAACCTGTTCACCGCTCTGATCGTCATTGTCTTCGGCTTCTTCTTTGCCACCGTGTCCTCCCGGATGGTGGGCCTCATTGGTTCTTCCAATAACCCCGTCTCCGGCATGGCCATTGCTACCCTGCTCATCTCCACCATGCTGCTGAAGGCCACCGGCACCGTTGGCATTGAGGGCATGACCGCTGCCATCGTCATCGGCGGCATCATCTGCGTCATCGCTGCCATCGCCGGCGATACCTCTCAGGACCTGAAGACCGGCTTCCTGGTTGGCGCTACCCCCAAGAAGCAGCAGATCGGCGAGCTGATCGGTGTTGCGGTTTCCTCCGTGGCCATCGGCGCTATCCTGTACCTGCTGAGCATGGCTTGGGGCGGCTACGGCTCCAACGACCTGCCCGCTCCTCAGGCGATGCTGATGAAGATGATCGTCGAGGGCGTTATGGGCGGCAACCTGCCCTGGAACATGGTGTTCGCCGGCGTGTTCATCGCCATCGTGGTAGAGGTGCTGGGCATCCCCGTGCTGCCCTTCGCCATCGGCCTGTATCTACCCATCTACCTGTCCGTGCCCATGATGCTGGGCGGCGCTCTGCGCTGGTTCCTGGAGAAGCGTAAGTATGCCTCTGAGAAGGACAAGAACGACACCGTGCAGTCCGGCGTGCTGTACTCCTCCGGCCTCATCGCCGGCGAGGGTATCGTGGGCATCCTGCTGGCCGTGCTGGCTATCATCCCCGCTGGTATGAGCGATGAAGGCGTTGCTCTGTATGTCAGCGACAAGATCAACTTCAGCGAGGTCTTCAGCATCGGCAACATCGGCGGTCTCATCTGCTTTGCCGTCATCCTGTTCACCATCTATCTCTTCGCCACCAAGGACAGCAAGAAGAAGTAATTCTTGTTTTTTCCCCAGCCGGGCTGTATACTTTGGTATGCAGCCCGGTTTGGGCTATTATCCATGAGGAGAAACGAAATGGCCAAGAAAAAGAGCGAGAACTATTTGGATTTCATCCCCGTTATCAACCCCAAAAATGACTGGAGCGAGGGCGAGGACGGTATTGTCACCATCCATATGGTCCACCGGGGCTTCTACGCTACCATCGCCCAGAAGGTCTTCCACACGCCCCGAGTCAGCCACATCAAGCTGGACGAATACGGCAGCTTTCTGTGGAAGCGGATCAACGGCGAACGCACGGTGGGTCAGCTGGCCCAGCAGCTGAAGGAACAGTTCGGCGACCAGGCCGAACCTCTCTACGATCGACTGGTAAAATATATGCAGATCCTGCGCAACAACGAGTTTATCCTGTTTCGCGGAAAGGACAAGGTGAAGGAATGAATACCTTGGAGACCATTCTGGGCATTCTGGCCTTTGCCGTGGTCATCGCGGTGCTGTATGTGTGGGGTCTGAAAAAGAGCTACACCCAAAGCGCCGATCTGGAACGCATTTTGCTCAGTAAAAGTGCGGGAAAGGTGGTAAACTACCTCAAGAAAAATGAGGAGATCACCCTTTCCCAGATGGCCCAGCTCTGCACCGGCGTAAAGGCCGGTCAGTTCTGGTCCCGGCAGAAGGCGGCAGTGCAAAATCCCAAGGCCTTCGCCCCCAAATTAGCCCAATACATGGTGGAACAGCTGCTGCTGGAGAAGAGCTCCAACGGCCGCTACCGCCTGAGGAAATAAATCTGCCACGAGAGGAGTATGCAGCTATGAACGTACTATCCAACCTGGAACCCAAGAGCGTATTCCGCTTCTTTGAAGATCTGTGCGCCATTCCCCACGGCTCCCGGAACACCAAGGCCATCAGCGACTACTGTGTGGCCTTCGCCAAGGAGCGCGGCCTGGAGCACTATCAGGACCAGGACAATAACATCATCATCATCAAAGAGGCCACTGCCGGCTATGAGAATGCCCCCGCCATCATCCTCCAGGGCCACCTGGACATGGTGTGTGAGAAGGAGCATGACTGCACCAAGGATATGGACAAGGAAGGTCTGGACCTGATGGTGGAGGGCGATTTTGTCACCGCCAAGGGCACCACCCTGGGCGGCGATGACGGCATCGCCGTAGCCATGGCTCTGGCTATTCTGGACGCTAAGGACATCCCCCACCCCCGCCTGGAGGCCGTGTTCACCGTGGACGAGGAGATCGGCATGCTGGGCGCTGTTTCCATGGACGTGTCTCCCCTGAAGGGCCGTCAGCTGCTGAACCTGGACTCCGAGGAGGAGGGCGTGTTCACCGTCAGCTGCGCCGGCGGCAATGTAACCACCTGCCTGCTGCCCATCGCCCGTGCTCCCTTCCAGGGAAGCGCCCTCACCATTACTATCAGCGGCCTGCAGGGCGGCCACTCCGGCACGGAAATCCACAAGGGCCGTGCCAACGCCAACATGCTCATGGGCCGTCTGCTTCAGGCTGTGGCCGCAGCGACCGAAATGCGCATTGTGGCTGTGAACGGCGGTCTGAAGGACAACGCCATTCCCATCAAGACTCAGGCTCAGGTGCTGGTGGCTGACGCCGCCGCCGCCAAGGCCGCCGCCCAGGAGATGGGCGCCTGCTTTGCCGCCGAGTACCGGGTCACCGATCCCAACGTAGCCGTATCCGTGGAGGACGCCGGCGAAGGCGAGGCCATGGACGCCGCCTCCACCAAGAAGGTGCTGTGCATGCTTACCTGCCTGCCCAACGGGGTTCAGGTCATGAGCGCCGACATCGCCGGCCTGGTGCAGACCTCTCTGAACCTGGGCATCCTGACCACTGAGGACTCCGTGGTGCGTGCCTCCTTCTGCGTACGCAGCTCGGTGGACTCTCAGAAGGAGATGCTCAAGGCCCGTCTGTCCAGCCTGATGGAGCAGCTGGGCGGCAGCGTGGAGTTCTTCGGCGAGTACTCCGGCTGGGAGTATCTGGCTGACTCCCCCCTGCGTGACCGCCTGGTTGCCGTCTTCCGGGAGCAGTACAGCCGTGAGCCTCGCATCGAGGCCATCCACGCCGGCGTGGAGTGCGGCATTTTCGCCGGCAAGCTGCCCGGCCTGGACTGTGTGTCCATCGGTCCCGACCTGTTTGAGATCCACACTCCCCGGGAGCGCATGAGCATTTCTTCCGTGCAGCGCCTGTGGAATTTCGTCCTGGAAGTATTGAAGCGCAGTAAATAAACTATTTGTAATTGAAAATAGGCAAAAAAACTGGCAGCTCAACGAGCTGCCAGTTTTTTATTGCCTTAAAACTCCTCTTCTTCCTCTCCCTCCAGGTCAGGACAAAACTGGTCCAGAACTGGACGCACAATCACCTGACCTGCCACACAGGGGAACATCAGTCCGCCCAACAGGAAATAGGGAATGCTGAAGGGAAGAAATCCAATGGCCAGAGCGGCCAGACAGTCGTTGAGCAAAGCGCACATCAGCGCCTGGCCCGGACGGGCAAAGCCCAGAGCAAAGCTCTGCCGCACCGCCTGGCCCAGCGGCATCCCCGAGGCGGCCAGAGGAAAGAGATAGGCCGACATAAGAAGGGACACCACAAACACAAACACAGAAAACACACACGGCAAAAAGAGGATCCAGTTTCCTACCGCCTGGCCCGCATAGAAAAAGCTGGACCACAGGGAGATGACAGGCAGAAGAACCGCCAGGAAGAAGGTGGGATACGAGCGCCAGAAGTTGGCGCGGAAGGACTGCCAGAACTCCCGGACGGTGACGCTGCGGTCCTCCGCCATTCTCCGGGACATGTGGTTCATAGCCAAAAGCGCGGGGGGCAGGGTGACCAGAGGCACCAGGGAGAGACAGGTGAGGGCATCCACCTTCACAATGGTCAGCCACTCCCGGGAGAAGATCTCCAGCAATCCGGAGGGACCGGTGCGCTCCTGGCGGCGGCGAAAATCATTGGGATTGAAAAACATCTGGTGCCTCCTTAGTTACGGACCTTGGGCGCCTTGGGCTGGCTTTGCTCGGCGCTCTGTTTTTTCTCCAGGGCCATGAGATCCTCCTGGCGCCATACCCGAGGGGGAAGGCCCTGATATTTGCGGAACACCTTGGAGAAGTACAGCTGGTTGGGATAGCCCACCATACTGGCCACCTCTCCGATGCTCATGTTGGTGTTGCGCATGAGCTCCATGGCCTTGTTCACCCGGTAGCGGGCCAGGTACTCCTGGGGCGTCTGGCCCATGACTTCCTTGAACAGGCGGCTGAAATAGGTGCGGTTAAGACCGCAGAAGCTGGCAATCTGTTCGATGCGGATGTCATCCCGGTAGTACTGGTCGATGAAGTGGATGGCCTCCCGGATGTAAAAGCCCTGCTGGGACAGGCCCCGCACCCGCTGCTTGGAGGAGGAGCTGTCGATCAGAGCGTCCAGGAAGAGGTAGAAGTGGGCCATCAGCTTCAGGGACGAGAACTGGGCATGGTTGGCAATAAACAGCAGCTCATCCTTCACCGGCTGGGACATGTCGGGCTGGATGGGGGTGTAGACCGGCTGGTCCTCCCCCAGTCCGGCCAGGGTCAGCCGGTACTGGGCCTGGACCCCGCCAAATTCCACCCAGGTGTAGGCCCAGGGGTCTTTTTCGTCGGCACAGTAGGTAGTCACCTGGTTGGGGCAGATCAGGAAGCCCTGCCCGGCCCGCAGAGGATAGGTCCGAACGGAGCCGTCCCGCTGCCGCACCTCCAGGTGTCCCTTCCCGGAAATGATGTAGTGGAAGAGGTAGTTGTTGCGCACATGGGGCCCATAGGAATACAGGGACTCGCACTGCTCCCAGCCAAACTGCACCAAAAACAGATCCACAAAATTTTCATGGGGAAACACAGAAAAGCGTCCCTGGTCCATGGGTCATTCTCCTCTCAAAGTGAGTCAAACACGCTCCAGATCAAATTGCAGCGCCTGGTACTCCTGCAGGATGGGCAAAGCCAGGCCGCCGTACATCAGCTGATCGCCGCCATACACTTCGTCGTTGACTTTGTAGTCCGCGTTGGGGTCCAGTCCCTTCAGCCGCAGCAGGGGACGAATGGGGTTGGCGTGTCCCACCCCCATGACCACGCCCACCAGAGCGCGGCTCTTGTCGGGGGAAACATGCATCCAGGCGTTGAAGGCCTCCTGCCGGAAGGGATCGCTGAGGCGGTAGTAGTCGCCCCGCAGCACCAGGTCCCAGCAGCCGCGGAAGTGCTGGATCTGGGTGCGGACCTCCTCCATCTCCTCGGAGGTGATCTCGTTGAGGTCCAGCTCATAGCCAAAGGTACCTGCGGCAGCCACCACGCCGCGGGTGTGCATGGAGACGCTGCGGCCGGTCTGGCCGTTGGGCACGGCGGACACATGGGCGCCCACCGTAGAGCAGGGATAACAGAAAGAAGTACCGTACTGGATGCGCAGGCGCTCAATGGCGTCGGTGTTGTCGCTGCACCAGATCTGGGGGGTGTAGTAGAGCATACCGCAGTCAAAGCGTCCGCCGCCGCCGCTGCACCCCTCGATGAGCACCTGGGGGAACTCCTGATGGAGCATCTCCAGGATCTCGTACACGCCCAGCACATAGCGGTGGTACACCTCGCCCTGGCGCTGGGCGGGAAGAGCGGCGCTCCACACGTCGGTGAGGCTGCGGTTCATGTCCCACTTGATGTAGGAGATGGGAGCGCTGTTCAGAGTGGCCCGGAGGTTATCCATAATGTACTGGCGCACCTCGGCCCGGGTCAGATCCAGCACCAGCTGGGAGCGGCCCCGGGTCATGGGACGGCCGGGCACCTGGAAGGCCCAATCGGGATGGGCCCGGTAGAGGTCGGAGTCCTCGTTGACCATCTCCGGCTCCACCCAGAGTCCAAACTTCATGCCCATCTCCTCGATGCGGTGGGCCAGGGGGCCCAAGCCGCCGGGGAGCTTGGTCTGGTTGACGTTCCAGTCGCCCAGACCGGCAAAGTCATCATTGCGTTTGCCGAACCAGCCGTCGTCCATGACCATCATCTCCACGCCCACCTGGCTGGCCGCCTTGGCAATGGAGCAGATCTTCTCTGCGTCAAAGTCAAACAGGGTGGCCTCCCAGTTGTTGATGAGGATGGGGCGGCGCTGGTCTTTCCAGGGTCCCCGGCACAGGTTGAGGCGGATCGCCCGGTGGAACTGGCGGCTCATGTGGCCCAGTCCCTGGGCGGAGAACACCATCGCCGCCTCCGGGGTGGTAAAGGACTCGCCGGGCTGGAGCTTCCAACGGAAGTGGAAGGGATTGATCCCCAGAGTCAGGCGGGTCTCGTGGAACTGGGTATACTCGGTGTTGGCCTGGAAACTACCGGAGTAGACCAGAGCCACGCCCCAGCAGCGTCCGGCGTCCTCGGTGGTCTCATGGTCACACAGCACCACAAAGGGGTTCTGCTGATGGCTGGACGTACCGCGGACGCTGCCTACGGTGTGGACCCCCTGGGTCAGAGGCATCCGCACCGGCTCCCGCTCCCGGGCGTAGGCGCCGCCCAGGGTAATGAGGTCGTGCTCACCAGCGGGGAAGTCCAGGCATACCGAAGATACCCGCTCCAGCTCCATGGGGCTCTCGCCCCCATTGCGCACCCGTACAGCCCGGGTGATCAGATCGTACTCTTCCAGCACGCCGTACAGCAGTTCAACCTCCAGGCCGGTACAGCTGTCCCGCAGCTCCACAGACAGGGTCTGGGCGGTCACACCCTCATCGTAGAAGGCGGGCAGCCCCTCCAGGGCATACTTTCCTTCCCGGACGGTGTGGCCCACATAGCGCAGATCCACGGTGCGGCTTCCCTTTCCGCAGGTAGCCTCCACGCTGGGCACACGGAAGTCGCCCACGCCGCAGGAGGAGTATTCCTGAGGCAGGGTATCCAGCGAGTAGGTGCGGTCCTTCCCTACTTCATAGGGGTTGGGCGAAAAACCACGGTCCTCGTGCACGATGCGGTTGGACAGGTCACCGCCCCGCAGGCGGGGACCGTAGTAGGTATGCAGCAGCACTCCCGTGGAGTCCACCTTCATCTGATAGGTGGTGGCGGCAGTGCTCAGAGTGATAGTATTGCGGCGTTCATCAAAGAAAATCATAACTGGTCATCCTTAAATTATAGAGTGCGCAAATGGGCGGCCTGCCACCTGGGGCGGCCCAAACAGGCCGCCCCAGGAACAACAGATTCTTATTTGCCGCCGGTAAGGGCAATGCCCTCGATAAACTGGCGCTGGAAAATGAGGTACAAAATCAGCATGGGGATCATAGCGAACAAGCTGCCCGCCATGAGCACGGGGTAGTTGGTCATAAACTGGCCCTTCAGGGTGGCCAGGCCGGAGGACAGGGTCATCAGGTTGATGTCGGTGTTCACCACCAGAGGCCACATGAGGTCGGCATAGGCAAACACGGCGGTGAAGATGGTCAGGGCGGCCACCGAGGTGCCGGTCAGGGGCAGCATCACCTTGGTGAAGGTCTGCCACTGGTTGCAGCCGTCCAGGTAGGCGGCCTCACCGATCTCGTTGGGGATGCCCATGTAGGCCTGACGCAGGAAGAAGGTACCAAAGGCGCTGACCAGGCCGGGGAAGATCAGGGCAAAGATGCTCTCAGTCAGACCGACCTTAGCCAGCATCTGATACTGGGGAATGACGAAAATCTGAGAGGGCATCATCATCTGTACCAGCACCAGGGTGAAGAGCAGATTCTTGCCCTTGAAGTGCAACTTGGCAAAGGCGTAGCCGGCCATGGAGCTGAACACGATGGCGCAGATCACACGCACCAGCACCATGATGATGGTGTTGATGTACAGGTTGACAAAGGGCAGGCTGGTGAGGGCGTCCTTAAAGTTGGACCACACGATTTTTGCAGGGAAAATCGTAGGCGGGATCTGTACGCTCTCAGACAGGGACTTGAGGGAAGTGAGGATCATCCACAGAAAGGGGAAGATCATCAGCAGGGCGCCTGCAATCAGGAAGAAGTAGGTCAGCCCCGTGGCAATGCCGCGGCTGCGGCTCATAGTTCCGGTTTTCATCTGACTTCCTCCTTCCTTACACGTCGTAGTTAACCCACTTCTTCTGACCGATAAACTGGATGACAGTCACGATACCGATCAGGAAGATGGTCCAGATTACAATGGCAGAGGCGTAACCCTTGTTGCCCGCCACGAAGGCCTCCCGGTAGAACAGGTACATCAGGCTCTGTACGTCGGGCAGCACCGGGTTGGACTGGTCGATCATCATGTAGATGAGGTCATACACCTTCAGGGAGGCCATCATACGCATGATGAGGGTGACGAACAGGGTGGGAGAGATCATGGGCAGGGTAATGGAGAAGAACTGCTTGATGCGGCCGGCGCCGTCGATGCGGGCAGCCTCATAGTAGCTCTTGGAGATATTCTGCAAGCCGGACAGCAGCAGCACGGCGTCGTAGCCGATGGAGCTCCAGATGGCCACGATGGCGCAGGCCACAATGGCGGTCTTGGGGTCGGTCAGCCAGCTGATCTTGGTGCCCAGGATCTGATTGATAATACCATATTCGCCGTTAAACATCCAGCGCCAGACCATGGCGATGGCGGCAGGAGCACACACCATGGGCAAAAAGTAGATGGCCCGGAAGCCACCCTTGAACTTCACCTTGGCATTGAGCAGCAGAGCCACCAGCAGGGCCAGGATGATGCCCACAGGCACGGTGAGGATACAGAAGAGGATGGTGTTCCAGGTAGCTTTCCAGAACTCGGGGGACTGGAACATCTGGATGTAGTTGTCAATGCCATTAAAGGTAGAGGCTCCAAAGGTTTTCGTCTTAGAAAAACTGAGGATAAAGGTTTCGATCAGGGGATAATAGTTTAAAACCAGCAGACCGATGATGGTAGGAGCCACCATCAGCCATGCCCAGTGCTGCTCCTTGCGGGCAGCGATGGATTGGGCTTTGCGCATGGATTTCTACTCCTTTCACTCTTCGGCGGGCGAAGCCGCCCGCCGCGGATCGTTTTCTGCTTTTGAGAGACGATCAGCCCTCTGCGATGGCCTGGTTGATGATGTCGTTGCAGTTCTTCAGGCCCTCGTCCACGCTGACCTGGCCGCCGTAGATCTTGAGCATCTCATCGTTGACCTTGCTCTTCCACACGGGGCGGGTAGCGTCGTTGACGGACTGGACAGAGTAGTCGAACATATCGATGCAGGCCTGCACGTTCAGCTTGTAGTCAAACTGATCGAAGGCGTCGATCCAGGCCTGCTCAGTGCCCTCATAGCCGGAGATGGCAGCGCCGTAGGAGGACTGGAGCTTCTGGGCCTCCTCGCTGCCCAGCCACTTCAGGAAGTTCATAACGGTCTCGTTGTCCTGGTTCTTGGCAGAGGTGGCATAGCACAGGCCGTTGGAGATGGTGGCACGGCCGTCGCCGGAGGCGGGGTTGGGGCTCTTGGGCAGCACAGCCACGTCCCACTTGCCCTGCATCTCGGGGTAGTTCTTCATCTCATACAGCAGGTTCCAGGTACCCTCCAGGAACATAGCGCCCTGCTCGGAGAAGAAGGCATTGCCGGGAGCGGTCTCAGCGAAGTAGTTCTGATCGGGGCACCACTCGTTGTCCTGCAGGCCGATGTAGAACTTCATGGCGTCGATGGTGGCCTGATTATCAAAGCCGGCAGCGGTCTTATCGTCATTGAGGATGTAGCCGCCATTCTGGTAGACGAAGTTCCAGTAGCCCAGCTGCTCGTCGCAGTAGGCCATGTAGCCGTACTTGCCGGTGGCATCGTAGATCTTCTGAGAGGCCTCAGTCAGATCATCCCAGGTCCAGTTCTCGTCGGGGTAAGCAACCCCGGCCTGGTCGAACATCTCCTTATTGTACACCAGGCAGACGGTGTCCTTGTCCTTGGGCACGCCGTACATACGGCCGTCGGAGCCCTGGGTGTTGGCGATGGAGATGTCGGAGTAGTGGGAATAAGTGTCGTCGTCATACAGGTCGGTGACGTCGGCCAGCATACCGCTGTCGGCGTACAGCAGGATCTGGTTGGTGTGCATCCAGAAGATGTCAGGCAGGTTGCCGGAGCCGGCAGCGGCCTCCAGCTTGGTCCAGTACTCATCCCAGCTGGTGACCTGGACCTCGATGGTCACATCGGGATTCTGCTCATGGTAGGCATCGGCCAGGGCCTGCATGGCCTCGCGCTGGGAGTTGTCCCAGATCTGCATGGTCAGCTTGCCATCGCTGCCGGCGTCGCTGCCGCCGCTGCTTCCGCAGGCGGTGGCGGTGAAGGCCATGGCAGCAGCCATAAGGACGAGGGCGGTTCGTTTCAGATGTTTCATGTTTTTTCTCCTTTCAACACATGGAATGGTGTGGAGCAGGACCGGCTGTGTGCCCCTTCCCAGGCACATCGCTGCACCGGATCCGCGCTCCCAGTTCCGCGTACTGCGGTTTTGACGAAATTAGTGTAGCATCTTTCCATATCGGCTGAAAATGGAAGCAAGTTTTTCGAATATGTTCAAAAGCGATTTTAATATTATTTCTGTATATATCAAAATACATTTTGTCATTCTTTGTGCGGATTTCACAACTTTCGTATGGTTGCACAGTTTTAAGCGCCAGTTTTTGCCGTTTTGAACAAGGCAACACGCCTAAAAAAACAAATGTGCATCCGGTTCTTCCTGTCATTTTGTCGGGTTCCAAGGATGTGCCACCCCATAAACTTGTTAATATGTTGTTTTTCCATATCTTTCATGTTCTTGAAAAGGCCGCGGCAGAGCTCTGCCGCGGCCAAATGGACCCTTATAATTCCAAAATATACCGCTCGTAGCCGTTTACTACCCGGGTCTGCCCATAGCGGCTCTCCCGGGGGATATTTCGTCCGTAATTGAGGTGGGTGTGTCCGTGGAGAAACAGGGCGGGCTGATACTTGTCCAGCAGCTTGTTAAAGGTCTCAAAGCCCGTGTGGCACAGATCGTGGCAGTCCACCATCCCCTTTCCCGGCGCATGGGTCAGCAGGATGTCAAAGCCCCGCTTGCGCATGATCCGTGGCAGCAGCCGCCACACCCGCCGGGTCATCTCCTTCTCGGTGTACTGGTTGACCCCATTGTTGTAGCGCATGGAGCCTCCCAGGCCCAAAATGCGCAGTCCATTGTATTCATAGAGGTCTCCATCGATGCAGATGCAGCCCAGAGGCGGCTCCTGCTCATAGCGGTCGTCGTGGTTGCCCCGGACATAGAGCACGGGACAGTGTGCAAAGGTGGCCAGAAAAGAGAGGTAGCTGGCCTTCACATCCCCGCAGGAGAGGATCAGGTCAATTCCCTCCAGCTTGTCCGGGGTGTAGTAGTCCCAGAGATACCGGGACTCGCAGTCAGATACTACCAGAATCTTCATGGGTCAACGCTTCCCTCCAGGCCTTGGATTCCCTGGAGCTTCACCAGCTCCTGGGCTTTGGGGGTCAGCTCATCAAAGGCTGGGATGCGTCCTTCCACATAGGCGGACAGCCAGTTCATGGACAGGATCTGATCGGCAGGCAGAGGCGCGTCATCCCCATAGATCACCCGGCCCTGCTGGTCCATCAGCACGCCGTAGAAGGGGTCCAGCCGGTCCTCCCGAATGGCGTCCCGGAGCACGCTTGCCAGTCGGCGGGTGCCGATGGGCAGACGGCGGGAGCACAATACACCTACGATTCCCTGGGTCATGCCCCACCAGTAGCTGATGGCGCTGCTGCCCCGCTCCTCCTGCTTCCAGCTTCCTTCCACCACCCGGCGCACCAGACTGCGGTACAGCCGTCCCCAGTGGCACTGGATCAGCGCCAGGTTGTGCATGCCGTGCATGTCATTGCCGGTATTGGCGGCCAGACGGTCCAGATGGTCGATATACACGATCCCCTTTTCGTGCAGACGCTCTACGCCGCCGCCTTCCTTCAGGTTGGCCCACTCCAGATAAACCCGGGCGTTGGCGTTGACCATCCGCGCTCCCTGGGCAAAGGCATTGATACCGGCGATGCTTCCATAAGTGGGGTAGTCGGCCACATATCCGATGCGCCCGTCCTGGACCAGAGTGCCGGCAATGGCTCCCTTGATAAATTTGGCGTCATACAGGCGGGGATAGTAGGTGCGCACCGAGGGGTATGCGGTATTCAGCGAACAGTTGAGGATCTTCACGTCCGGATGAAGCACCGCCGCCTTCACGCTGGGCAGCAGCAGCTTGGGGGTGGTGGTGAAGATCATGTCCGCACCCTTTTTCACCGCATCCTCGATGGCCTCATCGGCCTGCTCGTCGGTGAGCACATTCTCATAGGAGAGGGTGCGCACCTGGTCGCCCATGGTGTTGTCCAGCAGGTAGCGGCCATACTCATGGTTATAGACCCACTTGGAGGTGGCCGCCGAGCCGCCATGGATAAAGGCGGCGCAGATCTTTCCCGTGGTGGAGAAGGAGAACAGGGGTTTCTTTACCGCGTCCTCCAGCACCAGGGTGGCTCCCGCGTTCTCCAGCCGGTTGAGGATCTCAGGGCGGATCTTCACCAGCTCTTTTCCGATCTCAGAGGAGAGCTTGTTGCGGGACTGCTGATAGCCAAAGATTTTCAGATAGACCAGCAGCGCCACCGAAATATACCGCCGGTCGGCGTTATCCCGGTAGCAGGCATCCCGGAACATATAGTAGAAGGAGCGGAAGGCATAGATTTCTTCCGCACTCCACGCCTCCCGGTTGGTGCGGCCCAGAGCCTGGAGCAGCTCCCGGTATTCTCCCGGCCGCTTGAAGACCACAAAATTCAACCCGGTCATCTGGTAGAAATCCAGAAACTCGTAGTAAGCCACCACCTCCGGGTCGTCCGAGGGCTTGGGCAGCAGCCGGGTAACTACACCGGGGATGGAGATGGCGCCGAAGTATTTCAGCACGCTCACCCGCTTGTGGCCCTCCACCACGTAAAAGTGGTTGAGGTACTCCACCGCCTTGATGGGGTCCCGGATGCCCTCCTCCAGGTGAGCCTTGCATAGGTTAGACCACTTGTGGGCAAACTCACTCTCCTCCTGGAGCACGGGGTAAAAGCCCCGGGAGAAGGCATTTTTCCGCAGATCGTTGCAGGTGCCGTCAATCAGTTCGCTGGGGATCTCCACCACACCCAGAGATTCCCGCCGCACCGCCAGGGTATCCGGATTTTCAGTCAGGACCCGCAGGCCCGGTTCTTCTCCCCGGGCAATGGCCTCCTTCTCCTCCTTCAGACCCTGGCGCATCGCTTTATGATACTCTTCCAAAGGCATAAGCTGTCTCCTCTCAAACCCAAAAATCGGGCCGCCCGGACAGGCAAACCAACATTCCTATCAACAAGGTATCATGGGGGGAAGAAAATTTCAATTGTTTTCTTGTTTGAAAAATATTAACAAACCATACCCATTGTCTGATCAACCAAATTTTTGAATATATTTTTGTTGAAACGGCGAAGGGTGGTCCCCATTGCACCCGGGAGCCGTTTGTGCTATATTACCTTTGTAATCGATTTCAACTTTTTTCAATTCTATCAAGAAGGAGCGGACCGCTATGACGGATCTCACCACCATTGGAGAAGTGCTCATCGACCTGACCCAGACCGGGACAAACCAACAGGGAGTGCCCCTCTTCGCCGCCAACCCGGGAGGAGCGCCCGCCAACGTAGCCGTGGCCGCCGCCCGTCTGGGCGCCCGCACCGCCTTTTTAGGAAAGATCGGACGGGACGGATTCGGCGACTATCTGAAAAGCGTGCTGCAGGAAAACCAGGTGGACGTGGCCGGCCTGCGCACCGACGAGGGAGCCACCACCCTGGCAGTGGTCACCGTCTCCCCCTCTGGGGAGCGCTCCTTCCGCTTTATGCGGGGCGCCGACTGCAACCTGTCCCCCGACGAGGTGGACGTACGCCAGCTGGAGGGGAGCAAAGTGCTCCATTTCGGCTCGGTCAGTCTGACCGCCGGGCTGTCCCGTTCGGCCACCATCTTTGCCGCCCGCCACGCCCATCAAAAGGGCGTCCTGGTAAGCTATGACCCCAACTACCGCGCCTCCCTGTGGAAAACCCAGGAGGAGGCCCAGCAGTGGATGCGTATTCCCCTGCCTCTGGTGGATCTCATCAAGCTCTCCGACGAGGAAGTAGCTCTGATGACCGACACCAACGACCCCGAGGAGGGCAGCCGCCGTCTGGAGGCGGATGGCGTGCGCCTGGTGCTCATCACTTTGGGAGATAAGGGTTCCTTCTACCGCTGGCAGGGCAAGACCGGTCTGGTGCCCGGAGTCCCCACCAAGGTGGCCGACACCAACGGCGCCGGCGACACCTTCCTGGGCGCGGTACTCAGCCGCCTGGTCGCCCGGGGCGACAAGCCCCTGGAGGGCCTGACCACTCAGGAGCTGGAGGAGATCCTGGCCTTTGCCAACCGCGCCGCTTCGGTGACCTGCTCCCGCAGCGGAGCCATCCCCGCCATGCCCACCCTGGCGGAAATTCAGTAAGGAGGCCCTTGATATGAACGGGTTTAAGAATTGGAGCGTCATCCCCGCCCGCACCTGGCGTATCCGCCAGGCCGACGAGGGGGACGGCTGGCTGAAGATCCCCGCCATCCCCATCCCGGTGGGAGAGCTCACCCCCGCAGAAGACCAGAAAGAGGCCGTCCAGCCCGCTCCTGCCAAGGCACCGGAAGCTCCTGTGGAGGAGCTTGTAACGGTTCTTTCCAAGACCGAAGAGGTCATCGAAGCGGTTGAGGAGACCAAGGCCGAGGAGACCATCGAAGAGGTCGAGGAACCCAAGGCCGACGAGACTGTCGAAGAGGCCAAGGAACCCGAGGCCGAAGTGACCATCGAAGAGGCCGTGGAACCCGAGGTGGTAGAGACTGCCGAAGATGCCGAAGAGCCTCAGGCCGAGCAGCCCGCTCCCGTCCATCCCGACCCCGACGCCTTCCAGCGCCGTCTGGACAGCCGCTATGACGAGCTCAAGTGGCTCTACTGCGAGCTCTACCACGGCGATATGGCCGCCTTTGACTACTTTGTCCAGATGCTCCGCCGCTGCTGGGCCCAGCGCAAGGACGCTCTGCGCCTGCAGGATCAGCGCCGGGAAAACGATCCCGACTGGTACCGCCGCCGGGATCTGCTAGGCATGATGCTCTACACCAACGCCTTTGCCGGCACCCTGAAGGGTGTGGAAGAGAAACTGCCCTACATTCAGGAGTGCGGCGTCAACTATCTGCACCTGATGCCCCTGCTGGAGAGCCCCAAGGGCCGCAGCGACGGCGGCTACGCCGTGTCCAACTTCCGCCGGGTCCAGCCCGAGCTGGGCACCATGGAGGACCTGGAGTCTCTGGCCGACGCCTGCCGGGAGAAGGACATCAGCCTGTGCCTGGACTTTGTGATGAACCACACCAGCGAGGACCACGAGTGGGCCCGTAAGGCCCGCGCCGGAGAGCCGGGCTACCGGGAGCGCTACTTCTTCTACGACAACTGGGACATCCCCCGCGAGTTTGAGAAGACGGTCCCCCAGGTGTTCCCCACTACTGCCCCCGGCAGCTTTACCTGGCTGGATGACTGCAAGCAGGTGGTCATGACCAACTTCTATCCCTACCAGTGGGACCTGAACTACGCCAACCCCGTGGTCTTCAACGACATGACCGAGAACCTGCTCTACCTCACCAACCGGGGTATCGACGTGATCCGTCTGGACGCGGTCCCCTACATCTGGAAGCAGCTGGGCACCACCTGCCGCAACCTCCCCCAGGTCCACACTCTGGTGCGCATGATGCGCATGGTGTGCGAGATCGTCTGCCCCAGCGTGCTGCTGCTGGGCGAGGTGGTCATGGAGCCTGCCAAGGTGGTCCCCTACTTCGGCTCCCCGGAAAAGCCCGAGTGCCACATGCTCTACAACGTGACTACCATGGCCACCACCTGGCACACGCTGGCCACCGGGGACGTATCCCTGCTGCGCCACCAGATGGATACCGTATGTGCCCTGCCCCGGGACTTTTTGTTCCTGAACTACCTGCGCTGCCACGACGACATCGGCTGGGGTCTGGACTACCCCTGGCTGAAAGCCTATTTCGGCACCGACGAGGTGACCCACAAGAAGTATCTCAACGACTGGTTTACCGGCAAGTGGCCGGGCAGCGACAGCCGGGGCGAGCTCTATAACGACGACCCCCGCCTGGGTGACGCCCGTCTGTGCGGCACCACCGCCTCCCTGTGCGGGGTGGAGGCCGCCGACTATGAGAAAAATCCCTTCAAGCTGGAGCGTGCCATCGCCTGCGACCTGATGCTCCACGCCTGGATGCTCACCCAGAGCGGCATTCCTGTTCTGTACAGCGGTGACGAGGTGGGACAGCTCAACGACTACTCTTACCACCACGACGGCGAGAAATGGGACGACAGCCGCTACATCCACCGGGGCAATTTCCAGTGGGATCTGGCCCACATGCGCCGCGACGAGACCACCCGTCAGGGCAAGCAGTTCATGGGCCTGCGCCGTCTGGAGCAGATCCGCGCCGACGAGCCCGCCTTTGACGCCCGGGCCGACGTGTGGACCTTCGACACCGGCTGCCCCCATGTGCTGGGTGTAGGCCGCTGGTACCAGGGCCGCAAGCTCATCGCCATGTTCAACTTCAGCGACCAGTTCGTCACCGCCTCCTCCTGGGAGAAGGGTCCCTACCGGGAGCTGGTATACGGCGGCGACTTCGACGACCTGGGCCGGGTGGAGCTGTTCCCCTACGGCTTTGTCTGGATGCTTCACACCGAGGACTGACCCTATCCGCCCCCGGAGCAAAGGAGGCTCCCCCATATGACTATGAAGGAGATCGCACAGCTGGCCGGCGTATCCAGTGCCGCCGTCAGCCGCTACTTCAACGGCGGCTCCCTCAGCCAGCCCAAGCGGGAGGCCATCCAGGCCGCCATCGACCGCACCGGCTACCGCCCTGACGCGGCAGCCCAGTCCCTGCGCACCAAATCCACCGACTACATCGGCTTCATCGTCCCCAAAATCAGCTCCGACGCCGTCAGCCGGGTCACTGCGGGTGTTACCCAGGTCCTGTCCGAGCAGGGCTACCTGTGCCTGCTGGCCAACACGGACGACGATCCCCAGCAGGAGCTGACTTACCTGGACCTGTTTCAAAGCCGCTGCGTGGCGGGCATCCTGCTCATGGCCACCATTCTTACCCCCCGGCACCAGGAGATGCTGCGTCAGTGCTCCGTGCCGGTGGTGGTGGTGGGCCAGCGCTCCCAAAACGTGCCCTGTGTCTACCACGACGACTTCAACGCCGCCCGGGAGCTGATGGACTGCCTCATCCAGCGGGGCCGCCGGAAGCTGGTATACATCGGCGTCACTGAACTGGACGTGGCAGTGGGTCTCAACCGCCGCCAGGGCGTGCGCGCCGCCCTCACCCAGGCCGGACTCAGCCCCGACATCCCCACCCGTCTAAGCCCCTTCACCGTGGAGGGAGGCCGGGCGGCCATGGAGCAACTTCTGGCCGAGCACCCCGACGTGGACGGGGTGATGTGCGCCACCGACCTCATTGCCCTGGGCGCTATGGAGGCCCTGCGTGAGGCGGGCAAGCGCCTGCCGGAGGACGTGAGCGTGGCGGGCATCGACGACAGCTGGGCCGGGATCCACATCTCCCCCAAGCTCACCACCGCCCACTTCTACTATGAGGACTGCGGCGCCGAGGCTGCCCGTCTTCTGCTGTCCATGGCGGACCAGAAGCGCCGGGATGACGCGCCGGTGCGCCAGACCATGCTGGGCTACACGGTGGTCCGGCGAGAATCGGTATAACTGCATTGTTTCGCCGCCAGAGGAAAAATATCCTCTGGCGGCGTTGTTTTTTCTTGAAGCAGGAGAAACATTGCGCTATGCTGTACCTGAATCCAAAAGGAGGGATATTTCATGGGACGACTGATCCGCCGCATGATTCAAAAGAAATGGGACGGGAACACCCAGCGGGACGCCATCCGTCTGGCCTCCCAGACGCCCCCTCAGGGGGTTGACGTGTGGGAGGGCCTGCCCTATGAGGAGGATGGCCATCCCATGCACACCCTGAACCTGTATCGCCCGGCAGGCGTGTCCGGTCCCCTTCCTACCGTGGTGGACATCCACGGCGGCGGCTGGATGTACGGGGACCGGCAGCTCAACCGCAACTACTGCATGTACCTGGCTTCCCGGGGCTACGCCGTTATGGGCATGAGCTACCGCCTGGTGCCTGAGGTGACGGTGGCGGGGCAGGTGCAGGACGTGTTTGCCAGCCTCCACTGGCTGGCCGAGCATGGAGCGGAGCACGGCTTTGATCTAAGCCGGGTGCTGCTCACCGGGGATTCCGCCGGGGGACATCTCACCGGGCTCACCGCCTGCGTCCAGCTCAGCCCCGACCTTCAGAAGCTCTATCAGGTCGATCCCCTCCCCTTCTCCTTCTCCGCCCTGGCCATCGCCCATGGAGTGTGCGACGTGTACCGCTTCCGCCTGTTCACCCCCCTGCTGGACCGGGCTCTCACCCGGGAGTATCTCCACCTAATGCTGGGCCGTCCCTGGCGGCGCTCTCCCCTGCGGGGGCACGTCAGCTTCGAGGACACCGCTCCCGGTCTGCCTCTGCCCCCCATTCTGGTCATTGCCAGCCAGCCCGACCGCTACTACGCCCAGAGCCAGCGGCTCATGCGCTACCTGGACTACTCCCCCTTCCCCCACCAGGTGATCCACTGGTCCCGGCAGCAGAGCGCCAGGGCCACCCACGTCTTTGAAGTGGGCTGGTGGGACTGGCCGGAGAGCCGGGACACCAATGACCGTACCCTGGCCTTTTTTGACCAGGTGTGCCGGGGGGATTTTTCTTGAATTTTCCAGAGTTTCTGGTATACTGAGACATAGATTTTTTTGGCGGAACCCCCTGCCGGGTTCCGCCCATTCAACCCTGAAAGGAGACCCTGATTCCATGTACGACGCGCGCTTCAGCGGCATTCTTCTGGCCGTCTCCTCCCTGCCGGGCCCTTACGGCATCGGCTCTCTGGGGGCGTCCGCCCGCCGCTTTGTGGACTTTCTGTCCGAGTCGGGCCAGAGCTATTGGCAGATCCTGCCTCTGGTCCCCCTGGGCCACGGAAATTCCCCCTACATGTCCACCTCCGCCTTTGCGGGCAACCCCCTGCTCATCGACCTGGACGAGCTGGCCGCCCAGGGCCTGCTTACCACCGAGGAGCTGGAATCTGCCCGGTGTGAAGACCCGGACCGGGTGGACTACGAACGTCTCAACGCCACCCGCATCCCCCTGCTGCGCAAGGCCTTTGCGCGCTACTCCCAGCTCCCCGCCGCCCAGCAGCAGGAGGAGCCTGACCTGCCCTGGCTGGCCGATTACGCCCGCTTTGCCGCCCTCCACGACCAGTATGATACCAGCTGGGAGGAGTGGCCCGAGGACGCCCAGCCCGACCCCGACGGGGTGGCCTTCCACATCTTCCTCCAGGACACCTTCTACCGCCAGTGGTTCCATTTAAAGGAGTATGCCAACCAGAAGCACATCCGCATTATGGGCGACATTCCCTTCTACCTATCCGCCGACAGCGTGGAGCGCTGGTCCCACCCGGAGCTGTTCCAGCTGGATGAGGACGGCCATCTGGCCAATGTGGCCGGCGTGCCCCCGGACGCCTTCACCGCCGACGGCCAGTTCTGGGGCAACCCCCTGTACGACTGGAAGGGCAACAAGAAGGGCGTCTTCAACTTCTGGCGGGAGCGCATCACCTGGTGTGCCCGGCTCTACGACGCCATCCGCATCGACCACTTCCGCGCCTTCCACACCTATTGGTCCATCCCCGCCGACGCGGAGACCGCCAAGGAGGGCCACTGGGAGCCCGGCCCGGGTATGGAGCTGCTGAAAACTCTCCAGCGCACCGCTCCGGAGCTGGAGCTCATCGCCGAGGATCTTGGCGACCTGGACGCCGACGCGCTGAAGTTTGTGCGCACCTGCGGCATCCCCGGCATGAAGGTGCTGGTCTTTGCCTTTGACCACCTGGGCGAGAGCGCCTATCTGCCCCACAACTGTGAAAAATTCTCCGTGGTGTACACCGGCACCCACGATACTCCCACCTTTATGGAGTTCCTGACCCAGGGCAACCCCGACCAGGCCCGCTTTGCCCGGCAGTACCTGCGCCTGCGGGAGGACGAGGGACTGGGCTGGGGCCTCATTGCCGGAGCCTGGGCCTCGGGCAGCTATCTCGCCATGGCTCCCCTCCAGGATGTGCTCAGCCTGGGGGCTGACGCCCGGATGAACACCCCGGGCACCTCCGGGGACCACAACTGGTCCTGGCGGGTACGTATGGACGCCTTCAACCCCTATGTTTCCGGCAAGCTGCGGGAAATTACTCGCACCTACCGCCGGTGCCTGTAAGCGATCAAAACGCGCTCTGAGATTCCTCTCAGAGCGCGTTTTCTTGTTTCAGGCCCAACATGTGCCGCCACGACAGCCAGCTCCGATGGAGGAGCAGCCCCAGCGGCAGAAACAGCCACGGGGCTTTCTGCATCCGCCAGGCAACCAAACTGGCCCAGGGCAGCGGTATATGCAGGCTCACACAATAGGTGATCCATATCGCCAGAACCGCCAGTCCAATCCCCATCCACAGCGGCTGGGGGCGAGTGGGCACGGGGTTCAAAATTTTTCCCAGCCACATCCCGGACAGCAGCGCCAGAAGGGCGCAGCCATACAATCCCATCCAGAGATAGCCGCTGCCCACAGGCACAAACCAGGCCGATCCAATGAGTTCCGGCCGGCCCATCCAGCTGTGCACCAGGGCCATCACGCCCCAGAGCAGCGCCCCGACTCCTCCGCTCACCGCCGCCCATACGATAAGCCGGCGCGTGGTGCCCTGGGCCGCAGTCTGCTCCGGTCCGTAGAGCACCTGGAGCAGATCCACCCCCAGGCAGTCGGCAATGGCCTGGAGGGTCTCCACGTCGGGCCGGGTTTTTCCCAGCTCCCACAGGGAGACGGTCTGCCGGGTCACATATAGCCGCTGGGCCAGCTCCTCCTGGGTCAGCCCGGCACGCTTGCGCAGGCTGCGGATGTGATGCGCAATGGATAGACGCATAACCACGCCCCCTTTCTGCCTTGATCATACCAAACATGCCCCCGTTTTGTCACGCAAGGATCCCTTGCAGAGAAAAAGCCGGGAAGCGAAGTTCGCTTCCCGGCTAAAAACTGTGTTGTTATTCCTTTGTCTCCTCAGAGTCGGAGGCGTTTCCCTCCTCCGGCTGGGCCGGAGACTCCGGTTTGTCGGAGGCGTCAGAGGTTTGATCCTCCAGCTTGGCGTCACTGCCCTCGTCCTCCTGGGGAGGCAGAGGGGGCTTGATCTCCTCGCTGACCATGTGGATATTCTTGGCGGGAGGCTCAATATCCCCGGGCAGAGGCTTTGTCTTGGCGTGGGTGGATGCGTAGGCGTCCTCCACCAGAGCGGGGTCGCGGCCCTCGATGATGGCCACCATCTCGCCGCCGGTGATGGTTTCCTTCTGGAGCAGGTACTCCACCACCTTGTGCATATCCTCCAGGTTCTCCTTGAGCAGCTCCACCGCCGCCTTGTAGCACTGGTCCAGAATGATCTTGACCTCTTTATCCATGATAGCGGCAGTCTCCTGGGCACAGTCCAGACCGTAGCCGCCGTCCAGATACTGGTTGCGGACGGAACCCAGAGCCATCATGCCGAACTCGTCGCTCATACCGAACATGGCGACCATGTTCCGGGCGATGTTGGTGGCCTCCTGGATATCCTGAGAGGCACCGTTGGTCATGGTGTGCATCACCACTTCCTCGGCGGCACGGCCGCCCATGGACACGGTAATCTTGGCCATGAGCTCTTCCTTGGTGCGCAGGTTGGTCTTATCCTCCTCGGGCATCAGCAGGGTGTAGCCCAGAGAGCCCTCGGTGTGGGGGACGATGGTGATCTTCTGCACCGGCTCGGCGTTCTTCTGCTTGTAGGCCACCATGGCGTGGCCCACCTCGTGATAGGCCACCAGCTTCTTTTCAAACTCGGTGAGCACGGAATTCTTCTTCTCGCTGCCGGCGATGACAAACTCGAAGGAGGCCAGCAGATCCTCCTGGGTCACCAGGCGGCGGCCGTGGCGCACGGCCCGCAGGGCGGCCTCGTTGACCAGGTTGGCCAGATCCGCACCCACGCATCCGGCGGTAGCCAGAGCGATCTTCTTCAGATCCACGTCCTCAGACAGCTTGATCTTCCGGGTGTGCACCTGGAGGGTGGCCAGACGGCCGGCCAGGTTGGGCCGGTCGATGATGATGCGCCGGTCGAAGCGGCCGGGCCGCAGCAGCGCCTGGTCCAGCACCTCGGGGCGGTTGGTGGCCGCCAGCAGGATGATGCCCTTGGTGGGATCGAAGCCGTCCATCTCCGCCAGCAGCTGGTTGAGGGTCTGCTCCCGCTCGTCGTTGCCGCCCATGCGGTTGTCGCGGGATTTGCCGATGGTGTCGATCTCGTCGATGAACACGATGCAGGGGGCCACCTTGCTGGCCTCCTTGAAGAGGTCACGGACGCGGCTTGCGCCCACGCCCACGAACATTTCCACGAAGTCGGAACCGGAAATGGAGAAGAAGGGCACATTTGCCTCGCCGGCCACGGCCTTGGCCAGCAGGGTCTTGCCGGTGCCCGGAGGGCCTACCAGCAGCGCGCCCTTGGGCAGCTTGGCGCCGATGGCGGCGTACTTGGCCGGGTCGTGGAGGAAGTCCACAATTTCGCTGAGCAGCTCCTTGGCCTCGTCCTCACCGGCCACGTCGGCAAAGCGGATGCCGCTGGAGGAGGGGACATATACCTTGGCGCCTGAGCCGCCGCCCATACCGAACATCATGCCGTCCGCGCCGCCCATGCTCTTCTGCATCCGCTTGCGGATAAAGTAGCCAATGAGCAGGAAGGGCACCAGTGGCAGCACCCACCCCACCAGAATGGAGGTGAGCAGTCCAGGCTGGGTATCGATACGGTTGATATCGCCGCCGTGCTCATAGACCCGCTGGACCATCTCGGTATCGCTGTCGATGGCGGTAGTCTTGTAGATCTTCTCCTGGGCCTTGTCGGTAAAGGTGATCTCATCCCCCTCGATCTGCACCAGACCGATGTTGTCCTCATAGGTCATGGACATGAAGGTGGAGTAGCTCACCTCCTGAACCTGTTTTTCCAGCACGGACGGGAAAAACGTCATGTTCAGTACCATTAAAATGAGCATACCGATGAGATAATAGAAAACTAGGGGGCGCTTGGAAGGTTTTTTCACTTCCTGCATAAAAGCTCCATCCTTTCTGATCTCCCCTTGGGGAAGAAACGCGATCTGTTATCACGATTTTACTTTATCTTAGTCCATTTCCCAGGAAAATCAAATTTTAAGTGTGAATAAATTATGTTTCTTTTATGAACAAAACGCAAGGGACAGATGTCATTCTTTGGGCAAAAAAAGCGGGAGCGACGCAGAATGTCACTCCCACAAAAAGTCTCTCTTACGGGCGCAGAAGGGAAACGAAGTTTCCCACAAAGTTCTTTGCCAAGCTTTCTTTCAAGAAAGCGGGCTAACGGCGGACGATGTTTTCCGAAATCTCCCCCAGCGCCTGAGCGGCCTCCATATCAAAGCGCTGGCTGCGGGCCAAATCGGCCAGAGAGACGATGCCCACCAGCTTGCCCCCCTCCACCACCGGCAGGCGGCGCACCTGCTGGCGGGCCATGAGCTGGGTGGCGGCCCGGCAGTCGTCCTGAGGAGACACCGTGGCGCACCCCCGGGTCATGATCTCCCGCACCAGAGTCTGGGCGGGGTCCTCCTCGGCGGCCACACAGCGCAGTACGATATCCCGGTCGGTGACCATGCCACGCAGCTTCCGGTCCTCCCCGCACACCGGCAGCACGCCCACGTTGTGACGGCTCAGGAGCCGGGCGGCCAGGGCGGCGGAGGAGGTGGGTTCAATGGTGACCACACTGGGGTTCATCAGATCCTTAACTTGCACAGGAATCATCCTTTCCAGACGCACGGCGTCCTGTTTCTGTCAGTATGCCCCGGGCCTGCCTTCACCATACCGGCGATTCTTTAAATCAGATTAAGAATTAGACGAGAGTGTCAAAATCCCGTTGCATTCTCCCAGAAAAACAGGTATACTTGCATCATTTCCAAGCGGTATATTTTACCGCAGAGAGGAGAACCAACTTGAATAACGAAGGAAAAAAGCCCCGGAAAAACCTGAGCAAACCGGGCAAGATCCTCATCAACCTGCTGGTGACGGCGGTGGTAGGCTTTATCTACTTCTATCTGGGCCTGCCCGCCATCAATCTGCAGTCTCCGGACTTTTACAGCTTCATTTTTGTGCTGTGTCTGGCCTATGTGGCCTCTGCCCTGGTGACCTCCGGTTTCCGGGACGGCAAGACCTCCGGCAAGGCCCGGGTGGGAGACTACTTCCGCTTTATCAAGCAGCAGTGCCTGCCGGTGGGCATCTTTATGGTGCTGCTGGTGGTGGTGGCCCTGGTGGGTCAGATCATCTCTCTGCCCATCTTCCGGGCGGGAGCCTACCGGGACCTGCTCACTGTGGAGAACGGCACCTTTGCCGAGGATATCAGCCAGATCTCCTTTGACAAGATCCCCACCCTGGACCGGGACAGCGCCGAGTACCTGGGCGACCGGCAGATGGGTACCCTCAGCGACATGGTCAGCCAGTTTGAGTACCCCTCCAAGCAGTCGGTGCAGATCAACTACCAGGGCCGGCCGGTGCGGGTCTCCCCCATTGCCTACGCCGACCTCATCAAATGGTTTACCAACCGGGGCGAGGGTCTGCCCGCCTATGTGGTGGTGGACATGGTGACCCAGGAGGCCAGCGTGGTGCGGCTCCAGGAGGGCATGAAGTACTCCTTCTCCGAGCCCCTGAACCGCAACATTATGCGCCATCTCCGCTTCCAGTATCCCACTTATATGTTCGATAGCCCCAAGTTTGAAATCGACGAGGATGGCCAGCCCTGGTGGATCGCGCCCCGTGTGGTGAAGACCATCGGCCTGTTCGGCGGCACCGACATTAAGGGCGCGGTGCTGTGCAACGCCATCACCGGCGAGAGCACCTACTACGACATTGCCGACGTGCCCAGCTGGGTGGACAACGTGTACACCCCCCAGCTCATTATGGAGCAGTACGACTACCACGGCACCCTCATCAACGGCTTTATCAACTCCGTGCTGGGTCAGCGGGACGTGACCGTGACTACCGAAGGGTATAACTACATCGCCCTCAACGACGATGTGTATGTGTACACCGGTGTCACCTCCGCCAACGCCGACCAGTCCAACCTGGGATTCCTGCTGAGCAACCAGCGCACCAAGGAGACCCGCTTCTACGACGCCCCCGGCGCCACCGAGTACGCGGCCATGTCGTCGGCCCAGGGTGTGGTGCAGGATCTGGGCTACACTGCTACCTTCCCTCTGCTGCTCAACATCGCCGGGGAGCCCACCTACTTTATCCCCCTGAAGGACCAGAGCAGTTTGGTGAAGATGTACGCCATGGTCAACGTGGCCCAGTATCAGATCGTGGCCACCGGCACCACTGTATCCCAGTGTGAGCAGACCTATGTGCGCCAGCTCTCGGACAAGGGCATCACCAAGCCGGAAGAGGTGCCTCAGACCACCGCTGAGGGCACCGTGGCCGAGATCCGCTCCGCTGTGCTGGACGGCAACACCTACTACTTTGTCCGCCTGGACGGCGAGCAGGTCTTCTACTCCCTGTCGGTGGCCAAGAATGAACTGGCTGTCATTCTGAACGTGGGTGACAAGGTGACCATTGAGCACGCAGCTACTGAGGAGGGCGGCTCCATTCTGGACGGTTACTCCCTGACCATCGATGGCCGTGCCGCGTCCAATCAAGCCGACACAGGCGAGAATACCGCCCAGCCGGCGGCATAACTTAAAATCTCAAATCAAAGAAGGCCGTCCCGGCAGGGACGGCCTTCTTTGATTGCTTAGTTCAGATTTTGTTGGACGGTACAGCCCATGCCGATCATGCTGGCCCGGTTGCCCAGCTGAGCAGCGGCCAGACGGCAGCCCAAGAAGCTGGACTTCAGTAGGGGATGGACCCGAGCCTCCACCCGGGGCAGGACCTGTGGGGCCTCCATGACTCCGCCGCCTAAAATTACCCGCTCCGGGGCAAAGGCGTGGATCAGGCCAACCAGACCCAAAGCCACCTCGCCGCACCAGCGGTCCACCAACTGGGATACAGCAGGCTCATCCAGGCGGGCAAAGATAGCGCGGCCATCGGTGAGGGCGGGATCTAGTTCCCGGGCCATGCGGACCAAGGCGGTGGTGCTGGCGTAACGCTCATAGCTGCCCGAACCCCGGTCATCGGCCTGCAGATCCTCCGGGTGGACCAACATGCCGCCGAATTCTCCGGCGCTGGCCATGCCCCGGTAGAGCTGCCCATTCAGAATGCAAGCTCCGCCTACTCCGGTACCATAGCTGACCATAAGGCTGTGGCGGGCCCCCTGGGCCGCGCCGTGGAAGGCCTCGCCCAGAGCGGCAGCGTTGACATCGTTTTCCACTGCGGCCGGCACTCCCAGCTCCTGAGTGAGCAGACGGCCCACCTCCATGCCGGTGTAACCGGGGATATTGTCACATAATAGAATACGGCCGCTCTCCGGCTCTACTTCTCCGGCGGTGGACAGGCCTACCCCGTCAATGGGGCCCATAGCACGGACCAGAGTAATCACCCGGTCCAGCACCGCCTGGGCGCCCTCCTGGGCGTGGGTGGGGGTCTGCTGGGTGTGAGACAGTGCAGTTCCATCCCACAGGCCGCTTTTAATCATAGTGCCGCCTAAATCAATGCAGGCAATGCGATAAGACATGCTAGATTCCTTCCTTAATAAGTGAAATTTCTGCCCTCAAGGTACTATACTCTGCGCAAAAGAGTGGGAGCGACGGAATACGTCACTCCCACAAAAATTTCTCTTACGGGCGCGGAAGGGAAACGAAGTTTCCCACAAAGTTCTTTGCCAAGCTTTCTTTCAAGAAAGCGGTGGGCGCAGAGGCAAAGCGAAGCTTTGCAGAAGGCTTTTTTGCTACCTTTTTTCTCAAAAAAAGTTAGTGCATGTCGTGGCTGTTCAGGAGGTTCTGCTTGATGTCCCACAGCTTCTGGCTCAGGTCCACATAGTAGTTGTGGGGATTCTCAAAGCGCTTGACCTCGTCCCACAGGGAATCTACCTGCCGCTGGCAGTAGGAGCGGCTGGCCTGGAGGTCGGGCACCTGATAGACCAACTCGCCGTTCCGGAAGATGGGGACCATCAGCTCCCGGGCCTCATAGTCGGTGTAGGTCTTGCGCTTCCAGGTGGCGTCGGGGTCAAAGAGCTCCAGAGGCTGGGTGAAGTCAAACTCCTCGTTGTGCAGGCAGATGAGATCGGCCTCCGCCTTGCCCGTGTCCTTGGAGAAGATACGGTAGATCTTCTTGAAGTGGGGAGTAGTGATCTTGGCGGCGTTCTCGCTGATCTTGATCTTGGGAATGATATTGCCGCTCTCATCCTCGATGGCCACCAGCTTATACACCCCGCCGAACACCGGCTCGGAGCGGGAGGTGATGAGCCGCTCGCCCACGCCAAAGGAGTCGATACGGGCGCCCTGGCGAACCAGGTCCCGGATGATGTACTCGTCCAGGGCGTTGGAGGCAAAGATCTTGCAGCTGGTAAGACCCGCCTCGTCCAGCATCTCCCGGGCTTTCCGGGACAGGTAGGTGAGGTCGCCGGAGTCCAGGCGGATACCGCACTTGGTGATGCCCATGGGCTCCAGCACCTCTTTGAAGGCACGGATGGCATTGGGCACGCCGGATTTCAGCACGTTATAGGTGTCCACCAGCAGGATGGCGTTTTCCGGATAGAGCTGACAGTAGGTCTTGAAGGCGGTGTACTCGTCGGGGAACATCTGCACCCAGGAGTGGGCCATGGTGCCGGTGGCGGGAGAGCCGTAGTGCTGGTCAGCCATGGTGCAGGCGGTGGCGGAGCAGCCGGCGATGTAGCTGGCCCGGGCGCCCAGCAGAGCGCCGTCGGGGCCGTGGGCCCGGCGGGAGCCGAATTCCGCCACCGGGCGGCCCTCGGCGGCCCGGACGATGCGGTTGGACTTGGTGGCGATGAGGCACTGGTGGTTGAGGCACAGCAGGACAAAGGTCTCAATAAACTGGGCTTGGATGGCGGGGGCCCGCACGGTGAGGATGGGCTCGCCGGGGAAGATGGGGGTGCCCTCGGGCACAGCCCAGATGTCGCCGGTAAAGCGGAAGGTGCGCAGATAATCTAAAAACTCCGGGGCAAAGCAGCCCTTGGACTGGAGGTAAGCGATGTCCTCCTCGTCAAAGCACAGGTTCTCGATGTACTCCACCACCTGGGCCAGGCCCGCCGCAATGGCGAAGCCTCCCTTGTCGGGGACGGAGCGGTAAAACACGTCAAAGTAACAGATCCGGTCGGCCAGTCCGGTCTGGAAATAGCCGTTGCCCATGGTCAGCTCGTAGAAGTCGCAGAGCATGGTCAGGTTTGTTTTTGCTTTCATGGCTGGGGCAGCCTCCTCACATGGGGGTGACAAGACACCCCGAATTGCCTTTATTATACCCGCTCCCCTGGGGAAAGGCAAGGACAAGCGGGGTATTCCGTAAAAAAATTGTTAAAATCCAGGAGAATTTCGAAAAGGGCATGTAATTTTGTTCTGGCTGGCAATACTAAATGGAACAAAGGAGCAAAAAAGGAGGCGTTTGGTATGGATGTGCCCAGCCGTACTCTGGAGAATCTGGCCCGGGGACTGGCGGAGAAAAATCTGGCCCGCAGCCGGTATATGCTGGCGGCGGGAGCGGCCCACCGGGATGGGCTGGCGGTGGTGGAGCTGCTGTTTGTGCGCACGGCGGAGCAGGAGCGGGTCCATGGACGGCAGTTTGCCCGGCTGAGCCAGGAGCTGGGGGGCGAACATGTGCGGGCCGAGGGGGCCTATCCCCTGGAGATGGAGCAGGACACCGTGCAGTGGCTGCGCCGGGCCAAAGAGGAGGAGGACCGGGAGGCAGGAGAGTGGCGGGAATTTGCCCGCCAGGCCCGGGAGGACGGAGTACCTCAGGTCGCAGACCTGTTTGAGCGGGTAGCCCAGGTGGACGAGACCCACGGGGACCGGTTTGCCCGGTGGGCCGGGCGGCTGGAGGATGGGGAGCTGTTTGCCCGGCCTCTACCCTGCCTGTGGCGGTGCATCGTCTGCGGTCACACCCAGTATGAGGAGGGGGCGCCGGAGCGCTGCCCGCTGTGTCTGGGACCGCAGAGCCAGTTTCTGGCACTGGAGGGGGAGGATTGGTTTTAAAGAATTGGCTAACCACACCTTAAGGTATCCTTTATACTTTTTTCATTGCCCTGGTCCGGGCAACTATGGTATACTGATTCTATCTGGACAGGGCAGCCTGTCCGGTCTGATGATAAAGAAAAGGCGGGATACAAGTTGGAGCGTACCTTTGACGCGCTGGTGGTCGGCGCGGGTTATGCCGGGGCGGTGTGCGCCCGGCAGTTGGCAGAGCAGGGCGGCAAGCGGGTGCTGGTGCTGGAGCGCCGGGACCATATCGGCGGCAACGCCTACGACTGTCTGGACCAGGCCGGCGTGCTCATTCACCAGTACGGCCCCCATATCTTCCACACCAACGACAAGCGGGTCTTTGACTGGCTGTCCCGGTTTACCCCCTGGCGGGACTACCAGCACCGGGTCATCGCCAACATCCCCGACAATGCCGGGGGCCGCATGACCTACCCGGTCCCCTTCAACCTCACCTCCCTGGAGACCGCCTTTGGTCCCAAGGAGGGCAAGCGCCTGGGAGACAAGCTACTGGAACAGTACGGCGCGGAGCAGAAGGTGACCATTCTGGAGCTGCGGCAGAACGCTGACCCCGAGATCGCCGCTCTGGCCGACTATGTGTACGAGCACGTGTTTGTCCACTACACCATGAAGCAGTGGGGACAAAAGCCGGAGGAGATTGACCCCAACACCACCGCCCGGGTGCCGGTGTTCCTCTCCCGGGATGACCGCTACTTCCAGGACGCCTTCCAGGGCATGCCTCAGGAGGGCTATACTCCCATGTTTGAGCGGATGCTGGACCACCCCAACATCACCGTGGAGCTGGGCTGCGACGCCCTGAAGCGGCTGGATGTGAGCGGGGAGCAGATCCGGGTGGACGGCGAAGTCTTTGACGGCCCCGTCATCTACACCGGCCAGGCCGACGAGCTCTTTGGCTTCCAGTTTGACCCCCTCCCCTACCGCACCCTGGACTTCCGCTTTGAGACCCTTCCCCAGGACGACTTCCAGGGCTACGGCACGGTGAACTACACCGTGGACGAGGACTATACCCGCATCACCGAGTTTAAGCACCTCACCGGACAGAAGATGCCCGGGAAGACCACCATCGTGAAGGAGTACTCCCGCGCCTATACCGGAGCGCCGGGAGAGACCCCTTACTACGCTATCATTAACCCGGACAACAATGCCCAGTACGGCCAGTACAAGGCCCTGGCGGAGAAGTTCAGCAATCTCCACCTGCTGGGCCGCCTGGCGGAGTACAAGTACTACAACATGGACGCTATCGCCGGCCGGGCGCTGGACCTGGCTGAAGAGCTGCTGAAGTGATTGCGGCGTGAGCCGCCGGGGCGCGGAACACCCGCGCCCCCTCCGACGAGAGGAGATAATTACATATGGATAAGCTGATTACCTTTGCCGTCCCCTGTTATAACTCCGCTGCCTATATGGAGCACTGTGTGGAGACCCTGCTCCAGGGCGGCGACGACATCGAGATCATCCTGGTGGACGACGGCTCCACCAAGGACGACACCCCCGCCATCTGCGACCGCTACCAGGAGCAGTACCCCGACATCGTCCGGGCCATCCACCAGCCCAACGGCGGCCACGGTGAGGGCGTCAACCAGGGCATCCGTAACGCCCGGGGTATCTACTACAAGGTGGTGGACTCCGACGACTGGGTGGACGTGCCCTCTCTGCACAAGGCGCTGGACAAGCTGCGCCAGTTCGTCCGGGACAACAAGCTGGTGGACATGATGATCTGCAACTATGTCTACGAGCACGCCGAGACCAACACCCAGCGGGTGATGCACTACCGCAACGTATTCCCCCGCAATAAGGTGTTCGGCTGGGACCAGATCGGCCGCTTCCGTCCCTCCCAGTACCTGCTGATGCATTCGGTCATCTACCGCACCCAGTTGCTGCGGGACTGCAACCTGGAGCTGCCCAAGCACACCTTCTATGTGGACAACATCTTTGTCTACCAGCCCCTGCCCTATGTGAAGAACATGTACTACCTGGATGTGGACCTGTACCGCTACTTCATCGGCCGCTCCGACCAGAGCGTCAACGAGAAGGTGATGGTCACTCGGGTGGACCAGCAGCTGCGGGTCACCTACCACATGATCGACTCCCACGACCTGCGCCAGGTCTCTGCGGAGCACAAGAAGCTGGGCCGGTATATGTTCAACTACCTGGCCATGATGATGACCATCTCCTCCATCTTCCTCCTCATCGACGGCTCTCCCGCCGCCCTGGGGAAGAAGACCGAGCTGTGGGAGTACATGCGCACGGTGGACCCGGCCATCTACCACAAGATGAAATACCGGGCCATCTCCGCCGTAAGCAATTTCCCGGGCTATCAGGGGCGCAAGCTCTCTGTGAGCCTGTACCGGCTGGCCCGGCGGATCTACAAGTTCAATTGACGTAAGGCAGAGAGCGCGGCCCAGCCACGGGCCGCGCTCTTTCAAAGAAAATGGGGGAAAGGAGGAGCGGGTATGTCGCCCTGGCTGATCTTATTTCTGACGCTGCTGGGCGGCGGACTGGTGCTGGCCGCCGTTTTCTACTGGACCGCCCGCCGGCGGGATCTGGTCCGGCGGCCGGTGGCCAAGGCGGGCCATACCGTCACCCTCAACTATCCCTCCCCGGTGCTGGGCTACGATCCCCAGAGCTACGACCTGCTCATCTTCGGCGGCAGCGTCTATATGGGGGAGGTGGGCCGTCCGCTGAAGGACTACCTCTCCTCCCTGCGCTTTCACGGCAAGCAGGTCCTCCTCTTCGTGGTAGGGGATCTGGAGCAGTCGCCGGAGCTGGCGGGACTGCGGCTGTGCGTCCCCGAGGGGAACCAGATCCGCTCCATCAAGATCCGTCCGGGGGAAGAGAAGAAGCTCTGCCAATTTGCCCTGGGATGAGGCCTTGCATTTTCCACAGCCTGTGGGTAAAATAATGTCTGCCAATGTCTGGCGCAGAACGTGCCCCGGTACCGGGGTGGAAAGGAGGGAGGGCGGTCCGCCATGACACGCGAGGAAGCATTTGAATTTCTGGACCGGGCGGCCCGGGGCATCGCTGAGATGTTCGGGTCCTCCTGTGAGACTCTGGTCCACGATATGGGGGTGCCCAGCCACCCCATCCTGAGCATCTATAACGGCCACGTGTCCGGCCGCACCGTGGGCTCCACCCTGGACATCCTGGGCACCGACCGGGAACTGGAGCCGGAGGCCCGGACCAGTGACCAGGTCAACCTGTACGCCACCACCCCCTCCGGAGCCCAGATCAAGTCCTCCACCTTCCACCTCATTGGGGAGGACTACAACCTGGCCCTGGGCATCAACTTTGACTACACCTCCCTGGTGTACGCCAACCGTATTTTGGTGGACCTGATGAGCGCCGAGGCAGATTTGAAGACGGCCCTGTGGCAGGGGGGCGACAGTGCCCTCAGCGATCTCTTTGACGAGTGCCTGGCCGCTCTGGGCAAGCCGGTGGACGCCCTGGGCAAGGCCGACCGGCTCAAGCTGGTGGCCATGATGGAGCAGAAAAACGCCTTCTCCTACCGCAAGAGCGTGCCCTTCGTCTCCCGCCGCCTGGGGGTGAGCCGGTACACGGTCTACAAATACCTGGACGAGCTGGCCAGGAAGGACGGAGAAGCATCTCAATGAAACAGCAGGCGGAGGGGAGGCCCTCCGCAGGAAAGGAAGGATCAGCAATGTATCAGGAAAAGATCGAAGCCTATTGGAGCGACCCCGCCCGTGAGCGGGAGCTGGTGGCCGCCATCTCCCGGCTGGTGGCCGTAAAGAGCGTGAAGGGGGAGG
>OGEZ01000407.1_pt1 | contig 40178 bp, 31 predicted proteins | sample 1570831 | NCBI WGS metagenome assembly OGEZ01 (sample SAMEA2582059, study PRJEB24529) | metagenome | biome: Human gut stool | place: China | collected 2011
CTCTCTCGATTGCGGGTGCAAAAGTACTGCTGTAAAACATATTCTCCAAATGTTTCTCCGACTTTTTTACAACTATTTTTTACTTTACTTGATTGTCAATGATTTACAAATATACTTTTCTCCGTTCTTTTGGCTTAACCCAAAAGAAACAAAAACTTCGCTCGAAATTTGCTTTACGCCTTCTCCGTTTGGCCAGTCCTTTCTTACTCCTATTTTCCACCCTTCCTTTTTTATTTCTCCTTTCTAAATTCTCAATTATCAATCCTCAATTATCAATTGACAAAAAGCCTATCTTCTAAAAACAAATAAACGGGAATCGATTTCAATCCTCGTTGGATTTACTTTCGATTCCCGTTTGGTTTGGAATAGATAATAGCCAACAGCTATTTCATATCGGATTTATTATTTACAAATCAAATCCAATATCAGAACGGAAGTATTTTTTATCGAACTGAAGAGCTTTGGCTCCGGCAAATGATTTAGCCAGGGCTTCTTCTTTGGTTGTTCCATACGAACTTACGGCAATAACACGACCTCCGTTTGTTACAATCTGGCCATCCACTTCTTTTGTTCCGGCATGGAATAAGATATTTTCCGGAGAGATATGATCGAAGCCGGTGATGACTTTGCCTTTCTCGTAGGCTTCCGGATAACCACCACTAACGACCATAACCGTTACAGCAGCACGCGGATCCTGAATCAGGATACGAGATGCCAAATCGCCTTGAGCAACACCTTCCAACAGCTCTACCAAGTCACTTTGAATACGCAACATCACGACTTCTGTTTCCGGATCACCCATTCGGCAATTGTATTCAATAACCAGCGGTTCACCTTTCACGTTGATCAGACCTAAGAATATAAATCCTTTATAATCCAGGTTTTCTTGCCGCAAACCTTCTACTGTCGGGCGGATGATACGTTCTTCTACTTTCTGCATAAAGTCATGATCGGCAAACGGAACGGGTGAAACAGCTCCCATACCACCGGTGTTCAGACCTGTATTTCCTTCGCCGATACGCTTATAATCTTTGGCTACCGGAAGAATCTTATAATCTTTGCCATCTGTTACCACGAATACCGAACATTCAATTCCATCCAGGAACTCTTCGATGACAACCGTCTTGCTGGCATCTCCGAACATTCCCTGAAGCATTTCTGCCAGTTCTTTCTTGGCTTCCTCGAGAGAATCAATGATCAATACACCTTTTCCGGCTGCCAGACCATCCGCTTTGAGGACATAAGGAGCAGGCAATGATTCCAAGAAAGCAAAGCCTTCTTCCAGATTCTCGGCAGTGATACTCTTATAACGAGCCGTTGGAATCTGATGGCGCATCATGAATGCCTTGGCGAAGTCTTTACTTCCTTCCAGCTGGGCACCGGCCTTACTCGGGCCGATCACCGGAATGGCAGCCAACTGCGGATCGTTCTTGAAATAATCATAGACACCTTTTACCAGCGGATCTTCCGGACCAACGACAACCATCTGGATATCATTAGCCAATACAAAATCTTTGATTGCCGGAAAATCGTCTGCCTTGATGTTCACATTCGTTCCCGTCTGTGCTGTTCCTGCGTTACCAGGAGCAATAAACAGTTTCTCTACCTTCGGACTTTGAGCTATTTTCCAAGCTATGGCATGTTCACGACCGCCAGAACCTAATAAAAGTATGTTCATATCTTTTTCTTATTAAAAGTACAATTCATTATTATCCAGTATCTTATCAATATTTATCGACTATATTCCGAACCCTGCCCGAGACATCCTCCAACATCTGCCCGAGATGTGTACTGCCATCTGCCCGAGATGGCAAAGGTGGTCTGCTCGAGATGGCAGAGGTGATCTGCCCGAGATATTGCTACCCTTTCCCGGCAGACCCAAGAAGCTGCTTCCGGCAGCCTTCGGAGGCAACCTTTAGCGGCTGTTCTTCAGATAATCGTCGAAGTAGCGCGTGATTTTCTCATGCAGATGCGGACGATCCTTCCCGATCACATTATGTTCATGCCGCGGATAAACGAAATAATCAGGATACGTATTGGCATCCACACAGGCTTTCAGGAAGCCCAGGCTATGCTGCCAAACCACTACCGGATCAATATCTCCATGAATCAGAAGCAAATGCCCTTTCAGGTTCTTGGCTTTCAACTTCAGATTGGAGTTCTTATAACCTTCCGGATTTTCCTGCGGCTTATCCATATAACGTTCCCCATACATGATTTCATAATTACTCCAGTCGATTACCGGACCTCCGGCAACACCCACCTTAAATACATCCGGATAAGAACACATCAGGTTCGTTGTCATAAATCCACCAAAGCTCCAGCCATGCACACCAATCCGGTCAGCATCCACATACGGTTTCGACTTCAGAAATTCCACCCCTTTCAACTGATCGGCCATTTCATTGACACCCAGCTGACGATGGATAACACTTTCAAACGCATGTCCACGGTTGGCCGAACCACGACTATCTACGGTAAAGACCACATATCCGCGACGAGCCATATAAATGTCCCAGCCACTGACGCCACCCATCCAATTTCCAGTCACCAATTGTGCATGAGGGCCGCCATATACATATATAATAGTAGGATACTTCTTCGTAGAATCCATCTGCAACGGCTTCACCAGGAAATAATTCAGGTCAGTCACACCGTCGGCAGCCTTGATCGTTCCGCGTTCCACTTCCGGCATCTCATACTCCTTATACGGATTCTCGGCCGTCAGCAAAGTCGTTATCTCTTTATCCTTCTTCGTATCCACCAATACGATCTTCCGCGGAATATCCCACGATGAATAATTATCCAGCAAATACTTGCCCGAACCGCTCAACTGCGTATTGTGCACACCTGTCAACACCGCATCCGTAGCCAAACAAGTTGATTTACCTTTCTTCAGATTCAATGACCAGGTTTTCACGCTCAAAGGCCCATGATCCGGTCCGAAAGAGCTGACCGGAGAAGGCTGGGTAGAAGAGATAAACAAGTTCTCTCCTTTTTCATCAAAGCCCAAGACGTCCATGACAACCCAATCCCCTTTCGTCAGTTGTTTCAGCAGCTCACCTTTTGTATTGTATAAATACAGGTGATTATAGCCATCCCGTTCGCTCTGCCAGATAAACTGATCCGGCTGATTCGGCAAGAAAAGCAACGGATGCTGCGGTTCTACATAATGCTCTTCCTTTTCCGTGAACAAGACACCTTCTTTCTGTCCTGTTACTGCCGAATAACAAACCAGGTTCATCTCATTCTGTTCCCGGTTCAATTCCGCTATATAAATATGTTGTTCATCCGGACTCCAAGAAATATTCGTCAGGAATTTCTCCTTCGGCGTACCCGTCTTCAACCAGATTGTCTTTCCGGTTTCCAACTGATAGACACCCACCGTCACATGATGACTCTTCATACCTGCCATCGGATAACGGCGCGGCTCTGCTTTGGCACAACGCGCGTCGATATTGACAATCGGATATTCCGTTACCATACTTTCGTCCATCCGGTAGAAAGCCAAGGCTGAACCTTTAGGCGACCAGAAGATACCTTTATGGATACCAAATTCATTCTGATGAACCGACTGTCCGCAGACGATACCATCAGCCGTCTCGTTCGTCACGTCAGTCACCTGATTCTCCGGAGAAAGGATCTTCAGGTTATTTCCTTCCGTAAATGCCAGATACCGGTTTTCCGGACAGAAATCATAATTCGACCAACCCGGCTGCAAGGCATAATCCGCTACAATCTTCTTCTCTGCATAATTATAATGGAACAAATGCTGATTAGCCATAAACGACAACAAAGATTGTCCCGCATAAGGAACAGAGAAGTAAGGCAACGAACCGACCTTCTTCTGCCCGGCTGCTTCGAGAGCTTCATTCAATCCGGCCTTCGTCAGCAACACCGACTTTTGCCACTTCGGCGCTTCGCCTGTCCAAACCGTATCTCCTTTTGTATACAGATAAGCATCCCCATTCCATTGCAACTGTGCCAAACTTTTCGGAACGAACTTGGCATAGTTCTTCCCTCCCGGAATCAGATCCTGCAAAGTCAAATCCTTTTGCTGCGCCATCAATGCCATAGGAAGAAAAAGAAGTCCGATAAACCAATACTTAATCTTCATAGAAACGTCCTTTCTTTTTACCCCCGAACGACGATTTCTTATCCAACCGTTTCCGGTCATTATTATCCCGATAGCGCATCTTCGCCGGACGTTTCTCGTTATACCGATTGCCATAATCCTCATCTTCATCCCGATGAGCCGCAGCAAAACGACGTTCCGGACGATCTACTTTCTTATGCTTGAAGTCAGTCTGCTTATGTTCGCGCTGGCTGTTATTGCCCTGTTTCTTTTCTTCTGCCTGATTGGCCTTGAATTCCTTCTTGGTTCCCTCAAACATTTCATAGCAACGGTATTCACAACTCAGCGAACCATTCATCAATTTGATCTTTTCAGACGGATGCAAACCGATCTTGTCGAAACATTCTTCCTTATAACTCAAGATCCATGTCTGGTATCCCATGAATACATGTTTCAGTCGTTCACCAATCATGTTGTACAAGCCCAGCAAATCCCGGCTGGAAATACGTTCGCCATACGGAGGATTCGTTACCAGAATACCCGGCTGCGGTGCTTCTGTATATTGTTGGAACGGTTTGGTTTCCAATTCCACATATTTCATCAGACCGGCACTGCGGATATTTTCGCGGGCAATATCGATTGCCTGCTGTGAGATGTCCGAGCCATAACACTTGAAAGTAAATTCGCGTTCCTGGCTGTCATCATTATAAATCTGATCGAACAAATCAGCATCATAATCCACCCATTTCTGGAAAGCAAACTCCTTGCGGTGAATACCCGGTGCGATGTTCAAGGCAATCATAGCCGCCTCGATCAGCAATGTACCGGAACCACACATCGGATCTACGAAATTCGATTCGCCCTTCCAGCCAGTCTTCAGGATCATACCGGCAGCCAACACTTCATTCAGCGGAGCTTCTGTCTGATCCACCCGATAACCACGCTTGTGCAGGCTTTCACCGGAACTGTCAATTGACAGGGTACAATCGTTATGTGATATATGTATATTAATGTATAGGTCCGGATTGTTCACACGAACCGACGGACGTTTATGGAATTTCTCGATAAAATAATCCACAATAGCATCTTTCGTTCGATAGGCAACAAATTTCGAATGGTTGAAATTTTCCGAATAAATAACAGAATCGATGGCGAAAGTCTTATCCAAAGTCAGATACTTTTCCCATTCAACTTTCATCACTTCCTTATACACCGTATCGGCATCTTTTGCTTTGAAGTGATAGATTGGTTTCAAAATACGCAAAGCCGTGCGACAATAGAAGTTCGCCTTATACAATAAAGCCTTGTCGCCCGTAAACGAAACCATACGGCGGCCTATCTGCAAATCGTTGGCACCCAAAGCTAATAATTCGCCGGCCAATATCTCTTCCAACCCATACAGGGTTTTGGCCACCATTTCAAATGTCTCTCCCATTTTATTACTTAAATTGGCTAACAGGACTCTTGACTTGAAGAGCCACTGCCATGTTGTTGTTAATCTGTTATATTGTTAAACTAATATTATCTTGTTTCCCGTTCACTTATGATTTGTCAACTCTGTTGATATACCGACTCGCCAGCCGCCACATCCCGGGTTAACCACACATTACCAAAGATCGTTGCTCCATCGCCCACATGAATATGTCCCAACAACGTTGCATTCGAATAGATAGTTACATGGTCTCCTACGATCGGATGCCGGTCAACACCGCGAATCGCATTGCCATTCTCATCCGGAGGGAACTTTTCTCCGGCCAAACTTACTCCCTGGAAAATACGGACATAATTACCAATCACACTCGTTTCGCCAATCACCGTTCCGGTGCCATGGTCGATCGAAAAGTGATGACCAATTCTGGCTCGCGGATGAATGTCAATACCCGTTTCCGAATGAGCCAGTTCAGTTATGATTCGAGGAATATAAGGCACACCCAACTGATCCAATTGGTGTGCGATACGATAATTACAAATGGCACGGAATCCGGGGTAACAGAAAATAACCTCTCCCAAATTCTGTGCGGCAGGATCACCATTGTAAGTAGCTTCGGCATCCGTTGCCAACAAATAACGCAACTGCGGCAGCGAAGCAATAAATTGTTCTGAAAGCGCAACAGCCTCTGTCTCCAGCCGGTCTGCACAAGCTTCACACGAGGTCTCGGCAAAACACAGCCCGGCATGAATCTCTTTCGCCAGCAAACTATGCAGTGTTTCCACCAATACACCCAAATGATACCGGATTGTCTGTTTATTAATCCGGGCAGAACCATAATAACCGGGGAATAAAATAGCACGACATAAATCAACGATACGCTTTAGCATCTCTCCCGAAGGCAAAGCCTCTTCATCACGACGGCTATGAAACAGCGACTGATAAGAAGCCTCATCAGATAATTCGAGAACGGTTCGGCTGATTATACTGCTATGCTGTTGCTGTGCTTCCATGTAGTATTATCTCATACCCTTTTACCACAGGATAGAAACTCTAAAGTCCATTGTGGCAGGTCTTTCCTGTACCTTGAAGTCGTTATATGTTGCATAAAAAGCCACATAACCCGGACTTACATCATACGTATAAGTTTCAGTCCATTGATTTCCCTTAGTATCTTGTCGATGCAATACATAAGGTAGCGGAGTCATAGTTTCAATATCTCCTACCTGAGTAAACAAATATCCCAGGACAATACCTTCCTCATAGACATAATCCGTTAATTCGTCCCATTGGAATTCATACATATAATACGGATCTCCGTCCATATTGTTGATCAACTGCCAGTCTTCACTTTTTACAGTAAAAGTAATATTCTTCCACCCCTCAACAACACCGTCGCCACTTCCGGCAGGTCCTTCCGGACCCATAGGGCCTTCGGGGCCCATTGGTCCTTCACAAGCCGTAAAAGCTACCAGCAACATGAGTAATCCAATAATCTTTTTCATCTGTTCCAAACTTATGATACTATGATAGTTTGCAAATGTAATAAACTTTTAGAAATGAAAAACGAATTGCCGGTTTATTTTTCTTTCCAAATTTCATGTGTTATAATTCATTTGTTAACCACAAAATAAAATTCACCTGTTCTTCCATAAAACAAAAGCACATACAGGAAAAGAATAGATTAGCCTTTTATTTAGGGTCGGAATAGTGAATGAAAGTTAATAAAGAAAACAGATTTGTTTATATAAATATTTCTGCGGTTCTTTATTCTTCATCTATTAAATTTTCAGGTATATGTCAAATCCAATCATAAAAATACACAGCTGGTTCGTAGCCTGCTTGTTCTTATTTTGCCAATCCGTTTTAGCGAGTCCTCAGGCGTCGATACAAACAACAGAAACCATCCGCTGGGATTCTTTCCTCACTCTTCCCGACATCGACGGAAAGCCTCATCCCGGATTGGCTGGAGCTTTTTCCGGATGTATCGGCGATTTTCTGTTCATTGCCGGCGGAGCAAACTTTCCGGATGCCACTCCTTGGAATGGAGGTACGAAAACATGGTGGAATACGCTCTACTATAAGAATCTCAACGATGCCACATCTGCTTGGAAAGAAATAAAAGGAGCCTTGCCTTCTGCACGGGCATACGGTGTATCCATTCCGTTGACAGATGGTATTTTATGTATTGGCGGATGCGATGCCAAGCAATGTTATAGCGAAGTATTTGCCATCCGGATGCACAACGGGAAAGTCGAAATAGATAAGAACTGGCCGAAATTGCCTGTTCCGCTAGCAAATATGACCGGAGCCAAACTAAGAAACAAAATCTTTCTGGCCGGCGGACAAGAACAAATGAAACCGGAAGCGGCTACTTCGCATTTCTTCATGCTCGATCTGTCTCAGCCGAAAAAAGGATGGCAAACCTTGGAATCCTGGCCGGGAAAAGCACGGGGTTATGCCGTCAGTGCCGTACAGAATAATGGCTCAGACGATTGTTTCTATCTGTTCAGCGGGCGGAATTATCAACCGGACGGAGCAATAGAAGTGCTGACCGACGGATTCGTTTACAATCCCCGCCTCAAACAATGGAAAAAGTTGTCAGGTGAATTTCCGGTGATGGCAGGAACAGCTCTTGCCGTCGGCAGTCATCATATCCTTTTCCTGGGTGGCGTTGAAAAACTGATACCAGGTTCGGATACACATCCGGGGTTCAGTCATCAGGTTTTAGCCTACCATACGATCACGAATACGCAGACCATAACAGCCATCTCAGAAGTTCCAATTGCAGTTACTACCAACCTTGTATCACACGGAAAAACACATTATATCACCAGTGGAGAAATCAAACCGGGTGTCCGTACACCTACTATTCTCCGATTTGAAGTCTGCCCCAACATAACGGCCCATTCTCGTCGTGCAACCGTACCGGTTTTAGCCGGAGAAGCGGCGAATCCGGTTGGATATATACAGATTATCCAGACTCCGGGAGAGAAAACGCGCCTGACAAGCCTTGCGTATGACTTATCAGGTACGACAGATTTGCGTGACATCGAACAGATATCATTATATGCCTGTCAGAAAAACGGACGGATTAAGCCTGCTGATTTGATCGCCTTTTCGGAGGTTTCGTCTCCAACCGGAGCTTTCCGATTGAATATTCCCTTAGAATCGGACACAAGCTATTATGGACTGGCTGTCCGACTGAAGAAAGAAACCTCTTTACAGCATCGGGTGTTGGTCAACTGTCCGGAAATTACAATCAACGGAAAGACATATCCCGTTCAAGGCTCTTTCCAAGAAGGATTGCGTACAGGCATTGCCCTTCGGAAACATCGGCAAGACGGCGTAAACACCAGTCGTATTCCGGGATTGATCACCTCTAAAGCCGGAACGCTCCTGGCCATCTACGATGCCCGTTGGGAATCCGGACGGGATTTGCAAGGAGATATTGACATTGCCCTGAACCGAAGTGAAGACGGCGGGCAAACATGGCAACCCATGCAACGGATACTCGACCAACATGAATGGGGCGGACTGCCGGAAAAATACAACGGCGTGAGTGATGCCTGCATCCTGTTGGATGAAAATACCGGCGATTTATATGTTGCCGGCTTGTGGATGTATGGTGTTTTAGACCGTAATACCGGGAAATGGGTAGAAGGACTGACGCAAGACAGCACGCGCTGGATTCATCAGTGGCAGGCGAAAGGTTCACAACCTGGCTTGGAAGTCAAAGAAACATCCCAGTTCCTGATTACGAAAAGTACAGACGATGGGAAAACCTGGAGCGAGCCTGTCAACATCACCGCTGCCACCAAAAGACCGGAATGGTGGTTGTTTGCACCGGCACCAGGACACGGCATTACCTTAAAAGACGGAACATTGGTCTTCCCTACGCAAGGACGAGACGAGAACGGCCTTCCTTTCTCCAATATCACGTACAGTCAGGATGGAGGGAAAACCTGGACAACCAGTAATCCGGCTTATTCCAATACAACCGAGTGCATGGCTGTCCAACTTGACAACGGAGACATCATGCTCAATATGCGCGATAACCGGAATCACGGAGTCATCTCACCCAACGGACGGAGAATCTGCACCACATCCGACTTAGGTAAGACCTGGAAAGAACACCCGACGTCGCACGCTGTGCTCACGGAACCGACCTGCATGGCTTCTATCCACAAGCATCATTATATAAAAGACGGGAAACCAAAGTCCGTTTTAGTCTTTATGAATCCCAATTCATACAACGCACGCAACCGGCTAACCGTTAAATTCAGCTTTGACGACGGCCAAACCTGGCCCGAAAAGTACTGGATCTTACTGGACGAATGGGGCGGAGCCGGATATTCCTGCATCACATCGATCGACGAACAAACCCTAGGCGTCGTCTATGAAGGCAGCGGAGCGAACCTCATCTTCCAGCAGATTGATGTGAGAGATATTTGCAGATAATGTGCCATAATCCCCCTGATTTGACGGATGTAAGGAAGGAAAAAGTTCTTACCTTTGTTTTTGCTTTTAAGTAAGAAACAAGGGGTAACTAATGATTATGAATATGCCAACGATAAAAGATTCATCCTCGATAGAAGAGGTTTTGCAGTATATTGTTGCTTGTTATGGCGCAGAAATATACCAGGAAAAGCAACGGCTGAGCAATCTGATAGCTGATTTATATACAGGCGAAGAGCGGCTAAAACGCTTGTACCGGCGTATGGTGATGGAAGATGCAGTAAGCCTGCAATTGTATTCTATCTCCTTGAAACCCATCCAAGAACGGGAAGTTTTTTATAACCGCTTGGTTTATCAGTTTAAAGAGGCGAATTTCTTGGATGAAGCTTTTGCCCGACAGTCATTGGATGCGTTTCTTCATGGAATGAACTTGTTATTGGTAGAGCCTATTTCAACAGTAGCCACAGAAGAAGATGGAAAGTGGGTTGATAAATATGGCGTAAAATATAGTGCGGATCGGAAGAAATTGATTCGTGCTCCGGAAAACCTATATGGAGATTATCGCGTCTTGGATGGTACAATTATAATTTGTAATTGTGCCTTTGCAAGGTGTCAGTTTTTATATGAAATTATCCTTCCTTCAAGTGTTACGAGTATAGGCGAAGAGGCCTTTTGGGGGTGTATGATTTTGCATGAAATTACTTTATCCTTAGGCGTTATGAGTATAGGAGAAGGCGTTTTTGATAGGTGTAGTAATTTGCGAGAAATCAATGTAACTGAAAGTAATAAGGCCTATAGGGCTATAGACGGGGTATTATATACAAAAGATTTAAAGACGATAATCTGTTATCCTGCAGGAAAGAAGAATGAAAATTTTGAAATTCCCTCGGGTGTTATGAGTATAGGTGAAGTAGCTTTTTTTGCTTGCCGTAGTCTGGAAACTATCATCTTCCCTTTGAGTGTTACGAACATAGAAAAAGCAGCCTTTTTTAATTGTATGAATTTGCGCGAAATCACCTTGCCTTCGAGTGTTACGAGCATAGAAGATTATGCCTTTAATAATTGTAGGAATTTGCGAGAAATCACCCTACCTTCAAGTGTCATGAGCATAGGAGCTAATGTTTTTGTGGGGTGTAAAAATTTACAACAAATCAACATCCCAGCCGGAACCCTTGAAAAATTCAAGGAGCTATTGCCTATATGGACAAATGAATTACACGAAGTATAAAGACAGCACAGAAAAAAGGCTTTCAAATGAGTTTTTCCCCTTCATTTGAAAGCCTTTTCTCTATCAATCCGGATCAGAATTAGATCACGTCCTCATCGTTCTTCTTGGCATTATTGGTCGCACGTGCCTTCAATACCGTTTTTTGTCGGTCGATCAGGATATTCATCTGGTCGATAAACGAAGCAAACTTAGCTTCGCCATTGAGCAAGACCATCGCATTGACCGTGTCGATCAGTTTGCGGTAAGCCTCGTTCACCAACAAGATCTTTTCTTTCACGATACCCACCTGGCGAGCAGCCTCTTCTTCGGTACGCATTTTCGAAAAATCCAAGAAACGCTGGTTCTTGTTTTTGAGATCTGTTAGCCAAACGTCCACTTGCAAATTCGGGAAAGACCCTTCTTTACCGTTTTCAAGATCCTGAATCAGGTTATGGAGGATACCACTCTCTTCCGTTTGCGGTTTATCGGTGGGATCCCCATACTTGTCTATCAACGCCTTGGCAGCCAGCGCCTCGGCGGCCACTGTCCCTTCCGGGTAAGCTGTCATGGCTTTCACATAATTATTCAACCCCCGCCACGACCCGTCGCGCCCTTGCTCTGCCTCGGCGGCCAACGTGCTGCTCGGCACAGAAGCGGAGTCTTTCAGGGCATCATCCAGAGCGGTCACAGCAGCCGCATGGTCGTTTACTGCTTCCGTCAAGATTGCCACCGACGCTTCGGGCAAACCTTCGGCATCCAAGTCGCCTGTCGTAGGCAAACCTTCTGCTAATGCTTTTACATCCATTTGAAACCCGAAATTCTCTTCTGTGCGGAGATTGGTGAGACTAAAATTTTTTACTTTCTTCATGGTTCTCTCATTTTTAAAATTGAACACAGGCAAATATATAAAGTTCACCATAAAATCGCAAGATATCATTTCATTTTTTCGTCGGACGGTGCTTCCTTTTCTCGGGAAGCATCGTCCGAGCGTCCGACAGGGCTTCCGCACTTTGGGAAGCATCGTCCGAGTGTCTGACAGGGCTTCCGCACTTTGGGAAGCATCGTCAGAGTGTCTGACAGGGCTTCCGCGCTTCGGGAAGCATCGTCCGAGCGTCTGACAGGGCTTCCGCACTTCGGGAAGCATCGTCCGAGAACTCCGACAGCAGCCCCGCACAAAAAACATTTGTGGAACGATTGAAAATTGTAGCCATAAATCTCCATAGATGTTTAATAAGATCCTCTTTTTGAGTGTTTAAAAATTTATTCCGATTATCTTTGTCAAGAAAAACAGGAACAAAGGATATACATCCGGAATCCGTATGAATAGTAATGATTAAAAATTCTATTATGCTAAAACAGGGAGATCAAATAAAAATAGCCACAGGTGGAGAAGCTACCATCTTGGAAGAATTGGGGACAGGCGGTCAGGGAACGGTTTATAAAGTGGTATTCAATCATAAAGAATATGCTTTGAAGTGGTATCATCAGCCGGGAAAGGCCGAGTTTTATGACAATCTGAAAAATAATATCGCGAAAGGATCACCTTCTTCCTGTTTCCTCTGGCCATTGTTTTTGACAGCCAAAGACGAAAACGGGTGTTATGGCTATTTGATGGAATTGCGAGACGCTTGCTATAAAGAGTTTAGCGATTTTTTATTAGCCAAAGTACAGTTTAAAACCGTCTCTGCCATGATTGAGGCCGGTATTAAGATTTGCTCCAGCTTCCGCAAGTTGCACAATGCGGGATACAGCTATCAGGATTTGAATGACGGAAACTTTTTTATCAATCCCGAAAATGGGGATTTGCTTATTTGTGACAATGATAACATCGCTCCGTATGGAACCAATACCGGCATTTTGGGGAAATGCCGCTATATGGCACCCGAGATTGTCCGGAAAGAAAAGCAACCGGATGCACAATCGGATCGTTTTTCGCTGGCCGTAATTCTGTTCCTCTTGTTCTTCAACAATCATCCGTTGGAAGGCGCATTGGTTGCCAATTGTCCATGTATGACGGAAAAACATGAAAAAAAGTTTTATGGGACATCCCCTTTGTTTATCTATGATCCTGATAATAATCAGAATCGCCCTGTACCCGGGATTCATGTCAATGTGATAGGGTTGTGGAACCAATTCCCGGATTACGTCCGAAAAATGTTTGAGGAGCAATTCAGCCAGAAAGTCCTGATGAATCCGAACTTGCGCATTACCGAAAAGGAATGGCTGACGAAGGTGCTCTTGCGGATGCGTCATGAACTGATTGTTTGTCCTGCATGTGGCGGAGAAATTTTTACGGATATGGAGAATAACACTTTTTCGTGCCCGGACTGTCATCACGTATTGCAACGTCCGCCTATTATTCAAAGCGGGGAATATGAAGTGGCTGTCTGTAAAGGGAAAACTATATATCAATATATTACCAATAAAAACAAGCCTTTGTTAAATAAGGAAACAGGTATGATTGTTGAGAGTAAAAAAACTCCGGGTTTGTTTGCCTTATCCAATCAGACAGCAGATACTTGGATATTAACTACCAAAAGTGGTAATACCCGTCCGATTGCGCCCAATGAATTTGCCCCGCTTTTGGTAGGCAATCAGATAGCTTTTGGAAATGGAACAAATGTAACTATTCGCTAATTATAAAATAACATGAATACAGAAAGAGTAAAGATTGCCCGTAGAACAATGGTATTGTTCTTTGTTGTAGATACATCGGGAAGTATGATGGGAGAAAAGATCGGGTCGGTTAATGATGCAATCCGGGAGACAGTCCCCGATCTGAAAGATTTGTCGTCTGGTAATCCGGATGCAGCGATTAAGATTGCCGCCATGCAATTTGATACGGATGTCAATTGGCTTTATCCACAGCCCATTGATTCAGAAGATTTCCAGTGGAATGATTTGCAGGCCGGCGGTTTGACGAATTTGGGTTCTGCTTTAAAAGAATTGAATCAGAAACTTTCAAAATCCCAATTTTTACAAGAGGCAGCTGGTTCTTTTGCCCCAGTGATAATTCTGCTTTCAGATGGCGGACCAACAGATGCTTATAAAGATGCATTAGAAGAGATTAAAAAGAACAATTGGTTCAAACATGCCATTAAGATAGCCATAGCCATCGGAAACGATGCGGATAAAAACGTATTGACCGATTTTACAGGGAATAGCGAGTCGGTTGTAGAAGTGCATAACCGGGCCATGTTGAAAGCATTTATCCGTTTTGTGAGTGTTACTTCTTCTCAAGTAAACAGTAAAAGTAGTGGAGTAGAAGACACAACGAAACAAGAGAAGGTAATTTCGCAGGTTAAAAATTTTGTTGATACACAAAATGTAGAAGATGTAGATTTAGATGAATTCAACTAAACAGAGAAAAAAAGGTCTATTGGCATTTTGCTCATGCCATCAAGGAGAATCGCATAAGAAAACGGGTAAGGTATGCCAGGACGCCGCTTTTGCCCGTTGCCGAGAAGAAGACCGGTATGCCGTGGCAATAGTCAGTGACGGGCATGGTGGAAACAATTATTTTCGGAGTAACATAGGTTCTAAGAAAGCTGTTGAAGCCACCCAAGAAGCGATCGGAGAATTTATGAAAAACTTCCTGAAGGCCTCATCATTAAAAAAACTGTCTGAATCTAAGTTCCACAATCCGGATGATCTGATGCGCCAACTGGAAACTGCTATCATTTACCGTTGGCGTACCAAGATCTGGGAAGATCATGAAAAACACCCTTTTACCCCGGAAGAGTTGGCTTGTTTCTCGGCTACCATGCGGGATAAATATGAATCAAAGCCACAGGATTACTTTGTGAAAGCATACGGGGCTACATTAATTGCCGTAGTGATTTATCCGGGACACTTTTGGTTTGGCCTGCATATTGGTGATGGAAAGTGCGTAGCCCAAAATACGACTGGTGAATTTTTCCAGCCTATACCGTGGGACGACAAATGTTTCTTGAATGTGACTACTTCGTTGTGCGACGAAAAGCCATTGGATAATTTTCGTCATTGTTTTTATACAGATCAATTTCCATCAGCCATTTTCGTAGGGACAGATGGTGTAGATGATTGTTTTGCCAACGATGAAGATTTGTATGGATTTTACCAGGAAATTATTCAGACTTTCCAAGATAAGAAGGATAAAACAGCACAGAAAGAAGTAGATGAGTTTCTCCCGCTTATGTCACAAAAAGGTAGTGGGGATGATATTTCGGTGAGTTGGATTATAAATGGCTAAGGAATATGCAAGCTTTAAACGAATCATCCTTGATAGAAGAAGTTTTAAAATATATCGTTGCTTGTTATGGTGCAGAAATATACCAAGACAAGCAACGATTGAGTAATCTGATTGCGGATTTATATACAGGCGAAGAACGGTTGAAACGCTTGTACCGGCGTATGGTGATGGAAGATGCCGTAAGCCAGCAATTGTATGCCATCTCCTTGAAGCCCATTCAAGAACGGGAAGGTTTCTACAACCGCTTGGTTTTCCAATTTAAAGAGGCGAATTTCTTGGAAGAGGCTTTTGCCCGGCAGGTATTGGATGTGTTTCTTCATGGAATGAACCTACTATTGGTAGAGCCTATTTCAACAGAAGCCACGGAAGAGGATGGAGAATGGGTGGATGAATATGGTGTCAAGTACAGTGCGGATCGAAAGAAGTTGATTCGCGCTCCGGAAAGTCTATGTAAAAATTATCGTGTCTTAGATGGCACAGTTGTAATTTGTGATAACGCCTTTTGTTGGTGTAAAAATTTGCAAGAAATCACCCAGCCTTCAAGTGTTACGAGCATAGGAGATTATGCCTTTTGGTGTTGTAGCAATTTGCGAGAAATCACCCTTTCTTCGAATATTATGAGCATAGGTGATGCTGCCTTTTGGGGATGTGAAAATTTACTACAAATCATCCTTCCTTCGAGTGTCACGAACATAGGAGCTACTGTTTTTGTGGGGTGTGAAAATTTGCGTGAAATTACCATCCCTTCAGGAGTTACGAACATAGGAGATGATGCCTTTGGTAGTTGTGAAAATTTGCGAGAAATCACTTTGCCCTCGGATATTACGAGCATAGGAGATTACATTTTTTATGATTGTCTCAATTTACAACAAATCAACATACCTCGCGGTACCTTTGAAAAATTCAAGAAGTTATTGCCTAAATGGACAGATAAATTACACGAAATATAAAGACAACTACACAAAAAAGGCTTTCAAATGACTTTTCCCATCATTTGAAAGCCTTTTCTCTATCAATCCGGATCAGCATTTGATCACGGCCCTCGTCGTTCTTCTTGGCATTGTTGGTCGCACGTGCCTTCAATACCGTTTTTGCCGATCGATCAGGATATTCAGCTAATCGATAAACTGTTATTTTCCCACTGTCTTCCGGTACGGAGCTCCGAATTCCTTGCAGGTAATCTCGTCGATATCCACCCGCCAAATCTTGACATTCAAGACTGCCGGACGACCATATGTAAAAGGGCGGTCGGTGTATTGCTTCATCAGGATATCAAGTGCTTCTACTTTCTTGTCGTAGTCTTCCTCAAAGACAACATTTCCCCAACAGATAACACTGCTGGCCCGCATCCGGTAACTGCAAGCCACTTCCACATTCTGATAAGCCAGTTCCGTTGTCGGACAAAAAGAAATACAAACACGCGGATTCCGGTTCAAGATCGAAATGCTTCTGCCTTCCTGAGCCGAATGCAAGTAAAGCGTTCCGTCTTTGTAACCAAAATTCATCGGGATCACATACGGCGTTCCATCGGTATCCGCCATCCCTACAAAACAAATACTACATTGTTTCAATACAGATTCAATCTGCTCGTTGTCAACATGTACCAGTGTCTTCATATACTATCGATTAATCACACAATCTTTCATAATAAGGCAAACGATTCAGCGGAACATCGATTGTGATCGACTTTCCCCCTTTGTGAATCTTTCCCAAGTCATCCTTCCATCGTCCTTTCGGCAATCTGACAACCCGGCTGTTTCCTTTTTCTACCATCGGCGCCACCAGGTATTTGTCTCCCAGCATAAATTGATCCTTGCAGGTTTCAAAGCCCTGATCCGGAAATTCGTAGGCAAGATGCCGGACAATTGGTTCGCCGGTGGCAGCTGCATGACGGGCCTGCCGGATTATATAGGAAGCCATACGAACATGAAGGCGAGCCGCTTCGCGAACAATCGAAAGATTTTCCGGGCTCAATATCCGCCATGGAGCGACCGAGAATTGCATCATCGGCATCATGGCATGAATCTGTGCCGAACGGATAATCAGTTCCTGATCGAAGCGGTTAGGATCAATGCCTAAGAACGAAGCAAACTGTCCGCCTCCGATCAGATCCGGACAGGCATACGCATACCCGTTCAGACCGGCAGCTATCATTTCCGGGATTAACAGACGAACCGCATCCCAGGAATAATCTTTATCGCCCAAACGCTGTACCAGCGGCTGACCGCCCATCTGCCAACAGGCACGATACTCGTTAAAAGGAAAATGCAACCCGATTTCCGCCCAAGCCCGGGTATGATCGACAGAAATGGCATCCGACTTCCAGGCTTTCAGTTCCGCATGGCTGTAGAAGCCATTGTCACCCGCATCAAATTTGAAGCCATCAATCTGATAAACGTCCTGCATCTTCTTCAACTGAGAGATAAAATAATCCCTTGCCTCCGGATTCGTCAGATCATAACAGGCACTATAACCGTTCCACCAGTGGATCATCGCTGTTTCTCCATTCTGTAATCTCAAAAGGTATTTTTTCTTCTCCAGTTCGCGAAACTCCGGACTATCAGCAGAAACAAACGGACAAACCCACAGCATTACCTTGAAACCCATTGCATGCAACTCTTCCACCATGCTTTTAGGCGACGGGAAACGATCCGGCTTAAACTCGAAGTTCCCGTAATACTTTTGCCAGTTATCATCAATCATCACTACTCCACCCGGAAAATCCTGTTTGCTGATCTGCCGTGCATAATCCAACACATCCACCTGGTTCTGATTATACATCAGTTCGATCCATGTATTGTATTGAGGCTTCGTAAAAAACAAAGTATCCGGCAACTGACCACTGGGGGCAAAGTGCTGACGGCAAGCGTCCAAATAAGCATCCCGCAAAGAACGGCCCGCCTCTTGCACCTTTACCTGTTCGTATTTGGAATCAATCCGGATACCCTGTTCCGTAACTGAGAACGCAAATGGATAATCGCTCCAGACATACCGTCCCTTACTAGAGACCAATAGCGGAACAACCTGATTATTATTATTCTGAGAAGAAAGATCAAAAGATTCCATCGGCTGTATGTAAGGCATCTTCGAGCCCAAGGCCGTTACGCCGCCCCACCAATACTCACCATCCAACGATTTGATCTCCGTCACTTGCTGAGCTCCTATGAAATGACTTATCAGCAACAAAAATATAACCGCTTTACTTCTCATACACAATTCATCTAAAATCAATACCATTTTGCGTACAAAGATACATTTTCTTCCTTAATCTATTTCCTCATCAGCCTCATAACCGCCCATTTCGCGCAATGCATTTTTCAGCATCACATATTACTAGTATAAAAGATTCTCTTCAAAACAGAACTCTTTTCGTTACGATTCAACTATTTTTACCCAGAGGGGGACGAATTATTACAGAAATATTTATTTAATCTTGTTGGTTGATCCATGGAATTAAACTACCTTTGCATAATTAAATGCTATATAAGTGTGATTTTTATACACAATTAAATAACTTAAATTATTATCTTATGTGGTTACTTAATTCTTCTATCGGGAGGAAACTGATAATGAGTATATCAGGTCTCTTCCTAATTCTGTTTTTATTGTTCCACCTGTCGATGAACGTAGCGGCAGTATTCTCAGGCGAAGCGTATAACACGATTTGCGGTTTGCTGGGAAGTAACTGGTATGCCATCGTAGGAACACTCGTTCTGGCTGCAGGTGTAGTAGTTCACTTCGTGTATGCAGTGATTTTGACATTGCAGAACCGAAAAGCTCGTGGTAACGACCGTTATGCACTGAATTCTCGTCCGAAAGGCGTTGAATGGGCATCACAGAACATGTTCGTACTGGGCTTGATCGTAATTCTGTTTATGATCCTTCACTTCACACAGTTTTGGTACAACATGATGTTTGCAGAATTAGCTGGTATTCATGGAGACATCCATCCTCAGGACGGTGCTGCATTCATCAACTTCTACTTCCAGGGTAATATTGTAAACACAGTATTATATCTGGTATGGTTTGCTGCATTATGGTTCCACCTGACTCACGGTTTCTGGTCAGCAATCCACACATTAGGCTGGAACAACACTGTATGGTTGAGCCGTTGGGAATGCATTTCTAAATGGGTAGCAACAATCATCTGTGGTTTGTTCGCGATTATTACTATTGTATTCTACCTGAATGGTGTAGGATCGTAAATTTTGAGTTTATAGGTTTATAAGTTTATAAGTTTATGAGTTTGGAATCAAACATTCAAAACGAACAGACTCAAAAACAAAATGACTTAAAAACTAAGAAACTAACAAACTTAAAAAACTAAAAACAATATGGCTGAAATAAATTCTAAAATCCCTCAAGGCCCGTTGGCTGACAAGTGGAAAAATTATAAAGATCACCAGAAATTGGTGAACCCCGCTAACAAGCGTCGTCTGGACATTATCGTAGTAGGTACAGGTTTGGCCGGTGCTTCTGCAGCAGCTTCTTTAGCAGAAATGGGATTCAATGTATTGAACTTCTGTATTCAGGACTCACCTCGTCGTGCTCACTCAATCGCTGCACAGGGTGGTATCAATGCTGCTAAGAACTATCAGAATGATGGTGACTCTGTTTACCGTTTGTTCTACGATACAATCAAAGGTGGTGACTATCGTGCTCGTGAAGCTAACGTATATCGTTTGGCTGAAGTATCAAATAACATCATCGACCAGTGTGTAGCACAAGGTGTACCTTTCGCTCGTGAATACGGAGGTTTGTTGGATAACCGTTCATTCGGTGGTGCTCAGGTATCCCGTACGTTCTATGCCCGTGGTCAGACCGGTCAGCAGTTATTGTTAGGCGCTTATTCTGCATTGAGCCGTCAGATTGGTAAAGGTAAAGTAAAAATGTACACTCGCCACGAAATGTTGGACGTTGTTTTGGTTGACGGTCGCGCTCGTGGTATCATTACCCGTAACCTGATCACCGGTAAAATTGAACGTTATGCTGCTCACGCTGTTGTTGTTGCAACAGGAGGTTATGTAAATACATTCTTCTTGTCAACTAACGCAATGGCATCAAATGGTTCAGCTGCATGGCAGTGCTATAAGAAAGGTGCTTATTTTGCTAATCCTTGTATGGTTCAGATTCACCCGACTTGTATTCCTGTAAAAGGTGACTACCAGTCAAAATTGACATTGATGTCTGAATCATTACGTAATGATGGTCGTATCTGGGTTCCGAAGAAACTGGAAGACGCCAAAGCATTACAGGCAGGTACAAAGAAAGGTAAAGATATTCCGGAAGAAGACCGTGACTACTACTTGGAACGTCGTTATCCGGCATTCGGTAACTTGGTTCCGCGTGACGTTGCTTCACGTGCCGCTAAAGAACGTTGCGACGCAGGATATGGTGTAAACAACACTGGTTTAGCTGTATTCCTGGACTTCTCTGATGCTATCAACCGCTTAGGTAAGGAAGTTGTTAAGCAGAAATATGGTAACTTGTTCGATATGTACGAAGAAATTACCAACGATAATCCATATGAAACTCCGATGATGATTTACCCGGCATTGCACTATTCAATGGGTGGTCTGTGGGTTGACTATGAATTGCAGACTTCTATTCCGGGCTTGTTCGCTATTGGTGAAGCTAACTTCTCTGACCACGGAGCAAACCGTTTGGGTGCTTCTGCGTTGATGCAAGGTTTGGCTGATGGTTATTTCGTATTGCCATACACCATCCAGAACTACTTGTCTGACCAGATTCAGGTTCCGCGTTTCAGCACAGATCTGCCGGAATTTGTTGAAGCAGAAAACGCAATCAAAGCTCGTATCCAGAAATTGATGAACATCAAGGGTAAGGAAACAGTTGATACTATCCACCGTAAGTTAGGTCACATCATGTGGGAACACATCGGTATGGCTCGTGACGAAAAAGGCTTGTTGGAAGCAATCAACATGTTGAAAGACCTGAAGAAAGAATTCTGGAGCAATGTATATATCCCGGGTTCAGGTGATGATCAGAACGTTGAATTGGAAAAAGCTTTACGTTTGGCTGACTTCATTGAAATCGGTACATTGATGGCTCACGATGCATTGAATCGTGCAGAATCTTGTGGTGGTCACTTCCGTACAGAACATCAGACTGAAGAAGGCGAAGCTTTGCGTCATGATGATAAGTTCATGTATGTTGCTTGCTGGGAATATCAAGGAGAAGATAAAGATCCGGTTATGCTGAAAGAAGATTTGAACTATGAATTCGTAGTTCCGCAAACACGTAATTACAAAAAATAAGTTTGTAAGTTTATGAGTTTATAAGTTTGTAAGCTTATGGGTACGTTCAAAGATTTATTGGCTTGGCAAAAAAGTCTGACTTTAGCAAAAAAAGTATATCAGGTAACTGGTAACTTCCCTACTGAAGAACGATTCGGCCTGGTAAATCAGATGCGTAGATGCGCAGTATCCATTCCTTCGAACATTGCGGAAGGTTATGGTCGAGGTTCAGACAAAGAATTATTACGGTTCTTATATGTAGCATTGGGATCTTCTAATGAACTGGAAACGCAGTTGATTTTATCACTCGAACTTTCTTTTATGAAAGAAGAAGATTCCAGAATGCTTCAAGGCCTGAATACGGAAGTAAACAAGATGATATTATCTTTGATTTACAGACGAAAGAATGGATTAGATAAAAATTCCAGAACTTGAGAACTTGAAACTAAAAACTTAAAAACTAAAAAACTTAAAAACTAAAAACGTATGGATAAAGATATAAAAGTAACGCTTAAAGTTTGGCGTCAAAGAGGTCCGAAGGAAAAAGGACAGTTCGAGACTTACCAAATAGATAAGATCAATCAGAGTGTCTCTTTCCTGGAAATGCTGGACATTTTGAATGAACGTTTGATCAATGAAGGTAAAGAACCGATCGTGTTCGATCACGACTGTCGTGAAGGTATCTGCGGTATGTGCTCTCTGTATGTAAACGGTCATCCGCACGGACCGGCAACAGGTGCTACTACTTGCCAGTTGTATATGCGTCGTTTCCATGATGGCGAAACTATTACTATCGAACCGTGGCGTTCAGCTGGTTTCCCGGTTATCCGCGACTTGATGGTTGACCGTACTGCCTATGATAAAATCATGCAGGCCGGAGGTTTCGTATCAGTTAATACAGGTGGTGTTCCTGATGCTAATGCAATTCCTATTCCTAAGAAGGATGCAGATTTAGCTATGGATGCAGCAGCTTGTATCGGTTGTGGTGCTTGTGCAGCAGCTTGTAAGAATGGTTCAGCCATGTTGTTCGTTTCAGCCAAAGTCAGCCAGTTGGCATTATTGCCTCAGGGTCGTGTTGAAGCAGCTCGCCGTGCAAAGGCTATGGTTGCCAAAATGGATGAACTGGGCTTCGGTAACTGTACAAACACGCGTGCTTGCGAAATGGAATGTCCGAAGAACATCTCTGTTAGCAACATCGCTCGTTTGAACCGTGAGTTCTTGAAGGCTAAATTGAAAGACTAATCACATAAGAACTTTTAATAACTTCATCGAAGCGACTTGTCCAATTGGGCAGGTCGCTTTTTTTATGTTGCAAAACAGCCGTGCCGGCTGTACATTCCTTCGAGGAATATCTTACCTTTAAACTGCTTTTAAAAGACTAGATCTAATTACATGAAAAGGATGAAAATCAAAACAATCTTGAGTTCCACTCCGGTCATTGCCTTCATCGGATTCTGGATTTTTGCAGCCATTCTTTATGGCGATGTATTTTATATGGCCGAACAATACAGTTTGTTTGCTTTCGACCAACAAATCATGGAGTTCATACTCGACCAGCCAGAAGGAAAACTCTATTGGTTCGGTCGCCTTTTGTTACTCTCCTATCATGAACCTTGGATTGGAGGATTTCTGATGTCGGTTTTACTCACCGGAACAGTCTGCCTCGTCAGAAAGAGTTTCGCACTTCAAGGTAAATGGGAATGGATTTCTCTTCTTCCTTCCATCCTGGTGTTGTGGTATCTCATCCAGAAAGGACAAAACCTGTATTACCAACAAGAACCATCAGTAGTCTTTTTATGGCCACTCGCTGTTTTTATACTGGCAGCCCTGGTATCGATAGCTTTCCACTTTATTTCCGGAAAACCTTCGCAACCGGTTTCTTCTTCCCGATGGGGACAAGGAATTTGTGGCGTTTTGTTCCTAGGACTTTATCTCTATACCTGGACGGGAAAAGAGAACGAAAGGATAACCGCCTCCATGCAACGTGCATATCAGGAACAAAATTGGGATAAAATGATTCAACAAGCCAGACAGGCAAAACAACCCACCAGAAGTGTTGCTGCCTATCATGCCATCGCCTTGTTACAAACCGGACGTTTATTAAATAACCTGCTCGATATACCTTATCAATATCCAGACTTAGGCTTAATCAATCGAGGTGGATTACCCGACGACGGAACAGATCTGTACCTTAGCGACTGCTGCCTTTCTTCCGGCTTAGTGAATACGGCTTATCACCAAGCAATGGAACGCATGGTTATCGACGGTCCCAGTTGTTACACGCTCAAGCAACTCTTTTTCTGTTCCTTACTGAACGAAGAATATGCTCTTGCCAATAAATATCTTTACCTGTTACAGCAAGTTCCTTTTGAATCCGGCTTTGTACGGAAATATATGCCTTTGGTAGCCAATCCCAAAGTCATCTTGGAACAACCTTTCTTCAATCGCATACTGGCACTCAAACCAACGAACGACAGCTTTGAACAATCATATCGCTCACCTTTATTCATCGGATATCCTATTACTGGAAATCATATCCGTAATCAGCAAACATTTGATGTATCCATGGCGGCATGCTTATATACCAAATTATTAGATGAAGTGGTGAATCGAACGCGTCCTTACAAAGGGAAGGAGCTTCCGCTCATAGTAGAGCAGGCTGTTGTTCTATATACTTATCTGCAAAAAGAACGGGCAACGAATCTGTTGTCACAGTTCCAGATTCGTCCGAGCACAATCCAACAAGTCGAAAACTTCCTCTCTCAATATGTCAAAGACGGGAAAGTGGCCGATGAACTGATTCCTCAACTACAGGAAGAATACGGTCATTTCTATCCGTTCTATTATTTCTGCCAGAATAAAATAGATGAAGAACAGATGAAACGATACCAAATACTGATGAAAGGAGGAGTAAACTGATGAAAACAATACCTTATATACTTTCCGTACTCATGTACGTCATCATCGGAATGCAGACAGCATGTTCCTCTAAGACAGACGAGCCTGCTAACTTTACAGAAGTTGGACAACCCGCATCTATTTATCCGGATTATAAAGATATTATCATTCCACCCAATATCGCTCCGTTGAACTTTCTGGTCCGTACACCAGGTGAGAAGTTTGTAGCTGTATTGACTTCCAGTGAAGGAAAGAAACTGTCGGCCTCTGCCTCGCACGGATCAACATTACAATTCAATGCGGAACAATGGAAATCTCTTTTAAGTGTTTCCCGAGGAAAAGAGATACAAGTACAAGTCTATACTTATACGGAAAAGAAATGGCTACGTTTCCAACCTTTTACCTGGCATGTGGCCGAAGAAGAGATTGATCCGTTCGTCTCCTATCGGTTGATCGAACCCGGTTATTCCTACTATCGCCAACTGGGCTTATATCAGCGTAACCTCACGAACTTTCAGGAAGAAGTGATCTACGAGAACAACCGGACATTCGATTACGAAGATAATCATTGCATCAACTGCCACAATTACCAAAATTATAGTACCCAGAAGATGCTGTTTCACGTTCGTACGAACCACAGTGGAACCATCCTTACTCAAGGTAAGGATGTAGAGAAAATCAACTTCCAACATGATTCCATCCCATTCGGAGCAGTCTATCCTGCTTGGCATCCGACACAAAACTGGATCCTGTTTTCATCCAACAAGACAGGACAAGCCTTCCACATCCTGAATGAAGAAAAGGTAGAAGTAATTGATATGGCTTCCGACTTGCTCTTCTATGATGCCAATCAGAAGAAAGTGAAATATGTCTGTCACACAGACAGTCTACTCGAAACATTCCCCTGTTGGTCGCCAACCGGTGATAAAATCTATTATTGCGTAGGCAGTCTTTATGACCATCAATCTACGGGCACTGTTCGTCCTAAAGATTTCAATACCCTACGTTATAATATTGTCAGTCGAACATTCCAGCCCTCCGATCAAAGTTTCGGAGAAGAAGTTACCGAAATCGACTGCGATTCTATTGGAATCAGTGCCTCCGTTCCCAGGATTAGTCCAGACGGACGTTATCTGTTATTTACAGCCGGATCCTACGGACAATTCCATATCTGGCATAAAAGCGCAGACCTCTACGTAAAAGATTTGGAAGCAGACTCTGTCTATCCGCTGCAAGAAGCCAACAGCACAGATGCAGACAGTTATCATTGCTGGAGTAGTAACGGCCGATGGATCGTCTTCAGTTCCAGACGTGATGACGGTTCTTATACCCGACTTTACATAACTTATTTCAATCCAAAAGGAAAAGCCAGCAAAGCTTTTATTCTGCCCCAACAAGATCCGGAACATAATATGAAGCGACTCAAAAGTTACAATGTGCCGGAACTGACTCGAGATCAGGTACAGATATCTCCTCAGCAGTTCCAACAAACTATTTATCAGACGAAAGGAAGTCCTATTACTTATAAAAACGATTGATATATGATTCAAAAACGATTCTCACTACTTTTGATTTGGATTCTCGTATCTTTTGCCGGACAGGCACAAGGAGAATCAACTTCACCTTATTCATTCGATAAAAATGGTATTCAAAAAGAAGTACTGGAAAATTACCTGGATCGTTCCATAACAGCCACGAACTTACTGGTACCCAATCAAGAAGAAGAACAACTCAACGACGATATCCGCATGATACAGAATATCGGAGCCAAATTCTTGGGACGTTCCATTCTCCTGTGGGAAAACGAACAGATATTAAAAGATCCTACTTTTTGGACGAAAGCTGAACAGATCATCCAAAGAATGCACGCAGATGATCCGGATCTGGTATTTCAAGCCTGTCTGTTCGAAGCTATTTCTACTGAAGTCAGCCAGATTGAAATTCCGGAATGGGTATTTGATAGTTACGGACTGAAACCAGAGAAAAGGAATTTCAGGTATGAAGATATGCTGAACCCACAAGGGAAATATGTGGATCACTGGCATACAGGAGGAAGTGTGCCGGATATCAGCCGGCAGGAAACAAAATTATGGTTCTATTTCCTGGCTTGTTCTTATATCCGTATCGGTTGTGAAGCCTTTCATTTAGGACAAATTGAACTGATGGGCATGAATGATCCTGATCGGACACACTGGATTACACTGATTGACAAAATCCGTTCCTTCGCTGCCCAGCATGCCCGCCGGCAATGGGTGATTCTGGATGCACACACGCCCAAAGGAGGTATGGTAACTAATGGGAAAAGCCTGATTGATTTCAATTCATTCCCGATGCGTATCTGTGCTCTTCCAACAGCTACTCCTTGGAAAGAAGGAGATATACAACCCGCAGAACTACGAGTCAATCACTTAGATGCTCTCTATAAGAAAAGCATGGGTTGTCAGACGCCTTCAGGTTGGTCGTGCGAGCATCTGCCCTATTTAGTTGAGATTGATAATTACGGGAAAGAAGAACCTGTAAATGTAGCAGACACTACGTCTTATTTTCCGTGGGGTTGGGACGAAATATCCTGGTTTGCCAAACAACCGGAAAAGTATCGGAATGAATGGTTACAGTATGTCTGGCAATGGATGAAGAAGACGGATCCAGATGGTCATATTGAAATGCCTGGTATTCGTGGTATCTGTTGTCCAAACAAAACAGGAAATACCTATCGGGCCAATACCCGAAGTGCACAGTCTCCTTACGGATATAACCAGGAAGAAACCATAAAAGCAATCTGGGCATCTGATAAGGTCAGATAATACTGATATTCAAATCCCCAAACAAACACCTTTCAACCTTTGAAATGATTTCGAAAGCCTTATAAAATAAAAAAAGGCCATCGAAATCATTTCGAAGGCCCACAAAAGAAAAAAGACGGCGACCTGCCGTTTTTATTTTACCTTAATATGATCAAAACCTTTTCCATAGACACCGATAACTGTGCTCTGCGAAACAAAAGCATCTGGATCAATATCTTTAATCAGACGGAAAATAGCAGTTGATTCACGTTTCTTTGCCAAGACAAACATCATTTTCACCCCATTACCTGTATAAAGTCCTGTTCCATCCAATACTGTCACACCGCGATGCATATCCTTATTGATATGTTCTCCGATTTCCTTATAATGTTTGGAAATAATAAAGAACTGTACGGACTGATGTGCACTATTTACTATCTGATCAAGCACAAAGCTACAAACATACAACGTCACATAACCATAAACGACCTTTTCCCAATCCTGCAATACAAAATAACTGGAAGTAATGATAATCATATCACAAGCCATGACGACTCGGCCCAGCGAAACATCCCGATACTTGTTGATAATAGCAGCAATGATATCGGTTCCACCCGAACTACCATTTGCCGAAAAAGCAATACCAATGCCACTACCACAAAAAGAAGCTCCTAAGACACATGCCATAAAAGGCTGATCTTGCAGAATATGAACTTCTCCGACCAAGCCCTGCAAAGCCGACAAAAAGAACGTTAGGACAAAAACTGCGTAAATTGTCTTGACACAGAACTTAAATCCGAGAATCTTTAAGGCCAACAATAACAAAAACGCATTGATTGCAAAATAAGTGTACTGAACCGGTAATTTGGTTGCAAAGAACACAATAGAAGCAATACCCGGAACACCGCCGGTCGTAATATCATTCGGCAAAAGGAAAATGGTCCATCCAATGCCGTACAAAATCATTCCCAAGGCAATCATCACATAGTCCTTTGCCTCACGGAACAATACTTGCTTGTTAGTTAAATTAGAAATATTAGCGTTCATCTCCAAAGATAAATTATGGGCACAAAATTACTATTTTCTTCAGTATTTCAGATAAGAGATTGGACTTTAAATACAAACTCCATCCAGATCCAGTAACGTATGGCTTTTCCTAAAAACATCGAGATCGCCACAATCCAGATATTTGCTCTCAAAAAGCCTAAAGCGACAGCAATAAAATCACCAATACCTGGAAGAAAGACAAAAAATCCCATCCACGAACCCTTGTCTTTGATCCAATTCTGCACTTTATAAACTTTTTGAGCATCAAGCTTCAGATATTTTTCTATCCATTCTATCTTTCCCAACATTCCCAGCCAATAACAACTCATTCCGCCCAAGAAATTTCCCAAGGTCGCAGCTATCATACAAGGCCAATAAGATGAACCCGCCAACAGAACACCCGTCAATACAACCTCACTGCTGAATGGCAAAACTGTGGCTGCCAGAAAAGCGGCAATGAATACGCCGATATAACCGTAATCTATTAAAAACTCCATATTCGCAATAACAATAATAAGATGAGAACAACCACAGATGCATGAAACATCCAATAGACATATTTATTCCGTACCACCGTAAAGAAGTGGGCAATCAAGATGGAAGACGGGAAACAGGCAATCTGAAGATACTCTTCCGATGATTGCTCGTATAGGAAATAAAGAGCAAAAGATGAAATAGCCAACAAAATCAGGAAAGACAAGAACTGACGGGTCCGCAGATTATCCTCATACTCATGAGCCAGAATATTGAATGATGCTATCGCCACAAGAGCAATCATATAGCCAATCGTCAGCCAATCCTGCCAACCATTTCCTTTGATGCTCAACGGACGAACTTTATAAAGGGAATCAAACGGAATGGTAAACATATCAAAGTTCTGTTGCCACAAACAGTAAAAACCGACGAACCAATACACTACCGCCAAACCCATCAGGCTTGCCAAGAAGGTTTGCAATGTCAGTGTCCGGAATTTATACATTCCATACCAAAAGAGTGGCAGGAACCAGCAGATATGAATCCACAACAAACTTCCAATTGCTATCACGAACGTAGCATTAAACACATTCCGCTTGTTATTAGGATCATGATAGGAAGTAAACAGATAATAAATAGCCATAATCAGGAAAAATACACCAAACGAAGTTGATTTCAAAGGCAGAAAATCCTTATTGGTACTGATCAGTAAAATATAGAAGAGAACGGGCAACAAGGTCTTCTCCCGGATCAGCATCAATACATAATTAGCTCGATGAATCATAAAAGCTCCACCTAACATCAAGAGAAAACCGATGGCGTATGTTCCCCATTTACCCGGTAAATATTGACAGATCAGATTCCACAACGGGGGTGCTGTCACTTCACCATACACCGGATAACCCGTAGAAGTGATATAACACGCTATCCAGCAGACAATACAACCTATCAGCAGATAGAAAACGGTAAACGGGGTCGTTAAAATATTCTGACGACTGGAATAAAGCATAACTTCTTTGTACTCTTCAGCTAAAAACCGGACAAAGGTAGGGATTTTTCTCCTGATTATTCCGGAAAATAGAGCACTGTTTTTCACCTTCATCCCTTTTCTATTACAAATAAAATCGTTATCTTTAGGCTCATAACAATTAAAATCTACCCGTTATGGAATCATCACTATTCTGGATTGTGCCGTTCTCATCAATTCTGGCACTCGTACTGGCTTGGTACTTCTACAAGCAAATGATGCGTGAAAGTGAAGGAACCCCTGTCATGCAGAAGATTGCATCGCATGTCCGGCAGGGCGCCATGTCTTATCTGAAGCAACAATACAAGATTGTCGGCATGGTCTTCTTGGGTCTGGTCATTCTCTTCTCGATAATGGCCTATGGATTTAATCTGCAGAATCATTGGGTGCCGATAGCTTTTCTGACGGGAGGTTTCTTCTCCGGACTTTCCGGGTTCTTAGGAATGAAAACAGCCACCTATGCTTCGGCCCGAACGGCCAATGCGGCCAGGGATTCATTGAACAAAGGGTTACGGGTTGCCTTCCGCAGCGGAGCCGTTATGGGATTGGTCGTTGTCGGATTAGGTTTATTCGACATTTCTTTCTGGTATCTATTACTGGAAAATCTGATTCCTGCAGACGCCATGAATCCTACAGCTAAACTGTGTATCATTACAACAACCATGCTGACTTTCGGTATGGGAGCCTCAACACAAGCTTTGTTTGCACGTGTGGGTGGTGGTATTTATACCAAAGCCGCCGATGTTGGAGCTGATCTGGTAGGTAAAGTAGAAGCTGGCATTCCGGAAGATGACCCGCGAAATCCGGCAACTATTGCCGATAATGTAGGTGATAACGTAGGTGATGTAGCCGGAATGGGTGCCGACTTGTATGAATCGTATTGTGGTTCGATTTTGGCAACATCGGCTTTAGGAGCAGCTGCATTTATCGGTTCCGGAAATACGGAAATGCAATTCAAGGCGGTAATTGCTCCGATGTTGATCGCTGCCGTTGGTATTATTTTGTCGATTATCGGTATTTTCTCGGTGAAGACGAAAGAAAATGCCGGAATGAAAGAATTACTCAATGCCTTGGCTGTCGGGACAAATCTCAGTTCTGCCCTGATCGTAGTTGCCACTTTTGCAATCCTTTGGGCATTAGGCTTGGAAAACTGGATTGAAATCTCGTGTGCTGTTGTCGTTGGATTGATTGTCGGTATCATTATCGGCCGATCTACTGAATATTATACCTCGCAGTCCTATAAACCGACTCAACGTTTGTCGGAAAGCGGGAAAACAGGGCCAGCCACTGTGATCATTTCCGGTATCGGATTAGGTATGATTTCGACTACGATTCCTGTATTGGCTGTTGTTGCCGGTATCATTCTTTCTTATTGGCTGGCTTCAGGATTCGATTTTGCCAATATCGGAATGGGATTATATGGAATCGGTATCGCTGCCGTCGGCATGCTTTCTACCTTAGGCATTACTTTGGCAACAGATGCCTATGGACCAATCGCCGACAATGCCGGTGGTAATGCTGAAATGAGCGGACTCGGGAAAGATGTCCGCAAACGAACCGACGCACTCGACTCGTTAGGCAACACAACTGCCGCTACAGGTAAAGGCTTTGCCATCGGTTCGGCAGCCTTAACCGGATTAGCGTTGCTGGCATCCTATATAGAAGAAATACGTATCGGACTCAGCCGTATCGGGACAAGCCTTTTGGAATTACCCAACGGACTACAAGTAACCGTGGACAAAGCCAGCTTTACCGACTTCATGATTTATTATGATGTTACCCTGATGAATCCGAAAGTCCTATCAGGTATCTTTATCGGAGGTATGATGGCCTTTCTTTTCTGCGGACTGACGATGAATGCCGTAGGTCGCGCCGCTGCCCACATGGTAGAAGAAGTACGCCGTCAGTTCCGTGAAATCAAAGGTATCCTTGACGGAAAAGCCGAACCCGACTACGCCCGATGTGTACAAATTTCCACCCAAGGAGCCCAAAAAGAAATGGTATTTCCTTCATTACTGGCTATTGCCGCTCCTATCCTGACCGGAATCTTCTTTGGAGTTCCCGGAGTCATTGGTCTGTTGATCGGCGGCTTGTCATCCGGATTCGTATTAGCTATCTTCATGGCCAACGCCGGAGGAGCTTGGGACAATGCCAAGAAATACGTTGAAGAAGGAAATTTCGGCGGCAAAGGAGGAGAAGTACATAAAGCAACGGTCGTAGGTGATACCGTAGGCGATCCTTTCAAAGACACCTCCGGTCCGAGTCTGAATATTCTCATCAAACTCATGAGCATGGTTGCTATCGTCATGGCAGGCCTGACCGTCACCTGGAGTTTGTTCTGATATACATATTTATATATGCAGTTTAAAAACCGTCCGGAATCCGAACGGTTTTTTTATTTCTCGTCAATAAAACTTCATTTTCTCACTGAAAATTTTTTAGTTCACGGCGTGAACTAAGTAATCCACGTCGTGAACTAAGTAATCCACGGTGTGAACTAAGTAATCCACGACGTGGATTAAAGAATAATAGTAAAGATTTTAAATTTATAAAACCATAAACTAATTATTTCAAGAATCACTCTTCCGAAAATAGCATTCATCATGTTATAATAGATCAAATAAATATTTATCCATACTAGCAAATTCATACTTAACCAGGCCATAGAGTTACTATTTACCCCATATATCGTCAAATCTATTTTTAAAAGCTTTTTATTTACCAGGATTTTCTTTCATTTTATTAAAAATCAAATTCTGATTTAAAGATATTCTTAAATTTTTACAAACAAAATATTACCTAATGTCATAAAAAATTCATACCTTTGTCTTATATCTAACAAAATAAAGAGAAAAGAGCTCATATATATTAACCGTTTTTAAACGAAATGCCTATGTAGTAGAAAAAGATTTAACGCGTATGGATTACTATATCCATCAGATTCATCCTAAAACAAGAAATTTAAAACATTTATTTAACTCCAAAAATCGATTTTTCATGAGAAAGTCAATTATCCTATTTATGACATTCTTTTTGTGCATAGTAGGTTATGCACAAAAGCGAACGATTAGCGGTACAGTTACAGATAAAGATTTAAAAGAACCGCTGATTGGCGTAAATGTACTTCTAAAAGGTACTACAACAGGAACTGTTACTGATATGGATGGTAATTATACCATCGATGTAGAAGGGAACGGTACACTTGTATTTTCGTATGTTAGTATGAAAACCGTTGAAGAATCCATTAACGGCCGTTCTACAATTAATGTAGAGATGTCTTCTGATTCAGAAGCGTTGGAAGAAGTGGTTGTAACAGCCATGGGTATTAAGCGTGAATCTAAGACCCTGACTTATTCAGCACAAACCGTAGGTGGCAAAGATTTGAATGAAATCAAGAACGTAAACATGATCAACTCTTTACAAGGTAAGAGTGCAGGTTTACAGATTACTCCGAACTCAACAGGTGCCGGTGGTTCTTCAAAGATTCTGTTCCGCGGTAACAAGTCAATTAGCGGTAGTAACCAACCGTTGATCGTTGTAGATGGTGTTCCTATGATGATGAACGTCTCTACAGCTCAAACAACCATGGCTTATGGTGGTGAACGTGATGGTGGTGATGCCATGTCAACCATTAACCCTGATGATATCGCCCAGATTACCTTGTTGAAAGGTGCATCAGCAGCCGCTTTGTATGGTGCAGTTGCAGCCAACGGTGCCATCATGATCACAACAAAATCAGCACAATCAGGAAAAGTTTCCATCAATGTATCAAGTAATACAACTGTTGAAACACCAATGGTATTACCGAAATTCCAAAATACATATGGTGTAAGTAACGAAGGTACATTCAGCTGGGGTGATAAATTAGCGTCTCCGGCTCCTAATTATGCGAAAGAATTCTATCAGCCGGGTTATACAACCAACAACTCTATCGCCTTATCTGGTGGAAATGAAAATATCTCTTCTTACTTTTCTTACGCAAACGTGTCATCAAATGGTATCGTACCAGAAAATGATTATATGAGTCACAACTTGATGGCAAAGGTTGGCTTTAACTTATGGAAAAAAGTCCATGTAGACGTATCTGCTCGTTACAACAACCAGCATATCGAAAACCAGCCTGCTGCCGGTTATCTGAGTAACCCAATCACAGGTGCATATCTGTTCCCTAGAGGCGAAGATTGGGATTATTACAAGAATAACTATGAAATTTATGATGGTACACGCAATATCAATGTACACAACTGGACCAATACACTTCAGGAACAGTTTACGAATCCATACTGGATGCTAAACCGTCAGAAACCGGTAACTGATCGTAACCGTTATGAATTTGGTGGTAGCGTTAAATACGATATCCTCGAAGGCTTATCAGTAACAGGGCGTTTACGTTATGAACGTGGTGAAGAACAATGGACATTGAATGAATATGCCTCAAGTACAGCAAACCGTAACTTACTGGGAACTTTAAAAGACACACGTACATTCAGTGATCAGACATATGCAGACTTGTTAGCACAATACAATAAAACATGGAATGATACCTATTCATTATCTGTAACAGCTGGTGGTAGCTATCAGAAGACTGAAAGAACAAGTTCAGAAATCATTGGTTGGGGTGATAAAGTTTACTCAGTAAATAACGGTGTTGTTACTCCAGGAGCTTACTTCCCGAACGTTTTCAATCCCAAAAACTACTATACAGTACAAACAACATTCTCAAGAGAAAGAAAACGCTTGAATTCTGTATTTGCTACAGCACAATTTGGCTACAAAGAAGGTTTATTTGTTGATATCAGTGGACGTAACGACTGGTCTTCATCTTTAGCATTTACAGATGGCGTATCATTCTTCTATCCTTCATTTGGTGTCAGTGCTTTGTTAGACAAGTTTGTTGATTTCGGTCAAAATGTAGATTTGTTCAAATTACGTGCTACTTACTCTATCGTGGGTAACGACGTACCTATCGGTGTAACAAACGAACTTTATAACTTCGGCGAAACAGCCGGCTCTATCGCACCTCCTGAAAGTTCTTCATTCCGCACATTGAAACCGGAAAAAACAAATTCTTTGGAAGTTGGTTTTGATGGAACATTCTTCCAGAACCGTTTTAATGTTAATTTGACTTACTATAAGACAAATACAAAGAACCAATACTTCAACATCTCAGCTCCATGGGAAACAGGTCTGAGAAACCGCTACATCAATGCTGGTAACGTAGAAAACCAGGGATTTGAAATTAGTTTAGGTTGGTACAATCAGTTCACAAATGACTTCAGCTGGAGTACAAACTTCAATTTCTCTTACAATAACAACAAAATTATCGAATTATCTGAGGAATTACCTGAATGGACATTGGCTAGTTACTGTACTGGAGCTAAAATCATCTTGAAAGAAGGTGGACATTTCGGAGACTTGTATGTTCGTGACTTTGAACGTGACGAAAATGGTGCTCCTGTAAAAGGAGAAAATGGTGCTCCTGTTTTAGGTGGAACAGATAATGACGATTTGGTTTATGTAGGCGATATGAACGCTAAAGTAAACATGGGATGGACTAACACATTCCACTACAAAGATTTCACTTTATCTTTCTTGATCGATGCCAAAGTAGGTGGTAAAGTATTCTCTATGACAGAAGCAACATTAGACGGTTGGGGCGTTTCAGAACGTTCAGGAGCCGCTCGTGATGCCGGAGAAGTTGTCGTTGACGGTGTATCTTTTGATCCGCAACTTTACTACTCAACAACAGGAGGTACAAGTTATAACTCAAATATCTTGACATCACAATATGTATATGACGCAACTAACGTTCGTCTGCGTGAATTATCATTCGGTTATACTTTCCGTAACCTGTTTGGTGCAGGCAAAAACCTGAATGCGTCTATTATTGGCCGTAACTTATTCTTCTTCTACAAAGATGCCCCGATGGATCCAGATGTAGCAGCTGCAACTGGTAACGGCTGGCAAGGTGTTGATATGTTTGCATTACCAACATCTCGTAGCTTTGGATTAAACTTAAAACTTAACTTCTAAATCTTTGAGGAATATCGTATGAAACTAAATAAACTTTTAAAATATACAGCAGTATCAGCTCTGACTTTGGCAACAGGTGTAATGACCGTCGGCTGTACAGATAATTTTGAAGAGTTGAATACAGACCAGTATGAATTGAATCCGGATGCACTTCCGTTCTCTGCACAGTTCCAGGAACCAATGTCATACGTTTATGCTCCACAACAGAACTTGTTCCAATACTGTTTCAGCTTGAACATCGACCTGTTTAGTGGTTATTTTATGACACCTCACAACTTCAATGGTTCTGGTAACGTAGATTATGCGCTGAACCGTGGTTTCTGTGGTGGTATGTATGAAAATGTTTATCTGCACATCTTCAATAACACTCGTCGTCTGATTACTTCTTGCGAAGAACAAGGCTTTGTAGACTACGCAGGTATGATGCGTGTCATCCAGGCTTATGCCATTCAGATGCTGACAGACGTTTATGGTCCGGTTTCTTATACATCAGCTATTGAAGACCCAACGAACGGCGCTTCCTTCTCTTACGACAAACAAGAAGACATCTATAACTCTATGTTCGCGTTGTTGGATGAAGCCATTAAGAACTTCCAGAATCCGACTTCAGATTTAACGTCAAGACAATCTTTTGACTTCTGGTGTAACGGAGATCTGGATTTGTGGATCAAGGTCGCAAATCAGCTGAAATTACGTATGGCTATGCGTATTGTAAAGGCTAACCCGACGTTAGCTAAGCAAAAGGCAGAAGAAGCAGCTCAAGCAGGTGTATTACCACAAGACATCCTGATCAACCAAGGATTCAGCAACGAACAGACTCGTATGTTTGAATGGGGTGATGCTGGTATGAATGCCAACTTAATCACAATTATGGAAGGCTATAACGATCCTCGTCTTCCATTATATGTAACCAAAAACCAAGCAGACGTAACTTGCGAAGATGGCTCAACAATCGCATCAGGAACAAAATATTTAGGTATCCGTGGAGGTTGTAACTTACCAGCCAAACCTAATCAATGGGGAAACTTCTCAAAAATCGTTTGCTCTTATACAACAGCATTCCCAGTCATGAAAGCAGCAGAAGGTTACTTCTTAAGAGCAGAAGGCATTCTTCGTGGTTGGAATATGGGTGGTGGTACCGCTCAACAATGGTATGAAGATGGTATCCGTACATCCATCAAAAATGAGGTTGCTTATAAAGGCATTGAAGTTCTTGCTGGAGTTACTTCCGTTTCAGATGCTGAAATTGATGCATATATTAATGGAACAACTTTACAAGAAGATTTCGTTGATCCCGTCGACAGTCAAAATAGCATTAAAGCTCAAAATGATGTTTGTGTTAAATGGGATGAAGGAGCTTCTAATGAACAAAAATTACAACGTATCATTATTCAGAAGTGGATTGCAAACTTCCCTATCTCATGCGAAGGTTGGGCTGAATATCGCCGTACAGGTTATCCAAAATTCTTCCCTAATCGTGTTAATTTAAGTAATGGAACAATTGATACAGACGAGCAGATTCGTCGTCTGATTTATTCAGATAACGAAATCAATACAAACAATGCAGAATTACAAAAAGGCATTGAACTTCTGAATCAAGAAAATTCAAGCTCAAAATTCACTGGAGATATTGGAGGAACTCGAGTTTGGTGGGATAAAGCCAATGTTGGTAATTTCTAATTCTACAGAATTAAACTCTTAAAACACCAATAACCATCAAGGCATGTCAGGAATTCTGACATGCCTTTCTTATTAAAAGGCAATCTAAAACTGAATATATTCATGTATCAAAATACTAATACGATTTAAGCTATAAAAAAAGGAGAACACAATTTAATTGTGCTCTCCTCAAAAGGTTTCTATATTTTCATGTAAAACGACCGAAACCTTTTCCTCTTCATAGTCAGGGACTTGATTTGATATAATAAAATAAATAAACTCAATTTAAAACTAAATTCATTATAACCAATATTTATTTGCTAAGCACCAGCATAAAGAATTCACTTAAAATTCTTATGAATCTAAGGCTATTAAATAAATGGTGGCCTTAAATACAGCCACCATTTCATAGTTAACGTACTGGCCTTATCTTATGTTACAAATATAAAAATAAATTTTCATACAACAAACATATATAATAAAAATTGATTATTTTAATATGAATCAACATCACAGTATATCAAAGATCTTTACAACGTGATAAAAACAATACTATCGGCGTATTATTTCAATATAATTTCACTAACCACTATTAATAATTTGGTTAACAAAATATTTCATCAAGTAATCAAGTTAAAATGGTTATTTTAAACCGTCATCATCTTCACATTGCAAATATATGAATTAAATTTTAAATCACAATATTTTTATAGCAAAATTCATTTATTTTTATCCATTCAGGAAATAAACAATCATAAAAAGAATCATATATATCTACTGGACTAGCTATACAAAAAAAGATGATTAGCCCAAAGACCAATCACCTTCAAAAATCTTACTAATCATAGCTATAGGCTTATTAGCAAAATCGGTCTTTTTCATAGCTAGGTTTTCAACTTCAATAAAAAGTTTCACATAACTCTTTTTGCAAATATAGAAATATACTTCTAGATAACAAACTTTTCAAGGATAAATTTAGATAATCTCATATTCTATTCATACCATCAGTTAATCCACTCATTTCTTGAAGGCAGTCATATAATGGATCAACGTAAAAATATGAGGGGTAAATTCGATAAAATCGTATCTTTGAGAACAACAAATCATTATCAGTTATGGAAACCAACGGTTATCGTCTCCTTCTTCCGGAAGGGACATTGGATTATTTCATCATCTCAGATGTAAAGGAAAGTAGTACTGACATTGTCATTTTCCTGGAAGAGAAAAATGAGGTTCCCAGTGAATACTCGAATATGAAAGTGGAAAGCAAGGGGTTTTATGACCCGGTAGTGGTTCAGGACTTCCCGATACGTGGCAAGAAACTTTTCCTGAACATCCGCCGTCGCCGATGGATTGTTAAGGATGATGGACGCTATGTAAGCCATAACTGGAAACTGGTCGCAGAGGGCTGCCGTATGACGCATGATTTTGCGTCTTTTTTTAAAGAACTATATTGATACACTTCCGGTAAGCTGCAAGCTTTTAGGATTTCTCTTCGGTGTAAACGGAGAGCTGCTTGAGCGTCAATACCGAAACCATCTGAGTGGTTACTTGAGCTGGGAACAACTCTCTCATGCGGAAAAGTGGATTCTTTTCGAGAAGAATATCGATGCATATGTGGGTATTGATGAAGACTGCCTTTCACAGGGCGAACTCTATACAATCCTGATAAACAAGGAAAGAATAGGACGTTCGGGGAGTATCATCGCTATCATAAAAGGTACCGATGTAAAAATCATTACTTCCGTATTGCTAAGGCTCTCCAGACGCAGGCGATTCAAAGTCAGGGAGATAACCCTTGACATGGCCCCCAACATGGAACAGATTGCACGCATCTGCTTTCCCGTCGCACGTCGTGTAACGGACCGTTTCCATGTCCAGAAACTGGCTTATGAAGCTGTTCAGGAAATGAGAGTCAAGGCTCGATGGGAAGCCCAGGATGAGGAATCCATACAAATAGCACATGCCAGGGCTTGCGGGAAAATCTATCATGCTCCGGTTTTCGAAAACGGGGACTCAAGGAAGCAATTACTGGCTAGAAGCATCTACCTTCTCTATAAGAAAGAATCCTTATGGACCGAATCGCAGCGTGCGCATGCCGCCATTCTCTTCAGAGAATATCCGGATATAAAGAAAGCCTATTAGAGACTTGGGTTGATATATCACCAGTGTAGGCATAAGGATACGGCCTTAACCAGACTTGTAAGATGGTACGATGAAGTAGACAAATCTGGATTCCTTGCTTTCGGCAGAGTGGCAAGATCCATACAGACTCATTATCTGCAAATCATAAACTTCTTCGACAAGCGGTCTACTAATGCTGCTTCTGAGTCCTTCAATGCTAAAATAAAGAACTTTCGTTCTCTGTTCAGAGGGGTTAAAGACAAAGCTTTCTTTCTCTTCAGACTTTGCAATATTTATGCTTAAATTTATAATCCCTCATATTTTTACGTTGATCCCCAAGGAGTGGAAGGGAGTTGTTGGTGAATATATAACACGAAAAAAGCCGACTCAACATTTTGTTGAACCGGCTTTCATTCTCTTTTCTAAAACGGCGGCTACCTACTCTCCCACTGTTACGCAGTACCATCGGCGTGACG
>OGEZ01000408.1_pt1 | contig 40147 bp, 32 predicted proteins | sample 1570831 | NCBI WGS metagenome assembly OGEZ01 (sample SAMEA2582059, study PRJEB24529) | metagenome | biome: Human gut stool | place: China | collected 2011
TATTGGTTATATTGGAGCAGAAGGTGAAGTTGTGGCTGATAATGCAGCCAGTGCACCTGTTGTAGAAGCAACTGCTCAATTAGAATCTGCTGGTCTTGAAGTTCCTAAAGCTCCCGCCCCAGCTGCTCCAGCAGCTACTGCAGAAAAAGCACCACTTGCTGACAATGAGTACGATATTATTGTTGTCGGTGGTGGTCCTGCTGGTTACTATTCTGCCATTCGTGGGGCACAACTTGGTGGTAAGGTTGCTATCATTGAAAAATCTGAATTTGGTGGAACATGTTTGAATAAAGGATGTATTCCAACTAAGACCTACCTTAAAAATGCAGAAATCCTTGATGGGCTTAAGATTGCTGCAGGTCGTGGTATCAACCTAGCGTCAACAAACTACACTATCGATATGGATAAGACTGTTGACTTTAAGAACTCTGTTGTTAAGACCCTTACAGGTGGTGTGCAAGGTCTTTTGAAGGCTAATAAGGTAACTATTTTTAATGGTCTTGGTCAAGTTAACCCAGATAAGACAGTTACTATTGGTTCAGAAACAATCAAGGGACGTAATATTATCCTTGCGACTGGATCAAAAGTTTCACGTATCAATATCCCTGGAATTGAGTCACAACTTGTGATGACATCAGATGATATCCTTGACTTGCGTGAATTGCCTAAATCACTTGCTGTTATGGGTGGTGGTGTCGTTGGTATCGAACTTGGTCTTGTTTATGCTTCATACGGTGTAGAAGTAACTGTTGTTGAGATGGCTGACCGCATTATTCCTGCTATGGATAAAGAAGTGTCACTTGAACTTCAAAAAATCCTTGCTAAGAAGGGTATGAAGATCATGACATCTGTCGGAGTTTCTGAGATTGTAGAAGCTAACAACCAATTGACCCTTAAACTCAATAATGGTGAAGAGATTGTAGCTGATCGAGCCCTTCTTTCAATCGGTCGTGTTCCTCAGTTGGATGGTCTTGAAAATCTTAACCTTGAATTAGACCGTGGTCGTATCAAAGTGAATGCTTATCAAGAAACATCAATCCCTGGTATTTATGCACCGGGTGATGTAAACGGAACTAAGATGCTTGCTCACGCTGCTTACCGTATGGGTGAAGTTGCGGCTGAAAATGCTATGCATGGTAACGTTCGTAAGGCTCACCTTGACTACACACCTGCAGCTGTTTACACACACCCAGAAGTCGCAATGTGTGGTCTTACTGAAGAAGATGCACGCGCTAAATATGGTGATGTCCTCATTGGTAAATCAAGCTTTGCTGGTAATGGACGTGCTATTGCTTCAAACGAAGCTCAAGGTTTTGTTAAAGTCGTTGCAGATGCGAAGTACCATGAAATCCTTGGTGTTCATATCATTGGACCGGCTGCAGCTGAATTGATTAACGAAGCGTCAACAATTATGGAAAATGAATTGACTGTAGATGAGCTCTTGCAATCTATCCACGGTCACCCAACTTTCTCTGAAAACATGTACGAAGCCTTTGCTGACGTACTTGGAGAAGCAATCCATAACCCACCAAAACGTAAATAAAGATAGATTAAATTCTCGGAGAAAGGTTCGGGAATTTTTTTCATACATTTCCATTTTTATTTATTTGAAAAAATCGTCATGGATTTTCAATAGTTTTGAAGAAAAATGCGAATAATAAGTTAAATAGTTTTCTATCAAGAGAGAAAGTTTGTTTATAATTTTATAATATTTCTATTTTATTTAGAAAATTTTTAATAATAACCTTTCCACGAGAGTTTTTCTGTGGTAAAATGGTTCAAGTATTACAAATGCAAAAGGAAAGTTAAATGCGAACGAAAGATTTTATCTACTATGCTAGTGCGGCTGTTCTCTTGGCTGTCACAACACAGGTTGCCCAAGCAGACGAAGTGGCGACACAAACGCCTTCTGTTACTGAAGAAAATCAGTATCAACCTGCGACAGCGGCTGAGATTTTTGGTGGAGAAGCAGCCTTACCTGTAACTCCTAGTTCAACGGTTTCAGCACCCGCAGCTTCGAGTGAAGTGACAAAAGCTAGTGCTCCAGCGGTATCTACGTCTCCTGCTTCACAGAGTTCCGAGGCTGCAACGGCAACGGCATCAACTTCGGTAGCTAACTCTACTGTTGCTGTGGCATCAACTTCAGTAACATCTTCAGTTGTTAGTTCAGAAAGTGGAACTGCTTCTACAAGTGCGACAAGTTCAGAAATGTCAAATAGCACTGTAGCAACACCTGCTAAATTAACGAATTCTACGGATGTTCCTTCGCCAACTCTTAATGTGCAACCGAAGACTTTTATCGATGTCAGCAGCCATAATGGTGAAATCAGTGTAGATGACTATCGTGCTCTTGCACGCCAAGGTGTTGGTGGGGTCGTAGTCAAGTTGACTGAGGATACTTGGTACAACAACCCTAAAGCACCATCACAAGTTCGCAATGCTCAAATTGCCGGTCTTCAAGTATCAACCTATCATTTTTCTCGTTACACGACTGAGGAAGAAGCACGTGCAGAGGCTCGTTTCTACATTCAAGCTGCACAAAATCTTAACCTTCCAAAGAGTACTGTTATGGTTAATGATTTCGAAGACTCTAAGATGCTTCCAAATATCAACCGTAATACTCAAGCATGGGTTAATGAAATGCGTAAGCATGGATACAACAACTTGATGTTCTACACAAGTGCCAGCTGGTTGGATGAGAATAATCTAGGCTACCGTGGACCTGTCTCAACCTCTCAATTTGGTATCGAAAATTTCTGGGTCGCACAGTACCCATCATCAACTCTTACAGCTACAAGCGCTAAAAACATGCGTTACAATGCTAAAACTGGTGCTTGGCAGTTTACAGCAACTGCTAATCTCCTGCCAGGTAAACATGTCTTCGACCACAGCGTGGATTATACAGGACGTTTCACAGCTAATGCTAGTGCTGAGGTTGATGCAACTCAAGGCAATTTGAGTGGAACCATTTCTATTGTCAACAATAATCCAACTGTTGGTAGCTTTGATGTAGTCATCTCTAATGTCAAAGCACCAAATGGTGTTGAAACAGTCTCTGTTCCAATTTGGTCAGAAATTAATGGTCAAGATGACATTATCTGGTATACGGCTAACCGTCAAAATAATGGAACTTATACAGTAAACGTTAAGGCTTCAGCTCATAAAAACTCAACCGGTCTTTATAATGTTCACCTTTATTATGTTCAAAAAGATGGTCAATTGACGGGTGTTGGTGGAACAACTACGCAAGTCTTCATTGGTAAGACACCTGAGCAGTTGAAACCTAAAGCAAGTTTTGCTATTGAAAACAATAATGCTAAGGCTGGAACTTTTGACGCCGTTATCACTAATATCTCAGCACCACTAGGTGTTAAAGAAGTTTTGGTGCCATCATGGAGTCTTGAAAATGGTCAAGACGACCTTATTTGGCATAAGGCGACTAAGCAAACTGATGGCAGCTATCGTGTAACCATTAAGGCAAGTGAGCATAAGGGCACTAAAGGAAATTACCGTGCCGATGCTTATATCGTTGATACCTCTAACAATCGCCATTATATTGCTGAAAAAGTAGTGTCTGTTGATTATGCTCGACCAAGTGGTGTCCTTACGATTGAAAACAACAATACTGCAGCAGGTACTTTTGATGCAGTTGTTCGTAACATTGTTGCTCCTACAGGTTTGAAAGAAGTTCTTGTTCCTTCATGGAGTTTAGCTGGTGGTCAAGACGACCTTATCTGGCATAAGGCAACTCGTCAAGCCGATGGTTCTTACCGAGTGACTATCAAAGCAACGGATCATAAGAATTCAACTGGTAAGTACCGTGCCGATGCCTACCTTGTAGATGACTCTAACAAACGTTTCTACCTTACTGAAAAAGTGGTAGAAGTTACTCAAACTCGTCCTAGTGCAAGCCTCTTTATTGAAAATAATAATGCTGATTTAGGTACTTTTGATGCTGTTATCCGCAATATCGTAGCACCAAATGGGGTTAAGGAAGTTTTAGTTCCTTCATGGAGTCTCGTTAATGGACAAGATGATCTCGTTTGGCATAAGGCTAGTCGCCAAACTGATGGTAGTTACCGTGTTACTATTAAGGCTAGTGAGCATAAGAATTCACTAGGAAATTACCGTGCTGACGTTTACATCGTAGATAATGCCAACCAACGTCATTATGTCACTGAAACCATTGTAGACGTAAAACATAATAAACCAGTCGGTACTATTTCAGTTGTTAATAACAATAATGATACTGGTACTTTTGATGTCATTATCAGTGATGTCTATAGTTCTAAAGGTGTTCGTACTGTTCAAGTACCTATTTGGTCTGAAAAAGATGGTCAAGATGACATTCGTTGGTATGAAGCCACACGTCAAGCTAATGGCACTTATACGGTAAATGTTCAAGCTACTAACCACAAAAATTCAACAGGTTTGTACAATATTCATTTGTACTACATTTTAAATGATGGGTCACAAGTTGGTGTAGGAGGGACAACGACAACAGTTGAATTCCGTAATGCTAAGACTAAAACGCAAACCTATATCACTAATGTTAATTCAGAAGCTGGTAGCTTCACTGTAGTGGTAGATCAGGCACCTCAAGGGCGTCAAATTCAGAAAATTCGAGTGGCGGTTTGGTCTGAGAGCAACCAAGGAAACCTTTCTTGGTACGATGCTACACCGACTGGCACACATACTGAGGTCAATGTTTCTACAGTCAATCACAAGAATCTTGCTGGAAATTACACGACTCATGTTTATGTTGATTACGTAGACAATACTGTACAAGGTTTCAACCTTGGTGAGACAGCTCTTGCTCCACGTAATCGTCGTGTTGAGCCACAAACGACTTATTATTCTCAACGTGACCCTCGCTGGGCTTCTAAGTGGTATGGTATCAGCAACATGGATCAATCTGGTTGTGTTCCAACATCATTGGCGATGACTTTTACAGATATCTTGGGAACTGTCATTGCACCAACGACAGTTGCGGATTATTTGTACTACAATACAAATTCATTTAACAAAACATCAGTCGCTGGTACTGATGCAGATGGTATTGTATTAGCAAGTAAAAATTGGGGTCTGAAGAGCAACGTACTTTCAAGTATTGCTAACATTGCTTCAGCCTTGATGTCAGGTCAACACGTTCTTGCTGCAGTAGGAGCAAGCCAATTTATCAATTATCCTTACACGCATGAAATCGTACTTCATGGCTATGATAATGGTAAAACATATGTTCGTGATCCATTTAACGCCAATAACAATGGATGGTATTCATTGGATTACATTCATGGTGTTCAGAGTAGAGATGCAATGGATACTAAGCTTGGTGCACCATTCTTCTCTGTCTTTGCTTAATCTATCAATCAAAGGTCTTTAGAAGGGAACTTCTAGAGGCTTTTTTAGTGTTAATTTTTGATTGTAATATTTCAGATTTATCTATTTTCAGAATATTATATACATAGTTAGAATCTCATATTAATAGGTTTTTACGTTATTAATTTGGACAGTTTTAACACTTTTAGTATAGGAATTACTTATTTTTTTATCATTTTTGTAGTTTTTTTAGAGAATTATCACTTTTCCTCTATTCGTAAGATATTTTCTATGGTAAAATGGGTGACGTATTAAAAAGTGTCAAAGGAAAGTTAAATGCGAACAAAAGATTTTATCTACTATGCCAGTGCAGCTGTCCTCATGGCGGTGACCACTCAGGTGGCCAGTGCAGATGAGGTAGCCACTCAAATGCCTACAGTTACTGAAGGGAACCAGTATCAACCTGCGACTGCAGCAGATATTTTTGGTGGTGGAGCAGTTCTTGCGCAAGAGTCACCATCAGCAACACCAAGTTCAACCGTGGCGGTAGCTGCTACTGCTACAAGTGAAGTAACAAACTCAAATACTCCACAAGTCAGTCAAGCAAGCTCAACAACGGTTGTAGTATCTGAATCAAGAGGAGTTGCATCTGAATCTGTAGTTCAGCCGAACACGGTAGCGAGTTCTGAAAATGCTAGGGTATCGACAGCTTCTGAGGTTTCAAGCGAGCTTGTAGCTGGACCTGCTAAATTGACACATGCCTCAGCTTCATCTCATGATACTGATGTTCTAAAACCTAAGGCAAGCTTTTCGATCGAGAATAATAATAAGGTAACTGGCACCTTTGATGCTGTGGTTCGAGATATTGTTGCACCATTGGGTGTTAAAGAGGTTCTTGTCCCATCTTGGAGTTTAGCTAATGGTCAAGATGACTTGATTTGGCATAAGGCAGCTAAGCAAATGGATGGCTCGTATCGTGTAACGATTAAGGCGGTTGATCACAAGGGGGAAGCCGGCAATTACCGTGCAGATGCCTATGTTGTTGACCGAACAAATAAGAGACATTATATTTCTGAGAAAGTAGTCTCTGTAACTTACTCTCGTCCAAGCGCAACCCTAACTATTGAAAATAATAATGCAGCTACAGGCACTTTTGATGCGGTGGTGAAAAACATCATAGCTCCTACAGGTGTGAAAGAAATCATAGTACCGTCATGGAGTCTAGTTGGTGGTCAAGATGATTTGATTTGGCACAAGACTACGAAACAAGCAGATGGTTCTTACCGTGTTACCATTAAGGCAAGTGACCACAAAAATTCAACTGGTAAATACCGTGCAGATGCCTATATCGTTGATAATTTCAACAAGCGTTTCTACTTGACTGAAAAAGTGGTGGAAGTTAGCCAATCGCGTCCAAGTGCCAGTCTAACGATTGAAAATAACAATGCTACGACAGGAACTTTTGATGCAGTGGTTCGCAATATTGTTGCACCTAATGGTCTTAAAGAGATCCTGATACCGTCATGGAGTCTTATTAATGGCCAGGATGATTTGGTTTGGCATAAGGCAAGTAAGCAAGCAGATGGCAGCTACCGTGTGACGATTAAGGCTTCAGAACACAAACATTCAACTGGTAAATACAGAGCGGATGCTTATCTCATAGATAATACTGGTAACCGACAGTATTTGACTGAGACTGTGGTTGAGGTCAATGAAACTAAGCCAAGTGGTAGTATTTCTATCTTAAATAACAATGGTGCTGGAACTTTTGATGTGGTCATCAGCGATGTCTATAGCCCTAAAGGTGTGCGTACGGTTCAAGTACCTATCTGGTCTGAGACTGATGGCCAAGATGATATTCGTTGGTATGAAGCCACACTTCAAACAGATGGCAATTACAAGGTTACTGTCCAAGTTGCCAACCACAAAAACGTAACTGGTCTTTACAATGTTCATCTTTACTATATACAAAATGATGGCTCACAAATCGGTGTGGGGGAAACACAAACAAAAGTTACTTTGTCAGATCCCAAAGCTGACCTTACTATCACTGGTCTCAACAATGCTACTGGTAGCTATGACCTTGTTATTTCAAATTTAGTTGCACCACGTGGCTTCAAAGAAGTCCTAGTTCCAACTTGGTCAGAAAAGAACGGTCAAGATGATATCATTTGGTACAAGGCAGTTAAGCAAGCTAATGGAGACTATAAGGTAACTGTTCGTTCAAGCAACCATAAAGGTGATAGTGGTCTCTATAACTCTCATGTCTATTTGGTTGACAATGATGGTAAATTCATTGGCCTAGGTGGCAAACAAGTGACACTTGATATCACTAAGACTCAAGGAACATTGACTATTGCCAATAATGATAAAAATCGTGGAACTTTTGACGTTCTTATCACCAATCTGACGAATCCAAGTGGTATTTCAGGTGTGGTTATCCCAGTCTGGTCTGAGCAAAATGGTCAGGATGATCTTGTTTGGCATAATGCCACAAAACAGGATGATGGTTCCTACAAGGTGACTATTTCAGCTAGTCAGCACAAGTGGAATTCAGGCAAGTATATCGTTCATGGCTATATTGTTGATTCTTCAGGTAAGAATATTGGCTTTGGCGCAACTTCAGCTGATGTGGTAGCACCTAAGAAAATCGGTTCGGCATCAAGAGGAAATTACGATGTTTTAAATAAGGTTGTCTATCTCGATGCTGGTCATGGTGGCTATGATCCAGGAGCTTCGTACTTTGGTATTTCTGAAAAGAGCTTGACATTGGCTATCCAAAGCCGAGTTAAGGCCAAATTAGAAGCAGAAGGCTATCAAGTTGTGACCACACGTACCAGCGATACCTATGTCGATTTGACAGATCGCTCTCGTGCAGCCAATGCCTCTGAATCGGATATCTTCGTAAGTATCCACATCAATGCTTCAGGCAGTTCAGCAGCACAGGGAATCGAAACTTATTATTACCAACCTTATGCAGAATACCCATCACGTATTAATGCGACCTACCATGCTAATCCGACTCGTTTGAGTATGAGTGACACTTTGGCCAATGCCATCCAGTCCAGCCTTATTAATGCGACTGGTGCTCAAAACCAAGGCGTGAAACGTCAAACCTTTGCAGTCTTGCGTGAAACGACAGCGCCAGCAGTTCTCCTTGAACTTGGCTTCTTGTCAAATCCTCAAGAAGCAGCCCGTTTGAATACCTCTGCTTATCAAGAGACTTTAGCTAACGCAATTGTGGCAGGGATTAAGTCTTACTACGAAAAAGAAGCTAAAGTTTAAGTTATACGGTTAACCCATCAATATGATGGGTTTTTATGCTATAATTGAGGTAAATACTAAATACAACTAAAGGAGTGCTTATGGGCTACGATTTACTCTTAGAGCGTTTTTTACGTTACGTTAAAATCAATACACGTAGTGACGAAAATGCGACAAGAACACCAACAACACAAAGCCAGGTAGATTTTGCCTTGAAGGTTCTAAAACCAGAATTAGAAGAACTAGGTTTAAGTAACATCCATTATTTGGAAAGTAATGGTTACCTAGTGGCAACTCTTCCAGCGAATGATGACCAATTAACACGTAAGATTGGTTTCATCTCTCATATGGATACTGCTGATTTTAATGCAGAAGGAGTTTCACCACAAGTTATTGACTCTTATGATGGAGGGGTCATTCCTCTTGGAAGTTCAGGTTATAGCCTAGACCCAACCGATTTTCCTAATCTCAATAATTATCTTGGTCAAACACTTATTACAACTGATGGTACCACACTTCTTGGGGCTGATGATAAGTCTGGTATTGCTGAGATTATGACAGCTTTGGCTTATTTGAAGGCTCACCCTGAAATCAAACATTGTGAGATTCGAGTTGGTTTTGGTCCAGATGAAGAGATTGGAATTGGTGCTGACAAGTTTGACGTTGAAGATTTTGATGTTGATTTTGCCTATACTGTTGATGGTGGACCTTTGGGTGAATTGCAGTATGAAACCTTCTCGGCTGCAGGAGCAGAACTTACTTTCCACGGACGTAATGTTCACCCTGGAACAGCAAAAGATCAAATGGTTAATGCCTTACAGTTAGCAATTGATTTTCATAACCAGTTACCAGAAAAAGAACGTCCAGAGTTGACAGATGGCTATCAAGGATTTAATCATCTTCAAACTATGACTGGTACTGTTGAAGAAGCTAAATCTTCTTATATTATTCGTGACTTCGAAACTGAATCCTTTGAAAATCGTAAAGCAACCTTCCAAGAGATTGCCGATGAAATGAATAAAACTTATGGTCAGACACGAGTTGATTTGGTACTCAAAGATCAATACTATAATATGCGTCAGGTTATTGAAAAAGATATGACGCCTGTTGAGTTGGCTAAAGGAGTTATGGAGGAATTGGATATTACGCCAGTTATTGAACCCATTCGTGGTGGAACAGATGGTTCAAAGATTTCATTTATGGGTATTCCAACTCCAAACCTTTTTGCTGGTGGCGAAAATATGCATGGTCGTTATGAGTTTGTTTCCTTGCAGACAATGGAAAAAGCCGTAGATGTTATTCTTGGAATTGTCAGTAAACCTTAATAGAGCTTGCTAAATACTGATTTTATGGTAAAATTAGAAGTAATGGAGGTGCTGAGATGATTAAAATTTTCGGCAAGTATCGTTACCATTGGCAACCCGAATTATCTTGGCTAATCATCTACTGGTCTTTAGCCATCACGCCAATCTTTATTGCGGCGGCCCTTTTGTTCGAGTTGTACTCGGTGCCCTCACATATTTTGATGCTCTTCACTATTTTCGTTGCCTTGTTTGGTTTAGGATTCCATCGTTACTTTATTATTGAAGATCATGGGATTCTGCGTATTGTTTCTTTCAATATTTTTAAACCACGCAAAGTGAAAATTAGTGATATTGAAAAAGTCGAAGTTATTAAAACTGGCTTGAGCCTTATTTTTAAAAATGGTAAAAAACGACAGTTTTATATGAGAAAGTGGCCAAAGAAATATTTCTTAGATGCTTTAGCGCTTCACCCTGATTTCAAAGGTGAGGTAGAGCTATTGGATCATATGACTAACTTTGATTACTTTGCCTTTTATGAGGAATCAAAAAAAGCCCTCAAGCTTAAACTTCGCAAATAAGGGCTTTAGTGGGACAAGACTTGACAGCAGTCAAAGTCTCAGGGGTGTTTTCAATAATTTGATTGAGTTGGTCGCTATCTCTGAACCTAACAATACCTTCGTCATCATAATCGAAGACAGGAGAGTAGGTTTGGCACAAACCACAAGCGATACATTTTTCTGGAATTAATGATACTTTCATAGTATTATTTTAAAATAGATTTATTGTTTTTACAAGGAGAATATCATGAGTAAAAAACCATGGGAAGATAAGGTTTCTGACGAAGAGTTGGAAGAAGTAGTTGACGCTGATTTTCTAGATGATGAAGATGAGTTTGAGGATTATGAAGAAGAAGAGGATGTAACTCCTTCTGATGAAAAACCCGAAAAAGGTGGCGGCTTCATTAATTCATCATTCTTGACAGTCTTGCTTGGATTATTCTTTGTTATTGTTGTATGTATTTTGTTCTTTGTTTTCTATACTTCAAATGTCGGTGGAAACAAAACTGCGGAATCTAAGGAATCATCTGGATTCTACTCATCATCAACTAGCAAAGTTGTTAAATCTTCATCTAGCGAGAAAGACTCAAACAAAGATGAGGAAAGTGAGAAATCTAATACAGAAAAATCTTCAAAAGAGAAATCATCTTCAACTAAAGTATCAAGCTCTTCTAAACATGTAGTAAAAGAAGATGCAACTGAGTCAGCTGAGACAACACCATCAAGCGCTACGGCAGCAGCAGATGGTTCATCAATTGTTGTTCAATCTGGTGAAGGTGCTGGTTCAATCGCCGCACGTGCAGGTATTTCTGTAGATGAATTGGAACGTCTTAACCCTGATCACATGACAAATGGTTACTGGTATGCTAACCCAGGTGACGTCGTTAACGTTCAATAATTTTTAAAGCAAAGGAACATCATGAAAGATATTAGAATTGCTATTGATGGTCCTGCGTCAAGTGGAAAAAGTACAGTAGCCAAGATTATTGCAAAAAATCTTGGCTATACTTATCTTGACACAGGTGCCATGTACCGATCTGCAACTTATTTGGCCTTGCAGAATGGTTTAACTGAGGAAAATGTACCAGAAATTTTGGAGCAACTATCTCAATATCCGATTTCATTCGGAAAAGCAGCAGATGGTAGTCAGCAAGTTTATGTAGGTGATGTCGATATTACACACCCAATTCGTGATAACCAAGTTACAAATAATGTTTCTTGGGTCGCAGCTATTCCTGAAGTGCGTCAAGAACTCGTTGAGCAACAACAACGTATCGCTCAAGATGGGGCTATTATCATGGATGGTCGTGATATCGGGACCGTGGTTTTGCCTGATGCAGAACTCAAGATTTTCTTGGTTGCTTCAGTTGATGAACGTGCGGAACGTCGTTATAAGGAAAATATCGAAAAAGGTATCCCTGCTGACCTTGAGACTCTAAAAAAAGAAATTGCTGAACGTGACTATAAAGATAGTCATCGTAAGGTGTCACCTCTTAAACCAGCGGAAGATGCCATCACTTTTGATACTACAGGTGTGTCTATTGATGGTGTTGTGGAATTTATTCAAGAAAAAGCAAAAAAAATTATTGACAAAGGATGACTCACTTGTTATACTATTAACAATGAGAAAAGCAGAAGTGAGAACTTCTCGCCTTGCGACTTAGGTTGTCTGGCCCAACATGTCAAATCCCTCTAGGGATATTATGTGTGCGGGCTTGTATATCAAGTCCGCTTTGTTTTTCTCTAAAAAAATAAAGAGGTGAAGATCATAGCTAAGAAAGATCTATTCATTAACGATGAAATTCGCGTTCGCGAAGTTCGTCTTGTTGGTCTTGATGGTGAACAATTGGGAATTAAACCATTGTCAGAAGCACAAGCTATTGCAGATGATGCAAATGTTGACTTGGTTCTCATCCAACCACAAGCTACGCCACCTGTTGCGAAGATTATGGACTACGGTAAGTTCAAATTTGAGTATCAAAAGAAACAAAAAGAACAACGTAAGAAACAAAGCGTTGTTACCGTTAAGGAAGTTCGTTTGAGTCCAGTTATTGATAAAGGTGACTTTGAAACTAAACTTCGTAATGGCCGTAAATTCCTTGAAAAAGGAAACAAGGTTAAAGTTTCTATCCGATTTAAAGGTCGTATGATTACTCACAAAGAAATCGGAGCTAAGGTCTTGGCGGAATTTGCTGAAAAAACGCAAGATATTGCGATTATTGAGCAAAGAGCGAAGATGGATGGACGTCAAATGTTCATGCAACTTGCACCAATTCCTGACAAAAAATAATTGTCAAACTAACACTATTTTAAGAGGAGAATTTTAAAATGCCAAAACAAAAAACACACCGCGCATCAGCTAAACGTTTCAAACGTACAGGTTCAGGTGGATTGAAACGCTTCCGTGCCTTCACATCTCACCGTTTCCACGGTAAAACTAAAAAACAACGTCGTCACCTTCGTAAAGCGTCAATGGTACATTCAGGTGACTTTAAACGTATCAAATCAATGCTTTCACAAATGCGTTAATTCGCTACAAGCATTACAAATTAACTAAACTAGAATTAATTCGGAGGAATATATAAATGGCTCGTGTTAAAGGTGGCGTTGTATCACGCAAACGTCGTAAACGTGTATTGAAACTTGCTAAAGGTTACTATGGTGCAAAACACATCTTGTTCCGTACTGCAAAAGAACAAGTAATGAACTCTTACTACTATGCATATCGTGACCGTCGTCAAAAGAAACGTGATTTCCGTAAACTTTGGATCACACGTATCAATGCGGCAGCTCGTTTGAACGGTTTGTCATACTCACAATTGATGCATGGTTTGAAATTGGCTGAAATCGAAGTTAACCGTAAAATGCTTGCTGATTTGGCAGTTAACGATGCAGCAGCTTTCACAGCTCTTGCAGATGCAGCTAAAGCAAAACTTGGTAAATAAGAATTAAGGTGGGTCTTACCCATCTTTTTTTGTGGAGGTAATCATGATTCGTTTAGCAAAATTTGAAGATATTCCAAGATTACAGGAGTTATTGGAGCAGATTCTTATTGTTCATCATCAAGTGCGCCCTGATGTTTTTAAGTCAAAAGGCAGTAAATTTACAGATGCAGAGTTAGAAGCAGTAATTAATGATTCAAAAAAACCTGTTTTTGTGTACGAGAATGACGAAGGGCGTATCTTGGGCCATCTTTTCTTAATGATTAAAGAAGAAACTGAAAATGATGGTCCACAAAAGGCTGTTAAGACTCTTTTTATTGATGATTTATGTGTTGATAAGGAAGCTCGAGGTCAAAAATTAGGAGAAAAGCTTTACCAATTTGCCTTGGACTATGCTAAGGAGCTAGGGTGTTATAATCTGACACTTCACGTATGGAATGATAATGCGGGTGCTGTACGTTTTTACGAACGTTTAGGTATGAAACCGAGATATACAGAAATGGAAACTATCTTAAAATAATACGTTTTCATGAGAGAAATTTCACTTACGAGGAATAAAAATTTTTGATATGCTGAGAGAGAACTTTTAGAAATGGAGAATTTTAATGCCTCGTAATTTTAAAGAAGCTTTGCTTTTTACGATTTTAATGTGTGGAATGATGGTCTATGGGATGAGTCTCTGGAATCTTCTCATCCTTGATTGGACTGGAGTAGTTCCCTTTGCTTGGGGTCACTTTTTTCAAGGTTATCTTCCTGGATTTGTGGTTGCTTTCTTACTTGATATGCTTTTGGTGGGACCACTAGCCAAAACAATAGCATTTGCAATTTTGCATAAAGTAAAAGCTCATGATAAACGATGGGCAAAGATTTTAGTGATTTCTGGAACCATGGCGCTATTTATGGTAACGTTTATGTCATTCTATGGATTAGTTTACAACAGTCAGTCGGTGACGCTGTTATCCTATGGTCGTGCTTGGTTGACAAATGTTATCATGGCTTTACCACTTAATTTTCTAGTGGTTGGTCCAATCTCACGTTTTATCTTGGGAAAATTACAAAAACCATTGCCTAGTGAAGAAGCCGTTGAGAATTTTGACAACGATGATGAATTACCAACGATAATATAAAAAAACTGGAAAGAAACTCCAGTTTTTTTATATCAAAAGCAGCCACGGATGTGACTGCTTAATGATGATTAGTTTTTCTTCTTCATTTCACCATGTGGGTAGTAAGTTCCCTCTGGCATATCATTAATGAAAACATGAATGGCTTCTTTAGGTGCTTTGGCAACACGTGATACAACCTCAGTAACTTCGCGAGCAAGTTCGATTTTTTGTTCTTCAGTACGACCTTCAAAGAGATCAATCTTTACAAATGGCATAATGCATCTCCTTAGTTTTGATAGTCCTATTATAGCATTAATGAAGAGAATATTCTAAAGTTTATGGAAATTCTTGAAATGATATTATCGAAATGCTACAATGTGCTGATTCCTAATAGAAGGGCCTAAAGTATAAAGAGCTAGATAGTCAAGAGCTATACCTCTTAGCTGATATAAATGCTATTACTTTAGATTCGAGTGTTCCTGTTTTAGGAATTTTTCACATTCTATTGAAGATGGTATGAAGTCTTTTGATATTCGGTAAGGGATTGCATTTTTTATTGGCTTTGTTTATAAGGGATGAAAACTCTTACTAAAAATGGTAAAATAGTGCTAACTAGAGACAGTAAGGAGTAAATTATGACAATTGATTTTCGTGCCGAAGTTGATAAGCGCAAAGATGCCTTGATGGAGGACTTTTTTGGTCTTTTGCGTATTAACTCAGAACGTGATGACAGTAAGGTTGATGATAAGCACCCATTTGGTCCTGGACCAGTAAAAGCTTTGGAACATTTTCTTGCTTTAGCTGAACGTGATGGTTATAAAACTCGTAATATTGATAATTATGCTGGTGACTTTGAATTTGGTCAAGGTGATGAAGTATTGGGTATCTTTGCACACTTGGATGTGGTTCCAGCTGGGAGTGGTTGGGATACAGATCCTTATGAACCTGTAATCAAAGATGGCAAACTTTATGCTCGTGGGTCATCAGATGATAAAGGACCAACAATGGCATGTTACTATGCCTTGAAAATTATTAAAGAACTCGAGCTTCCAGTATCTAAGCGTGTGCGTTTCATTGTTGGTACTGATGAAGAATCTGGTTGGGGCGATATGGATTATTACTTCGCTCATAATGGGTTGAAGGATCCTGATTTTGGTTTTTCACCTGATGCAGAATTTCCAATTATCAATGGTGAAAAGGGTAATATTACAGCTTATCTCCATTTTGAAGGTCAAAATGATGGAGAATTTAGTCTTGTGTCTTTTAATGGTGGTTTGCGTGAAAATATGGTTCCTGAATCTGCAAGTGCAGATTTCACTGGACCTATCACTTTGAAAGAACTCGAGGCCAAATTAAATGACTTTGTTGCTGACCAAGAGGTGACTGGTCAAGTGATTGAAGAAGCAGGTATTTTTCATGTGACTATTCATGGGAAATCAGCTCATGGTATGATGCCTCAAAATGGTATTAATGGAGCAACCTACTTGGCACTCTTCCTTAGCCAATTTGATTTCCAAGGTAATGCTAAAACGTATTTGGATTTAATTGCTGAAACACTTCATAAGGATTTCTTCGCTGAAAAGACAGGTCTTGCCTATACAGATCCTAAGATGGGTGAATTGACCATGAATGCTGGTGTATTTAACTTCGCTAAGGAATCTGAAGATAATACAATTGCTTTGAATTTCCGCTACCCTCAAGGGGTTGATACGGATGCTATTAAGGCTGGTCTTGAAAAACTTGAAGGTCCTAAGGCTGTTAGTCTCTCAGAACATGGTCATGTGCCACACTATGTACCAGTTAATGATCCTATGGTAGAGACCCTTCTTTCAGTCTATGAGAAACAAACAGGGCTTAAAGGTCATGAACAAATTATTGGTGGTGGGACATTTGGACGTCTCCTAAAACGTGGTGTTGCCTATGGAGCTATGTTCCCTGGTTATGTCAACACTATGCATCAAGCGAATGAGTTTACTGAGGTTGAAGACTTGTACCGTGCAGCTGCCATTTATGCAGAAGCTATCTATGAGTTAATCAAATAAAAAAGAGAGACAGATTTGTCTCTTTTTTGAGGAGGAAAATATGGAAACACTTGAAGAATTAACACAAGCAATCATGTCCGATGAACAAAATAAAGCTTTTACGGAACAAGGCATAAAACCTTTGTTTACCATTCCAAAAACGGCTCGGATTAATATCGTGGGACAAGCTCCTGGTATTCGTGCCCAAGAGTCCGGCCTTTACTGGAATGATCCTAGTGGTGATAATCTCAGGGATTGGATGGGGGTCTCACGCGAAGAATTCTATGAATCTGGTATGTTTGCTATTGTGCCAATGGATTTTTACTTCCCAGGTCATGGAAAATCAGGTGATTTACCTCCTCGCAAAGGATTTGCAGATAAGTGGCATGATAAAGTTCTTGCTTTAGCTCCTGATATCCAATTGACGATTTTAGTAGGGAATTATGCACAACATTACTATTTACATCAAAAATCGTCGGCAAAATTAACGGATACAGTTAAGCATTACAAAGATTATCTTCCAGAGTTTTTCCCTCTCGTTCATCCTTCTCCTCGAAATAATATTTGGCAAGCAAAAAATCCATGGTTTATGGAAGAAGTAGTTCCAGATTTGAAGACCTTGGTCAAAAAAATCTTAAGTCAATGATTTCAGCTATCTGTAGTCGGATTGTCATTAGGTATTGTTTCAAATCAATGAAGCAACTATCAGAACATACCCAAATATTGTAAAGATTTTAGCCCTTTGGGGCTTTTTTTGATGGTTTAATAAATTATTCGGGAAAAATAATTAATAAAAAATCCAACATTATACTCATCTATAGCCACTTAATTCTAATTTTCAGAAGAAGTAACATATAAAATTAAGCTATCTATCCTTTTAAATTAAAGAATCAATTAAACAATACTTATAAATCGAAAATGAGTGTAAAATTTTTGAGAAAATTAAGACAATTCTATTGACAGAAAATTTAAAAGTGTTAGACTTTAGGTGTTAAGAAAATATAGAAGGAAATTTGTGATATGGGAAGAAAAGATTCACAACGTTTTTCAATCAGAAAGTATAGCTTTGGGGCTGCTTCTGTTCTTTTGGGTACAACCATTCTTGCAATGGGTGCAACAGGTGTACATGCAGATGAGGTTTCAACTTCAGCTGTTACTGATAAGCCACTTAGCGCTTCTGTGCTAACAGATTCTGCTGCCGATCCGGCAACAACTGTTGACCATTCAGAGAAGCAAGTTGTTTCTGTCAAAGAAGAAGGAAATACCACTGTAACAACAAGTGTTGTAACAACTGGTAGTCTTGAGGATGCTAAAGCTTCTGCGGTAAAAGAAGGGGTAGAAGTTGAAGAAACTGCACCTCAAACGCGTACATCCCTAGAGGGGGCTATTGCTAACAATCAAGCTCAATCAAAAGAGATTAATACAGTTGTTTATGATTATCAGAAAGCAAAAGAAGACCACAAAAAAGATGTAGCTGAGTATGAAAAAGCTAAGGCTGAGTACGATGCTAAAGTGGCTGAAAAAGCAGCAGCTGATAAAGCAAACGCTGCTTCTAAAGCACAGTATGATACTGATCAAGCTGCTTATGAAAAAGGATTAGCTAAATATCAAGCTGATAAAAAAGCCTATGACGCAGCATTGGAAGAGTATAATACTCAAAAATTGACTTATGATTCTAAAGTAGCAGAAAAAGCAGCTGCTGATGCAGCTAATGCTAAGTCAGAAGCCGATTACAAGGTACAGTTGGCTGTTTATGAAACTGCTAAAAAGAACTATGAAGCTGCTATGGCTCAGTATACTAAAGACAAGGCAAAATATGATGCTGAGAAGGAAGCTTATGATGCTAAAGTAGCAGAAAAAGTTCGTACAGAAGTTGAAAACAAGGCTGCTCAAGAGCAGTATGAGAAAGATTTAGCTACTTATAATGCCGCTTACGAAAAATATCAAAGCGATTTGGCTGCCTACAAGACTGCTAAAGTAGCCTATGATGCTAAAGTAGCAGAAAAAGCAGCCGCTGATGCAGCTAATGCAAAAGCTAAATCTAAGTATGATGCAGAAATGGTCACATACAACGCAGCTTTGTCTGAATATAAGGCAAATAAGGCTCTGTATGATGCAGCTCTAGCTGAATACAACACGAAAAAAGCAGCCTATGATGTGAAAGTAGCTGAGAAAACACAAGCAGAAATTACAGATAAGGCTGCTCAAGAGCAATATGAAAAAGATCTTACTGCATACAATACAGCTTATGAAAAATATCAAACTGATTTAGCGACTTATAATACAGCTAAAGCAGCCTACGATGCCAAAGTAGCCGAAAAAGCAGCAGCGGATAAGGCCAATGCAGAAGCAAAAGCTAAGTACGATGCGGAAATGGCTGTTTACAATACAGCTAAAGCGCAATATGACAAAGATTTACAAGAATACCAAGCTAAGAAAACGCAATACGACCAAGATAAAGCAGCTTATGATAAACTTGTTGCTATTAAAGCAGAAGAAGATACCGCTAAAGCTAAGTATGAAGTTGAGCTTGCCAAATACAATGTAGACCTAGAGCAATATGGCAAAGATTTTGCTACCTACCAAACAAAACTTGCTGAATATCAAACAGCTTTAGCACAGTACAAAGATGCTAAAGAAGCCTATGATAAGTACATAAATGATAATGGTTTCCAAGATCTAAAAGATGTAGAAACTGTTCAAGATTTGACTTTCCAACGTGAAGGTGGAGCCATTCATACCATCAATGGTATCAGTGCTTATCTCACTCGTGATGCTCAATCTCGTTTGAATACAAGCAATGTACATCAGTATGATTCCAATAAATTGGAAGCTTCAGATATTGTAGCAACTAGTCCTTGGGCTAATAATGAGACTGAATATATTCAAGTTAAAGAAGGCGATAAATTTGTTGTTACTTATGATAACTTGAATCAGTCAAGTATGCGTGAAGATACGGATATGCATCCAATTAAGCGCGTGATTTACCGCTATGAGATTTTGAGTCTCCCATCAAATGACGGTAAGGGAATTGCAGCCGTTAGCTCGGATCCAACTGTAACATTAACAGTCGGTGCTTCAACAGACCAAAATAAACCCGTTAAAGTTGCTGTTGATATTGAATTCTATGATGCTAATGGCAATAAGTTTGATTTGACACAACACAATGCTATTGTAGCTTTGAACTCTCTCAACCACTGGACAGGTGCTTCTTATGTAGATAGTGGGGATAAACCTCGTGCTCTTACAGTAGAAGCCAAAGATAAAGATGGTAACACTGTTCGTGGAACTTGGGATCCGTATGCAGATGGTTCATCAATGAGCATTGAAAACAATGCGGTTGTTGTTAAAAATGGAACAGCTGACTTTGGTACTGCTGATGTCACTATCTCTGCTGAAAATCCACTTAAGATTGTGGCACAAAAAGCAACATGGAATGGTAGTGAATTTACAGTTAGTGAAGAAACTGTGATTGATGCAACTGCAGTCAATGCTTCAGGTGCTGGGAACGGTCACTCTATTGGAACAGATGAGTTCGCTCTAGATGGTAAAGATGATGTTATCGGTTCTTATACGATTGATCCAACTTCTGGACGTATCATTTTTACTCCTAAGAAAAAGTTTGAAAATGTGGAGCACCAAGAGTCTGCAAATGTTGGAAACAATAAATATATTCCAATTCCAAATTCAAGTGTTTCTTATGACTCTGCTACAAAAGAGGTAACATCATTTAAAGATAACCAATACATTGAACATGGATCTATCTTTAATGGTGAATCTTCAACGACTCTTGAAGGTTGGGACAATCCATCTTCTCCATACCTCTATTATGGTGGAGCGGGATTGAAGATGTCTGATGGTCACTTGGTATTTACGGCCAATGGAGCTAATGCATCTGGTCAACCAACGGTTTACTGGTTTGCGATTAACTCAAACGTTGGTATTCCAAAAAATCCAGGTGAAGCACCAAAAGAGCCAACAGCACCAACAGAACCTAAGGCTCCAACACCACCAACGATTACATTGGAAGTTCTTCCAGCAGTACCAACAGAACCAACACCACCAACTGGCCCTACAGCACCAACAGAACCTAACTATACAGTAGTGACAGTTGATGCTGAGGAGCCAAAAGCACCAAAAGATCCTAAGGCACCAACGCCACCCACTCCTACAGTAGTTGAAGTTCCTGCGGAACCAAGTAAACCAGAAGAACCTAAAGCGCCAACACCACCGACAGAACCTAACTACACTGTGGTTACAGTTGATGCAGAGGAACCAAAGGCACCAACAGAGCCAAAAGCACCAACGCCACCAACCCCAGCTTTAGTTGAAGTGCCAGCAGAGCCACGTAAGATTACGGCTCCAGTAGAACCTAAGGCACCAACACCACCTACACCAGTAGTTGTAGAGGTACCTGGTGAGCCAACGAAACCAACACCACCAACAGAGCCTAAAGCTCCAACACCACCAACTATGGTTACAGTTAATGTTCCTAATAAACCTGTTTCACCTAAAGAACTTGTAGCTCCTAAGGTGAAATGGCATAAAAATTATCTTGTTGAGCGAGTAACTCGTCCAGTGCCAACGCCACCAACAACTCCTCAAAAACCAAAAACTCCTGGAACACCTACAGGACCAAGTGTAACACCAACTTCTTCAGTGATTGCTAAGCAAGAAACACAAAGAGTTAATAGTGGACAATTGCCAGAAACAGGTGATTCTAACCAAAAATTAGCATCTGTAACAGGTGTAGGCTTGCTTACAATGGCACTTACAGGTCTATGGTCAGCCCGTAAACGTAAACATTAATAAGATAAAATGAAAGATTAGGTTGTTTTGTTATGCAAGACGTCTAGTCTTTTTTAGTTACTTATTGATAGATGTTTGTCTTTTAAAATAAGCTTGAATGTTAAAACTAATATAGAAAGATAAAGGAGAGAATCTAGGTAGATAGCTATCCGAAAACTAAATATCACAATGAAAATCAAAATGAAAGCTTATTGTCGCTTTTTTCATGATTTTTTCAATAAAAAAACATTAAAGCAAATTGGACTAGATATTATAAAATTAAACCTCCTATTTGTATCGAAAATGCTATTAATTATAGGGTTTTGTCTATCAAATAATTTGATATTAAAAAGTATTTGAATTTAAGAATCTAATCGAATTTAAAGGAATGGATGTTTTTATGAGATATCTCAAATTGACATGGTCCTTTCTTTTGTTAGAATATGAACATAACTAAATATAGAAGGACGTAATTTAAATGGGGAAAAAGGAATTACAACGTTATTCACTCAGAAAGTCTAGCCTTGGTGCGGCTTCTGTTCTTTTGGGGACTGCAGTTCTTGCAGTAGGAGCTTCAAATGCAAGCGCTGATGAAGTAGCAACAACTACAGATTCAGCAACACCAGCAGTTGAAGCAACAGATGCTGTTGAAGAAAGCACTTCTGCCGTAGCAGATTCAACTGAGAAGAAGGTTGTTAACGTTACTGAAGAAGGCAACACAACTGTTACAACGAGTGAAGTAACAAATACAAGCTTAGAAGTTGCAAAAACAGCTGCAACTAACGAAGGGGTTGAGGTTAAGGAAGAACCTGCTCAAACTAAAGAAACTGTTGAAGCAGCTGCTGCAGATAATAAAGCACAAGCAGAGAAAATCAATACAGTCGTTTCAGATTATAAAGCGGCTAAAGAACAATACAAGTCAGATAAAGCTGACTATGATAAAGCAAAAGCAAACTACGATGCCAAATTAGCTGAGAAAGCACTTGCTGATAAAACAAATGCTGAAGCTCAGGCTAAATATGATACTGAAAAAACAGCTTATGATAAAGCTTCAGAGCAATACCAAATTGCTAAGCAAGCTTATGACTCAGCTCTTTCAGAGTACAAGACTAAGAAAGTTACTTATGATGCTAAGGTAGCAGAAAAAGAAGCAGCTGATAAAGAAAATGCCTTGTCTGCAGCTAAATACCAAGCAGAATTGGCAACTTATAACCAAGCAAAAGCTGATTATGAAGCAGCTCTTGCACAGTACAATAGCGATAAAGCCAAATATAATGCTGAAAAAGCTAATTATGATAATAAAGTAGCTGAAAAAGTTGTTACTGAAAAACGTAACGCTGAAGCTGAAGCTAAATATCAAACTGAGCTAGCAGCATATAATGAAGCAAAAGCTAAATATGATGTAGAAAAAGCAGCATATGACAAGAATCTTGAACTTTATAACGCTAAGAAAACAGCTTATGAAGCAGATTTTGAAACAAAACAAGCTATTGAAAAATACAATGCAGATGCTAAAGCTAAATACGAAGCAGCCTTGGTTGTCTACAATGAGCAAAAAGCTAAATATGACCAAGAGTACCTTGAGTATCAAAACAAATTAGCTGTCTACCAAACAGCACTTAAACAATACCAAGAAGCTAAAACAGCTTACGATAAATACATGAATGATCCTGTATATCGTAACCTTAAAGATGCTGAAGTTGTTCAAGAATTGACCTTCCAACGTGAAAACGATGCAACACACAAAGTTGAAGGTGTAAGCAACTACTTGACAAAAGAAGCACAAGAGCGTCTTAACACAAGTAATGTTTTCCAATATGACTCTAACAAGTTACAAGCATCTGACATTGTTTCAAATAGCCCTTGGACAAATACTGAAGACGAGTGGGTTCAAGTTAAAGAAGGTGACAAATTTGTTGTTACATATGATGGTTTGAACCAATCAAGCATGATTGTTGAGAATGAAGCATCAGCAATCAAACGTGTTGTTTACCGCTACGAAATTGTTAGCCTTCCATCAAATGACGGAAAAGGTATCGCGAAAATCAGTAAGGATCCAACAGTAACTATGACAGTTGGTGCATCAACTGATCAAGACAAACCAGTTAAAGTAGCAGTAGATGTTGAGTTTTACGATAAAGATGGTAAAATGTTCAACCTTAGTGAGCGTAATGCTATCGTAGCACTTAACTCACTAAACCACTGGAATGGTGCAGCTTATGTTGAAACATCTGAGCGCCCACGTCCACTTACAGTAGAAGCGAAAGACGTTAATGGTAATACTGTCCGCGGTACATATAATCCTTACGCAGATGGTTCTACTTTGGCAATCCAAAACGGTGAAGTTGTTACTAAATCTGGATACGCTGATTTCGGTGGCGCTACTGTTAACATTTCTGATGAGAACCCACTTAAGGTAGTTGTTCCTATCACTGACTGGAATGGTTCAGAATGGGTTGTCTCACGTGAAATTCCATCTGATGTAACAACTCTTAATGCTTCAGGTAGTGGTAATGGACACGCTCTTGGTAACCAAGATTATACATTTGGTGATAAAGATGATGTTATTGGTTCGTACAGCGTTTCTGCTGAAACTGGTTTGATTACATTCACACCTAAGAAAAAATACCAATCAACACGCCACCAAGAATATGTAAATATTGGTGATAACCAATTCATCGCTATTCCAAAATCATCAGTTACTTATGATGCTGCTACTAAAGAAGTAACGTCAGTCAATGATAACCAATACATTGACCATGGTGCAGTCTTTAATGGTGAGACAACGTCTGAATTGACAGGTTGGGATAACGCTGATTCACCTTACCTCTATTATGGAGGTGCAGGTATCAAGATGACAAATGGTCACTTGGTATTTACTGCTGAAGGTGCAAATGCTGATGGTGCACCAACAGTATACTGGTTCGCAATCAACTCTAATCTTGGTTTGCCTAAGAATCCAGGTGAAAAACCTGAAGAGCCTAAGGCACCAACACCACCAACAGCACCGGTTAAACCAGTTATTAAAACAGTTGGTATCAATCCACAAGAACCAACACCACCAACACCACCAAAAGAGCCAGTGGCACCAACGCCACCAACTCCAGAGGTAGTTGAAGTACCTGGTAAACCACAAGAACCAACACCACCAACAGGTCCAACGGCACCAACGCCACCAACACCAAAAGTAGTTGAAGTTCCTGCTAAACCAGTAGAACCTAAAACTCCTGAAAAACCAAGTGTTGTATGGCATAAGAACTATGTCGTTGAGAGAGAGTCTCACGTGGTACCACCAACACCACCGACTCCACAAACACCACCAACACCTGTTACTCCTCCAACTCCAGTGACACCGCCAACTACACCAACTCCAGATACTGAAGTTCCTGTAGTGCCTCAAGCTGAGTTGCCACAAACTGGTGAGCACACTAGCAATGCTGGATTTATTGGACTTCTTTCAATGATTTTTGCAGCCTTTGTAGGATTCTTCAAACGTCGTAAAGAAGATTAAGTGGTGCTATTAAATTAGTTCCCCATCAAAACTAGATTCTATTTAGAATCTAGTTTTTATTTTTGCTAGGTTTTACTTCCTCGTATCATTTCTATTTACTGTTGAAACATGTTATAATTGTTTTGAACGACTATTATAGAAAGATGCAAGGAGACGAGCATGGAAGAACTTAAGAAAATCGCTGGCGTAACCGCTGCCAAATACGTTGAAGATGGAATGGTTGTTGGACTCGGTACAGGGTCAACAGCTTATTTCTTCGTGGAGGAAATTGGCCGTCGTATTAAGGAAGAAGGCCTTAGTGTTGTTGGAGTAACGACATCAAGTCAAACCACTAAACAAGCTGAAGGCTTAGGTATTCCTTTGAAGGCAGTGGATGATATTGACACTATTGATGTTACTGTTGATGGCGCCGACGAAGTAGACCCTCAACTCAATGGGATTAAAGGTGGCGGTGGTGCCCTTCTGATGGAAAAAATCGTCGCTACACCTACGAAAGAATATATCTGGGTAGTTGATGAGTCAAAAATGGTTAATCAATTAGGTGCTTTCAAATTACCAGTTGAAGTGGTTCAATATGGTGCTGATCGTCTCTATCGTGTCTTTGAGTCGAAGGGCTATAAGCCATCATTCCGACTTACGGAGGAAGGTAATCGCTTTGTTACAGATATGAAGAACTATATCATCGATCTTGATTTAGGTAAGATTGAAAATCCAGTAGCTCTTGGTGAAGAACTAAAAGCTATGACAGGTGTTGTCGATCATGGATTGTTCAATGGTATGGTTAACAAAGTCATCGTTGCAGGAAAAGACGGTGTTAAGGTCGTTGAAGTCAAGGCCTAGTCCAATTTTGATTTCCCCTCACTTTTAATGAGGAAAACTAATTAATTTTTGTCAAACTATTAAATAATATAGAAAGGCAAGAGGTAATTTCGAAAAGATTTTATCTCTTTGTGGTGTTATTATGTCCAAATTTAACCGAATGCATTTAGTCGTTCTTGATTCAGTAGGAATTGGTGCTGCTCCAGATGCCAATGACTTTGTCAATGCAGGTGTGCCAGATGGTGCTTCAGATACCCTTGGTCATATCTCTAAATCAGTAGGATTGAATGTGCCAAATATGGCTAAGCTTGGTCTAGGAAATATTCCTCGTGAAACACCTTTGAAAACAGTACCATCAGAAAGTAACCCAACTGGTTATGCAACAAAATTGCAGGAAGTTTCTCTTGGTAAGGATACGATGACTGGTCACTGGGAAATCATGGGTCTCAATATTACTGAACCTTTTGATACCTTCTGGAACGGATTCCCAGAAGAAATTCTCACTAAAATTGAGGAATTCTCAGGTCGTAAAGTCATTCGTGAAGCTAATAAACCATACTCAGGTACAGCTGTTATTGAAGACTTTGGACCTCGTCAAATGGAAACTGGTGAATTGATTATTTACACTTCAGCTGACCCAGTTCTTCAAATTGCTGCACACGAAGACATTATTCCATTGGATGAGTTGTATCGTATTTGTGAATATGCGCGTTCAATTACCCTTGAGCGTCCAGCTCTTCTAGGGCGTATCATTGCTCGTCCTTACGTTGGTGAGCCTGGAAACTTCACTCGTACATCTAATCGTCGAGATTTGGCTGTTTCACCATTTGCACCAACTGTTTTGGATAAATTGAATGAAGCTGGTATTGATACTTATGCCGTTGGTAAAATCAATGATATTTTCAACGGAGCTGGTATTTACCACGATATGGGTCACAACAAATCAAATAGCCATGGTATTGATAATTTGATTAAAGCTATGACTTCTGAAGATTTCAAACATGGCTTCTCATTCACAAACTTGGTAGACTTCGATGCCCTTTATGGACACCGTCGTGATCCACATGGATATCGTGATTGTTTGCACGAATTTGACCAACGTTTGCCTGAAATCATTGCTGCCATGCGTGAAGATGATCTCTTGATGATTACAGCAGACCACGGAAATGATCCAACTTATGCAGGTACAGACCATACTCGTGAATATATTCCATTCTTGGCTTATAGCCCATCATTCAAAGGAAATGGACTTATTCCAGTAGGTCATTTCTCTGACATCTCAGCAACTGTCGCAGAAAACTTTGGTGTAGATAAAGCCATGATTGGTGAAAGCTTCTTGGATAAACTTGTCTAAAATGAAGCGCTATGCATTTTTGGTTCGTGGGATAAACGTTGGTGGTCGTCACAAGGTAGTCATGGAAGAATTTTGTCATGACTTAAAAGAACTTGGAATGTCAAATGTTTCTTCCTATATAAATAGTGGAAATTTTTTCTTTGATTCATCCTTGATGAAAGTGGAACTCCTCTTAGTTTTAGAGAGATTTCTTAATAAGACTTATCCATTTATTAAGGTGTTTTCTCTTTTTACTCTAGAAGATTACCAAAATGAAGTGGCATCTTTACCTAAGTGGTGGGAAGATGATTTCTATAGAAAAGATGTCCTCTTATATACTGAAAGACTTGATAAGAACGAAATGAGGAATATTATTGAGTCTTTAGAGTTGGGAGATGAAATTATTCATCTTGGTCAACTTGGAATCTACTGGGGTAAATTTGATAAATCAAGCTATAACCAAACGGCTTATCATAAGAAGCTATTGAAAGCACCTTTTTATCCTTCTATAACCATTCGAAATGCAAGAACTTTTTCAAAAATTGGTCAGTTTTTAAGAATGAAATAAAATTAAGGGAGAATTAACATGTCGCTACTTGAAAAAATTAGAGTTACTCAAGCATTTTTGGAAAGCAAAGGAATTGAAAAACCTGAGTTTGGTTTAATTTTGGGTTCTGGACTTGGTGAGTTGGCTGAAGAAGTTGAAGACGCAGTTATCATTGACTATGCGGATATTCCAAACTGGGGACAATCAACGGTTGTCGGTCATGCTGGAAAACTTGTTTATGGAACTTTGTCTGGACGTAAGGTTTTAGCTCTTCAAGGACGTTTCCATTTTTATGAAGGAAATCCGCTTGAAGTAGTTACTTTCCCTGTACGTGTTATGAAAGCTCTTGGATGCGAAGGAGTTGTTGTAACCAATGCAGCAGGTGGTATCGGCTTTGGTCCAGGTACTTTGATGGCCATCACTGACCACATCAACATGACTGGTCAAAACCCATTGATTGGTGAAAACTTGGATGATTTTGGTCCTCGTTTCCCAGATATGTCTAAAGCGTATACTCCAGAATACCGTGAGACTGCACATCGAGTTGCTGACAAATTGGGCATTAAATTAGATGATGGTGTTTATATCGGTGTGACTGGTCCAACTTACGAAACTCCAGCTGAAATTCGTGCTTATAAGACTCTTGGTGCAGATGCTGTTGGGATGTCAACTGTCCCTGAAGTCATTGTTGGAGCACATTCTGGTTTGAAAGTTCTTGGTATTTCATGTATTACCAACTTTGCGGCTGGTTTCCAAGAAGAACTCAATCACGAAGAAGTGGTGGAAGTGACAGAACGTGTTAAAGGGGATTTCAAAGGCTTGCTGAAAGCTATTTTGGCTGAACTTTAAAAAGGAATAATTGATGTCAAACTTAATGAATAATCCATTATTTCGTATCATTCGTGGAGTTTTTATAATTGCTTTCCTAACAATGGTTTGGTTGGTTATATTTTCTGCTATAGATACAAGTGGTAGTGAGATAGATTATGAACCATTTCAAGGAGCATCTATCGTATTTGCAGTTTTAAGCTATATCATAATAGTGTTTCTATTTCAATACCATAAAGTTGTTAACTTAAAAGAGTCAATTAAATCATCATACAGTGCAATTGAAATTAAAGAGCAGTATGTGGAAAAATTGATTGTACAACTGCGAGAACTGACTGATAAGATTGTAGACCATGAGTTAAAAATGTCTGTTAGAAAAAATGTTTCAGAATTGTTAGAGGAAAAAAAGTCTGTCAACAATTTGACTAACGATGAAAACAAAGCTAATCATTCAGAATCTAAGCGGAAGTCTTACGGTGAGTCTGGCAATTTTTCTAAACATGAATACTCTACTAAACTAGAGGAAACGAAGAATAAAATTATAGAGGAAATCGAAAGAGATACAAATATTACAGCTGATCAAAGTATAAAGGATTTGATTGCTGAGATTAAAGAGTCAGAAGTACTTGTTGCTAATCAAAAATTATACTACAATGAAATGGTGTCACAATATAATAAAACAATTTACAGTTTACCACTTGCTTTATTAAGAACAACTTTAGGACATTCAGAGATAAACTACTTATAACATAGAACAAAATCATTAAGACTAGAATATAGTTAAAAAGGTCAAAGAATGAAAGCTAGTTTTAGTTTTTCTAATTCAACACGAGATTGCCTTACTATGAGATAAAAACAAAGAAGGGATTGACCCTACTCTAAAGACAGGAGGAAAAGTTGGTTAAAGCAATTTTAGCCATACTCTAATATATGGGTAATCAAGAGAGAAAGAGTTTGACTTGGCTCCCCAAGTCGATTAGGTTAAGTTTAGCTGTTTTGACAACCGGAATAGCTTCTGGTCTGATTGGTATTCTTTGCCACTATCTTTTAGATTTTATAAAATTTCTTGCTTTTGGTAACGATACGTCAGATCTCTTGTTACAATTTAACTCTATAAGTGCTTATCGACGCTTCGTAGTTATAGTGGTAGCTGGTGTCTTAGCTAGTATCTTTTGGTATTTCCTTCAGCGTCGAGTGTCCCTTCTTTCCATTAGAAAGGCTAAGCAACTCGTTGGCAAGAAGAGGCCAAATTTTCTTGGCCAAAGTCTACATGCTTTGGTGCAGGTAGCAATCGTTGGAGCAGGTGCTTCGGTAGGCAAGGAAGCAGCTCCACGAGAATTAGGTGCCTTATGTGCTGGCAGTTTATCAAATAAACTGGGTTTAGAAATTCCTGAAAGACAACTCATGATTGCATGTGGTGCAGGAGCAGGTTTAGCTGCGGTTTACCAAGTTCCCTTTGCCAGTACACTGTTTGTTTTGGAAACTTTGGGAGTTGCTTGGAAACTGAAAAACATTGGTATCATTCTTGTGACTACCTATTTGTCAGCTTATTGTGCTCGTCCAATTGTTGGTGGGAAAGCTATATATTTAGTTGATAAAGTAAGCTTACATCCTACTAGTTTGATACAGATTCTTGTTTTGACGCTGTTTGTAACTCCGCTTGCTCTTATATTTAAAGTTTTAGCTAAAAAGGCGAGTAAAAGTCGTATAACAGATAAACATATTCTCTGGACCATGCCCGTCTCTTTTATAATATTAGGTGGTATTGTAGCTTTCTATCCTATAATCATGGGAAATGGTCAGGTTCTAGCACAATGGGTGTTTTCTGGAGGAACTTCGGAATACCTTCCGATTTTGTTAGTGATCAAAGGGCTTATTGTGTGCTTGTTGCTATGGTCAGGTACTTATGGAGGGACACTGACGCCTTCGTTTACTTTAGGTGTCGGATCGGGTTTCTTATTAACAAGGTGTCTTGAGACTTTTGGTTTATCCCTAAATCCTAATCTAGGAATGTTACTTGGTGCAACCATATTTTTAGTAACAACTTTGGATGCTCCTCTGACGGGAATAGCCTTAGTTCTAGGTTTTACCGGTCAAGGAGGGCTGGTAGCAGTTCCTCTAATCTTAGCGGGTCTACTATCAAGGATAATTAATAATAGATGGAAGAAAAAACAATGAATATTCATTTTATCTTACACGAAACGTTTGAAGTTCCAGGAGCCTATTTAAAATGGGCTCAAGACCGTGGACATAATATCACATCAACCAAGGTATATGAGGAAGAGGTTCTTCCTGAAACCGTTGAAGGTATTGATTTTCTAATTGTGATGGGTGGTCCTCAGTCACCTGATGAGGATCGTCAGACCTTTCCTTATTATGACCCAAACGCTGAGATTGCATTTATGCAAAAAGCAATTGCTGCTGATATCTATATTGTTGGTGTATGTTTGGGAGCTCAGCTTCTGTCTGTAGCCTATGGTGGTAAGTATGAGCATAGTCCAGAACGCGAAATTGGTGTGTTTCCAATAACACTTACGGATGATGGATTAGCTGATGAGCATGTCAAAGGTTTTGGCACAACTCTCAATACTGGCCACTGGCATGGTGATATGCCTGGATTGACTGATAATGCAGTTGTTCTTGCTACTAGTCAAGGTTGTCCACGTCAAATTATTCGCTTTAGTCCTAAACACTATGCCTTCCAAGCACACCTAGAGTTTGATTCCCAAGCCATTGATTTGCTCATAGCTGCGGATGGCGAAGAACACTTGCGTAAGCAAAATAAGGAGTTACCTTTTGTTCAAACACCTGAACAATTGCGTACCAACGATTATTCAGAAATGAACAAGAAGTTATATGATTTTCTTGATTCATTGACTCAAGCTTAATCCACTTTAAAAAAAGTAATTATTTATCAACTATATACTAGTAGAAAAATTATTTAAAAATAAAAATTAAGAATGGTAGATAGTGTGTTCAGGTTGCTCTTTTACCATCAAAAAATAGAAAGGACGGGTTAACTGTATTCACTAAATTGAATACGGGCGGAGAACGAAGTAAAAAGATGAACTGTCTAGCGTTTATAATGCGTCGTCAGTTTCCTATTATTACTTTGTTCTCTGTCGCCTGTCCTGTATATAAAAAATGAAAGGAAGGGTAGTTCGGGTTTGAAACTGAACCCGGGCTAGAGGCTGTGTAAAAAAGATAAATCCTCCTAGATGCCAAGCATCTTTGTCAGATTTCCTATTTTTACCTTGCCTCTTTAACGCCCTTGGTATCTTATATTATGTCTATCCATATTGCTGCTAAGCAAGGTGAAATTGCTGATAAAATTCTCCTACCTGGAGATCCTTTACGTGCGAAATTCATTGCCGAGAATTTCCTCGAAGACGCTGTATGTTTCAATGAAGTTCGTAACATGTTTGGTTACACAGGAACATACAAAGGTGAACGTGTCTCAGTAATGGGAACTGGAATGGGGATGCCATCTATCTCTATCTATGCGCGTGAGCTTATCGTTGACTATGGTGTTAAAAAATTGATTCGTGTGGGAACTGCTGGTTCATTGAATGAGGATGTTCACGTTCGTGAGTTAGTTCTTGCACAAGCAGCAGCGACAAACTCTAACATTATTCGTAACGATTGGCCACAATACGATTTCCCACAAATTGCAAGTTTCGATCTCTTGGATAAGGCTTACCACATTGCTAAAGAGCTTGGTATGACTACACATGTTGGTAATGTCTTGTCTTCTGATGTCTTCTATTCGAACTATGGTGAAAAGAACATCGAGCTTGGTAAATGGGGTGTGAAAGCTGTAGAAATGGAAGCAGCAGCACTTTACTACCTTGCAGCTCAACACCAAGTAGATGCTCTTGCCATCATGACTATTTCTGATAGTTTGGTTAATCCAGATGAGGACACAACAGCTGAGGAACGTCAAAACACTTTCACTGACATGATGAAAGTTGGTCTTGAAACACTAATTGCAGACTAGTTTGTAAAAGGACGCCATTTGGTCGTCCTTTTGTGTTGTAGCTAAAATCTGTTCGAAGTGACAATAGGTTAAAATTTTTCAAACTACTAGAAAAAAAATAAAAATATTTGGAAGAAAGATGCTTTTAAGGAATAAGTAAATTTCCGACAATTTAAAAAGTAAGTGCTAAAAATGTGAAAAACAACTTACAAAACAATGAAAAATGATAGAAATTAAATGCTTGATATCATAATGAAAAACGGTTTCTTCTTTTTTAAAAAGAATGACAATTGAAATGAAGTTATAGTAATGTTATAATGATAATGGGAAATGTCTAATTTTAATTTTTAGGAGCAATTTATATGAGTTCGCGTACGAATCGTAAGCAAAAACGTACGAGTAATAGATCGTGGGGGATGGTCAACGTTGGGTTGACCATTCTGTATGCTATTTTAGCATTGGTCTTATTATTCACCATGTTCAATTATAATTTCCTATCCTTTAGGTTTTTGAACATCATTATCACCATTGGTTTGTTGGTAGTTCTTGCTATTAGCATCTTCCTTCAGAAGACTAAGAGATCACCACTAGTGACAACCGTTGTATTGGTCATCTTCTCGCTAGTTTCTCTGGTTGGTATTTTTGGTTTTAAACAAATGATTGATATCACTAACCGTATGAATCAGACGGCTGCATTTTCTGAAGTAGAAATGAGCATAGTGGTTCCTAAGGATAGTGACATCAAAGATGTGAGCCAGCTTACTAGCGTACAAGCACCAACTAAGGTTGATAAGAACAATATCGAGACCTTGATGTCGGCTCTCAAAAAAGATAAAAAAGTTGATGTTAAAGTTGATGATGTTGCCTCATATCAAGAAGCTTATGATAATCTTAAGTCTAGCAAATCTAAAGCTATGGTCTTGAGTGGGTCTTATGCTAGCCTACTAGAGTCTGTCGATAGTAACTATGCTTCAAATCTAAAAACAATCTATACTTATAAAATTAAAAAGAAGAATAACAATTCTGCAAAACAAGTAGATTCAAAAGTCTTCAATATTTATATTAGTGGTATTGATACCTACGGTTCAATTTCAACAGTGTCACGTTCAGATGTCAATATCATTATGACAGTAAACATGAATACACATAAGATTCTCTTGACGACTACTCCACGTGATGCATACGTTAAGATTCCTGGTGGTGGGGCAGACCAGTATGATAAATTAACCCACGCAGGTATTTATGGCGTCGAAACATCTGAACAAACTCTGGAAAATCTTTATGGTATTAAGATTGATTACTATGCACGAATTAACTTCACATCTTTCCTTAAGTTGATTGACCAACTTGGTGGTGTGACAGTCCATAATGATCAAGCTTTCACAAGTCTTCATGGGAAGTTTGATTTCCCAGTTGGAGATATCCAAATGAATTCAGAGCAAGCACTTGGATTTGTTCGTGAACGCTATAGTTTAGATGGCGGAGATAATGACCGTGGTAAAAACCAGGAGAAAGTTATTTCTGCGATTGTAAACAAGTTGGCTTCTCTAAAATCTGTATCAAACTTTACTTCAATCGTTAATAATCTCCAAGACTCTGTTCAGACAAATATGTCTTTAGATACCATTAATGCTTTGGCTAATACACAACTTGATTCAGGCTCTAAATTTACAGTAACGTCTCAAGCAGTAACTGGTACTGGTTCTACTGGTCAATTGACCTCTTATGCTATGCCAAATTCTAGTCTTTACATGATGAAACTAGATGATTCGAGTGTGGCAAGTGCCTCTCAAGCTATCAAAAATCTGATGGAGGAAAAATAATTGATTGACGTTCACTCACATATTGTTTTTGATGTTGATGATGGTCCTAAAACTTTGGAAGAAAGTTTAGACCTTATTGGTGAAAGCTACGCCCAAGGGGTACGTAAGATTGTTTCAACATCTCACCGTCGTAAGGGGATGTTTGAGACTCCGGAGGATAAAATTTTTGCCAACTTTTCTAAGGTAAAAGCAGAAGCAGAAGCACTTTATCCAGACTTAACTATTTATTATGGTGGTGAACTTTATTACACCTCAGACATTGTGGAGAAACTTGAAAAGAATCTTATTCCGCGTATGCACAACACTCAATTTGCTTTGATTGAGTTTAGTGCACGCACATCTTGGAAAGAAATTCATAGTGGGCTTAGTAATGTTTTGCGAGCGGGGGTAACGCCTATTGTTGCTCATATTGAGCGCTATGATGCCCTCGAAGAAAATGCTGACCGTGTTCGAGAAATCATCAACATGGGGTGCTATACTCAAGTTAATAGTTCTCATGTTCTAAAACCAAAGCTCTTTGGAGATAAAGATAAAGTAAGAAAAAAACGTGTTCGTTATTTCTTGGAGAAAAATTTGGTTCATATGGTTGCTAGTGACATGCATAATCTTGGTCCAAGACCACCATTTATGAAAGATGCTTACGCTATTATCGAAAAGACTTACGGAACGAGACGTGCTCGTAACCTTTTTATCGAAAATCCACAAACACTACTTGAAAATCAATATATATAGGAGAAACTATGACTCAGGAAAACACGAAGCGTGTTGAAATCGATGTACTTGCACTATTGCAAAAACTTTGGACTAAAAAAGTATTTATTTTATTTACAGCCTTTTATGTCGCTGTCTTTGCCTTCTTGGGAACTTACTTCCTCATTCAGCCAACATATACATCGTCTACACGTATTTATGTGGTTAATCAAGCTAATGATGGCAAAAACCTTTCTGCTCAAGATTTGCAGGCCGGTACATTTTTGACAAAAGACTACAAAGAAATTATTACATCAAACGATGTCTTGTCAGAAGTTATCAAAGATGAAAAATTGAATATGACAGAAGCAGAACTTGCTAAAATGATTTCAGTTAATATTCCTACTGATACTCGTCTTATTTCAATTTCTGTTAATGCTAAAACTGGTCAAGATGCGCAAACACTTGCCAATAAGGTTCGTGAAGTTGCTTCAGAAAAAATCAAGAACGTGACAAAAGTTGAAGATGTCACAACACTTGAAGAAGCTAAATTGCCAGAGTCACCATCTTCACCAAATATCAAACGTAATGTGCTTCTTGGAGCAGTGCTTGGAGGATTCCTTGCAGTGGTTGGTGTATTGGTACGTGAAATCCTAGATGATCGCATTCGCCGTCCAGAAGATGTGGAAGATGCCCTTGGAATGACACTTCTTGGAATTGTCCCTGATACAGATAAAATTTAAGGAGAAGAAATGCCTCTATTAAAGTTAGTAAAATCTAAAGAAAACTTTGCCAAACAAACAGAAGAGTATTACAATGCCATTCGCACAAATATTCAATTTTCTGGTGCTCAGATGAAAGTGATTGCGGTTAGCTCTGTTGAAGCTGGTGAAGGAAAATCAACGACATCTGTTAACTTGGCGATTTCATTTGCTAGTGTTGGACTCCGAACACTTCTCATTGATGCGGATACTCGTAACTCTGTTTTGTCAGGTACATTTAAATCAAATGAGCCTTATAAAGGCCTTTCAAATTTCCTTTCTGGAAATGCTGATTTAAATGAAACGATTTGCCAAACTGATATTTCTGGTTTAGATGTCATTGCATCTGGTCCTGTACCACCTAATCCAACAAGTCTTTTGCAAAATGACAATTTTAGACATTTGATGGAAGTTGCTCGTAGTCGTTATGATTATGTCATCATCGATACACCACCAATTGGTTTGGTTATTGATGCAGTTATTATTGCCCATCAGGCTGATGCTAGTCTTTTGGTTACAGCAGCAGGAAAAATTAAACGTCGTTTCGTAACTAAGGCGGTTGAACAATTGGAACAAAGTGGTTCTCAGTTCTTAGGTGTCGTCCTTAATAAAGTTGACATGACAGTTGATAAATATGGATCATATGGTTCTTATGGCTCATATGGTGAGTACGGGAAAAAATCAGACCAAAAAGAAGGTCATTCAAGAGCACATCGTCGTAGAAAAGGATAGCATTAATGGGGATGATGCGGCTCCTTATACCTTAACAGATTAAAAAGGGGTTTAGAGTGAAAGAAAAACAAGAAATTCGTCGCATTGAAATTGGTATTATACAGTTGGTTGTGGTTGTTTTCGCAGCCATGGTAGCTAGTAAAATACCATATACAGAGATTACCCAAGGAAGCATTGTCCTTTTAGGTGTCGTACATGTAGTGTCTTACTATATCAGTAGTTATTATGAAAATCTTAAGTATAGAGGCTACTTGGATGAACTCATTGCAACTGTCAAATATTGTTTCATATTTGCTCTAATTGCAACTTTCCTCTCATTTTTTGCAGATGGAAGTTTTTCAATCTCACGTCGCGGACTTCTTTACGTCACCCTAATTTCAGGTGTTCTCTTATACTTTACAAATACAGTTCTTAAGTATTTCCGCTCATCTATTTATACACGTCGTAAAAGTAACAAGAATATTCTCTTGATTTCTGATCAGGCACGTCTTGAAAATGTTTTGTCTCGTATGAAAGACAATATGGATGGTAGGATTACAGCCGTTTGTGTCTTGGATAATCCTTATTTCACTGATCCATTTATCAAGAGTGTTAAACCTGAAAATTTGATTGAATATGCGACACACTCAGTAGTAGACCAAGTTTTGATTAATTTGCCAAGTGAGCAGTATAAGATTTGGGATTATGCATCACCTTTTGAGCTCATGGGAATTCCAGTATCTATTAATTTGAATGCCCTTGAATTTATGAGTCAGGGTGAAAAACGTATCCAACAATTGGGTCCTTTCAAAGTTGTTACGTTTTCAACGCATTTTTATAGCTATGGAGATATCTTGGCGAAACGCTTCCTCGATATCTGTGGAGCTCTAGTTGGTTTGCTGCTCTGTGGTATTGTTGGAATCTTCCTTTATCCTCTTATTCGTAAAGATGGTGGACCAGCTATTTTTGCTCAAGATCGTGTGGGAGAAAATGGACGTATCTTCAAGTTTTATAAATTCCGTTCTATGCGTGTTGATGCGGAAGAAATCAAGAAGAATTTGATGGCACAGAATCAAATGTCTGGTGGTATGTTTAAGATGGAAAATGATCCACGTATTACCAAGATTGGACATTTCATTCGTAAAACGAGTCTTGATGAACTTCCACAATTTTGGAATGTTTTAAAAGGTGATATGAGCTTGGTAGGAACACGTCCACCAACATTGGATGAATACGAATCTTATACACCGGAACAAAAACGTCGCCTCAGCTTTAAACCAGGTATTACTGGTCTTTGGCAAGTAAGCGGTCGAAGTGAAATTACTGATTTTGATGAAGTTGTAAAACTAGACGTTGCTTATATGGACGGATGGACAATCTGGCGCGATATCAAAATATTATTGAAAACAATTAAAGTAGTAGTAATGAAGGATGGAGCAAAGTGATGGCTTTCTCCATTTCTTTTAATGGTGATTAAATGACAAAAACAGTTTATATCGTTGGTTCTAAGGGAATTCCAGCAAAATATGGTGGATTTGAGACCTTTGTTGAGAAGTTGACAGAGTTCCAACAAGACAAAGATATCCAATATTATGTAGCTTGTATGCGTGAAAATTCTGCTAAATCAGGAATTACAGCAGATACTTTCGAACATAACGGTGCTAAATGCTACAATATTGACGTCCCAAATATCGGGCCTGCACGTGCCATCGCTTATGACATCGCAGCTCTTAATAAGGCCATTGAGATTGCTAAGGAAAATAATGACCAAGCACCTATTTTTTATGTTTTGGCCTGCCGAATTGGTCCATTTATCTCAGGTATTAAAAAGAAAATCAAGGCTATCGGTGGTACCCTTATGGTTAACCCGGATGGTCATGAATGGCTTCGTGCAAAGTGGAGTCTTCCGGTTCGTAAGTATTGGAAAATTTCAGAGCAACTCATGGTTAAACATGCTGATCTCTTGATTTGTGATAGTAAAAACATTGAATCTTATATTCAAAAGGATTATGCGAAGTATCGTCCTCAAACAACCTATATTGCCTATGGAACTGATACAACTAAATCTCGATTGACTAAGGTTGATGATAAGGTACGCACATGGTACTTCGAAAAGGGGGTTATTGAAAACAATTATTATCTTGTTGTAGGACGTTTTGTGCCTGAGAATAACTATGAGGCTATGATTCGTGGTTTTATGGCGTCTAGCTCCGATAAGGATTTTGTTCTCATTACTAATGTTGAAGAAAACAAATTTTACGACAAGTTGCGTCAGGAAACTGGTTTTGACAAGGATCCTCGTGTGAAGTTTGTCGGAACTGTTTATGACCAAGAATTGCTCAAGTACATTCGTGAGAATGCCTTTGCTTATTTCCATGGTCATGAGGTAGGTGGAACCAATCCATCACTTCTTGAGGCACTTGAGTCAACTAAGCTCAATCTCTTGTTGGATGTTGGCTTTAACCGTGAAGTCGGTGAAGATGGTGCTCTCTATTGGAAAAAAGACCAATTGGCAAGTGTCATTAATCAAGCTGAACAATTGGATGAACAAGCTATCGCAGACCTCAATCAAAAATCAAGTAAACGTATCGAAGAAGCCTTTACTTGGGAAAAAATTGTTACAGACTACGAGAAAGTATTTAAAGGATAGAAATGCAGAAAATTTTATATCTTCACGCTGGTGCCGAAATGTATGGTGCTGATAAGGTTTTGTTGGAGCTTATTAAAGGATTGGATAAAGAAGCCTTTGAGGCTCATGTCATCTTGCCCAACGATGGCGTCTTAGTGGGTGCATTGGAAAAGGTTGGTGCTAAGGTAAAAGTTATCGATTATCCAATCTTGCGCCGGAAGTATTTTAATCCTAAGGGAATACTTGAGTATTTTGGCTCTTATAATCGTTATTCAAAGCAAATTGCTAAATATGCTAAGGAAAATGGCATTACTCTTATTCACAATAATACGACTGCGGTACTTGAGGGAATTTATCTCAAACGTAAGTTGAAACTTCCTTTGATTTGGCATGTTCACGAGATTATCGTCAAACCAAAAGCAATCTCTGATTTTATCAACTTTTTGATGGGGCGTTATGCTGATACGATTGTGACAGTTTCAAATGCTGTGGCCAACCACGTGAAGCAGTCTCGCTTTGTAAAAAATGACCAAGTTCAGGTCATCTATAATGGTGTTGACAATTCTGTCTATCATGAAATGGATGCCAGCGCAGTTCGTGACCAGTTTGGTATCGCACAGGATGCTTTGGTTATCGGAATGGTTGGTCGAGTGAATGCTTGGAAAGGTCAAGGCGATTTCTTGGAAGCAGTGACTCCAATCTTAAAGGCTAATCCAAAAGCAGTAGCCTTTCTGGCAGGGAGTGCTTTTGAAGGTGAAGAGTGGCGTGTTGATGAGTTGGAAAAGGCAATATCAGACTCACCAGTAGCTGGACAAATCAAGCGTATCGATTATTATAGTAAGACAACAGAGCTCTATAATATGTTTGATATCTTTGTTTTGCCAAGTACCAATCCAGATCCCCTACCAACCGTAGTTCTCGAATCAATGGCTTGTGGCAAACCTGTAGTCGGCTACCGTCATGGTGGTGTCTGTGAAATGGTTAAGGAAGGTGAAAATGGTCTTCTTGCCACACCAAATCAGCCTGCAGAATTGTCTAAGGCCATCCAAGAATTGGCTGATAACACTGAGAAGAGAGAGCAATTTGGCAAGGCCTCTGTTAAACGCCAAAAAGAACTCTTCTCATTACAAAGTTATATTCGTAATTTCTCAGAACTATATAAGAAATAAAAAGAAGTACTAAGAAGTACTAAGAAGTACTAAGAAGTACTAAGAAGTA